>ERZ1034713.1446-NODE-1446-length-10340-cov-3.663393_pt1 | contig 10340 bp, 6 predicted proteins | sample MGYA00520692_ERZ1034713 | MGnify/ENA primary metagenome ERZ1034713 (study PRJEB33766, sample SAMN09781717) | gut metagenome | biome: gut microbiome | host: Homo sapiens | place: Madagascar | study: EMG produced TPA metagenomics assembly of the PRJNA485056 data... | reverse complement strand
CGTCAGGACTTCCGACGCGATCCGCTTTGCCACCGGCGTATCATCCGAAGAAAACTGATCCCGGTAACATGCATAGTCGTTGATGCACGGATAGAAATACTTTCTCGCAAAAATATTGTACTCTTTCAGTGCCGCGAAAATCTCATCGCGGTCCGCACCGTATCCTTCAAATACCACCGGCATGTAGGCATAGTTGTAGCGCACGCCTGCTTTTTCTTTGCAGAGGCGGATGCCTTCCACGCCGCCGAGACGCTCCCGGTAACGCTCCGTCAGCGCCTTGCGCTTTGCGATATCCGCGTCCACATGGCGCAGGTTGCAAAGTCCCATTGCCGCCTGGAACTCATTCATCTTACCATTTGCGCCCACATACTCTACCTGCTCGTAGCCGGTAATGCCAAAGTTTTTGAGCTGATACAACAGATCTTTCCATTTCGGGTCATGGAACGCCACCGCGCCGCCCTCAATGCTGTGGAACACCTTCGTCGCATGGAAGCTGAACATGGAAGCATCGCCAAACTGGCCGATGCCGACGCCGTCAATCTCCTCGCCGAATGTATGCGCCGCGTCGTAGATGACCTTTAAACCATGGCGGTCCGCAATCTCCTGAATGCGCTTCACATCACACGGATTTCCGTATACATGAACCGGCACAATGGCAGAAGTCTTCTCCGTGATCAGGCTCTCCAGCTTCTCCACGTCGATGGTGTAGTCTTCCTCGTTGATGTCGCAGAACACCGGAGTCAGGCCATTTCTTACAATCGCATGCGTGGTGGACGCAAAGCTGAATGGTGTGGTGATGACCTCTCCCTGAAGCTTCATGGCCTGCAGGGTCAGTTCCAGTGCCATATGGCCGTTCACAAACAGTTCCAGATTCGGTGTCTTTAAGTACTCTTTCAGTTTTTCCTTTAAAGTTTCATGGTATTCGCCCATATTGGTCAGCCAGGCGCTCTCCCAGATAGGCTTTAACATCTCCACATATTCTTCCAGAGGCGGAAGTGATGAGCGGGTCACCATAACCGGCTCTTCATGTCGTTTTATCATCTGTCTATTTCTCCCTTTCCCTGACTCATGCCATCGGCATTGCACGCACTGTCCGTCTGGCCAGAAGCTTCTGCTTTGCTCTGGCTGTTCATGGAATACTCCGCGTACCGCCTTGCAATATACTGCTCGCCGGTCACAGACATCTCATTCAGCTTTCCCCCGGCAAAGCAGCGGATGTGGGCCGCTGCCATATCGTAGCCCGCCGCGCCGGAAAACGCCACGCCGCCCGCAAACCGCGGGTTGCATTCCAGAAAATAGGAAACGCCTGCTTCCGGGTCTGCCTCAATAAATTCCATGTTCACACAGCCCCGGATGCCCACCGCTTCCGCGATGTCCCGGCACTGCTGTTCCAATTTCTCGTTTCGGAATACACAGACCGAAGTGCCCGCGCCGTTTAAGGTGCGCAGAAGCTCTCTTCTCGGCAGGCAGAAGGTCTGCCCGGTCTGGGGATTTCTCACCACATCCACGGTAATGACAGAACCGCCGATCTTCGGCTGAATCAGATACTGCTGTTTCTGTGCCTCGCTGCAGGTATGCAGGAGGAATTCCAGATCAGCTTCCGATTCCAGGATCCGCAGTCCCTGGCTGCTGCGGCCGTCAAACGGCTTGGCCACCAGCGGATACTTAAGGCCAGCAAAATCCGTACCAGGCTCCTCTTCGTATGCCTGACTTTCTGCCAGAAACGCATCCGGCAAATCCACTCTGCATCCCTGCGCCAGTTTCTTCTCCAGCTCTGAAAGCCGCACTCCCGGAATCGTCCGGCAAAGTCCGCGCTCTCTCAAAAACGCCTCCATCTTCTCCTTGTTGCGGCAAAGTGCAATCGCGGAAATATCTGAAATCCACACCTCAGCACCCAGTTCTTTGAAATCTTCCGGCATTTCCGTTCTCCATGCCTGAATCACATCAATCTCCACATCGGTCAGAGGCATCAGTACCTGTGCCTGCTCCTTTTTGCAGAGTTCCTTTAAAAAATCCCGGTAAGCAGCCCGGTCGGTGGCATATGGCGCTTTGTAGAACACATCCACATCCTGGGAGTTTACCACCCACTCCGCCGGATAAATATCACAGCCCACAACCCGCATGCCCGCCGCGTGACAGGCAGAAATTACGTTCTGGGCAGAAAACGACCCGATGGCCGTAACGATCGCTGTTTTTTTCATAACCTAATTCTCCTCAGTGCTGGAAATTTTACGGTTCGTTCCATTCTGGAAATTCCTTCCTGCGAAATGCAGCTTCCATCATTTTTTCAGCCGCTCCTTCACCATTCCCGCCAGAAAGCGGAAACTTTCCAGTCGGAATGCTGCCGCCAGCACAATGTATACAAACGCTCCGCAAAGAATCTGCAGAACCAGTTTTAACCAGACCGACATAGCCGGAAGCCATGCGCCAAGCGCCATGACTGCGCCGCACATCACAATGGACAGAAACGCTGGAGGCGCTACATCCATCCACTGATGGGCAATGTCATAGCCAAGCAGCTTTTTGTTTGGAGCCGCATTGACAAAGGTACACACAAAATCCTGAAACGCCTTGATGCACACCATGATAAACACATTGAACTGCATGCCGATGACAAGTGCCAGAATACTGAGCGCCTTCTTCACCAGCTCCAGTTTTAAAAAGATATCGCTGCGTCCCACCGCGTTGATGGCCTGCAGATTTGTGATATGAATCGGCCAGAAACAGTAGGAAACACACATAATGCGCAAGAATGGCACACAGATAAGCCACTTTTCCCCAAGCAGCGCCAGCACCAGCGTATCCGCCACCGCAAACAGTCCCATAAGCATCGGAATGACCGCAAACGAGCTTAAGCGGATTGCCCGGCGCACCATCTCCCTTACCTGGTTCTTATCGTCCTGGCTTGCGGAAAATGCCGGGAGCAGAACTGCCTGGATCGCCGCTCCAAGATTGGTCGCGATCAGCTTCGGAAACTGCTCGCCGCGGTTGTAACTGCCTAACAATTCTTCATTATATATCTTTCCGATCAAAAGTCCATACAGATTGTTAAATACCGTATCCAGAAGCGACGCGCAGAGAAGCTTCCAGCCGAACGCGAACATGGTGCGGATGCGTTCCATGGAAAAGCACCAGCCCGGCTTCCAGGAAACCGTCAGAAACAGCACGATCATCAGACTGATGTAATAACTGATCTGCTGCCCCACCATTGCCCACACGCCAAGCCCGCGGTATGCCATAAAAATGCTGATGATGCCGGATACCGCCGATGCCGCCAGCGTGGAAAAAAACAGTCCGCGAAACTCCATATTCCGGGACACATACGCCGTCTGCACGGAAATGACCGCGCCCGGAAACAGCACGATTCCCAGCACGCGCACGATTGGTTTTAACACCGGAATCGCGTAAAACCGCGCGATGGACGGCGCTGCCGCGTACAAAAGCATATAAAACACGACCGATGCCGCAAGTTCAAAATAGCAGACCGATGAGAAATCCACCTCGTCAGCCTGCCGCTTCTGCACCAGAGCTGTGGAAAAACCGCTCTGGACAAATACATTCGCAATGGTAATAAAAATCATGATGATCCCGACCACGCCGTACTCCGCCGGAGTCAGCAGCCTGGCTAAAAGGATCGCGATCACAAACTGGATGCCCTGGGCGCCTCCGTTTTCGAGGAGTTTCCAGAACAGCCCGCTTGCCACCTTATTTTTCATTCCTGTATCGTTACTCATAATCATCTCTTTCGAATTCTTAGGATTTGTGGAACTGCTTCTGCAGCCATGCGTACACGCCCGGCAACGCGGCTTCAAAACGAATGAAAAACCGCGTTCTTGCGTTTAGCTCCCGGTAAAACTCCCGGTTTTCCTTATTTAATACCACATCGAAGTGACGGGTATTTACCTGGGTCAGAAATACCAGACGGCGGATGGCATGCTCCACCGTTTTCTGGAATCTGCCTCCGGAAAACGCGTCAAAACCGCGGTACATGGCTGTCATGGACGCTACATAGTCCTGCTGTTTTTTCTCGTAATCACCCTGCTTCATGAGCGTAGTCCAGGAGGATGCCCCGCCCAGGCGGTACACACACATCGGCTCATCGATATACCACGCCCAGCCCCGGTTTGCGGAAAGCAGCTGCAGCGGAATATCCGCGATCGGCGCGTCCACATAAAACTGCGGCAGGTCTGCCACCATATCCCGGTAAAACATCAGCGATGCCGTCGGATAACCAGAAGTCTTGTCAATGATCTCCTCCGGGGAGATCATGCGGCTGCCTTTGTACGGACGCATCACGTGCTCTGTGAGCGCCTTTCCCTGCACTTCCACCCTCGCGCTGTGAAAGCAGAGAGAACAGCCCGGATTGGCTTCCATATAATCCACCTGCTTCTGCAGTTTTTTCGTGTCCGTCCAGTAATCATCGCCCTCGCACATGGCAATGTATTTTCCTCTCGCGCGCGGGAAATTGAACGTGCCGCTCACATTGGTAAGTCCTTTGGAGTACTGGTTTTCTGTCTGCAGGATTGGAAAAATGCGGTCCGGATAACGTGCTGCGTACTCCCGGATGATATCCGCCGTTCCGTCCGTGGACGCGTCGTCGTGGATCAGAACTTCGTACGCGAAATCCGTCTCCTGGTTTACAAATCCCTCCAGCGCATCCCGGATATACGATACCTGATTATATGTGATACAGCAGATGCTGACCATGATGCCGGAATTTTTGCATTCCGCTTCTGAAACACACTCCCGCATTTCATGTTCCATACCAGTTTGTTCCTTCTGCTCCGTCATCATTCCATCTGTTTCCTTTTCTTCCCATTTCTATGACAATTCTATTACAAAATTATTTACAATCCCTTTTATTTTACATGATTGCCAATAAATTGTAAATCAGATATGGTCTTTTTACTTTATTTATGATAGATTAGCATTGAGTGATTATCTTTATTATTTTCAGGAGGTTTTATTCCATGCGTAAACATACAAAAGCAGGTCTTGCGCTGCTGATGGCCAGCATGATGATGGCCGGTTCCGTTACCACCGCATTTGCGGATACGAACACTACAGCACCGACAAGCGGTGTCATCGACACCAGTAAAAACACCGAAGTATCCGGACCGGGAGCCACCGCTCCATCCACCGAAGGAACATCCGATGGCAGCCACATCGTATCTACCGACGCGCCGGGTTCTTCCCAGAACACTAGTGACGCGAATACTTCTGCACCATCCGCAGACACTTCCGCGCCGGTTTCCACCACAGAAACTGCTGCAGACAATTCCCAGAACGTTACTAACGGCCAGAGCGATGCCCTGACAGAGGAACAGGCAAGCGAGTTAGAGGCGGAACAGAGCGCAGCACAGGCTGAGGCAAACGCAAACCACACCGGTCCGCTCTCCGTTCCGTTACGCCAGCCGCGCCTGCAGACTACCGTTTTATTAAACGACAGCCATAACTGGTCCGGCGCGTTTGTCAACGACCAGCAGATTACAACCGAGGGCGTACCGTTTACGTCTGTCTCCACGTTCCTAGAGAACATTTTCGGCAACGTTTTATACCGCACCTACAATTCCACCACCGGCTGGACCGGCTGGGCATTAAACGGACAGCAGACCTCTTTCGACGGCAATGCCTGGTATCCGGTTGAGGCGATCCAGTACCGCTTCGCAGGTCCGGTAAACGACCAGTACGACATTTATTACTCCGCACAGTTAAGCGATGGCACCGAGACCGGCTGGGGCAAAAACGGACAGACCGTCGGCACTATGAACACCGGCCTTTACTTAACCGGCTTCCGCCTTGCTTTCTTTGCAAAGAATACCGAGAGCGGCTTAAACACCTCTAACACCTTAAAATCCGCGCACGCAGACGGCATCCAGTATGTAGACGGCCAGATGCGCTACATCCACGGCAACGGCGACAACTACACCGGCTGGGGCTGGCTCGGCAATGACCGCTACTACTTCAAGGACTCTGTTCCGGTAACCGGATGGCAGTACATCGACGGATTCAAGTATTATTTTGGTGAAGACGGCAAGATGTGGAGCGATGTTGAGTCCCTGCTTGGCAGCGACGGCCCGTACCTCATCAAGATCAACAAAGAGATGAACTGCATGACCATCTACGCACAGGACGGCGGAAACGGCTACATCATCCCGGTAAAATCCTTCTTAACCTCCGTCGGCGATGACACCCCGATCGGAACCTTCAAGACCCCGGAGAAATACCGCTGGAGACTCATGATCCACGATGTATACACCCAGTACGCAACCCGTCTTGGAGCTGGTCTCCCGATCCTGATCCACTCCATCATCTACGATGCGGCAAACCCGATGACCGTATGGGCAAGCACCTACAACAACATGGGTATCGCGCGCTCCGCAGGATGTATCCGTCTGGTAAGCGGCGACTCCAAGTGGGTTTATGACCACTGCGCACTCGGAACCACCGTTCAGGTTTACAACTCTTCCGTTGCAGGCCCGTTCGAGCGTCCGACCATTGCAGCTGAGATCCCGTTTGAGCAGACCTGGGACCCGACCGACCCGAACGTAACCCAGGAGATGATCGACGCAGAGAGCGCACGCATCATCGCGAAGTTCCAGAATCAGTAATTACATATCACAGCATAAAAAATCCCCCGTGAGCCAATCGGTTCACGGGGGATTTTTATGTATTACCTGTTCTTTCTATTACAGCAGCTTGTCCACTTCTGCCATCAGCGCTTTTCCAAGTGCCTCAGACTTCGCGTCTGCATCCTCTAAGGAAGTTCCCTTAATTCCATAGTAGAACTTGATCTTCGGCTCGGTACCGGACGGACGGATGCACAGCCATGCATTGTCGTTCATGTCGTAGTAGAGCACGTTAGAGGACGGCAGGCCGGTCGGGGTTACCTCGCCGGTAGCCATATCGCGGATGGTATCGTTCTTGTAATCTCTTGCGGAAAGTACCTTGTACTCGCCAAATCCTTCCGGAGTGTTGCCTCGGAAGTGCTCCATAATGGACTGGATCTTTGCCAGGCCTTCGATGCCGGACAGACCGATGGACTTCACAGCATCTTTGTAGTAGCCGTACTTCTCGTACATTGCCACCATTGCATCCCACAGGGTCATGTTCTTGGTCTTGTAGTATGCAGCAGCCTCGCACAGGGCAACGGTTGCGGATACCGCGTCTTTATCGCGGGCATAGGTGCCGATGAGGCAGCCGTAGCTCTCCTCCATACCGAACATGTAATGGCCCACACCGGTGCGCTCCTCTTTTAAGATCTGCTGGCCGATCCACTTAAATCCGGTCAGGCACTCTACGAGCTTGCAGTTGTAAGAAGCCGCCACTGCGTCGATCAGGTTGGTGCTGACGATGGATTTGACTACTTCGCCGTCTGCCGGAATTGCGTTCTTTGCAGCCTTCTGGCTCAGAACATACTCGCACAGCAGGGAACCGGACATGTTGCCGGTCAGGGAAATGTATTTGCCGGACTTGGTATCTTTTACATATACGCCAAGACGGTCTGCATCCGGGTCGGTTGCCAGAACCAGGTCTGCGTTCTTCTCCTCAGCCAGCTTTAAGCCGAGCGCGAATGCCTCTGCTGCCTCCGGGTTCGGATAGCTTACGGTCGGGAAATCGCCATCCGGAAGCTCCTGCTCCGGTACGACATACACGTTCTCAAAACCGATCTCCTTTAACACTCTGCGTACCGGGATGTTGCCGGTTCCGTGAAGCGGAGTGTAAATGATAGTGATATCTTTCTGCATCTTATCGATGGCATCCTGGTTTACAACCTGTGCTTTTACATGCGCAATGTACTTGTCGTCGATCTCTTTGCCGATAACCTGGTACAGGCCTGCTGCCATGGCATCCTCTGCGCTCATGGTCTTAACGGTGGAAAGGTCCTCAATTGCCAGAACCTCTTCGGTTACGCCCTTGTCGTGAGGCGGGGTAAACTGAGCACCATCCTCCCAGTATACTTTGTAGCCGTTGTACTCCGGCGGGTTATGGCTTGCGGTTACGTTGATGCCGGCGATACAGCCAAGCTCACGCACTGCAAAGGACAGCTCCGGTGTCGGACGCAGAGACTCAAACTTGTAAGCCTTGATGCCATTTGCTGCCAGGGTACGTGCTGCCTCATCCGCGAATTCCGGGGACATATGTCTGGAATCGTACGCGATGGCAACGCCCTTATTGCTTCCGCCCTGCTTGATAATGTAGTTTGCAAGGCCCTGGGTTGCGCGGCGCACCACATAGATGTTCATGCGGTTGATACCCGCGCCGATGATGCCGCGCAGGCCTGCGGTACCAAATTCCAGATCCATATAAAAGCGCTCTTTGATCTCGTTTTCATCATGCTCGATTGCCTTTAATTCTGCCTTGGTATCCTCATCGAAATACGGATTAGACAGCCATTCCTGGTAAATCTTCATGTAATCTTTCATAAAAACCTTCCTCCTGTGCTCCCTCACACTTTAAATTTAATGCTGGTTTCATTATACCTCAGCACAGAAGAAAAAGGAAGATGCACCTGTCTGTCACACCGATTTTATTCTCGACAAAAATCGTGCCCGTGCGTCCTGCTGCGACTCCAGCGCCTTTAATTTTTCTACGTTTTTCTCCGGGATCCACGCCTTATTCGCATTATAGTAATAATTTAACTGTTTCCAGTATTTTTCCGGGTACAGGAACAGAAAATACAGGTATTTCTGGTCTTCCCCGCTCATCGGAAGCACCGCATCGTACGTCTCCAGCATGGCATTTCCGAGAAATTCATCCCAGCCGTGTTTTTCCATGACCTTGCGCATAAACCGGTACAGATCGCTCATCTGCTGCCCCAGATGCATCTGGCTGAACTCAATGAACGCCACGTCCCGGTTCCCCGGCAGGATGTGATGCTGGTCGAGGTCCCCGTGACACAAAAAGAGCCGGTTTTCCGCCTTATCCTGATCCAGCGGCTCCAGCCCTTTTTCTGCCTCCAGCGCCTGACTGTAATACTGGTCAAAGCCCTGCATGACACGTAACTCAAATTCTGTTTTCCTGCGTTTTCCCCGGATGAAATTCCGCACACGCTTCATTTCGCAGCTGTGGCGTTTCATTTCTGCTGAGAGAGACGGCGGAAGGCTCGATCCGAGACTCCACGCTTCCTGCCACGCGATCTTCCGGAACTCCCGGTGAAGTGCCGCGATCCGCCCCGTGCACAAAATCACCTCATGCCGGTCCCTCAGATTGCATTCCCGCTCCGAAAACCACTGTTTCAAAACATACCGCACCCCGTCCGGACCGGCTGTCACAAGCCCCTCCTCCTGATTCCGGATATAGCGGTCAGTCCGCTCTATGCCCTGTTCTGCCAGGCATCCCAGCACAGCGTCCTCAAATTCCAGACGTTTTAAGGTGCCCCGGTACTCCTTTAGAAGACGCAGTCCATCCGCGTATTCACAGATCCACGCGCCCCGTCCGCGCCTGACATTCAGCGCTTCCCCCTCGTACTGCTTCAAAACCTCCAGATAACTGTCGTTCACGCTCACCCCTCCACTTCGCTGGCAGCCTTCCAGCGCCGCAAAGTCTGCACTGAATAGCTACTTTCAGCCTATGAAAGGGAATCCTTAATTATACCGAATAACGTTTCTTTCTGATTGTCCTCCGGATGTTCCAGCACATGCTCCAAAAGCCCATGCAGCATGCCTCCCATCTCTTTGCCCGGTTTTACCCCCGCGGCAATAAGGTCCTGCCCCTTTACGGCAAGCTCCTTTAAGCTCAGGCAGTCGCCCCGCTCCCGAATCATGTTTACCAGGCTGCGAAGTTCCGCTCCATAACCGTTTAATTCCATCAGGTTGTCCCAGACCTCCGGTTCCATGCGGCTCATCATGCGGCGCACTTCTGCCTCGTCCGCCGCCGGCGTTACATCCGCCCAGGTCACCAGCGTTTTTACGCGGGAGATGGTATCGTTGTCCAGTTTCAGATCGCGAAGCACCCGGACCGCGGTTTCCGGTCCATCCCCGCAGCGCAGGAATGCCGCCCAGCGCACATACTTTTCCTTCGGAAGCTCTGCGGATATACGCGCGTGCTCCCAGTCAAGCCCTGCAAAAGCCGGAGAAACATAGGTACTGATGCCAGTCTCATACACCTCCCGGATCTTCTCCGGATGTTCTGAGGTGAGGAGTTTTGTCAGTTCCATCTGAATGCGCTCCTTGCTGACCTTGGCCAGATTCGGAGCAATCACGGAGATGGCCTCAAAGGTCTCTTTCTCGATATCAAAATCCAGCTGCGCGGAAAAACGGATCGCCCGCAGGATGCGAAGCGCGTCCTCGGTAAACCGCTGCTGCGGCTCGCCCACCGCACGCAGCAGACCGTTTTGC
>ERZ1034713.1445-NODE-1445-length-10345-cov-47.904665_pt1 | contig 10345 bp, 7 predicted proteins | sample MGYA00520692_ERZ1034713 | MGnify/ENA primary metagenome ERZ1034713 (study PRJEB33766, sample SAMN09781717) | gut metagenome | biome: gut microbiome | host: Homo sapiens | place: Madagascar | study: EMG produced TPA metagenomics assembly of the PRJNA485056 data... | reverse complement strand
CCGGTCTGACCGACCTGATGGTCAGCGGTCATCCAGCCTGCATCGGTGACGGCACGGGATGCGCCGACCACGCCGCCGCCCAGAGCAGCAGCCAGCTGCTCAGCCAGCTCGATGCCCTTGTTGACATCCTTGCTGATGCCGCGGCCGACCGAGACGATGACGTCGGCACCGATCAGATCGACCAGCTTCTCAGCAGCCTTCTCGACGCTCAGGACCTCGGTCTTGATGTCAGAAGCAGCCAGTTCAAAGGCGGGCTTCACGATCTGGCAGGCATCGGCCTTGGCCTGATCGAAGGGAGCCTTCTTCATGACGCCGGGACGAACGGTGGACATCTGCGGACGGAAACGGGGGCAGATGATGGTAGCCATCAGATGGCCGCCGAATGCGGGACGGGTCATCTTCAGGTTGCGGTCTTCCATATCGAACTTCTGCTTGGACAGGTCGATGGTGGAGCTCTCCTTCAGGAAATCGATGTACTTTGCAGTGTCGATGTCCAGATGGGTCGCATCAGCGGTCAGGCCGGTGTGCAGGCGGGCTGCGCAGCGGGGGCCCAGGTCGCGGCCAATGTTGGTCGCGCCGATCAGCAGGACCTCAGGCTTGTACGCATTGACCATATCGCAAACGACCTTGGCGTATGCGTCGGTGGTGTAGTCCTTCAGCAGCGGGCTGTCGCAGACCATGACCTGATCAGCACCATAGCCGCCCAGCTCTTTGGCGATGCCTTCCACGTTGTCGCCCAGCAGCAGGCCGGTGACCTCGCAGCCCAGCTCGTCAGCCAGCTTGCGAGCCTCGCTGACCAGCTCGAAATCGGTGGACATCAGTTTGCCCTGGCGCTGCTCACAGAAGACCCAAACGCCCTTGTAATCGTTAAAATCAGCCATTGTAATCCTATGCTCCTTTCATCAGATCAGGTGCTTCTTGGCCAGGATGCCAGCCAGCTGGGCAGCAACATCGTCGCCCTGCAGCATGGTGCCTGCGCCCTTCTGCGGAGGAGTGAAGGACTTAAAGACGTTCGTCGGAGAACCCTTCAGGCCGATGGTATCGACCTCGATCAGCGGATCATCCTTCAGAGCGTTGTAATCAAACACTTCCATGGGCTTGTCGTAGCAGGTGAAGATGCCGTTGACGCTCATGTAACGGGGCTCGTTCAGCTCCTTGATGCAGGTCAGCAGGCAGGGAGTCTGGACCTTGACCATCATGTAGCCGTCTTCCAGCATACGCTTCACGGTCAGGGTGTTGCCATCCTTCTGGATGTCGGCAACGTAGGTGACCTGGGGCAGATGCAGCTTTTCAGCGATCTGGGGGCCGACCTGTGCGGTATCGCCATCAATTGCCTGACGGCCGCAGAAGACGACATCCTCCGGGCCAACGCCGATCTTGTTGACAGCAGCGGCCAGGATCTGGCTGGTCGCGAAGGTATCGGAACCACCAAACTCACGGCCGGAGACCAGAACGGCCTTGTCGGCACCGCGGGCCAGCAGCTCACGCAGCATTCCTTCGGCCGGCGGCGGGCCCATGGTGACGACAACGACTTCGCAGCCGGTGGCGTCCTTGAGCTTCAGAGCAGCCTCCAGAGCGTTCAGGTCATCGGGGTTGGTAATGGTTGCCATAGAGGCACGGTCCAGGGTGCCATCCGGCTTGACGGACACCTTACCGGAGGTATCAGGAACCTGCTTTACACAAACGATTGCTTTCATTGTAAATCTTACCTCCCTTACTTCAGCAGCGCGCCGGAAATGACCATCATCTGCACTTCGCTGGTGCCCTCGTAGATCTCGGTGATCTTGGCATCACGCATCATGCGCTCAATGGGATAGTCACGGGTGTAGCCGTAACCACCGAACAGCTGCAGGCAGCGGCGGGTCACGTCGCTTGCGGTGCGGGCGGCGATCAGCTTGGCCTGAGCAGCTTCCACGCTGTAACGGACCTTTGCGCCGTCCATAGCCTGCTGCTTCTTCAGAGCAGCGGCATAGACCAGATACTTGGCAGCCTCGACGCGGGCCTTCATCTCAGCCAGCTCGAACTGGGTGTTCTGGAATGCAGCGATGGGGCGGCCGAACTGCTTGCGCTCCTTGACGTAAGCAACGGTCTCATCCAGAGCGCCCTCGGCGATGCCCAGAGCCTGGGAAGCGATGCCGATACGGCCGCCGTCCAGAGTGGCCATTGCCAGCTGGAAGCCCTTGCCGCGCACACCCAGCATACGATCCTTCGGGATGCGGCAGTCCTCGAAGATCAGCTCGCAGGTAGAGGAACCGCGGATGCCCATCTTGTCCTCAGCCTTGCCGACCGAGAAGCCCGGATCGGTGCGCTCGACGATGAAGGCGGAGCACAGCTTGGTGGGGCGGCCCTTCTTATCCAGCACATGGTCGGTGACTGCGATGACGATGAAGACATCGGCGAACCCTGCATTGGTGATGAAGATCTTGGAGCCGTTCAGCACCCAGCAGTCATCCTCTTCCTTTGCAATGGTCTGCTGGCCCTGTGCATCGGTGCCGGCACCCGGCTCGGTCAGGCCGAATGCACCCAGCCACTCGCCGCTGCACAGCTTGGGCAGATACTTTGCCTTCTGCTCCGGGGTACCGTTCTCATAAATGGGAGCAGCACACAGGCTGGTGTGAGCAGAGACGATGACACCGGTGGTGCCGCAGACCTTGCTCAGCTCTTCCACTGCCATGACGTAGGACAGCACGTCGCCGCCTGCACCGCCGACAGAGGTGGGGAAGTAAATACCCATCATGCCCAGCTTGCCCATCTTTTCGACGGTCTCTTTGGGGAAGTACTCTTCTGCATCAACTTTCTTAGCCAGAGGCTTGACTTCGTTTTCAGCAAACTCGCGGTACATTTTCTGCACCATCTGCTGCTGCTTGGACAGAGTAAAATCCATCGCTATATCCTCCTAACGGGTCTAGTTTTTCGTAGGCCGGGCGCTTGTTGCGGCGAACCCGGTTTGCAAACAAATTCCTCCCGGCCGCTTTCCCCGCAGCCGGGAGAAATGTTTTCAAGAATTACAGCTGGTCGACCGGGGTCTTGGTGCGGTCTGCGTTGTAAACGTAGAAGCCCTTGCCGGTCTTGCAGCCCAGGTTGCCGCCGCGGACCATCTTACGGATCAGCGGGCAGGCACGATACTTGCTGTCGCCGGTCTCGTGGTACAGGACGTCCATGATGGCCAGGCAGATATCCAGGCCGATGAAGTCGCCCAGCTCCAGGGGTCCCATGGGGTGGTTTGCACCCAGCTTCATAGCAGTGTCGATGCCAGCGATGTCGGAAACGCCCTCCATCTTGATGAAGGCTGCTTCGTTGATCATGGGGATCAGGATGCGGTTGACGACGAAGCCGGCTGCCTCGTTGACCTGAACGGGGTTCTTGCCGATGGCGACCGAGATCTCCTTGATCTTCTCAACGGTCTCAGCAGGAGTGTTGCAGCCTGCGATGACCTCGATCAGCTTCATGCGGTCGGCGGGGTTGAAGAAGTGCATGCCGACCAGCGGGCGGCTCAGGCCCTTGCCGATCTCGGTGATGGACAGAGAAGAAGTGTTGGAAGCAAAGATGCACTCCGGCTTGCAGATCTTGTCCAGCTCACCAAAGGTGGTCTGCTTGACCTTCATGTCCTCGAATGCAGCCTCGACGACCAGGTCGCAGTCTGCACACAGGTCTTCCTTCAGGCCCGGCGTGATGGCGGCGACGATCGCATCTGCCTTCTCCTGGGGGATCTTGCCCTTTGCGACCAGCTTGTCATAGCCAGCCTTGATCTTTGCCAGGCCCTTCTCGGCCCACTCCTGCTTGATGTCGCACAGAGCAACGCTGTTGCCCTCGACCTGAGCGAATGCCTTTGCAATGCCCTGGCCCATCGTGCCAGCGCCAATAACACCGATCTTCATAGGATATCTCTCCTTTATTCATATCCCCCTGCTCCCCGGTTCCCTCTCCGGCAGGAAGCGGGATGCAGAAGGGTTCAGATTACAAATTCAAATGTACTTCTCAGTTGTTGGTGAAAACAGCCTTGGGCTTCGGTTTCTCACGGGACAGGAAGCAGGCCATGCCTTCCTTCTGGTCGTGGGTCTCGAAGCAGTCGCCGAACAGCTTTTCCTCGACCTCGACTGCCTTCTCAATGGGAAGGCTGATGCCGTCGTCGATGGCCTTCTTGCAGTTGCGCACTGCAATGGGGGCGTTCTTTGCGATCTTGTTGGCCAGCTTCAGGACGTTCTCCATCAGCTCAGCCTGGGGATACACGGCGTTGACCAGACCGATGCGGTAAGCCTCATCGGCCTTGATGTTCAGGGCCGAATAGACCAGCTGCTTTGCCATGCCCATGCCGACGAGACGTGCCAGACGCTGGGTGCCGCCGAAGCCCGGCGTGATGCCCAGACCGACTTCCGGCTGGCCGAAGACGGCGTTGTCCGAGCAGATGCGGATGTCGCAGCTCATGGCCAGCTCATTGCCGCCGCCCAGTGCGAAGCCGTTGACGGCTGCGATCACAGGGATGGGGAAATGCTCGATCATCAGGAAGACATCATTGCCCAGCTTGCCGAAGGCCTCGCCCTCTGCCTTGGTCATGGTGCTCATGGAACCGATGTCTGCACCGGCCACGAAGCTCTTGTCGCCTTCGCCGGTCAGAACGATGCAGCGGATGGCGTCCTGATCGACAGCCTCAAAAGCTGCCTTCAGGTCTGCCAGAACTTCAGGGTTCAGTGCGTTCAGTGCCTTGGGGCGGTCGATGGTGATGATCTCGACAGCACCCTGCACTTCGGTTTTAACAAATGCCATTGTGAAGACCTCCATTCAAAGTCTTATTCTTCGTTTCAGAACAGCCCCGCGCAGGAGAAGTCCGCCTGCGCGGGCGATCCTGATATCTGGAGTGCCTCCAGTGTTTAGTCCATTTCGACGATGGTAGCGCAGCCCATGCCGCCGCCGATGCACAGGGTAGCCAGACCCTTGTGGGCACCACGGTGCTTCATTGCATACAGCAGGGTGACCAGGATACGAGCGCCGGAAGCGCCGACCGGGTGGCCCAGAGCGATTGCGCCGCCGTTGACGTTGACCTTGTTCATATCAAAGTCCAGAGCCTGGCTGACGGCCACAGACTGTGCTGCGAAGGCCTCGTTTGCCTCGATCAGGTCCATATCGGCAACGGACAGGCCGGTCTTTGCCATGACCTTCTTGGTTGCAGCGATGGGGCCCAGACCCATGACTTCGGGCTCAACACCAGCCAGAGCGCCAGCGACCCAGGTTGCCAGCGGGGTGACGCCCAGCTCCTTGGCCTTCTCCTCGCTCATCACGACCAGAGCAGCAGCGCCGTCGTTGATGGCGGAAGAGTTGCCGGCGGTCACGATGCCGTCCTTGGTGAAGGCGGGCTTCAGGGTGCCCAGCTTCTCGACCGGGGTCAGACGGGGGCCTTCATCGGTATCGAACACGGTGTCGCCCTTCTTGCCCTTGATGACAACAGGAACGATCTCGTCCTTGAAGGCGCCGTCCTTGATGGCCTTGTCAGCCTTCAGCTGGCTGTTGTATGCGAACTCGTCCAGCATCTCGCGGGTGATGGGGCTGTAGCCGTACTTCTTCTGATAGGTCTCGTTGGTGCAGACGTTCTCAGCGGTCATGCCCATGTGCTTGTTGAAGCCGGTGGCATCCCACAGAGCATCGTTGACCATGGTATCGACCAGCTCGCTCTTGCCCATGGGAGCGCCCATGCGGTAGCCGTAGCGGCCCTTCATCATAGCGAAGGGAGCCATGTCCATGTTCTCCATGCCGCCTGCAACGACGATGTCAGCATCGCCAGCCTCGATCATCTGCGCAGCCATGTTGACGCAGTTCAGACCGGAGCCGCAGACCACGTTGACGGTGACAGCGGGGGTCTCGATGGGCAGGCCTGCCTTCAGGGAAGCCTGACGCGCGACGTTCTGGCCCAGACCAGCCTGAATGACGCAGCCCATGTAAACATGATCGACCTGCTCCGGTGCGACGTGTGCGCGCTCCAGTGCCTCCTTGATGACGATGGAGCCCAGCTCAGCAGCGGGAACGTTGGCAAGAGTGCCACCGAACTTGCCGATGGCGGTACGGCATGCAGATGCGATAACAACTTTCTTCATGTTAATAGCCTCCTGATTTGTGTGTATATTGGTGGGTTTTAGGAACCAATTTTATAGAAACGCCTGCGGCGTTTGCACATGAGAAACGGATTCAGGGCTGCTCCCCTTTCGCCCGGAGCGCGGCCATCTTCTGTTCGACGGCGGCTTCCACATTGGGCGTGACGAACTTGGAGATATTGCTGCCGTAGCGGGCAGCCTCTTTCACGATCGTCGAGGAAAGGTAGCTCCATTTGATGCTGGTCGCCAGGAACATCGTCTCGATGCCGGGCATCAGTGCATGGTTCGTCTGCGCCAGCTGGATCTCGTTTTCGAAATCCGTGACTGCCCGCAGACCCCGCACCATGACCGAAGCGTGACGCTTTTTGGCGAACTCCACGGTCAGGCCGTCAAAGCTCTCCACCGTGACGTTCGGGATGCCCTTGCAGCACTCCTGCAGCAGGGCCACCCGCTCTTCTACGGTGAACAGAGGGTGCTTGGCGCTGTTGATGAGCACGGCGACGATCAGGTGATCGTTGATCTTTGCAGCACGCTTGATGATGTCCAGGTGCCCTTTGGTGACCGGATCGAACGATCCGGGATAAACTGCTGTTGCCATCGTGTCCTCCTTGGTGCGCGCTGGTATGAAAAGCGCGCTCGGTCCTGCCATGATAGCACTTTCCAGTTCGGGTTGCAAGACGTTGTTTGCGGTGCCGCGTCTCATCGCTATTTTTTTAACGATTCATGACGCACTGCTCCACACCGCCCTGCTACGCTATAAGTAAACCACATCGTCAAAATTTTATCAAGTCCTTTTTCGAAAAATTTTGTTTTTATCAGACCAAAGAATTCGGTTGAATCGCTAAGAATTTTAGTCATATTGCCATCCAGCCACTTTTTTGCCCCGATTTGCTCCGAAAGTATTGATTCCTTTCTTTGTTAATGTTATAACTAAGTTATCGGATTGGGTTGTAAGAATTTACAATTCCTTTATGTTATTATAGGAGAGGATGGTTTATAATGGATTATACGGAACTGTATGCGCAGAAAAAGATGACCGCCGATCAGGCCGCTGCTTTGGTCAAGAGCGGCGATTGGGTGGACTACGGCTGGGCTGTGAACACCCCGGTGGCAGTCGATGCTGCCATTGCAAAGCGTCTGCCGAAGCTGGAGAACGTCAATTTCCGTGGCGGCATCCTGATGTGGGTGCCGGAGATCTTCCAGATCGACGACCCGGCTGCCCACATGACCTGGAACAGCTGGCACATGGGCGGCATTGAGCGCAAGGCCATTGCGCAGGGCTTCTCCTTCTACTCCCCCATCCGTTATTCGGAGCTGCCCCGTTACTACCGCGACAGCAAGGACCCCGTGGATGTGGCAGTGTTCCAGGTCACGCCCATGGACGAGCATGGCTACTTCAACTTCGGCCCCTGTGCTTCTCATCTGGGTGCCGTCTGCGAAAAGGCCAAAAAGATCATCGTCGAGGTCAACACCAACATGCCCCGCTGCCTGGGCGGCACCGAGAACTGGGTGCACATCTCCCAGGTGGCCGGTGTCGTGGAGGGCACCAACCCGCCGATGGGTCAGATGGCTGCACCCGGTGCGGCCACTGAGGTGGACCTCGCCGTGGCGAACCTCATCGTCCCGCAGATCCCGAACGGTGCCTGCCTGCAGCTGGGCATCGGCGGAATGCCCAACGCCATCGGCAACCTGATCGCGCAGAGCGACCTGAAGGATCTGGGCGTCCATACTGAAATGTACGTCGATGCCTTTGTGGACATCGCCAAAGCCGGCAAGATCACCGGCCGCCACAAGAATCTGGACAAGGGCCGTCAGGTCTACGCCTTCGGTGCCGGCACCCAGAAGATGTACGATTACCTCGACAACAACCCGGAGTGCATGGCAGCCCCCGTGGAGTACACCAACGACATCCGCAGCATCTCGGCCATCGACAACTTCATCTCCATCAACAATGCTGTCGATATTGACCTGTTCGGTCAGGTCAACGCCGAGAGTGCCGGTGTCAAGCACATCTCCGGTGCAGGCGGTCAGCTGGACTTCGTTCTGGGCGCATACCTTTCCAACGGCGGCAAGAGCTTCATCTGCCTGTCCTCTACCTTTATGAATAAGAAGACCGGCAAGGTCGAGAGCCGCATCCGCCCCACGCTGGAGACCGGCAGCATCATCACCGATACCCGTGCCAATATCCACTATCTGTGCACCGAGTACGGCTGTGTGAACCTGAAGGGCCTGACCAGCTGGGAAAAGGCCGAAGCATTGATCAGCGTTGCACACCCCGATTTCCGGGATGAACTGATCGCCGAAGCTGAAAAACTGCACATCTGGCGCAGGAGCAACAAGCGCTAAACAATGCTGCGGGCGTTCCTGCTGCCCGCGGCAGGAATGGAGTCTACGGAAACATGATGGACAAAAAGCCACACATCAAACCCTACCTGTATGGGATGCTCGCGGGATTCGGTGCCATATCACTGAGCATCCTCTTCTTCTTCCTGATCTACCGCTTTCAGGGCTTCGGGGATGCGATCTCGAAGCTGACGGGCATCCTGATGCCGTTCATCTACGGCGCGGTCATCGCCTATCTGCTCAAGCCGGTGTGCAACTGCGTGGAGAATTTTCTCCGCCGCCTCCTCCCCGAAAAGATGGGGACGGCGGCCAACATGCTGGCGGTCGCCATCTCGCTGTTGTTCGGCATCCTGGTGGTGTATGCGCTGATCATGATGATCGTGCCGCAGCTCATCACCAGCGTGACGACGCTGTACTACACGGCGCGGAACAACCTGAACGACTTCGTGGACTGGGCTTCCCATCAGGAGATCATCGCCAGCAACCAGAAGCTGCTGGATTTCATCGAGACGTCCTACGACAACCTGCAGGACACGCTGGACAACCTCGTCCGAACGAAGCTGGTCCCCTCCATGCAGAGCATCCTGAGCGGTGCGGCACTGGGCGTGATGAGCTTCGTGACCTTCCTGAAGAACATCATCATCGGCGTCATCGTTTCGGTGTATCTGCTGGCCAGCCGGAAGAAATTCGGGCAGCAGGGCAAGCTCATCCTTTATAGTCTGGTCAAGCCCCGCTGGGCCGATATCATTCTGGAAGAGATCCTCTATGCCGATAAAATGTTCGGCGGCTTCATCAACGGCAAGATCCTGGATTCCGCCATCATCGGCGTACTGTGCTACATCGCCTGCCTCATCTTCAAGTTCCCCAGCGCGCTGCTGGTCTCGGTCATCATCGGTGTGACCAACGTGATCCCCTTCTTCGGGCCTTTCATTGGTGCCATTCCGGCCACCTTGCTCATCCTCATCCAGAACCCCATCAAGGCGCTCTGGTTCGTCCTGTTCGTTCTGGTTTTGCAGCAGGTGGACGGCAACATCATTGGGCCGAAGATCCTGGGCAACACCACCGGCCTTTCCAGCTTCTGGGTACTGTTCGCCATCCTGCTGTTCGGCGGCCTGTGGGGTTTTGTGGGCATGATCATCGGTGTGCCGCTCTTCGCGGTCATCTACGATGTGCTCAAGAAGTTCGTCTTCCACGGCCTGCGCCGCAACGAGGAGATGGAACTGGTCACGACCTACCACGACAACTTCGGCGACCCCGACGACGAATAAGTTCAGCCCTCTATATCACAAATGTCCTGGCCCTGTCTCCTGCGGGAGATAGGGCCATTTTATCGCGCAAAAACCTCCCGCTTCCCGGCGCTGTCGCAGCGCTCCGGAAAGCGGGAGGTTTTGGTTCAGGACGGCTGCACCCGATGCAGACCCAGCGCTTCTGTGTACTTACTGCTGGCCGGGCTTCCAGTCCTTATAATTCTCGTAGCGGCTCTCGCGGATCTTGGTGTGGGACCAGATCTCGTCGGCCATGGGCTGCCAGTTGTCAGCGTAGGCCTTGCACTTATCGCACAGGTGGTCCACCGTCTCCGGGCTCTGGAGGTCGGTGCTGTGGGCACCGGTCTCGTGGACCATCTTCCGCAGCAGTTCGGGGTTCTCCAGCATGGGGCAGGGACGCAGGTGGTTCTTGTTGAAGGGCTGGCCGTTGTGGTACGCCATGAACAGCGGGCTCTGAAGAATCTCCAGAATGCTGCTGTCGTGGATGTTGGCATTGGAATAGTGGATGAAGACGCAGGGTTCCGCATCACCGGCCGAGTTGATGTGGAAGTAGTTGCGGCCGCCCGCGATGCAGCCGCCGACGAACTCGCCGTCGTTCTGGAAGTCCATCGGGTAGAACGGGATATCACACGCCTCGCTGCGCAGATAGCGGAT
>ERZ1034713.1444-NODE-1444-length-10353-cov-3.738493_pt1 | contig 10353 bp, 7 predicted proteins | sample MGYA00520692_ERZ1034713 | MGnify/ENA primary metagenome ERZ1034713 (study PRJEB33766, sample SAMN09781717) | gut metagenome | biome: gut microbiome | host: Homo sapiens | place: Madagascar | study: EMG produced TPA metagenomics assembly of the PRJNA485056 data... | reverse complement strand
GTGGTGACACGGCGGTTTCCATCGCGACTGAGGCGGGAGTTCCGTCCCTGTTCCTTTCCATGACAGAGGATTCCATGCGGCAGGCATTTGCCACGGCAGAAAACATGGAATACGCCATGAACGTGGAGAAAAAGACTGCAGCCCAGCTGGAAACTCTGCTGGATTATTCCTACAGCGGTGTTATTCGTCTGGATGGAAATGGCGTGATCACGGCAGTCAACCCGCTGATGGAAGACATGATCGGCAGGACGGAAGATGCGCTGAAGGGACAAAATATCCGCAAGGCGGCACCAATGATCGGGGAGGAGGCCTGGAAGCGGGTCTTTGAAAAAGGCGAGGATTATTCCCTGTTTTTTGAGTGGGGCGGAACACCGATCTTTGCGGTGCTGGCACCGGTGCTTTATGAGTCCAGGGTGGACGGAGCCATTGTCACCTGCCATAAGATGAAGAAAAAAACGGTGGCGCCGGAGAAATCCCGCATGGTTCAGAAACGGGAGAATAGCCGGGTGCTGCCGCCGTTAGTACAGTTTGAAGATATTCTGCAGAAATCCACGGCTATGCAGGAGTGTATCCGAAAGGCGAATCTGTATGCGCTGTCGGAGCATCCGGTGGTGCTGATCGGAGAACCGGGAACTGAGAAGCGGATGCTGGCGGAGAGTATCCACAACAGCAGCATCCGTGCCCAGGGGCCGTTTCTGGATGTCCCGTGTGAGGGCCTGTCCGGGGAGGAGCAGAAAAACATGATCTTCGGAAACCGCGGCGCGGTGCTGCAGGTACAGGGGGGAACGCTGCTCCTTCGGGATGTAGAGGAACTGACGGCGGCCAACCAGTATCGTCTGTACCAGCTGATCCGTTTCCGGGTCTGCCATGGTGCGGACATTGCGAGCCTGCGGAAGGTGGATGTGCGGGTCATGGTGACCATAGGATGTCCCCTTTCCGAGCTGATGGCAGAGAAAAAGATCAGCCCGGATCTTTATTATCTTCTGTCCGGCCTGGAACTGTTTGTGCCGCCTTTAAGAGAACGGAGGGAAGATCTTCTGGAGAAGATTGAGGACACCATCCACGAATGCTGTGAGCATTATTCCCGCTACCATGTGCTGACGAAGGGAGCTATGGAAGTGATGCTGGATTACCCGTGGAAGGGCAACCTGTTCCAGATCGAGAGCTTCTGCGAGCGCCTGATCTTAATGGCAGGAAAGCGTTCCATTGATGAGGTGGCGGTGCGCAGGCTTCTGGAAGAACTGTACCCGGAGCATCTTACGGGAAGAGGTACAGACAGCGCAGCAGCAGAGGCAGAAGGAAAAGCGAAACAGGAACCGGCGGTTTGGCCGGATGAGGCGGTGAAGATCCGGGAACTGCTGTATAAGTTCAGCGGAAGCCGGGAAAAAACCGCCCAGGCCCTGGGAATCAGCAAGGCAACGCTGTGGCGCCACATGAAGAAGTACGGGATTGAAAAAGACTGATGAGAAAATACGATCAAAAAGCAGCGGAAATTGCAGATGAACTGTGTGGATGAATGACAAATGATTTAATAATGAAAAGAATTGCAATGAATATGAAACAAAAATGCAAAAATATCACATTTGCATCATTTTAAACTTTGAATTTGGACATTCTGCCTATTGTTTGCGGCAGGCCGTTTGATTATAATGCAGACATAAGCTGATAGCGAGGGAGCCGTGAGGCAAAACTCCTGTCAGGGAAACCAAAAGAAGTTTTACTTTTTTAAAGAAAGAGAGGAATTCAAAATGAAAATTGGATTTATCGGATTAGGTATCATGGGAAGACCGATGGCAAAGAACCTGGTTAAAGCAGGTCACGAGCTGGTTGTTTTCGATTTCAATAAAGATGCAGTAGCAGACCTGGTATCCTGCGGCGCAACCGCAGCAGAGAGCAACAAGGACCTGGCAGCTCAGGTTGACGTTGTTATCACCATGGTTCCGAACTCCCCGCACGTAAGAGCAGCAGTTCTGGGCGAGAACGGTGTTGTTGAGGGTGCAAAAGAGGGTCTTGTTGTTATCGACATGAGCTCCATCGACCCAACCGAGAGCAAGGCAATCGGCGCTGAGCTGGCTAAGCACGGCATCGACATGCTGGACTGCCCGGTATCCGGTGGTGAGCCGAAGGCAATCGACGGTACCCTTTCCGTTATGTGCGGCGGTAAGAAAGAGCTGTTCGACAAGTACTATGACATGCTGATGGTTATGGCTGGTTCCGTAGTTTACGTTGGTGATCTTGGTTCCGGTAACGTAGCTAAGCTGGCTAACCAGATGGTAGTAGCTATCAACATCGCAGCTGTAGCTGAGGCTCTGACCTTCGCTAAGAAAGCTGGCACCGATCCTGAGTTAGTATACCAGGCAATCCGCGGTGGTCTGGCTGGATCTACCGTTATGGATGCTAAGGCTCCGATGATGTTAGCAGGCAACTACAAGCCGGGCTTCCGTATCGAGCTTCACATCAAAGATCTGAACAACGCTCTGAACGCAGCTCACGCTATCAGCTCTCCGGCTCCGTTAACCGCTGAGATGATGGAGATCATGCAGTTCTTAAGATCTGAGGGATGCGACAAAGACGATCACTCCAGCATCGTTAAGTACTACGAGAAGATTTCTGGTACCAGCATCGTTAAATAATTCGATCAGAATAGAAAACTGAAAATAAAGACATCATGCACTGCTGCTTACGGACTCGTGGGCAGCAGTGTGTCAGATAAGGCGTCATGCGCGCTGGAAGGAGATAGTATGAATACAGATTTTATTAAGGGCGTAGTTGTCCCGATGATCACCCCAATCGACAAAGATGAGCTGATCGACGAAGCTGCAATCCGCAGCCAGGTTGATTATGTAATCGATGGCGGCGTAAGCGGCATCCTGTTATTCGGCAGCAACGGTGAGTTCTATGTAGTAGAAGAAGACGAGATGGAGAGAGGCTTAAAGATCGTTGTAGATCAGGCCGCTGGACGTGTTCCGGTATACTTCGGTATCGGCGCGATCAGCACCAAAAAGTGCATCCGTCTTGCAAAGATGGCAGTAGCAAACGGCGCAGCAAGCGTATCTGTTCTGCAGCCGATGTTCTTAAAGCCAACTGAGACCGAGCTGTTCAATCACTTCAAAGCAATCGCAGACGCTGTTCCGGAGACTCCGGTACTGCTTTACAATAACCCGGGACGTGTAGGTTACACTCTGTCCGCTAACCTGGTTGAGAGACTGGCTCATGAGGTTCCGAACATCGTAGGTATGAAAGATACCAGCGGTGATATCACCCAGACCTCTGAGTTCATCCGCAGAAACAGAGACGTAGACTTCAAGGTATTCGGCGGCAAAGATACCCTGCTTTACGCTTCCATGTGCCATGGCGCAGTTGGTGGTGTATGTACCGCAGCAAACTTCATGCCGGAGCTGATCACTGACGTATACAATAAGTACGTTGCTGGTGACCTTCAGGGTTCCCTTGAGGCTCAGTTCAAATTAAACCCGGTACGTCTGTCTATGGACGGCGCAAGCTTCCCGGTAGCAGCAAAGGATATGGCTAACTTACGCGGACGCAACGTAGGTCTTCCGTATACCCCGAACCTGGCTACTCCGGAGGGTCCGGTATTAGACAAGATCAAAGCTGAGATGACCAAGGCTGGCCTGCTCTAATTTGAAAAGTAACTGAATATCAATTACGGCATTGACGATGGACCGGCGATTCTTCTGGAGTGCCGGTCCATTTTCGCTTATAATAAATAGAAACAAACGAACATTGATTCACTCATGTAGAAGGAGGATTTATGAAATTACTGTTTGCTTCCGATTCTTTCAAGGGAACGTTATCTTCTGACCAGATCATCAAACTGTTAAATGAGTCCGCGCAGCGCATTTTCCCGGGCTGCGAGACCGTTGGCGTTCCGGTTGCGGACGGCGGCGAGGGAACCGTTGACGCAGTCATCGCTGTTACCAAGGGCGATTATCGTAAAGTAAAAGTACACGGACCGTTAATGGAGGAAACCGAGGCTTCCTACGGTGTATTCCACGGCGATTCCGCTATTATTGAGATGGCAGCAGCATCCGGGCTTCCGATGGTTCCGACCGAGAAGAGAAATCCGTTAAATACCACCAGCTACGGTACCGGCGAGCTCATCAAAGATGCTCTGGATAACGGCTACCGCAAACTTTCCATCGCAATCGGCGGAAGTGCTACCAACGATGGCGGTATGGGCGCTATGAGCGCGCTGGGCGTTCGTTTCCTCGATGCAGAGGGCAACGTACTGACCGGTGTTGGTTCTGACCTGGAGAAGGTTGCTGATATCGATATGAGCGGTCTGCATCCGGCAGTAGCTGAGGCTGAGATCACCGTTATGTGCGACGTAACCAACCCGTTAACCGGCCCGGACGGCGCAACCTACACCTTCGGCAAGCAGAAGGGCGGCACCCCGGAGATTCTGGACCGTCTGGAAGCTGGCATGAAGAATTATGCAGCTGTAATGCGTGCAAAAGGCATGGATGTTGAGAACAAGGAAGGCGCAGGCGCAGCAGGCGGCCTTGGCGCAGCTCTCTGCGGTTTCTTAAAGGCAAACTTAAAATCCGGTATCGAGACCGTGCTGGATCTGATCGACTTTGACGGCCTGTTAGAGGGCACCGACCTGGTTGTAACCGGTGAGGGCCGCATCGACTGGCAGTCCGCATTTGGTAAAGTACCGAGCGGTATCGGCATGCGCTGCAAGGCAAAAGGCGTTCCGGCTGTTGCCATCGTAGGCGGCATGGGCAACGGAGCAGAGAAGATCTACGAGTTTGGCGTAGAGAGCATCGTTCCGACTATTAACGGTGCTATGGATATTGAAGAGGCTCTGGAGCGTGCAGAGGAGCTTTACGCAAACGCTGCAGACAGAACCTTCCGCATGATCCGCGTCGGCATGCAGATGAAATAAAACAGAGATGGGGCTGTCGCAAACTTGATCCCGCCACGTTCCCATATCGTTGTTCGCTTGCTCTCACTTACACATGTTCGCCTGTGTCGGATTTCATCCGCCCCATTTGGACATGCGTGTTCGAGATGCGTACAACCTGATATGGAAATGTTCTGGGCTCAAGTCTGCGACAGCCCCTTTTATCTGAAATGAAGAAGTAAAAATAACACTACATCAGGGAGATGACAACATGAACAGATTTGTAATGCTGCCGGATGGCACAAAGGTTCCGGCGATTGGTCAGGGAACCTGGTTTCTTGGAGAGGACCGGAGTTATTTTGAGGAAGAAAAAGACGCGCTGACAGCTGGTGTAAAAGCTGGCATGACCCTCATTGATACCGCGGAGATGTACGGCGAGGGAAAAGCCGAGGAGCTGATCGGCAAGACGATCGCGGGCATGGACCGCAGCAAACTTTTCCTTGTGTCCAAGGTTTATCCGCACAATGCGGGAAGACGCAACATCTTTAAGAGCTGCATGGCGAGCATGAAGCGGATGGGAACTGACTATCTGGATCTGTACCTGCTGCACTGGAGAGGCGGCGTGCCGTTAGAGGAGACCGTAGCCTGCATGGAACAGCTCAAGAAAGAAGGAAAGATCCGCCGCTGGGGTGTATCCAACTTTGACACCGACGATATGGAAGAACTCTGGTCTGTCCCGAACGGCAAAAACTGCGCGGTAAACCAGGTACTTTACCATGTGGCATCCAGAGGCATTGAGTACGACCTGCTTCCGTGGATGCGCGAGCACCATGTGCCGCTCATGGCATACTGTCCGCTTGCACAGGGCGGAGATCTGCGCCGCGGTCTGTTTGAAAATCCGGTCCTGAGAGAAATCGCGAAAGGACACGGTGCGTCGGTAGCCCAGGTGCTTCTGGCCTTTGTTGTCCGCGACGGAAACACCATTGCTATTCCGCGCGCAAGCCAGGAGCGTCATACCCTCGACAACGCGGCGGCAGATAAGCTGGTGCTGACAGAAGAGGAACTTCGCATGATCGATAAGGTATTCCCGGCTCCGACGAGCAAGGTTTATCTGGATATCGTGTAGGGGAGAGACAGGGGGATAAGAGATGGATATCAGCAATTTATGGACCCTGCAGGTCATGATGTTCCTGCTCGTGGCAGCCGGTGCCATTTTAAAAAGCACAGGCATCTTAAAGGATGATGCCAAGGCGATCCTCACGGATCTGGTTTTGTATTTCTTTCTGCCGTGCAACATCATCAACTCCTTCCGGATGGAGTTTAATCTGGATATTTTGAGAAAATTTGCCGTTGTGCTGGCAATTTCCCTGCTGGTGCAGCTGGTGTGCTACATCCTCAGCAAAGTGCTCTACAACCATAAACCGAAGGAAGTTAAGCGCGTGATGCAGTACTGCACCATCGTTTCCAACTCCGGCTTTCTGGGACTGCCGATCGCGCAGGGTATTTACGGCGCAGAAGGCATGATGTACGCGTCCATTTTCATCATTCCGATGCGTGTCATGATGTGGTCTGCCGGTATTGCCTGCTTCACCGAGAGCCCGGATATGAAGAGTGTGGTGAAGAAGCTGGTCGTGCATCCGTGTATCGTGGCCGTTTACATCGGCCTTGGCCTGATGATCTTCCAGGCACCGTTAAACAGCATGTATGAGGCAGTCTTAAACTGCGGCATTCCGCTGGTGCCGGACCTTGTGAAGGTACTTCTCGGCGCGCTGGATAAGGCAGTGCGCTCCGCCGGCGGCTGCACCACTTCCATGACGATGGTGCTCATCGGCATGATGTTCTCCGGAATGTCCCTGCGCAGCATGCTGGACAAAAACACGCTGTTCATGTCCGCACTGCGTCTGGTGATCCTTCCGGCTATGGTACTTGTCGGCTGCCGCCTTGCAGGCATCGATCCGTTCTTAACCGGTGTGTGCCTGCTCATTACCGGTATGCCTGCAGGCAGCACTTCCGCAATCCTGGCAGCAAAGTATGGATGTGACTATACGTTTGCGACGAAGTGTATTGTTGTTTCCACGCTGCTGTCTCTGGTATCTATTCCGGTGTGGGCGATGATTCTGGGTTAATTATGAGATTGCGCAGGGGATGAGGGCGGATGGCTCCGGACCTTTATATAAACCGCTCCTTCAGATTCTCTCCGTACCGCTTTGCAAGCCGGATCAGATACCGGTGTGCTTCGCTTAAATGCGTATCTTTTCGCCTTGCGAAGCACACCTGCCAGCTTGGGCGGCCGGGCAGGCGGAACCAGGCGCAGTCCGAACTGTAAGGGCTGTTCAGCATCCGGGAATACGGAACAATGGTGCAGCAGAATCCCTTGCTCACGAGCTGGATCAGCGCGTGGTTCATGGCAGTCTCAATGAGGATCTGCGGCTTGTAGCCTGCCTGCTGAAACAGCGGGTCAATGAGCTGGCGCATGGTGGATGCGCCAAAGATCAGGGAAAATTTGCTGTCGTAAAACCGTTTTAAATCTGTGGTGACGAGCGGCATGCCGAACGGGTTGGCGCGCGCCGCCTCCGGATGGTTTTTCGGAACACCTAAAATCAGGTCTTCCTCGAACAGTCTGATGTATTCGAGATTGATCCGTTCTGATTCGCGCAGCATGACAAATCCCAGGTCCAGCTGGCCGGAGAGCAGCAGTTCGTTCTGCCTGGCAACAATGGCTTCGGTCAGGGCGAAAGAAATGCCCGGATAACGCTGGTTAAACGAAGTAAATATCGAAGTGAACAGGTCAATTCCATGTTCGTGTGTAAGCCCCAGGCTGATCTCGCCTGTGGCTTCTTTTTTTAAGTCTCCAAGTTCTGTGTAAGTATTCCGCTTGATTTTTAAAATCTCAATGGCGTTTTTGACGTAAATCTCCCCGGCTTTGGTTGGGCGCAGAAAGTGCTTGTTCCGGTCAAAAAGCTGCAGGCCCAGCTCCTTTTCCAGTTTGATGAGCTGCTGGTTTAAGCCGGACTGGGAGATGAACAGCGATTCCGCAGCCTTTGAGATACTCTTATTTTCAGCAATCGCGACAATATATTCCAGCTGTCGAAAGTCCATAAAATCCTCCTATTGGTAAAAATGTTCAAAAACGATGTCTTGTGAAAGAAAAAACAGTTTTGTTTTTGTGGAAAAACAATGAATTAGTAAGAAGAAAAACTTCTTACCAATAGAAAACAATGTAATTTTACTTCTGATTGTACCACAGATATAATAAAAACACATGTAAAACAAAAAGCTTTTTGGAGAAAAAACATCATAAGGAGTGGGGTACTATGAAACAAATGAAATGGCTCGAAAAAAACTTTGAGCTCATGATCCTGGCGGTCATGCTGGTTGTCATGAGCTGCCTGTCATTTGCCAATGTAATTATGCGTTATTGTTTCCACAACGCGCTGAGCTGGTCAGATGAAGTCTGCTGTTACTGTCTTGCGCTTTCCGCGTTCTTTTCCCTGCCGTGTGCGGTCCGCCTGGGCGTCAGCATTAAGGTAGACACATTCACATCCATGATCCCAAAGAGCGCGCAGAAAGTTCTGGGACTGATCTGTGACGCAGTGATGGTCGTATTTTTATGCTGGCTCTTTAAGGGCACAACAGAGATCATCGCCAACGCGGCTCAGGTCAATCAGGCAAGCCCGGCACTGGGCATTCCGATCGCCAATATCTACAGCATTATGGCATTCGGCATCGCACTGGGCATCGTGCGGTATGTACAGTTAATCATCCGGGTACTGATGAACAAGACAGACGAAAAGGAGGACAAATAAATGGCAATCGGTTTATTTTTCCTGATCCTGGCAATTCTCCTGGCAGTGGCAATGCCGGTGGGCGGCGTGTTCGGACTTATGGCAATGCTGCCGAACCTTTTAAATTCCAGTTTCGCCTATGCGGCAGGCGATGTAGCCCGCGGCATGTTTGCAGGCTTAAACAGTTTCACCCTGTTAGCTGTACCGCTGTTCATGGTTTCCGGTATGATCATGGCGCAGGGTGGTATTTCCGAAAAGCTGTTTAACTTCTTCGGATACTTTATCGGCAACAAGACCGCAGGTTTCCCGTGCGCAGTCATCGTAACCTGCATGTTCTACGCGGCTATTTCCGGTTCCGCGCCGGCAACCGTATCCGCAGTCGGTGCCATGACGATCCCGTTCCTGGTTGAGATGGGATATGATATGGTATTCGCAACCTCCATTGTAACCGTAGCCGGCGGCCTGGGCGTTATCATCCCGCCGAGTATTTCGTACATTGTGTATGCGGCAGCAGCCAACGCGTCACCGTCCAAGCTGTTCATCGCAGGTATCTTCCCGGGACTCTTAATCGGTTTTGCCCTGATGCTTTACAGCTTCTATTACTGCAAAAAGCACGGCGAGGACAAAGAGAAGCTTTTAAAGAGTTACAAAGAGATCCGCGCGAAAGGCTTCTGGCCGTTATTAAAAGAGAGCTTTTTCGCTCTGATGACTCCGGTCATCATCCTTGGCACCATTTATTCTGGTGTCTGCAGCCCGACCGAGTCCGCTGTTATCAGCGTATTCTACGGCCTGTTCGTATGTATCTTCGTTTATAAGACCATCAATGTCAGAAACATCGGCAAGGTGTTCATGGATGGCGCAAAGACCTATGTGAACATCCTGTTCGTTATCGCGGCAGCATCTGCATTCGCAAAGTGCCTGACCCTGCTGCGTTATCCGCAGACCATCAGTGAGTCTGTACTGGCAATTTCTGACAACAAGATCGTGATCCTTCTGATCATGAACCTGATCATGCTGGTTTGTGGTATGATTATTGATAATATCCCGAACATCATGATCTTAACCCCGATCATGGTTCCGATCGCGGTTGCTGCCGGAATCGATCCGGTACACTTTGGCATCATCATGACCTGTAACCTGGCAATCGGCATGGTAACTCCGCCGATGGGCATCAACCTGTTTGTTGCTTCCGGCATGACCAAGATCCCGATGTTAAAGCTGGCGAAATCCTGTATGCCATACATTGTGGCATTCCTGATTTCTCTGGGACTGATTACCTACATCCCGCAGATCTCCATGGGACTTCCGACCCTGCTTTCCGGTGAGGAGACTAAGGCAGTTGCGGCAAACAAGGGTGACAGCGCAGGTCCTGGAAGCACCGACAGCGGCGATTACGGCGCGGACATCGCGGCGCTGGATCCGTCTGAGATCGACGGCGAGTACCACTGGACCGCAGCCATGACCGTTGCGGACACTTCCATCAACTACATGATGGTGGATAAGTTTGCCGAACTGGTGAATGAGAAGTCCGGCGGCAAGATCAGTGTGGATATTTATCCAGGCGGCCAGCTTGGAAACACCACAGAGTTTACGGAGGCAGTGATTGGCGGCTCCATCGATATCGGAACCGGAATGACCACCGACCTGGTTGACTTTATCCCGCAGTTCGCAGTGTTCGATATGCCGAACCTGTTTGACAAC
>ERZ1034713.1440-NODE-1440-length-10391-cov-33.480457_pt1 | contig 10391 bp, 8 predicted proteins | sample MGYA00520692_ERZ1034713 | MGnify/ENA primary metagenome ERZ1034713 (study PRJEB33766, sample SAMN09781717) | gut metagenome | biome: gut microbiome | host: Homo sapiens | place: Madagascar | study: EMG produced TPA metagenomics assembly of the PRJNA485056 data... | reverse complement strand
ATTTCCGAATTTTTGCAAAAAGGGCTTGCAAAAGCGCGGTGACTGCGGTATAATACTTCTTGCAGTCACTGATATGCCTCTTTAGCTCAGTCGGTTAGAGCACCTGACTGTTAATCAGGGTGTCGCCTGTTCGAGTCAGGCAAGAGGCGCCAGCAAAGCGATGGATATTTTTCCATCGCTTTTTTGTTTTTCTGTATCTTTTTTCACCCTTTCTTTACGTTTCTTAAAAAATATCGCCTTGAAGAACCCTAGTGGTTGTGGTATACTTTTATAAGTTTATAGATGTGGAAAAGCTGCATGGCTTTCCCGCATCCGCAGACAGGCGCTCCCCGGTCAGAAAACTGCCGTGCAGGGGCGCAGTTTTTTCGTTGGTCAAATCAGCAGGCAGGCCGGTGGCTTTGTGCGGCAAACGCAGGGCGGCAGGGCGGCTTGGTGTCGTTTGAATAAATCTTGAGAGTAAAAGGAAACATCTATGCGTTATACCTACGTCCGGCAGCACGATACCACCGACTGTGCGGCTGCCTGTCTGGCCATGGTGTGCCTGCACTACAAAAAGGAAGTTACCATCACCCGCCTGCGGGATATGATGGGTACCGACCTGAAAGGCACCAACCTTATAGGCCTGCAAAAAGCCGCTAATGAGCTTGGTTTTACCACCGCCGCAGTCCGCGTGGACCGCGAAAACTTTCTGAGCGATTTCTCGCTTCCCTGTATTGCTCAGGTCATTACCGATCAGGGTCTGGCTCACTTTGTTGTGGTGTTCAAAAAGACCACCATCAAGGATGACGGCGCGCGCCGCAAGCACATGCTGCAGGACGCCGAAACCCGCAAGGAAGAAGAGGAAAAAGGCAAAAAGCATAAGTGCAAGGATTACGTCATCATCGGCGACCCCGGCACGGAGCTGAAAAAGATCAGTCTGGACGAGTTCTACAAGAACTTTACCGGCGTTCTGCTGCTTTTGAACCCCACCTCGGAGTTCAAGGGCGGCAAGCTTGGCAAGGACGGTAAAGACAGCAAAGACGGCAAGAGCGGCAAGTACGGCATGATGAAGCGGTATATCGACCTGCTGCTGCCCCAGAAAAAGCTGTTCTTCTACGCCATCCTCAGCTCGATCATCACCACCATTCTGGGCATCGCGTCCTCCATGTTCAATAAGATCCTGATGGACGAGGTGCTGCCCTACGGGCTGAACAACCTGCTGGTCACATTGATCCTGGTGTTCAGCGTGGTCAGCATCACCAGTACTCTGATCGGCTTTGTACGCCAATGGGTGCTGATCCATCTGTCCATCAAGATTGATATCCCGCTGATGCTGGGTTACTTCGGGCACATCTTCAACCTGCCCATGAAGTTCTTTGCCACCCGCAAGACCGGTGATATCACCACCCGTTACTCGGACGCAGACACCATCAAATCCATCTTTACCAGCATTGCGCTGAGCCTTGTGATGGATATCTCCATGGCCGTCATCACCGGCATCATCCTGTTCCGCATGAACGCCATGCTGTTCTCCATTTCGCTGTTCATGGCGCTGGTCAGCATCCTGCTGGTGCTGGTGTACAAGCAGCCCTATAAGCGGATCAACGAAGAGAGCATGGCACAGTCTGCTGCGCTGAACAGCCAGATGATCGAGAGCCTGCGCGGCATCGAGACCGTCAAGTGCAACGCCAACGAGCAGACCGAGCTGGATAATCTGGAACGCGAGTACATGAAGAGCCTGAAGATCAGCCTGCGCTCCAGCCGCATCAGCACCACACAGGGTCTGATCTCCTCCTTCATCTCCACCGGCTTCAGTATGCTGACCACCTATGTGGGCATCACGCAGGTGCTGAACGGCGAGATGACGCTGGGCGGCTTTATGGCCTTCAGCACCCTGTCCAGCTACTTCACCTCCCCCCTGAGCAACCTGATCGGCCTGCAGATGCAGATCCAGGAAGCCAGCATCTCCATGAAGCGTCTGACCGAGATCATGGACTACCCCTCTGAGAACGAGACCGCCGAGGGCGCGGAACAGACCGAGCTGCAAAAGGTGGAGGGCGACATCGAGTTCAAGGACGTCACCTTCCGCTACGGCAACCGTGCCCCCGCGCTGGATCATGTCAGCTTTACCATCCCCGCCGGTAAAAAGGTGGCGCTGGTGGGCAGCAGCGGCAGCGGTAAATCCACCATTACCAAGCTGCTGCTGAAGTACTACGACCCCGAGAGCGGCGAGATCGACGTAAACGGCGCAAATCTGGCCGAGTACAGCAACCATTCGGTGCGCCGCGCCATTGCCTATGTGCCCCAGAACGTGGAGCTGTTCAGCAAGACCATCTACGACAACATCCGCATCTCCCGCATGGACGCCACACTGGAAGAGGTGAAGGAGGCTGCCAAGAAGGCCGACGCCCACGAGTTCATCCGTCACCTGCCGCTGCAGTACAACACCTATCTGGAGGAAGCCGGCAACGGCCTGTCCGGCGGTGAGAAGCAGCGTATCGCACTGGCGCGCGCCTTCCTGAAGGACTCCAACCTGTACATTCTGGACGAGTCCACCAGTAATCTGGACTTTGCCACCGAGACGCTGATCTTCAACATGATCTACGAGCAGCTGGCAGACCGCTCCATGCTGATCGTGGCGCACCGCCTTTCCACCATCCGTGACTGTGACCTGATCCTTGTGATGGATCACGGCAAGATCGTGGAGCGCGGCAACCATGAGGAACTGATGGCAAAGAACGGCCGCTATGCCGAGCTGTGGAATATGCAGCAGGGCATCTTCCGTAAGCGCAAGCCCGAGCCCGCTCCGCAGGTACCTTCCGCTGTGGTGGAAGAGGACGACGACGGCGAGTCCATCACCTACTGACCGCACCGCATCCGCAGCGTTTGCCCGGATGCCGCATAAGCTTTTTCCCGCTGGGGAAACCAGAGAATGCCTCGTTATGGTGTGCCCGGAGGCAGACGCTTCCGGGCATCTTTTTGTTTCGGCTTACATTATAAAAATAACAGGATTAGGGGTAATTTATCATGAATGAGATCAAAGTTGCTGAAAACAAGACCCTCAAGCTGACCAACGTCCTCTCCCGCGTTGTGCGCCCGGAGGAGCTGCCCAATCTGCCGGTCATCCTGACCCAGATGCAGAACTTTATGAAGAGCAACGGCGCACAGCCCATCGGCCCGCTGGTGCAGGCCATTACGGAGGGCACCGGCCCGGATCACATGCCCGTCATGTACATGATGCAGCAGGCCACCCAGATGATCAGCCAGATGGAGCCCGGCTACCACATGGACGCCGTGCTGCGGGTAAAGAACTGCCTGTACGCCCACTTTACCGGCCCGCTGGCCTACAACCAGCTGGCTACCTCCAAGCTGCAGATCATGGCTTTTGAAAACGACATCAAGCTTACCGGCAACAGCTACACCATCTATGTCAATCAGGACGAGGACGACGGCGTGATCGACGTATTTATGGAGACCAAATAATTATGACAACAACCATTCAGAACCTTTCGGATCTGCAGGACCGCCGGATCATGATGGACAAAAAGCTGCCCCCTTACGGGTACGCCTTTGTCATTCTCACCGGCCTGTTCATGATCTTTCTGGTGATCTGGAGCACCCAGACCAACCGCATCTATGTCAGCCAGAACAGCGGTGTGGTGCAGGCCGCTAACAAGACCTACATCATGTCCAGCTACTCCGGCTCCATTACCGAACTGTATGTCTCCGAGGGCAGCTATGTGAACGAGGGCGACCTGATCGCCCGGCTGAAGAGTACCGATCTGGATATGCAGAAGGACACCCTGCAAAGCCAGCTGGATATCTACCAGAAGCAGCTGGACCAGTACAACAAGCTGCTCAAGTGCATTCAGGACGACACCAACTACTTCGACGAGACAAGCGCCGAGGATCAGCCCTACTACTACCAGTACCAGACCTACAAAAGTCAGGTATCGCAAAAGACCTTTGACGCCGCCACCTATCAGGCTGCCGGCTACTCCGACACCCAGATCAAGGCTTTGATGGAGCAGAACCAGAGCGAGCTGGAGTCTTTGTACTACTCCACCATGCAGACCATCTCCCAGAGCATTACCAGCGCACAGGTCAACGTGGATAACCTGCAGGCGCAGATGGATTCCCTGAACACCGGCGCCAACGATTACTACATCTACGCCCCCACCTCCGGCGTGATCCACATGGACACCCCCTACAAGGAGGGCATGGTGCTGAGCGCCGGTTCCGCACTGGCTACCGTTGCCAGCGAGAACGATGATCTGGAGATCATGGCCATGGTGACGGTAAACGACCGTCCCCTGCTGCATGTCGGCGACCCCTGCAAGATCGCCATCACCGGCCTGTCGGAGTATTCCTACGGCACGCTGACCGGCACGGTCACCTCCATTGACAGCGACGTGACCTCCAGCAGCAGCGGCTCCTACTACAAGATGACCATCAAGCCCGACGCCACCTATGTGGTGAGCCGCAGCGGCGACAAGGTGGATCTTTCCAACGGTATGAGCGTGACCGCCCGCGTGGAATACGATCAGGTCACCTATTTTGAGTATGCCATGGAGGCTCTGGGCGTGCTGATCCGCTAAAAGCGGACTGCACAGCACGGCAGGATGCCCCCTTTTACACCACCCCAAAGAGGTACAAACAACATGATTCGAACCGCAAAGAAACTGGCCGCCTGTGTGCTGATGCTGGGTGTGCTGGTATGCGGCACCGCACTGAGCGCTGCCGCCGCCAGCCTGCCTGTTGAAGAGCAGAACGGCGTTTCACTGCCCTGGCTCAAGGACGTGCCCGCCGAGAGCATTGCCACCGGCAGCTACTCTGCCAATATGCTGCTGGGCGCTTCCCAGCAGCTGTCCCCTGTGGTCAAGCCCAGTTACAGCACCGACTCTGTGGTCTTTCTGACCGATGACAGCAGCGTGCTGACCGTAAGCAGCAGCGGCGTGGTACAGGCTGTGGGCGTTGGCACCGCCACCGTTACGGCAGCCGCCGGCAACCAGATCTGCGCCTACACCATCGTGGTGTCCATGGACTCCTCCATGATCGTGACCGAGATGGATCTTTCCCTCTCCTCCAACACCATCTATGTGGGCAATTCGGTGTCGGCTTCGCTGCAGGTGCGCCCCAGCTCTGCCTCCAACTACGCCACTGTCACCCTGACCTCCTCTAACGAGAAGATCGCCACGGTGAACAGCTTTGGCCGCGTGACCGGCGTAGCCCCCGGCAAAGCCACCATTACCGCCACCTGCGGCTCGGTGGTAGCCACCACCACTGTCACAGTGCTTGCCCTGCCCACGGATTCCTCCACCGGCACAAGCGGCACCACCTCCAACAACAGCGGGCAGGCGATCACCCCCAGCACCAACTACATCGTGCTCAAGCCCGGTGCCACCCGCACCATTACCGCCAAGGCTACCCCTGCCAGCGCATCCCAGTCCTTCACCTTCAAGTCCGGCAACAGCAGCATTGCCACGGTCAGCCCCACGGGCGTGGTCACGGCGGTAGGCACCGGCTCTACCTCCATTACCATCTCCAACGGCAAGGCCACTGCCATGGTCACGGTCATCGTGAACCGCTCGGCAGATGCCTCCTCCGGCAGCAACACCAGCAATGACGGCACCGATACCCCGGACGACAGCACCCCCATCCCGCTGGACCCTGTGGTGCAGACCATTCAGGAAAGCAATGAGGATCAGGTGGTGTTTGCCCAGTCTGAGGTGCCCACCGTGACCGGCGAGATTCTGAACGCCCTGCGCACCACCGGCAAGACCCTGTGCGTGGTGGGCGACGGCTACACCCTGAACGTTTCCGGTAAGGACGTGAAGAGCACCACCAGCGAGATCGACACCGCCATCACCTTCACCGAGAGCGAAGAGGGGCTGGAGTTCGAGCTGGACAACGGCCGCACCCTTCCCTGCGCGGTGCAGCTGGAGCTGGACGTGAGCACCTACTCCCGCCTGTACCTGTACAACACCATCAGCAACAAGTGGCAGTTCCTGAACAGCTACAAGGACGGCGTCATCACCGCCGACACGGCCGGCCGCTACCTGCTGACCAACCAGAACCTGCGGTTCGGTAATATCGACTGGACCTTCTTCATCGCAGGCGGCGTGGTAGTGGTCATTATTGCCATTGCCTACATCGCGTTCAAAAAGCGCTACTGGTTCTGGTAAATTCCCCTTTCCCCCTGCATAAACGACCGCCCGCTGCACAGCATTTCGTGCAGCGGGCGGTTTTTCTCTATATACTATTTTGAATGGTCTCCGCTCGGCTCCGACCAAATTCAGAGGAAAGATGATTTTTACTGTGGTTCAGAAACGCCTGCGGGCGTTTCTGAACCACTTTTTTCACAAGAAGAGATGCTCTTTAGGGGGTGTCTTATCCCGTGAAAAGACAAGTCTGGAAAATCCGCAGATTTTCCAGACTTGTAAAATTAAAATATTCTTCCGCTAAAAATGGTCAGAGCGCAGCGGAGACCATTCTAAATCTTATTCTCCCCTGTCACTCCACCGTTACGCTCTTGGCAAGGTTGCGGGGCTTATCCACGTCGCAGCCGCGCAGCACCGCCATATAGTAGGCGAACAATTGCAGCGGCACGATGAGCTGCAACGGCATCAGGATGTCGTCGTACTCGTCCAGACGGATGACCTCGGTGGCAACGCCCTCCGGCACTTCCGCGTCCTTTGTGGTGAACAGCAGCACCCGCGCCCCACGGCTGCGGGTCTCTTTGGCGTTCGAGATGGTCTTTTCATAGACGTTTTTCTGGGTGGCCAGCGCGATGACCGGCACGCCGTCCGTGACCAGACTGATGGTGCCGTGCTTCAGCTCGCCTGCCGCGTAGGCATCCGAGTGCACATAGCTGATCTCCTTCAGCTTCAGGCTGCCCTCCAGCGAGAGGGCGTAGTCGAACCCGCGCCCGATGAAAAAGCAGCTCTGGGTGTTCACATAGCGGCTGGCAAGGTACTTGATCTGCTCACAGTCCGCAAGGCGGGGCTTGATGACCTCCGGCGCGTGCAGCAGCTGGGCGGTGTAGTACCTGGTCTTTTCCTCGGTCAGCTGCCCCCGCGCGTAGGCAAGACGCAGGGCAAACAGGTACAGCACGCACAGCTGCACCATATAGGCTTTGGTGGACGCCACCGCGATCTCCGGCCCGGCGTAGGTGTACATCACATAGTCCGCTGCCCGGGCAATGCTGCTGCCCACCACGTTCACGATGGCCAGCACCGGCACGCCCCGGCTCCTGGCCAGCTTGAGGGCGGCCAGCGTATCGCTGGTCTCGCCGGACTGGCTGATGATGATGACCAAATCCTCCGGCTTCAGGATGGGGTCGCGGTAGCGGAACTCGCTGGCGATGTCCACCTCTGCGGGCACCCGCGCCAGCGCCTCGATGGCGGTCTTGCCCACCATACCGGCGTGCATGGCCGTGCCGCAGCCCACCAGATGCACCGTGCCGATGCTGCGCAGCTTTTCGTCCGTCAGCTCCGGGATGCGCAGCTCCGGCAGGCCGTTTTCCACCCGGGGGCTGACCGTGGCCGTGATGGCGGCGGGCTCCTCGTTGATCTCCTTGAGCATAAAGTGGGGGTAGCCGCCCTTTTCGGCGGCCTCCATGTCCCAGTCTGCGGTCAGCTTTTCGCGCTCCACCGCCTCGCCGAACTCGTTATAGAAGCGGATGCCCTGTGCCGTGCACACGGCCATGTCCCCTTCTTCCAGCACGCTGTACCGGCGGGTATACTTGAGCAGCGCCGGGATATCGGACGCCACAAAGTTTTCGCCCTCGCCCCAGCCCACGATGAGCGGGCTTTCCCGCTTGACCGCAAAGATGGTGTCCGGGTAGTCCTTGAACAGCACCGCCAGCGCGTAGCTGCCCCGCACCTTGGCCAGCGCAGCCTGCAACGCCTGCAAGGGCTCGCCCTGATAGCAGCTGTCGATAAGCTTTACCAGCACCTCGGTGTCGGTCTCGCTGGTAAAGGTGTAGCCCTTGGCCACAAGGCGCTCCTTCAGGACGCCATAGTTTTCAATGATGCCGTTGTGCACGATGCTGACCCGGGGCGTGGAGTGCGGGTGACTGTTCACGTCGCTGGGCTCGCCGTGGGTCGCCCAGCGGGTATGGCCGATGCCGCAGCCGCTCTGGGGCAGCGACAGTTCCTCCAGCTTACTGCGCAGGGTGGCGAGCCGCCCCTTGCTTTTGACCACGCGGATGCCGTCCCGCTGGGTAAGCGCCACACCGGCAGAATCGTACCCGCGGTACTCCAGCTTCTCCAAACCGTCCAGCAGCACCTGCTGGGCGCTGCGCATCCCGACATAACCTACAATGCCACACATACAAAATACCTCCAGACCGACTGCGGCGCGCCGAAATGCGCTGCTGCACAGTCAGTTTCCTCTATCAAAGTCTATGTTCTTGTATGGCTTTCTTTGCAGGGTTCTGTTTCGGTATTGCTGCCGGTTTTTGCCCTGTTCTGCGGCTGGTATAGCCCTCAGCCGGAGAAACATCCGCCGAATCTTTCGATGATTCCTCTCCTCGTCACCCTCACGGCTGTCACCCGTGTGGCCCGGCGCTTTGCGTCAGCTTGTGGTACACATTCCTTCTTTCAATGGTTTTTGGGGTTCAGTGCATCCCCAGCATTTTATGCAGCTTGGGCTGCCACTTCAGCTTGTACAGCAGCAGCAGATTGCACAGTGCCCGGTCGTACAGGGCAAAGGCCACGTTGCCCATGCCCAGCGTGAGCAGGGTCATTGCCAGCGCGGTGGTGCGCAGCTCCTGCGAAATGCTGCCCGCCGGTACTACCACCAGCAGCAGGCCGTACATGGCCAGCACCGCCCCGTTGCACAACAGCAGCTTGCACACCAGCTGCAAGGCCCCGGGACGGATGCGGTCGAATTTGGGCTTTACCAGCGGGTAGTAGCCCAGCAGCACGGTAAAGATCAGGGCGATCTCCTTATCCGGCACAAAGAGCAGCCCCAGCAGGCTGACGGCGGCGTAGGCCGTCCACGCCATGGTGATGCCGCACTCCATGCACACCGTTGCGATGAGAAAGCTGGCCACCGCCGGGGCAATGAACATGGCAATGGGGATGATGGTGCCCAGCAGCATCAGTGCCACGCACAGTGCCGCCGCCATGCCGCAGTAGGCCATAGCCCAGCTTTTGCTTTTTTGTTTCTTCATGGGATCTCCCATTTTTCGGTATCTGCGTCCTGTTCCAGCGGGTAGACCGCGTGTTGCAGGCCCAGGATCATGATATTGTTCAGCAGGGTATCGTTCAGCTTGAGATCCAGCATCTTGTACGCCCGCATCAGGTCGTTGGCCGCTGCCAGTGCCTGCCGCCGGGCGTTCTCCATGGCGGCAGCCTGCCCGTTGAGCTCGTTGACCACAAACACGTTGTACTGGCCGTTGCGGCGGTCGGCCTCAAAGCGCTCGGCCTTATCCAGCAGATAGAAGATGCGGCCGATGCAGCTGCCGATATACCGCATACTCTTGCGCTGGTTGGGATCGTCCGTAGCCAGCGTGGAGTACAAGGCACCGTAGATGTTGCTCATGGGCTCGGCGGCAAGGGCGTAGTTTTTGGCGCTCAGGTTCATCTGCACCACCGCCTGCTCCCGCTCCTGCGCAAACAGCCGCTCCAGTGCCGGGTTCTCCTGCCGTGCTTTGTCGTAGGCGCGGCGCAGCAGCAGCTTGTCCGCTGCGCGGCGCAGGCGCTTTGCCGGGCGCAGTTCGCTGTACTTGCGGTCCTGCAGGTTATGCCACCCCATCAGGATCTCCACCTGCGCCGCCTGCCGGATGCCCAGCGTCTGGCACATCATGCTGCGCCGGAACGGCGTACCGGGCACCCGCTGCCGTTTGCAGGTAGGCATCCGTCCCGCCAGACTGTCGGACAGGATGGCAAACAGCACCCCGTTGGTGCGCAGCAGATGGCAGGCGTAGAAGCCGTAAGACTTGTACATCTGCCGCCGCACCCCGCGGAGATAACGCATATAGGTGTTGTAGTCCCGGATCGTCAGTTCCGGCAGATAGGGCCGCATCCGTCCCTTCATAAGAGCCAGCCATCCTTTCTGTACAGTTTTTGTATCCGGCGGTCAATAAGGTTAGTATAATCCTTTTTGTTCGGCAACGCAACCACCGGATGCAAAAACTGCCGGAATTTGTCATTATGCTGAATTTTGCAAAACTGTTTTCTCAACAAAAAACACCCGCAGACCGTCTCTTTTGTGCAAAAGACAGGGTGCGGGTGTTTGTGCCGGATTTTCCCGGCAAAAGACACACTTTTCCGGCGTAAGGTCTGCCGGGGCGGGGCTTAAATGCCCTTACTTCTTTTCAAAATGGGTGCGCTTGCCGTCAAAGCCGGACTTGGGCATGGGCTTTGCCACCTTCTCGGTCTTGGGGGCGTTATAGTACATATACA
>ERZ1034713.1439-NODE-1439-length-10392-cov-40.141434_pt1 | contig 10392 bp, 10 predicted proteins | sample MGYA00520692_ERZ1034713 | MGnify/ENA primary metagenome ERZ1034713 (study PRJEB33766, sample SAMN09781717) | gut metagenome | biome: gut microbiome | host: Homo sapiens | place: Madagascar | study: EMG produced TPA metagenomics assembly of the PRJNA485056 data... | reverse complement strand
CAGAACTGAATAAGCTGACCGAAATGATCAAGTTTGCTTCCATCATCGTGGCAGCCGCCCCCATGCTGATCGTTTACCCCTTCGTACAGAAATATTTTGAAAAAGGCTTCATGGCAGGTGCCGTGAAAGGCTAAAATTTCGACCGCGGCCTGCAAGACGCGAGTGCCGCCCAAGGCACGAAGCGGATGCAGAGCACCGCAAGAGAGCACTGAAGCCGCTGCCCATTCCAGAAAACGAAAAGAATCTGATATAACATTACAGAAAAGGAGAACAACCATGAAAAAGATGATCTCTCGCCGCAATTTCCTGAAGGCTTGCGCCGTTGCCGGTTCTGCCGTGGCACTGTCTGCCTGCGGCGGCAGCAAAAAGGCCTCTGCACCGGACCCCTCCAACACCGACCAGACCAGCTTTGACATCGTGGGCGGTCAGTCCGCCCTGAGCCCCGGCTACAACGACAACGAGGTGCTGAAAAAGCTGGCAGATAACGTGGGCGTTAAACTCAACTACGAGACCATGAGCGACTCCCTCAGCGAGCAGGTGAACATCCGCATTGCAGGTGACCAGCTGCCGGACGCCTTTATGGGTGTAGGCTTCTCCAATTACGATATCGCCAACTACGGTGCAGACGGCACGTTCCTGGACCTGACCCCCTACATCAACGCCGAGACCATGCCCAACCTGACCAAGATTCTGGACGAGCATCCCAACATCCGTGCTGCCATCACCATGAGCGACGGCTGCATCTACGGTCTGCCCGCTGCCGAGCAGATGGGCACTGCCGGTATCGGTGACGACGAGGATTACAGCATCTTCACCATTCCGCAGTTCTCCATGATCAACAAGCGCTGGCTGGACGAGCTGGGGCTGGCAGTGCCCACCACGCTGGACGAGCTGCACACCGCCCTGAAGGCCTTCAAGGACAACGATATGTCTGCCAAGGTCTACGGTAATGCACCCGGCAGCACCATCCCCATGTCCACCGGCTTTGACGAGTGGTGCTGGGGTCAGAACATCTTCTACGCAGGCTTCGGCTTCACCAACTGGCCTAACGATGTGTGCAACGATCTGGTTCTGCAGAAGGACGGCAAGTGCCGCTTTGTCTGCGCCGAGGACAACTACCGCAAGGCGGTCACCTACTTCCACGACTGGTACGCCGAGGGTCTGATGGACGTGGAGATGTTCAGTCAGGATGCCAACCAGCTGCTGGCTAAGGGCGCACAGGGCTATCTGGGCGTTTCCACCTGGTGGTACATCGAGGAACTGATGGGCGATTACGCCAAGGATTATGTGTTCCTGCCCGTGCTGGACGGCCCGGACGGCACCCACAACGTCACCGTGCGTACCGGCGGCGGCACCAACAGCGGCAACCTGAACGTGACCAACAAGTGCCAGAGCCCTGCCAACCTGCTGAAGTTCTTTGACCAGTGGTATGACGGCGAGACCGTGATGCAGCTGCAGTACGGCCCCATTGGCGTGTTCTTCACCGAGCAGGACGCCAACGGCAAGTGGAAGTCCATCACCGAGGAGGAGGCCAAGGCAAAGTACAACAAGGGTGCCGGTGAGTTGAAGTCTACCTACGAGGTCTGGGGTCCCAAGCTGATCCTCAGCGAGTACTACGATGAGTATTTCTACATGGAGGACCGCGCCATCGAGCGTCTTACCGACCTTGAGAACTATTGGATGCCCTTTGTGGACGACGCCACCACCTACCCCATCGACTGCGTGTTCACCAGCGAAGAGTTGGACACCATCGACCGCTACCGTGCTGATTTTGAGAACGCAGTCTCTGAGCAGGAAGGTCTGTGGCTGAAGGACGGCGGCCCCTCCGACAACGAGTGGGCAGCTTATCTGGACACCCTGACCAATAGCTGCGGCATGGATAAGCTGCTGGCAGCTTACCAGAGCGCATACGACCGCTACAAGGCGAACGCCTGATTTTGTAATGCAAGGAGGCATCCGCGATGCCAAGTGAAATTTTGAACAAAGCCCGTGCCTACGAGGCCGAGCATGGCGCTGCCATTTCCCCGGCGGAACGCCCTGCCTACCACATGACCCCCTATGTGGGCTGGCTGAACGACCCAAACGGTTTCTCTTATTATAAAGGGAAGTATCACCAGTTCTATCAGTATAACCCCTACGATGTGCGGTGGGCGCCCATGCACTGGGGTCACGCCGTCAGCACCGACCTGCTGCACTGGGAGTATCTGCCCTGTGCGCTTGCACCGGATTCCCCGGCGGACAACGGCCCCGGCTGCTTCTCCGGTTCTGCCACCGAGATGGATGACGGCAAGCAGCTGCTGATGTACACCAGCGTGATTGCAGAAAAGCAGCCCAATGGGGAGATGCGGGACATCCAGACCCAGAGCATTGCCATCGGTGACGGTCTCGACTACGAAAAGCCTGCCTGCAACCCGGTGCTGACCCAGAAAGACCTGCCGGAAGGCTTCAGCAAGTTCGACTTCCGGGACCCCAAGATCTGGCGTGAGGCCGACGGCACCTACTCTGCTGTCACCGTCTGCCTTGCCGAGGATGGCAGCGGCGCAGCGGCACTGTTCCAGAGCAAGGACGGCTTCGACTGGCACTTTGTCACGGTGCTGGAACGCTGCAACAATCAGTACGGCAAAATGTGGGAGTGCCCGGACTTCTTCCCGCTGGACGGCAAGCAGGTCCTGATGCTGGGGCCCATGGAGATGCTGCCCAAGGGCGAGTTCCACAATGGTCACAACGTCATTGCCTTCATCGGCAGCTATGACGAAGCCACCCATACCTTCACCAAGGAAAACGTGCAGCTGATGGACGGCGGCATCGACTTCTACGCCACCCAGACCACCCTTGCCCCGGATGGCCGCCGCATCATGACCGCATGGCTGCAGACCTGGTCGGACACCGAGGATAAGCCCAAGGGCTGCAAGTGGTTCGGGCAGACCATCTGCCCCCGCGAGCTGCACATCAAGGATGGGCGCATTGTTCAGACCCCGGTGCGTGAACTGGATGCAGTTCACGGCAAGCGAACCTTCCACGAAAATGTGACGGTGCAAGGCGAAACAACGCTGGAGGGCATCAAGGGCCGTGTGGCGGACCTGACCGTCACGGTGCAGCCCGGCGAATACCGTTCCTTCACCCTGAAGCTGGCCGCCGATGCAGACCATCACACCAGCCTGACCTACGACCCCTACACCTCGCAGCTGACGCTAGATCGCAGCTATGCCGGTTCCCGTGCCGACATCGTGCATACCCGCAGCTGCAAGGTGCGCAGCCAGAACGGTGCGCTCAAGCTCCGCATCCTGCTGGATAAGAACAGCATCGAAGTTTTCGCCAACGATGGCGAGCAGACCATGACCGCATGGATCTACACGCCCCAGTCTGCCGATGGCATCACCTTTGCTGCCGATGGCAAAGCAACTGCTACGGTGGAACAGTTTGAGCTGAATCTGTAACCTGATATTCCCTTCATTTCTCCTTCATTGAATACAGCCCCGCTTTGGTTTCTTCTTCACCAAAGCGGGGCTGTTGTTGCTTCTATGTAAGGTTAGTCCTCTAATCTGCCGTGTTCGCAGCCAAGGGAGAGGTAGCGTTTCATCTCGCCACTCAGCACCATCTGTGCATACTCCAAGGGCTTGTTGTAGAGCAGCCAGTCCAGTTCTGCCCGCTGTGCCGGGGTGTTGCCGTACTCGTCCTCAATGGCGGTGCAGTCGATGGCAACGGCAGAGCCGTCCGTAAACCGGGCTTCCACCCGGTTGGTATCCATGTTATAGTGGCAGGAAAGCAGTTTGTTCATAGGAAACCTCCAAGTTCTTCACATTTGCTTCTTTCGCGGTGGAAAGTTCCAGCCGTCCGTTTGCAAATCCATAAATCCACTTTCTGATGCAGCCCTTTGCAGGTCTGCACCCATCCACCACACGCCCGATTCTTACACCAAACGCGAACTTGTCGGGGCGGGGCCCCTCCATCTTGCTTACGCAAAACCGTTGGGTCGCTTAAAAGCCCCACTGGGGCTTTCATTGCTCCGCTTCGCTGCGCAAACGCGAACAACGCTCTTTTTGCTCTGCACAAAATCCTACATCATTTGGCGTAAAATTGGCGTATGGCGTGAAAATCGCTGGAAATTATCGCAAACAAAAAGCCTGAAACTTCTCGTAACATCAAGAAGTTTCAGGCTTTTCTTTGCTTAAATTGGAAATTTACTGCTCAATCGGCTTCATCGTGGGGAACAGCAGCACGTCACGGATAGATGCACTATCAGTAAGCAGCATCACCAGACGGTCCACGCCGAAGCCCAAACCGCCCGTGGGAGGCAGACCGTACTCCAGTGCGTTGACGTAGTCGTAGTCCACCTGTGCCTTGCACTCGGGCTCCAGCGCCTTGCGCTCGGCCACCTGACGCTCGAAGCGGCCCTTCTGGTCGATGGGGTCGTTCAGCTCGCTGAAGGCGTTGCCGTACTCGGTGCAGTCGATGAAATACTCGAAGCGCTCGGTGAAGGCGGGATCACCCGGCTTGCGCTTGGCCAGCGGGCTGATCTCCACGGGGTAATCGTAGATGAAGGTGGGCTGGATCAGCTTGTCCTCCACAAAGGCGTCGAAGAACTCGGCCAGAATGGCACCCTTGGTGGGCACCTCAGGCAGCTCCACGTGGTGCTCCTTGGCGGCGGCGATGGCGTCCTCGTCAGACTTCCAGTCGTTGAAGTCCACACCGGAGTACTTCTTCACGGCCTCCACCATGGTCAGGCGCTCCCAGTGGCTCATATCGATCTGCTTGCCCTGATACGGGATGACCAGACTGCCGCAGATCTTGAGGGCAAGGCGCTTGTACAGCTCCTCTACCAGATCCATCATGCCGTGGAAATCGGTAAAGGCCTGATACAGCTCGATGGTGGTGAACTCCGGGTTATGCTTGGGGTCCATGCCCTCGTTGCGGAAGATGCGGCCAACCTCGTACACGCGATCCATACCGCCCACGATCAGGCGCTTGAGGTACAGCTCGGTCTCGATGCGCAGCACCATGTCCATGTTCAGGGTGTTGTGGTGAGTGTAGAAGGGACGTGCAGAAGCGCCGATCTCGAAGGGGGTCAGGATGGGGGTATCCACCTCCAAAAAGCCCTTCTCGTCCAGATAAGCGCGGATCTCCTTCAGAATGCGGCTGCGCTTGATGAAGGTGTCCTTCACCTCCGGGTTTGCGATCAGGTCCACATAGCGCTGACGGTAACGCATCTCGGTATCGGTCAGGCCGTGGAACTTCTCGGGCAGGGGGCGCAGGCTCTTTGCTAACAGGGTCAGCTCAGTGGCGCGCACGCTCAGCTCGCCGGTCTTGGTGCGGAACACCTCGCCCTTCACGCCGATAATGTCGCCCACGTCCAGCTTTTTAAAAGCGGCGTAGGCCTCGTCACCCAGCTCGTCGCGGCGGACATAAAGCTGGATATCGCCCTTGTCATCGCGCAGGTGGGCAAAGCTTGCCTTGCCCATGACGCGCTTGGACATCATACGGCCTGCCAGCGCCACCAGCTTGCCGCTGTCGGTCTCGTTGGGCAGCTCCTTAAATTCTTCCTTCAGGTCGGCAGAATAGGCGTCCTGCGGGAACTTGGTCAGGGTAAAGGGGTCGTTGCCGGCGGCCTGCAGGTCGGCCAGCTTCTGGCGGCGCACCTGTACCTGCTCGCTCTCGGACAGACCCGCAGCGGGGTTTCTCTTTTGCTCTTCCATGGTTACTCCTACTTAGTTTGCAGAATGGGTGATAGCCAGCACAGTGTACTCCACGGTCTGGCCGGTGGGCAGCAGCACTTCGACCTTTTCGCCCACAGCCTTGCCCATCAGGGCGTGGCCCACGGGGCTCTCGTCGCTGATCTTACCGTTGAAGGCGTCAGCCTCGGTGCGGCCCACGATATCATATTCCTCAGCCTCGTCCTCGCCGGTCTCGCGGATGGTAACGTGGGTACCCACGGAGACGTTATCCACGCTCAGCTCGCTCTCGTCGATTATAACTGCGTTCTTGATGGTCTGCTCCAGTTCGGTGATGCGGTTCTCCACCAGACCCTGCGTATTCTTGGCCTCGTCGTACTCGCTGTTCTCAGACAGGTCGCCGTGGCTGCGGGCTTCCTTGATCTCTTCAGCCAGTTCCTTGCGGCGGACGGTTTTGAGGTATTCCAGTTCCTCCTGCATTGCCTTCAGACCGGCAGCGGACATCTTGATCTCTTGTGCCATTTGAGAATCTCTCCTTGTTATTAGCTGTATTTCTTTCGCGCAGCCACAAAGCCGCACAGGAATGCCATTTTGACTACACTATTATAATAGCAAGCCGGTGCCTTGTCAACAAAAAAGGCGGCAGTATGGCAGAAAAAAGCGGCTCTTATCGCACGCTTTTTCCATGCTGTCCCGGAAATCGCGCTCTCTCCCCTGCCTGTATGAAAATGCAATCCCGGAAAGTCCGCAGACCTTCCGGGATCGCTCTGACAGTTTTTCTCAGACCAGCTTTGGCACCGCTGCGGTCAGCAGCTCTGCCAGCCGGGCGTGACCCTTGCAGGTCAGGTGCATAAAGTCCACCTCGTTGAACTCGCACTCGGCGGCATCCATAAAGTGCACGCCCTGCCGCTCGGCTACGATGCGCAGCTGCTCGGCGACCCCGCGGGATTTTTCCACGCAGCCTGCGCCCATGACGGCATCGTGGAAGCCGTCCTTGATGCAGGGCGGCGCCACCACCAGAATGTTGGGCGCTTTGCCGCCCCAGCAATCCACACTCTTCACCTTGAGCAGCAGCCGCTCCATACCCGCGCCGATGCAGGCGGCGTTTGCGCCAAAGCGCTCCTTGACGTCATTCGTGCCCAGCATGATGATGAGCAGGTCGATGACCTCGTGGCTCTTGAGCAGAGCGTAGGCCACGCTCAGCGCATCCATGGACTCATGCAGCGGATCCACGAACACGGTGGTGCGGCCGGAAAGCCCCTCCTCGGTGACCAGATATTCCTCCCCCAGCGCCTTTTGCAGGCGGCAGGTCCAGCGCTCCTCCTCGTTGAAGCGGATGCCGTGGTCGGCGCAGTCATTGGGGTCGGCGCAATAGCCGTGGGTGTTGGAATCCCCCAGACAGAGAATATGCTTTTTCATAACCGAATCACTCCTTTTCCATCGTCTGCCGGAAGTAGTACACAGCGCCCACCATACCGGCATCGTTGTGCAGCTGTGCGGCGCGAATTTCAAGCCCCTCGGCAAAGGCGGGCATGACCGATGCTTTCACCTTTTCAGCGATAGGGTCGATGAGCAGCTTCTGCTGGGCAGACACGCCGCCGCCGATCAAAATCAGCTGCGGGTTGAAGATATGCACCATGCCCGCCAGCCCCTGCGCGATCTCGTCCGTCCATGCGTCCAGCAGCGCCAGCACGGTCTCGCTGCCCGCCTCGGCGGCGGCAAAGATGGCGCGGCCGTCCTTCCATGCCGGGTCCTTTTCCTGCGCGGCGCGCACCAGGGCGGTGGTGGCGGCGTAGCGCTCCCAGCAGCCCTTTGCGCCGCAGGTGCAGTCTACGCCGTCCAGCGCGTGGGTGCGGTAGTGGCCCAGTTCGCCGCCCAGACCCCGCGCACCCTCCAGCAGACGGCCGCCGGTCAGGATGCCGCCGCCCACGCCGGTGCCCAGCGTCACGCCGATGACGTCCGTATAGCCCTTTGCGCCGCCTACCCACACTTCGCCCAGCGTCATGCAGTTGGCATCGTTGGCCACTGTAACAGGCAGACCGAAGGTCTTTTCCAGCTCGGCTTTAATAGGTGCGCCGATGTAGTTGGGCAGGCTGCCGCAGGTGCCCGCCACGATGCCCTTGCGGCTGTCGATCTGCCCGGTGGCAGACACGCCGATGCCCGCAAGGCTTTCCGCCGGGACGCTCTGCGCGGCAAGGAAGGCTTGTGCAGCTTTCAGCACCGTGGTCAGGATGGGGGTGCGGTAGCCGTCAAAGCTTACGCTCTCTTCGGCCTTCGCCAGCACCGCGCCGGTCTCGTCCACAATGCCCAGCTTGACGGCAGTGCCGCCGATGTCGATACCAAGATAGTGTTTCATAGCAGGCACTCCCCTGTGTCATTTCTTCGCGGCGTTGATGGCACCGGTAAAGCGTGCGGTGATCTCTGCCGGGCGGGTAATGGCACCGCCCACCACCAGCGCAAATGCACCTGCTTCCAGTGCCTTGACCGCCTGTTCCGGGTAGTGGATGTGCCCCTCGGCAATGATCTTTGCCGGGCACTCTGCGGACAGCTTGCGGATGAAGTCAAAATCGATGTCGTCAATGCCGGTGGTCTCCGGGGTGTAGCCGCGCATGGTGGTGCCCACAAAGTCGGCACCGGCTTCGGCGCAGAGCATGGCGTTTTCAAAGTTATCGCAATCAGCCATCACCAGCTGCTCGGGGTACTTTGCTTTGATGGTGCGGATGAACTGCGCCGAGGTGGAGCCGTCCGGGCGCAGCGCACCGGTGCCCTGCACAGCAAGGATATCCACCCCGCAAGCCACCAGCTCGTCCACTTCCTTCATGGTGACGGTGATGTACATGGGCGTGCCGGGGTAGTCCTTTTTGATGATGCCGATGACCGGCAGGTCCACCACCTGCTTGATCTGGGTAATGTCCCGCACAGTGTTGGCACGGATGCCCACAGCGCCGCTCATGGCAGCAGCCTTGGCCATCAGGGGCATCACGCCGCCCTCCTTGGTGTACAGCGGCTCGTGCTCCAGCGCCTGACAGGAGACGATGAGCCCGCCCTTGATCTGTGCAAACAGCTTTTCCTTATCCATGGTCTTACTCCTCCATTCTGATCTTGACGACCGCCTTGCGCACACTGACGCAGCCGTGCTGTACAAGGCCGGGCTTATGCAGCTCCTCCGGGAAGAACAGCACAAAGCGTCCCCCGCCCAGAGCACCGGTCACTACGCTGGCACTGGCCTGAAAGCCGCAGTCCCCGGTAAATTCCCCGATCTCCGCGCCGGGCAGATTGGTGTAGCCCCAGCCCTCGCTGCCGGTAAGGTCTACCTGTAAATCGGCATAAAGCTTGTGGTACTCCGGGTGGTAGCCCGCGTCCGGGTGTAATGTGGCGTCCATCAGGTTGATGAACACCTTGTCGCCGTCCACCTCGGTGCGTCCCAGCGGCAGGGCGGCAAGGTCGTGGGTAAGCAGATAGTCGATGGCGGTATCCAGGTTGGGGTGCAGTCCCCTGTACCGTCCCAGATGCTGCAAAGTATCGCAGATCATTTGCGTTTCCTCCAATAAAAGAAGCGCCCGCCTCCCCTCTGGAAAAGAGACGGAGAGGAGCGCTTTTATCCTGTTACAGCTTTGCGATGGCGGCTTCGATCATGGCCTGTGCTTCGGCCACAATGGCTTCATCCTCGGGGATCAGGCCGGGCATCGGGGCGCGCACGCTGCCCAGTTCCAGCCCGTACATCCGGCGCAGGATCTCCTTTTGCACGGCGTACAGATTGCCGTGAGCAGAGCACATCTTGTAGATGATGCGGTTGGCCTCGTACTGGATAGCGCGGGCCTTTGCGATCTTGCCCTTTTCCAGATGCTCGTTCATGGCAAGATACAGCTCCGGCATCACGGCATAAGTGCCGCCGATGCCGCCGTCTGCGCCAATGACGCGTCCGGAAACGAACTGCTCGTCCGGGCCATTGAACACCACAAAGTTGCCCTCGCCGCGGGCGGCGATACCGGCATCCTTGAACATCTGGATGTCCTGCGTGGGCATGGAGCTGTTTTTCACGGCTACCACGTTGGGGTTCTTCAGCATCTCGTTCAGCAGGCTCATGGTCAGTGCCGTGCCTGCCAGCTGCGGAATGTTGTAGATGACGAACTCGGTGTTGGGCGCTGCTGCGGACATATCGTTCCAGTACTTGGCAATGGCGTACTCCGGCAGGTGGAAATAGATGGGCGGGATGGAGGCAATGGCGTCCACGCCCACGCTCTCGGCGTGACGTGCCAGCTCCATGCTGTCGGCGGTGTTGTTGCAGCCAACGTGGGCGATCACGGTCAGCTTACCCTTGGCCTCGCTCATTACGGCCTCCAGAACGGTCTTGCGCTCGTCGACGTGCTGGTAGATGCACTCGCCGGAGGAGCCGCCCACATACACGCCCTTGACGCCCTTGGCGATCAAGTGGCGGGTCAGCGCCTTGACGCCCTCCACCGAAATGTTGCCCTCTGCGTCATAGCAGGCGTAAAAGGCAGGGATGACACCCTGATATTTTTTGATATCTTTCATGTTTCAAGCCCTTCTTTGCAATCAGTAATAATTCAAGATAAAATAGTCGTTCGTATCAGATTCTGAGGCTTTTTGCTCCGGGCGGGGGGTATTTTTGCCCTCTTGCCGCGGTCGCAATTTTAGCCCTTGACAGCACCCATTGCGATGCCCTTGGTGAAGTACTTCTGGAAGATGAGGAAGATGATGA
>ERZ1034713.1437-NODE-1437-length-10405-cov-34.303285_pt1 | contig 10405 bp, 8 predicted proteins | sample MGYA00520692_ERZ1034713 | MGnify/ENA primary metagenome ERZ1034713 (study PRJEB33766, sample SAMN09781717) | gut metagenome | biome: gut microbiome | host: Homo sapiens | place: Madagascar | study: EMG produced TPA metagenomics assembly of the PRJNA485056 data... | reverse complement strand
TGTTCCGTATGCGGGAACATATCCACCGGGGTAAAGCCCTCGGCCTTATAGCCAAGCTTTGTCAGGGTGGCAAGGTCGCGGGCGAGGGTGACGGGGTTGCAGCTGACATAGACCACCCGCTTCGGGGCCATACGGGCCACGCTGGCAAGAAATTCCGGGGTAGAGCCCTCGCGCGGGGGGTCCATAAAGATCACGTCTGCCTTCTCCCCCGCTGCGGCTGCCTCGCGGATCCAGCGGGTGGCGTCGGCGGCAAAGAAGCGGGCGTTCTTTACGCCGTTGTGCCTTGCGTTGCCAATGGCATCCTGCACGGCATCCCGGTTCAGCTCCACGCCCACCACCTGCTTTGCATGGTCAGCGGCGGTCAGGCCGATGGTGCCGATGCCGCAGTAGGCATCCAGCACCACCTCTTTGCCGGTCAGCTTCGCGGCCTCCACCGCAAGGCCGTACAGTACGGCGGTCTGCGCCGGGTTCACCTGATAAAAGCTGCGCGGGCTGATGGCGTAGGTCTTGCCGCAAAGGGTGTCCAGAATGAACCCCTTGCCGTACAGCACCTTTTCCGCTTCGCCCAGCACCACGCTGGTCTTGCGGCTGTTCACGTTCTGCACCACGGTGGTCACGGTCACGCCGCGCTGCGCCGCCTCGGCCAGCAGTGCCTTTACAAAGTTCTTGGCCCCCGGCAGCACCGGCTGCGCCGTCACCAGCACCACCATCACCTGCCCGGTGGCTACGCCCCGCCGCAGCAGGCAGTGGCGCAGCAGGCCGGTACCTTTGTCCTCGTCGTAGGGCTGGTAGCGGCAGGCGTTGGCGGCAGCCCGCACCGCCTGCATGGTCTTGTCCAGCACCTCGTCCTGCAGCAGGCAGCTTTCTACCGGCAGCACCTTGTGGCTGTTTGCCGCGTAGATGCCGGAGGTCAGTTTTCCACCCCAGCCGGTAGTAAAGGTGGAAATCACCTTATTGCGGTAGTGGTAGGGCTGCTCCATGCCCCGGATGGGGTGCACCGGGCCGTATTTGCCCACAAGAGCACGCACTTTTTCTTCCTTCTGTTTCAGCTGCGCGGCATAGTCCAGCCCCAGCAGGGGGCAGCCGCCGCAGTTTTTGGCACGCAGTTTGCAATCCATGGCAGTTTCTTCCTTTATATAACAGATACTCTCCCTTCAGGATATCACAGGGCGGGGTGGATTGCAACCGCAAGCCGGGACGATTTTTGCAGTTTTCATTTTTGCCGCCGGGGCTTTACTTTCCCGCGATGATTTGCCATAATAGGAACAGAAAACGACCGTTTGCGGGAGGGCTATAAGATGAAGGTCATGGTTTTTGATGTAGGCGGCACCGAGATCAAATACTCGGTCATGGACGAGCAGATGCACCGCACGAACAGCGGCGCGGTGCCCACGCCGCAGGATACGCAGGCGCAGTTTCTGGATGCAGTCTACCGGCTGTATGCGCCCCATAAGGACGAGGTGACCGGCATTGCCATGGCGCTGCCGGGCTTTGTGGATAACCGCACCGGCTATGTGTCCAACGGCGGAGCGCTGCTGTACAACACCGCCACCCCGGTGGGGCAGCTGCTGGCAGAAAAGTGCGGCTGCCCTGTCATCCTGGAAAACGACGGCAAGGCCGCCGCCATGGCAGAGCTGGCAAACGGCGCGTTGAAGGGTTGCTGCAACGCGGCGGTGTTCATCATTGGCACCGGCGTGGGCGGCGGCATCATTGCCAACGGGCAGCTGGTGCGCGGGGTGCACTTTACCGCCGGGGAGTACAGCTTTGTCAACACCAACGCCGAGGCGTGGGACGCCCCGGACCAGAACATGGCCTGCCAGTGCAGCACCCGCAATCTGCTTATATGGTACCGCGCCCGCAAGGCGCTGCCGGAGGACGCCCCGCTGGACGGACGCAGCTTTTTTGCCGCCGCCAACGCCGGAGAACCGGAAGCCTTAGAGGTGCTGCGGCGGTTCTGCCATGCGGTGGCGGTGCAGATCTTCAACCTGACCGTTCTGCTGGATGTGGAAAAGGTGGCCATCGGCGGCGGCATCAGCAAGCAGCCCCTGCTGCTGGAAAGCCTGCGCAGCGCCTACGATGGGCTGTTTGCCTCCCGGGCGGGACAGGCCTACATGGAGGGCCTGCCCCGCTGCCAGATCGTGCCCTGCGCCTTTTCCAGCGAGGCCAATCAGGTAGGTGTCGCCGCCGCATATTTTGAAGCCATGCAGAAAAAATGTTGATTTTCAGCCGGTTTCATGGTACTATATCTGCCGTGTGCTCTGCACGCAAAACACGAAACAAGGAGATCTTGAACCATGAACACTCTGCATAAATTTGCCGTTCTGACCCTCAGTACTGTGCTGTCCGTCTGCCTGCTGGCAGGCTGCGGTGCTTCCGCGTCCTCCACTGCTTCCAGCGCAGCTTCCGATGCTGCCTCCTCTGTGGCTTCTTCTGTGGCCGCTTCCGAGGCTGCTTCTTCCGCTGCCAGTAAGGCACAGGCCACGGTAGAGTTCACCGTTACTGCTGCGGACGGCAGCGTATCCAGCGTTCTGCTGAACGTGACCGACGGCGAAAAGCTGAGCACCGCTCTGGCCGAGGCCGGGATCATCAGTCAGGAAGAAGCCGATGCCGGCTTTGTGACCACCGTGAACGGCGAGACCGCCGACTACAACAAGGATCAGGCTTGGTGGTGCCTGACCGACGCTGCCGGTGAGATGACCACGGTGGGCGTGGCCGACATCGAGCTCCACGACGGTGACAGCTATGCCTTTACCTACACCAAGGGCTAAAAAGCCGGTGGCGCTGCACACCCGGGTGCTGCGGCTGGTGCTCAGCGGCCTGATGGGTGCGCTGCTGGTGGTGAGCAAGCAGGCCATGAGCGGCCTGCCCAATCTGGAACCGGTGAGCCTGCTCATCATCCTGTTTGCGCTGGAACTGCCCCGGGAGACCCCCGGCGCTATCACGGTGTTCATCCTGCTGCAGGGCGTGCTGTACGGCTTTGGCCTGTGGTGGGTGATGTACCTGTATGTGTGGTATCTTCTGGCGCTGCTGGCATGGCTGCTGCGCCGCATGGACTACACCTTTTTCTGGGCGGTGTTCAGCGGGCTGTACGGCCTGTGCTTTGGCGGGCTGTGCGCGGCGGTGTATCTGTTTGCCAAAACGCCCGCCTTTGCCCTGAGCTGGTGGCTCAGCGGGCTGAGCTACGATGCGCTGCACGGCGTCGGCAATTTTGTGCTGATGCTGCTGCTCTATCGCCCGCTGCGCCGTGCACTGCAAATGGCAAAAAAGCAGCTGCGGGTATAATATTTTCTTTATAAAAACACAGAGCCGGACAGCCCGCGGGCTGTCCGGCTCTGCTATTATAAAAACTATTTATTCCGCTGAATATGGCCAAAGCATTGCGGAGGCCATTCAAAATCGTTACGCATTCATTTTGGCAAAGGCCTGCCGGACATCGCCGGAGAAATACAGCGTACCCAGTGCGCATACCGGGCCTTCGCCGCCCAGCTCCTCTGCACGCGCCACACCAGCCTTGATGCTGTCCGCAGCCTCGGCGGTGCAGCCGTAGGCGCGGATATGCTCTGCCAGCGTCTGCGCCGGCATGGCGCGGGGGTTGTGCGCCGTCACGGTCACGAACCGCTCGGCCAGCGGTGCCAGCAGCGCCAGCATCTCGTCCACGTCCTTGTCTGCCATAATGCTGACCAGAAAGACGAATTTCTGCCCGGGGAAGCGGTCTTTCAGGCTCTGCACCGTGGCGCGCATCCCGTGGGCGTTGTGGCTGCCGTCCAGCACAAAGGCCGGGCTGTGGCGCAGCAGCTCAAAGCGCCCGGGCCAGCTTACCTGTTCCAGCCCGGTGCGGATGGCACTTTCCGGGATGTTCCAGCCCTGCTGCCGCAGCACCCGCAGGGCGGTGATGGCCAGCGCAGCGTTGCGGGGCTGATAGCTGCCGATGAGCGGCAGGCGCACCCCGTCCAGCCCGTCAAAACTGAAGGTGACTGCGTCCAGATCCCCGCCGGTGACCTGCAGCTTGGCAAAATCCACCTCGGTAAAGGGAGCGTTCTGCTGCGCCGCCACCCGGCGCAGCACGGCATCTGCCTCCGGTGCGCCGCCGTAGCTTACCACCGGGCAGCCCGGCTTGATGATGCCGGCCTTGGCGGCGGCGATATCTGCCAGCGTGGGGCCAAGCTCCTTGACGTGATCCATGCCCAGTGCGGTGATCACCGCGCAAGCAGGCTTTTCGATGACATTGGTGGAATCCAGCGTGCCGCCAAGTCCCACCTCCAGCACCACGATATCGCACTGCTGCTGCGCAAAATAGAGCATGCCCAGTGCGGTGATGATCTCGAACTCGGTGGGCACGTCCTCCATGGCATCGGCGGCGGGCTTTACCTGCTCCACCAGTGCCACCAGCGCCTCGTCCGGGATCTGCTGTCCGTTGATCTGGATGCGCTCGTTGAACCGGTTGATGAAGGGCGAGGTATACAGTCCCACCCGGTAACCGGCGGCTTGCAGACAGGAAGCCAGCATTGCCGCTGTACTGCCCTTGCCGTTGGTGCCCGCCACATGGACGAATTGCAGCTTTTTGTGCGGGTCGCCCAGTGCAGCCAGCAGGGTGCGGGTGCGGGTAAGCCCGGGCTTATGCCCCGCCCACTGCACCGCGTGGATGTATTCCATTGCCTGTTCGTAGTTCATAGATACTGCCTCGATTCAAGATCACGATTTAGAATGCGCTCCGCTTCGCTCTTCGCATCATTAGCGGAAGAAGATTTTTAATTTGGGGTTCTGAAAAGCCTGCGGGCTTTTCAGAACCCCTTTTTCACAGGAGGGTCATAAAGGGAAACGGCTTCGCCCTCTCCGTCTTTGCTTCGCAAATCCACCTCTCCCAAAGGGAGAGGCAAGAGCACTACCGGAAGCTTCCTCACTGCTTCTAACACTTTAGCAACAAACTTAACGGCTTGGCTCCCCCTTCGGGGGAGCTGGCGCGGGAGCGCCTGAGAGGTTTTTCACAGCTTTCTTACTTCTTTGCCAGATTCATCAGGCTGCGGTTTTCCAGCAGGATGCGCAGCAGCACAACGTTCACGGCGCTCAGGATGAGGGCGTTGGGGATGCGCACTGCCAGCGTTGCCCACGGATAGCCGTAAAACAGGCGCAGCGCCAGCGAGGTGATGACCATGGAGCCCACAAAATGCCCCAGCAGCACGCTGGCTGCCAGCCGCAAATTTGTGGAAAGGCGGTTCAGCTTCTGCCATGCAAAGCCCGCCACTAAACCGATGGCACCCGCACCCAGCGTGATGAGCGGGTTGATGGCGTAGCCCGCCAGCACACCGCCGATGATATCGGCCACTGCGCCCACCGCAAAGCCTGCGCCGGGGCCGAACACCACCGCCGCCAGCAGCACCGGCAGACTGCCCAGATTGAACCGGACGAAGCCGGTGGAGATGCTCAGCACCCGGCTGAACACGATGCTCATAGCTACCAGCAAAGCCAGCATGGTCAGGGTACGCACCGAAGTTTTTTTGTCGTTCATTGTAGTTGTCCTCCTTAAAAAGGAACAGCAGGCAGGACGCAAAAACGCCCTCCCCTGTGACAGACCGCACAAAGGAGGGCGTGAATTCCAACAACATTCACTTCCGGGCAAAAGCCGCAGACGGCTCTCGCCTGCACCCAAGTCCATGCAGCAGCGGGATGCAGACCCTGCACCGCGGTCAATACCTTCGTCCGCAGCACAACTCCCCGTTGATGCGGCACTTAACGCGCAGGGTCTTACTCTGTTGATGATGCCATTATAATCCTTTTTTTGACGCTCTGCAAGCGCTTAAACAGACATCTTTGCCAAAGGAGCGTTTTTATTTTTGGCAGTGTTGTATAAACATAGGACTTTTGCCCGGTTGCCTCCCTCTTTTCTTTTGGCGCAGAACGTGGTAAGATGAACACAAGATACCAAAGGGGGAACTGCCCCGGAAAGGAATTTTTCCATGAAATTCAGCGAAATGACCTATACCCGCCCGGACATCGATGCCCTGCTGGCAAAATGCAAGCAGCTGGCTGCCAAGGCCGCCGATGCGCAGGACGGCGATGCCCTCATTCAGGTGTACTACGAGCAGAGCCGCGCCTTTGCAGACTACACCACCGCCTCCCAGCTGGCCAACATCCACTACACCTGCGACACCCGCGATGCCTACTGGAAGGCCGAACAGGACTTTTTTGATGCCAACGGCCCCGCTGTGACCAACGCCAGCGTGGAGATCAGCCGGGCGTTTCTGGCAAACCCCTATGTGGAGGCACTCACCGAGCACTTCGGCACCACCTGTGTGGCCGGTATGAAGAACGCCGTGCTGGGCATGGACGACCGCACCGTGGAATTGCAGCAGGAGTTCAACGCGCTGGTCAGCCAGTACCAGCAGATCTACGGCGGCGCGCTGGTGGAGCTGGACGGCAAGCAGCTGACCATCCCCCAGCTGGGCCCCTATAAAGAAGATCTGGACCCCGCCGTGCGCCGCGCCGCCTACGAAGCCGAGGCCGGTTACTTTGACGCCCACCGGGACGAGCTGGACGCACTGTACACCAAGATCGTCAAGAACCTGAACCGTCAGGCCGAGGTGCTGGGCTACAAGGATTACAGCGAGCTTTCCTATGTGCGCATGAACCGCATCGGCTACGGACAGGCCGAAATTCAGGCCTTCCGGGATCAGGTGGCAAAGGACGTTGTGCCTGAGCTGCAAAAGGTGATGGCCATGCGCGCCAAGCGCACCGGCATCACCCACCCCACCTTTACCGATCTGCCCATCATCTTCAAGGACGGCAACCCCAAGCCCATCCCGGGCTATCAGGCACGCATGGACGCTGCCCGCACCATGTACCACGAGCTGAGCCCCGAGACCGCCGAGTTCATCGACTTTATGCAGGACAACGAGCTGTTCGATGTGGAGAGCCGTCCCGGCAAGATGTCCGGCGGCTACATGACCAGCCTGCCCAGCTACAAGGCGCCCTTCATCTTTGCCAACTGGAACGATACCTCCGGCGATGTGGATGTGCTGACCCACGAGTGCGGCCACGCCTTTGAGGGCTATGTAGCCGAGCGGGACCCCAACGTGCCCGCCGATCTGGAATGTCCCGCCATGGAAAGCGCCGAGATCCACTCCATGGCCATGGAGTTTCTCACCGCGCCGTGGCATCACCTGCTGTTCGGCAAGGACACCGAGAAGTACGCCCTGCTCCACACCGAGGACAGCTTTGTGTTCCTTGCCTACGGCTGCGCCGTGGACGAGTTCCAGCACATCATGTACCAGAACCCCGACCTGACCCCCGACCAGCGCAACGCCGAGTGGCTCAAGCTGGAAAAGAAGTACCGCCCGTGGATCGATTTTGACAACCTGCCCTTCTATGGCCGCGGTGCCGGATGGCAGCGCCAGCTGCACATCTACGAGTGCCCCTTCTACTATATCGACTACTGCCTGTCCACCATGGCCGCCTTGCAGTTCTTCCTGCTGAGCCTTGACGACCACAAGGACGCATGGGAGCGCTACCTCAAACTGGTGCGCCGCGCCGGTCTTGCCAGCTACACCGAGCTGATGCAGACCGCCGGGCTGAAGGTGCCCTTTGAGGAAGGCAGCGTCAAGGGCATTGCCCAGCAGATGACCCGCTGGCTGGAAGAGCATCAGGTGGGCTAAAGTCGTTTCGTGACTGCGGCAGGGCGTTTCGTGTCAGTTTTCTTGCTTTTCCGCTGGGCTGCGGTATACTGAAACCAGAGATCCCCCCTTTGAAAATGGAAAGGAGTACTGACTTATGAGATCAACCCGTTTGTTCCGGCGCGTCGTTGCCGGTCTGTGCGCTGCCGCCATGCTGTGCGGCGGCATGATTGCCTCGGCAGCTGCACCCGCACTGCCCGCTGCGGTGGAGGCTACCAACGCCGCCCCCAGCGATGCCGAGCTCAAGACCGCTTTTTCCAAGTTCACCGTCACCTACGATGAGGAGACCGGCGGCTGGGATCTTTCCTCTCCGCAGGAGCAGGCCAGCATGAATAAAAAGTCCTGTGGGCTGTACCCCTATATGTTCGTGCAGGACGACGGTATTGCCTTCAACATGATCCTGACCTATGTGGGCAGCAAGAAGCTGGACATCAAAACGGTCAACGTGACCGCCGATGACAATATGTACACCTTCACCTGTGACGAGGAGTACGGCGGCGGCTACGATCAGGATCTGGGCTGCTGGTTCGATCTGGAGCTGTTCCAGCTGAGCGACGAGGAGATCAGCTGGCTGAGCGAGTGGCTGAACGCCAAGAGCGTCACCGCCGTGTTCGTTGGCCGGGACGGCACCACCCAGAGCTACGCCCTGACCAAGGAGAACCTCACCGCCATTCAGGAGATGATCACCGCCTACAACCTGATGCTCTCCTCCACCGTAGAGCAGTGCGACCCCATCCTGACCAGTCTGGCAAAGTAAACGCAATTTACAAAAGTCCCCGGAGCGTCTGCGGATGCTCCGGGGGCTTTTTTGCGCAAAAATATTATTTTTTGCAAAAAAAGCTTGCAAAGCCAGCCAAGCTGTGCTATACTAATCGAGCTGTGATGTGCTGCTATAGCTCAGTTGGTAGAGCGCATCCTTGGTAAGGATGAGGTCTCCAGTTCGAATCTGGATAGCAGCTCCAGCTTAACCGCCCTGAAGTCTAGGACTTCGGGGCGGTTTTCGTTTATCGCATATAAACCCAAAAAAGCATCCGCAGCCTTCGCTTTAGAAAACCAGCGAATCTCGTTGCGGATGCTTTTGTTTTTAGCGGGCTGAACCCTCTCAGGCGCTGCGCGCCAGCTCCCCCGAGGGGGGGAGCTTCCTTACGGCTGCCCGGCAGATGCTAAAAAGCTCCCCCTTTCGGGGGAGCTGGCAAAGCCGCAAGGCTTTGACTGAGAGGGTTTTGTGCGGCGGTATTTTGTCATTCTTCCCCGTCAGGGATATTCTCTGCATCCAGCAGATACTCGGTCTCGGTCTGCTGTTCCATCTGCTGCTCTGTCCAGTCCAGCTGCACAGCGCCGCTCAGGTCCAGGGAGTAATCCTCGGTATACCGCAGGCTGCCGGTGTTCAGGCTGCTTTCTGCCGGGCTGCGGGCATCCCATGTAAAGTGCAGGCTTTCCGGCGGCACGGTGCACTGCTTTGCCAGTGCAGTCAGGGTGTAGCAGTCCCGGGCAAAGGCGGCGGCGCTGTCGTAGGGGCCGAACAGCTCCACGGTCAAGGTCAGGCAGGTATCTCCGGCGGGCAGGGCGGCGGCCTGCTGCAAAGTTTCGGCCTTCGGGCCGCTCAAGTACAGCCTGCCGCTGATATCCCGGATGGCGATGTCCTGCGCGTCCTGCTTGCAGGCGGTGTACAATTCGTCAATGGCCTGCGTACTCAGTCGGTTCATGGCCTGCCGGTTTTCGCCGCTCAACTCGTCCCACAGCATGGGCAGCATTGCCATACAGAAGCAGCCCGCCATCAGTACCAGACAGACCAGCACGGACACAAAATCGTACTTCCAGCGGCCGGGGTGGGCGGCAAAGAAGAGCACCTCGCACCCCAGCAGCACCAGCGCCACCGCCGGGGCGATCTTCAGGGTCAGCTGCACATCAAAGCCCGGCACGAAGAAATACAGCAGGAAGAACACGCCCGCCGCGATAAGGCACGCGCCCAAGGTCAGGCTGCCCACCCGGCGCAGGGGCTTTTCTGCGGGCTTGTGCTCCGGCGGGGGCACACTGCCCGGCTGTGCCGTCAAAGGGGTCTTATTCTGCTCGGTCATCGTCATCCTCCGCAGGGGTCTCGTCCTGCTCTGCACCGGTCACCGGCTCCCCCAGCAGTGCCGAAAGCTCCGGCATGGCAAAATGGGTGTCCGTATCTGCGGTGTCCTCGGCATCCTCTGCCTGCGGCGCAGCCGTGTAGGCGCGGAAGTCCTCGGCCTCTTCTTCGGGGGGCTGCCCGGTCTTTTTGTTTTTCGGGCCGCGCACCAGCCACATACCGCACACGATCAGCGCCACGCAGACCACGATCTGCGGCAGGGAATCCAGCATCAGGTAGATGGCGCGGAAGATGGGGTTATCCTGTCCCCAGCGCCACATCACATCGCCCAGCACCCGCATGATGATGTTGTTGTAGAACACGATCGCGCCCAGTGCGATGAGCACCCAGCCCACCAGCTTGTGGCTCTCGCCCATGAACTGGGTCATGCGGGCATCCTGCCAGTTGAAGTGCACCAGATAATCGTCCTCCGGGGCTTTTTCTGCCGCCAGCTGTGCGCGGAGGTTCAAGGTATCGAAAAAGCTGTACATATACACCACGATGCAGCCGACTACCAGCGCGTCCAGCCCCGTGGTGCTGCCTAGGATAATGAACAGGCAGAACATTGTGATGAGCGAGAGCCCCCGCTTCATATAGCCCTGATACATCTGCCCCGCACCGGGGA
>ERZ1034713.1435-NODE-1435-length-10410-cov-9.437856_pt1 | contig 10410 bp, 7 predicted proteins | sample MGYA00520692_ERZ1034713 | MGnify/ENA primary metagenome ERZ1034713 (study PRJEB33766, sample SAMN09781717) | gut metagenome | biome: gut microbiome | host: Homo sapiens | place: Madagascar | study: EMG produced TPA metagenomics assembly of the PRJNA485056 data... | reverse complement strand
TCTTGTTTTCTGCAAAATTGAAGTCTTTGCAAATATATGGCTGACCCCCTGCCATCTTACCATTACCCCAAATATTTACACCATATACGAACATCCACATGTTACCCCAGAAGTTTTCTTTTCCACGCCAACAGATTGAAGTTTTTCCATTATCTGTATATTCTGTTGCAACATTGCCTGGATAAGCAGTTGATTTTGCAGCTCTACCTGTACCATTTCCAATACTGGAAGTACTGCCCGTCACTGCGGCATAAGAACAGGTTTTATTATCACCAGTTTCCCACGGAATACTGACAACACCTAAACCAATTGGTGTCTGTAATTCCATAACACCCATTTCAATAATCATCAGCAGTTGTTCGGCAGATACCTGTTTGATGAGATCACCATGCCAGTTTGCACCTCTGTTCTGTGCCATCTGTTCAACAGATGTTCTTGTGAGATCCTGTGTATACCCGGAAGCAGGTCTTGCGCCAGAAATACTACAAAACTTATCTTCGGTTGCTTTTAATATCTGTTCATCCTGTAAAAGATAAGCAGATGCAGATACATCATACACGGAACCTTCATTTGCGCTTGTCAGGAAATAATCAATTTCATTTCCATCTGCATCATAAAAAGCAGGATGCAATCTGAAACCCGGTCTTGGTTTCTCAGATACATAGTAATTTGCTTTCCTTAAATGATAACCAATACCTGTTTCTATCGGATCATATACAACCGGGCATACCAGATAATAGAACTTAGGCTGATATACCATAACCTGTCCATTTGATCCATCCTCTTTATATCCTGCACCACCATACCAAGCATTGATAGTTCCATCATCTACAACATTGCATCTACGCCTGCCGCCATACATGGAAAATTTATCAAAATCAGCACCAGGCGTTAAATTGGTAGCGCCTGCAAGTCTTTTGAAAGTTTTGTTTCTATAGTCCACCTGTAAACCAAGAATGTCATCATCTGACAGTCCCAGATATGCCCTCAGATCAGCAACACCTGCAAGAATTTCTTGAGAATTGAAGTTTTCACTTCTCAATTCTTCAAGGTTTGATGCAGCTGAACTGTTTTCGCTCCCCAACGATTGTAAAGTGTTTGTTGCAGTTGTATTTGCATTAGTTAATGCTGTCAGCGTATCTTTAGCTGTTGTGACCTGTGCCGCACCTTCTGCTACTTTTTTCGCATTTTCTGCAACTTCTTTCTGTAGTTTAATACTCTCTGCTGTAGATGTACCTGCTACAGATACTAATTGCCAGTTATCATTTGTGACATTTTCTGTTGGGGATTTTCCTGTAATAGTTGTCCCCCGTTTAGCAATACAAAAATAAGATCCGTTTTTATATGTGACAAAATCTAATCTTTTATATGCTGTATTTTCGTTATACTCTCCCATGGGATGCAATGTTACATTTCCCAAGTTCATACTTGCTAAGCTCATTTCAATCTCCCCCGTGTAAAGTAAAAATAAGTTCATCTGAGTCATTGATCTGGAAATCGTACATGTTTATATCAGGATCATAATACATAATCAAATTTCCTGTATCATCAATAGCGAATGAACAAAAATACGCATTTCCGGTGTCACCCTTCAATGACTCTTTTTGAGCAGGTGTCAAATTATCAAAGGATACCGTGCCGTCTTGCCCCCTGTCACCCTTATCACCTTTTTCACCTTTAAATTGTCCACTGGCAATTAGTGCTTCTATATCTTCTATGGATACAAGCCTTCTAACGTCACCAGCTGAAAAAGCTATATATACTGTTTTTCCAGAAGGTACTGACGGATCGTCGGAAACTACTACTTGTAATTCCCCTGGTAAAGCTTTTGTTTTATCAAATGTACCATAAGCGCCCCTTAACTGCTGCATACGTGCATTATTAATCGCCATTACTCAACCACCCCTTTCAGCATTTCTTCTATTTTGTTCAATCTTTCGTTCAGTGTGTTCACCGTATCTTCTAATACAGTAATTTTTTCATTCTGATTCTGAATAACTTTCATCATTGCTGGAATTATTACACGGAAATTCCAATCTTCCGGTTCTCCTGCTTCATTCAACTGTGTTGCTTCTGGAAAAATATTATAAACATCTTCCGCATAAAATCCGGGTAATTTTTTATCATTCAATGAATCACTTGGATCCAGATAACCTTTTTTATACTTAAACCAAATAACAGGTATAGCAAGTATCTTTTCTGCTTCCTCAATAGTCATATCTGACACATGGTCTTTATAACGTTTTGAAGAACTTGCAAGATACGCTACAGTTGCACCATCACTTGCAAATACCATATGTCCACCACTTGTGACATGAGTCAGATTATAGAACTGAATCCTGTCTGTTCCATCCGAAATGTTACTTGTTCCGCAATATATCTTTAATCCTTTTCGTATTACTAAAGCATTTGATTCTGATGTTAAAGTAGCATGTCCAATCTGAATCTTTCCAGATGCGTATAGTTTAATTTCCCCTTTACTTGATTGCAAATATGTGCTATTAACAGTCCATCCACCAAGCTTCGCTCCAATAGCATATAAATCAGTAATTTTCAGCATACTTGCTGTAATAGTACCTGCTTTGATATAAGAACCATTAATATATACTTTTCCATCCTGTAAATAAATTCCCTGTGTCTGTCCATTATTCGTCAGAATGTTAAATATCTGTTCCTGTGTCAGATCACCTGCATCTTTACCATTTTCTCCATCTTTACCACGAATACCAATAATATGTGGTGATGTATTGTTAGAAGTACCATCTGTATAATAAGTTGTCTGGTATGACCATAAATACGGTTTATCGGCCGTTGGTGTCTGTATGGAAGTTGTCCACCCACTTGTATAAGTATATACATAACTGGATGCAGAAGTTGCGAGATAATAGGTTGTGACGGAAGAAATGCCATTTCCTGTAGCTCCATCTTTACCATTTGTTCCGTTCGTTCCATCCTTACCATCATTACCTTGTTTCTGTTTTGCGACTTTAAATATTTTCTCAGTCGTCAAACTCCCTCTTGTCACAGTAACTTTCACGGTACCTGTTTCTGTACTCAACCCCGTAACTGTATATGTTTCTCCGGATGCATTCCCATATACGCCACTGGATGGAGTCCACTGAATAATAGAAGTTTTTGTAACGTCTTCCGAGCCATACAAAACCTTTACCGTAGTGCTGCATGATGGAAATGATGTATATTTTCCATCTTTATCTGTTGGGATTCCTTGATATTCATTCGACAGGATCACATTTAAGGCCCTGAATTTATCCGATTCAGATGCCACAACATCACTGATATTTTTTCCTTCCAGAGAAAATTCAGTTGCTTTAATGTAAACATTTCCATCATCATCAATTTTCAATGTAACCTGACCATTTTTATCTGTGACATTCAGGCCCTTACCATTGATAAGTTTTCCTGCCAGAACACCGGATAAGATGTAACTCGCATTTACATACAATTCACCGTTTTGGATATAAATGCCTTTATTCTTTCCATTATTTGTCAACTTATTAAAAACTTCCGATTGTCCTAAACTAGTGTCATACTCATTAATTGCATTATCTATATCATCAGAATCCACATAAGAAGGACTTATCCAATCATCAGAGGAAAATGCACCTGATTGTCTGGGTGTTTTGCAGGTCTTTATTTCTCCTGCCCCATCAGTAGTGGAAGTAACCCACATATCCCCTTCATCATATGGCGGTTTAGGTGTAGTCAAAAATACACGTCTTTTTCCGTCCGCGGTATCTTGTGCTGTTGATGCAGCATCAAGTGCATTCTGTACATCAGGATCATCGAAATTTTCCCAGCTATATTTACTGTCAGTTTTAACGAATCGGAATACTTTCTTTGTATCAGTGTTATAGAATATATCATCCAAGTGCGTTTCTTTTTCGGATGTATCACTCCATTCAGATGCTGGTTTATTTTCCAATGTGGGATCATAAGCACCAAAATACTGATTACTTACATCTTTGACCGCATCCCCAACTACATTATCAACATAACTTTTGGTAGATTCTTTTGCTATCTCTTCAAGGGTTTTTCCTCTCAACTGAAAAGAATTTGCTACAATGTCTACCCGTCCGGTTGCTGTATCAGCTCTGAACATGATATTCCCGTCAGGATCCTGTATAGTAAGCGCACCAGAGTTAATCCAATCTGCGTTGATTCCAATACTGTTCAAAATTTTTGTAATCATTTCCCCTGTAACTTTAAAACCAAAAGGATATGTTTTTCCACCATCTGTAGAAATACCAAAAGCTTCTGCTGTCAATTTCCATACAATATCAGAATCTTCTAAAAGTTTTTTGTTGTGCATATAGTAGATATTACTGCCATCTTCCTGTGCCACAACTGTAATATATAATCCAGATGATGCAGCAAGCGTATTTGTCAGATCTTCCACTGCTTTTTGCCATTCTGTTTTAGTTTTTTTGATATTTTTTCTAATCAACTGGTACGTCTTTGTCTCTAAACTGTATCGTGTTGCCCTATTCCTTCCTGGTGATTCTGCTGAACACTCTATTGACTGATAATCACCAGATTGAAATGTAGTATCCGTGATAAGTGTAAAAAAGGTGTTCCCTTTCTGATCGCTAATTAAAGCAATATCACCAGCTTCTATTGTTGGATCAGAAAGACAACTGAGAGTCACTGGTCGAAATCTGAGACCAATTAAACGTTTTCCAAGATACTGGACTACATTATTACCCTGATCTACCTGAATAAGTTTATTATCTTCAATAGATAAAACATATCCATCTGTACCTGCCTGATAAGTAACATCCTCTTTTGATGTATCATCATTCTTTACTACTACACGAATGCCAGTAATTACTACATCATCTGTATTCATGTTAATGGATGCTAAAGAATAAATGTGATGAAAACCCCTATTATCAGTAAAAAGTCCTACATCTACAATATCTGTCTCTGGATTATCAAATGTTCCTGCATCCACAATATCTATTGCCGGATTATCAAATGTATTTGCGTCATATAACGTTATTTTTTCGTATGTGTCTATATCATACCATCCCAGTGATAACTGACCATATACGTTACATCTGCACCAATGACAGCTAATCTGTCCAACATAACCTAACACCTCACGAAACGTTAAACTGTTATCGTCAGGTCTCTCCTGAACTACAAAATCACTATTGTCAAAATTCACACTATCAGCGGCAAGTGAAACATTACAACATGTACATGCATCTCTTACAATAGCCAATAATGTAGCAGGATATGTAAGGTTACTTTCACTGTACGGCCTGTCAAATGCTGACATATTATCAAGACATTCCAATGTAATGATTGACCCATTGTATGTGGGTTCATCTACAGTAAATATACCTTTCTTTACACTTTCTATAGTACCGTCTGGTAATTCTAAACCAACCTTCACATCACTCACAACTGCATCGGCAAAATCATAATCCGAAAAATCATCGTAAATATTGTTCAGTGTTAAAGTGAACTTTCCAGTAATTGCTGAACCAATATCAAATGTTGTGGTGTTTGATACTGCCGTCTGACACTTAAATCCCCCATCCCATATCTGACTATCTTTAATATTTAAGACTGTACCGTCAACCAATGTAATCACACAAGACTTTATATAACGTCTATTGTCCTCATATAACTGGTTTTTGAATATAGTTGAAACATTCTGCATATCAAGTACCCCTTCGCGTAATTATGTCAAAATCAAGTGTAGAGTAACGCTCGTGACCTTTCGCCCACCATTTCACGTTTGCTTCCATGTCACCCGTGTAAAATTCTCTTGTAATATCTCGTCCGTCCAAAGGATCCCAGTATGTGACCATTACATACTCAGGATCAAATGCAACAAGGATCTGGTGTATCTGCTCTTTTGTCAGGTTTACCCATCCAAGGGATAGGGTGCGTCCTTTTCCTATCCGGTTTTTGTGCATGACCATATCATCTGTACGGCCTGCATCTTTTCTACTTATGTCACTTTTTTTCCACTTAAACTTAGACACTTCCTTAGGAAGTGCCACGCCATTGACTTTTATTACATTATCCATATTGTGACACCTCCTATACCGTAACTATTGTTCCATAGCGATTATCATGTTTCTTCTGACCTTTACGAACCATCTTGTACAATGTTTCGCTGTCGGCTTTCAGTGTAAATTCAAGAACAACTTCTTTTTCAGAATCGTCCTTGTCAAGGATTCCACTGGCATTGAATGCATCAAGTACAGCTTCAAATACACCATTCTTGATACCTTCGACAATCTGGTTATTGTTGGCTACTGCGTTTCGGCTTCCCATTTTACCGACCATCTCAGGCCCTGCTTCGTTTGCAATGAACAGCTGTCCCATTTCCGGGAAACCGCCTTTTGCATACCACTGCAAATTAAAACGTGGTAATGAGAATGAGAAATTACCAATACGGATACTTCCACCTGTCCAGTCCCAGCCAATGTGCGGCATAGGGATATGAACACTTGAAAATCCGTTTGCAAAGTTCTGAATAATGTTAGATCCTACATCAAACAGGTTCGGGATAGCATTTCTGATTGTTTCAGGAAGTGTGCCAAGAACACTGGTGAATGTAGAAACTTTCTCTGTAAATCCATCCTTTAGACCTGAAACAATATCAGATCCTTTTTTCAGAACCTTACTCTTGATGTTCCCAATAGCCTTTAATACCTTGCCCGGAATCTCTGCAATATAACTCAGGAATTTACTGATATTGTCTTTCACACCTTTCAGCAGACCATCAATAATATATCCACCCTGTTCAGCCATAACAGTTGACGGCGAATGAATACCGAAAGCAGATCTAAAACCTTCCATGAATGGTTTGAAAATGTGATTATTTATCCAAGTACCAATGCCAACTATGGCATCTTTGATACCTTTAAAAATGCCTTTTACGACATTTCCACCACATTCTTCAATTTTCTTCTGGAAGTATTTCTGAGCACCAGAAACTGCATCAGAAAGAAGACCACCAAAAAATGCAGATAGGCCACCAAATGCGGCACCAATAAGCTCAAAGAAACCATCAGCTATACCGTTCCAGTCAATAGCAGCTAAACCATCACGAACTTTTTCACCAATTGTCCACCAGTCAATACCTTCAATAGCAGCTATACCAAAATCAAAAACACCCTTAATTCCATCTGATATAGTTTGTCCTAAATTGACAAAATCAATGGTATTTACTGCATTATTGACAAAATCTGCAAGTGCTGTACCAGCACCCACCCAATCAAAGTTATTGATGGCAGTATGGAAGAAATCCAGAATGGTATTGATACCATTACCGAACGACTGACCAACTAACGCCCAGTCAGTTGTTTGAATGAAGCTGTTAAGTGCATCAGTAATCCCTGTTGCAATATTGCGTACAGTTTCCTGTATCAGATTCCAGTCAAGACCACCCAGAGCACCATTGATACCGTTACCAATTGCTTTTCCAAGGCTATCCCAGTGGAAATTTTCGGCAAACGTATTTGCCATACCGAAGGCGGTATTGATGCCTTGAGCAAGGGTATTACCAACCAGTTTCCAGTCAACTGTTTCAAGAAAACCGTTCAGAAAAGTGGCAACACTCTTTGCAATCTTGTTACAGGTGTTCTTGATCTTATCCCATGGGATGCTGTTCAGTGCGGCATTCAGTTTGTTACCGACCATAGCACCGATTTCTGTAAAATCAGCATTCTTCCATGCCTGTTTAATCATGTCGGCAATCCCTTTAATCTTTGAAGGAATGCTTTCAGTCTCAAACATATCTGAAGGTGACAGACCACCTGTATCAGCTATTCCACTGTTACTATCAGAACTGCTGTTATCATCCATCTTATTGATCTGGTCAAAACTCAGAATGGTACGTTTCAATTCCTCATTTGCTTTTTTGGCATTTTTAGCTGAATTGGCATTACTGTTCAGGCTCTTGGCGTAATCCTGCTGAACTTTTTTCGCTTTAATGTAAGTTGTTTTACCTGTTAATGCACTCGTCAACTGACCAAATGTATTAACTACAGAAATAATCTTCTGGATCAGTGTATTCAGAATAGGTGCGATCACATTCAAAATAGGTGCAAATGCTGCCGCAAATGCATTCTTTAACTGCGTCAGGGAAGACATCAGCATTGAAATACTGTTATTTGTCTCACCACTGTACTGTGCCAGGTTTTTGAATCCATCTACTAACGCACTTCTCAGCTTGTTCACCAAAGCAAAAAGTGACCTGATACCGAACGCATATTTGAGAATGTTTTTTAATCCACCGCCCAGTCCACCAGATGCTGATTTTGTTGCACCTGTGAACCTTCGTAAAATAGGAATACCGCTTGTAAACTTCTGTATGAGTGCGGCGAATGCACCAGATGTTCTTTTAATGACCGTGGTTACCTTTGTCAGTGCAGACGCTGTACCACTAATAATCTTTTTCAAACCACCCCAGCCCTTTTGAGCAGCATTCAGTCCCAAATTTCCAAGACCTAACGCACCTTTACCAATTCCTTTAAAGATTTCTTTCGGTATAGAATAGCCCCTTGTAAACGCAGTACCATTTGACTGCATTTCAGCCATTTCATTTTTGTACCCTTCAATCTCATTTTTGGCTCCCTGAATGTCATACTGTAATGACTTCCACGCTGAACTGTTCTTTTTCACACCAATTGCTTCGTACTTTTCCTGTTTTGCAATCAAAGAACTAAGCGTACCTTCTGCCTTTTTCATACCGGACTGCAATTCCTGAAAGTCCTGTGTAGGTACTTTTATTCCGGCCTTCACCTGATATTTAGTAATCGCCTGTTTCATTTTCTGGAACACAGAAACCTGCTTTTTCACTGACTCTGTTGCATCATCCATTTTCATAGCCTGTTTGACTTTTGATATTTCAGACTTAACAGAATCACTGACATTTTTAGTCACTTTCTGGGCTTTTTCCATCTCTTTCTTGTAAGAAGCTGTGGATGCTTCCAGAATGACTTTCAGTTTTGCAAGTGTATCACCCATACATTTTCACCCCCTTCCCGACAATAAAATAAGCAGGGTTACATTCCCTGCTGCCTTCGTCTGTTAAATTCATCAGCCCACCGTCTGCGCTTGTCCCTATAATCGGCAAGTTCTGCTTCTAGCTTCTGATGTTCATAATTTTCTTTATCTTCTTTGAATGTTTGTGGGTAAAAATCCCATGGATTACAAAGTTCAGCCTTTTCATTGAACAAGGTTGAAAGGTTCAGTGTCAGAGCCTTTGACAGAATAAAGTTATCACTGATCTGCTGTTTCCTATCTCTTGCTCTGCATCTGACATAACTCTCCATCATATCCATGATTTCATTTAAAGTGGAATCCCAAAATAATTCAGGCCGTATTCCACAGTCTAATGCATCCGGGTAAATCGCCCATAAATATTCGCTTGTAGTTGTTACAGTTCTTCGTCTGTTGCTTCCAGAATTTCCGCTGCCATCTTTGGCGTAAAAAAACCAGATACCGCCAGAGTCGGAATCACAACATTTTTGTACAGATCAATCTGACTTCCACCCTCTTCAACATATTTGTCAAACAGGTTCAGAATATCATCATACTTAACCCCATGTTCCCACGGAAGCATTGCCGCCTGAATGATAGTAAGCATTACAGATAATGCCGGCATATCATCCACCAGATGCATGACGTTACATTTATATTTATTTTCCAGCTTTTCAATATTAGACGCTTTAAGTTTCAGACGGTAATCTCTGCCACCTACTGTCCAATAATGAAAAGGCTTTCTTTTCTTTTTTTCTTCATCCAAATCTACAATTTTTGTTTCTTTTTCCTGATTTTTTACTTCTTCATCTAAACCGCCCATGTTATATCCTCCTGAATTTTCTTAATAAAAGACCCGGTATTATGCCGGGTCTGTGTAAGTAATATCTGTCTGTACAGTCATGGTTACCTCAAATTCAATTACACCATTGACACCGCCACCTGTACGTTTTACAGACACTGTGGCACCAAAATCCAGAGTTGTTTTATCTGGATCAGTTTCTCTGAAATACAGTACTGTTCCATCCTGATCTGCTTTTCTCAGTGTACGATAAGGACAGTCTGCTTTCGTGTTGTCATATTTAAACTTATATGTCATTTCAGGCAGATCACCGATACCTTTTTCATACACTTTGTGTTTATCTGTCAGAACTGTGTTATCTACTTTTTCAGAATCTGTTCCAACATCCGGGATTTCTTTCAGTCCAGGCAAGTCAGTATAAGATGCAGAACTGCCAGAAGGGGCTGTCTTAGAATACCCCAGTTTTGTACCATTTGCTAACATTTATCTTCACCTCTTTCTTAATTCCAGTACACTAAATCAGAACTCATATCAATGATTCCTTCATAGCGCATTACTTTATGTTTCAATCCGCTTGGATC
>ERZ1034713.1434-NODE-1434-length-10416-cov-4.028762_pt1 | contig 10416 bp, 11 predicted proteins | sample MGYA00520692_ERZ1034713 | MGnify/ENA primary metagenome ERZ1034713 (study PRJEB33766, sample SAMN09781717) | gut metagenome | biome: gut microbiome | host: Homo sapiens | place: Madagascar | study: EMG produced TPA metagenomics assembly of the PRJNA485056 data... | reverse complement strand
AATAATAAGAAGAAGCGGAATCGCGGAAAGGATTCGCTTGATGATATATGGTTTCAAAACAGCACCTCCGGTGAAAAATCAGCAAATGCGTGTACAGCAACAGTACAAAGCCGCCTCGGGGGAGACGGCTTCGTACACATGGTTCGGATTTGGTTACTCCTCAGAGCTTAGAAAGAGAAATCCTGGAACGGAACCTCATACTGAGTCTGGGTAAAGTGGAAGCCCTTCATATCGGAACGATAAATGGCCTTGTTGCACTCATAGGTCAGCGGAATGTAAACCGCGTCCTCATGCAGATGGGTCAGAACGTAGGTGTAAAGCTCCTGGCGTCTGTCCTCGTCGGTGGTGATGAGGATCTCGGTGATGGCTTCATCAATCTCTGCTTTGTCATCCAGGCCAAGCTGGGCTGCATAGTCACCGTATACCGGCGCGCGCATCGCTGCCAGAGAGGACTGCGGATCGTACGGGGTTCCCCAGCAGATGTTGAATACCATATCGAAATTACCGGCCTTCATGTTGTCGCGGTAGGACTGCTCCTCCTCGCCGTGGATGTTTAAGGAAACACCGATGGTCTGATACTCACTCTGCAGATACTCGGCAATGGATTTCTCGGTAACACTGTCGCTGTTGTAGAGCAGGTCGATGTTTAACTGCTTTCCATCTTTCTCGCGGACATTGCTGGAACCCATCTTCCAGCCTGCGTCATCCAGGATCTGGCCGGCCAGCTCTAAGTCGTAGGCAAACGGCTCCAGATCAATGTTGCAGTACGGGATGGTTTTTGCGAACAGGGTGTCAGCCGGTTTCTCCAGTCCGTAGAAGATACCGTCAGAGATGTTCTGCTTGTTGGTAGCGTGCTGAAGCGCCACGCGCACATCCTTCTCGGAGAGAATATCGGAGGAGGTATTCAGGACAATCTGTCTGGTAGAGGTCGGATCCGAAAGCTCTACGGTGAACTTATCGCTGTCCAAATACTGGTTGATGGCATCGGCATCGATCATGTTCTTTCCGAAGATCATGTCAATCTCGCCCTTTTCCAGAGCCAGGATACGGGTCTGGTTATCCGGGATGACCTTAACGGTGATGGTCTTGATGGCCGGCTGCTCACCCCAGTAGTTCGGGTTTGCCTTGAAGATAGCATACTCGTCGGTGACAAACTCATCCAGTACATATGGGCCGGTTCCGATGTAAGCCTCTACGCCGTCCTTGGTGCTGCCGTCTTTCATGGCTTTCGGGGAGATCATGGCAAACGGTCTGGTAACGCCAAGCTCGGTTAAGAGCGGGTAGTACGGCTCAGACAGCTCGATGACAAAGGTGTTCTCATCCGGAGCGTCAACGCCGACCAGCAGGTGCATCATCTCCAGCCAGGTGTGGCGGTCCTTGTTTTCCAGAATTGCGTCAAAGTTGGCCTTGATAGCGTAGGCATCACATTTCTCACCGTCAGAGAACAGCACGCCCGGGCGGATATGGAAGGTGTAGACTTTTCCGTCCTCGCTGACATCCCAGCTTTCAGCAAGACAGCCCTCAAAGCCATCTGCGGTGATGTTGACGAGACCCTCGTACAGCATTTCCTGCGCGTACATCTCGCCGGCATATAAATGTGGATTTAAATCGCGGATATCGCGGTAGTTTACAAAGATCAGATCTTCTTTCGTATTTTCAGAAGAAGTGGTGGTTTCTGTAGCAGTGGAATCTGCGGCAGCAGTAGATGCAGAGTCAGAGGCGGATGAACCGCAGCCGCTTAACACGGCGGTGCTTAAGAGACCTGCAAGAAGCAGTGTGCCCCATCTTTTTTTCATAATCAGTTTCCTCCTGTTGTAAAAGCTTGTTATCGTTTCTGTACACACATCAGGTGCGAACGATGGAAAGTATAACACAGGTTAGCCAAAACTTACTACTGATGAATTTGGAGGGGCTTAGTTATTCCAAAACGTTATAACAAGGGTGAAATTCTTACAAAATTGCCTGAAAATGACGGATAAACCAGTCGGCGGCTGTGCTTAATTTTGCGTCATCCGGACAGATGTAACCAATGAGAAGAAAGGGCTCACAGTTGTTGATCTGCAGCTGGCGGACATCGTACTGGCGGTACTGGTCATAGAGAAAATTGATGCCCAGGCTGCAGACATCGGTGTTCATCAGCAGGTTGATGGTCAGATGGTCACTGTTGGTATAGACGGAATAATGGAGCTGTTCCGTGCTGATGGCGCCCAGGCTTACATGGCTTAAATGGTGTTCCACTGAGAAAAATTCCCGCACGCCCCGGACGAAGGAGAGAGAGGAAAGATCTTGAAAGTCAATGCTTTCATCGTGGTAGCGCGGATGGTTCGGGCCGACATAAACACAGGCTTCTTTCATATCCAGGGGAATGAATTTCAGCTTTTTGTGGGACAGAATATGCTGGAACTGGTGCAGCTGTTTTTCCGCGATATAGACAACCCCAATCTCGGAAAGTCCCTGGGCAACCCGGTTGCAGATCTCTTCCACGGTGCCTTCTAAGTGTTCTACGATGTAGGAATCGCCCATTTCCTGATAGAAGTCGGTCAGCAGGCGGGAAATCATGTTGCTGGGATAGGTGGCGAGGCTGAATTTCTTGCCCTGGTTGCGGTCGGTCAGGGAGTCGATCAGGCTGACATTGTGGAGAATATTCTGGGCATATTCCCGGACCGTTTCACCATAGGGCGTGATGCGGATACCGCGGCTGCTGCGCTCAAAAAGCGGGCGGCCCAGTTCCTTTTCCAGGGAACTGATCACCTTGCTGACATTGGGCTGTGTGGTGTAAAGGCATTCGGCAGCCTGGTTAAAGCTGCCTTTTTCGCAGGTGATCATAAAATATTCCAGCTGACGTAATTCCATAGTATCCGGTTCCTCCTGAATAAAGTGCCTGCTTCCGTTCAAAGGACATTCCTGACATGCACACGGTAAGCGTTTGCTAACCACTATAACAGAAAAAAAGAAGGGAGACAACCGGTGAATTCGGAAGTCTCCCTCGAAAAAGCCATTATTGAGAAAAATTATCAGTTATTCCGGATGGGAATAGCAACATAAGCAATCTTTCCGCCGCAGATGGTGTATTTTACTTTTCCGTAAAGCTCCTCACCGATGAACGGGGAGTTGGTGGCTTTGGACCTGAATTCCTTTACGGTCCATTTTTCGTTTGGATCGAAGAGTACCAGGTCGGCATCTGCGCCAGCGCTTAAATGTCCCTTGTTTCCCTCCAGGTGGTAGAGGATAGCCGGGTTCAGACTCATCTTTTCCATGAGCTGCGGCATGGTCAGGACATCTTCCCGGACCAGGTTGGTGATGCCAAGAGCCAGCGCGGTCTCCAGGCCGATGATGCCGCTCGGTGCCTCGGTAAGCGGTTTTGCCTTCTCCTCTGCGCTGTGCGGTGCGTGGTCGGTGGCAATGATGTCGATGACACCTTCCTTTAAGCCGCGGAGAATCTCCTGTTTATCCTCAGGCGTGCGAAGCGGTGGGTTCATTTTCGCCAGGGTGCCGTGTTTTAAGACTGCGGTCTCATCCAGGCTGAAATGGTGCGGGGTAACCTCTGCCATGACATGGGCGCCAAGCTGCTTGGCCAGCTCTACCATGCGGACGGAGTGCCCGGAGCTGATATGCTGGATATCGATGAGGGCGCCGGTGTGCAGGGCCAGCATGCAGTCGCGGGCCACCAGAACATCCTCTGCGGCAGCCGGAGAGCCGCCAATGCCGAAGTGCTCGGAGACTGCGCCGCGGTTGATACCGTTATTGGTGATAAGCGTCGGATCTTCTTCGTGGAAGCTTAACGGTACGTTTAAGCGGACAGCCTCCTCCATGGCTTTCTTTACCAGAGCACAGTCCTTTAACGGAATACCGTCATCGGTGAAGCCTGCAGCGCCGTGGGCCTTCAACAGCTCCATGTCGGTGAGAACCTCGCCCTTCATGCCGACCGTGATATTGGCAGCGCTTAAGACGTTGATCGGAGTCTTTTTGCCTTCTGCCAGCACATATTCGAGGGTTTCCACGTTATCAACCGGCGGTTTGGTATTGGCCATGCAGACCACGGTGGTGAATCCGCCTGCGGCAGCGGCAGCGGCACCGGTATGGATATCTTCCTTATAGGTCAGTCCCGGATCACGGAAGTGCACGTGAACATCAATGAGTCCCGGAGCCACCACAAGACCGGTGGCATCAATCACCCGGGCATCCGGGTATTTTTCTTTTAAATCATTTCCAAGCTCCAGGATTTTTCCGTCGCCTGTGACCAGATCCATGACCTGGTCCAGTCCTGATTTCGGGTCGATGACCCGTCCATTCTGAAGTAACAGCATAATTAGTCCTCCTGTATATGATAGAAATTATTATTTTTTGTTGTCAGGTATATTAGAAAGCTGCTGGTGGCGCGTATCCCGATTGCCAATCAGGAACACTCCCTGCGGAATCTCAAAAACAAAGACGATTCCAAGTACAATGGCAACTGCCATTTTGACGGCATCAAAACCGGTCTGGACAGCCAGGTAAAGCTGATCTGTGACCGTGTAGTAGGCTGCCCGGTAGATTCCTGCCCCCGGCACCAGCGGGATGATGCCGGAGATCAGAAAGATGGTGACCGGGCATCGCTTTCGTACCGCAAACCATCGTGACATGAGGATCACAATGACCGTGGCGGCGAAGGTGGCAATAGAGACGGAGCTGTAGGGCAGCAGAAGCAGATAGGCAAGCCAGCTCACGCCGCCAATGAGGGCACAGCTGGGATAATAGCGGGCCGGAACGCCAAACAGCAGGGAAAATCCTACGGTGGCGATGGCGGCCGCACCAGTCTGAATCAGTAAGTGCAGCATAAAAACCTCCTGATAGGGCAGTTGTTTTGGGAGCCCGGTGGAATCTGCCTGTGCAGGCTATTTCCTGGAAGCAGGCTGCCGGAGTGCTACGGCAGCAGAGCTGCTCCGGCTATGTTCCCATACAGCGCAAGCACCACGCCGACACCGATGGCAATGCAAAAAAAGCTTATGATGGCATCGAGCATTCGGACAGAGCCGGAAATGTAGTCGCTGTCGGCCATGTCGCGGATGGCGTTGGTGAAGGCGACTCCGGGAACCATGAGAATAATGCCGCCGATGATCATGGCATCAAAATTTTCTCCGGGGCCGAAGCGGTAACAGAGGATGCAAAGGAAGGTGATCCAGGCACTGCCGAGGATGGTGCGCACAATCCGTCCAAAATGTGGATTCCCGAGATACACGGCATAGGCCTGATACAGGCTTCCGACCACAATGGAACACAAAAAATCCCACGGCGAGCCGCCGAACATGACGCCAAAGCAGGCACCGGCGAGCCCGGCCACGGCAATCTGCAAAGCAGCGGGAAAGCCCGGATGCTCCTCAATGCGGGTCAGCTCTCTGCGTACATGCTCCGGGGAAAGGCCTTCTTCCTCAATGCGCCTTGACAGCTGGTTTACCTCCGCGACCCTGCGCAGGTTGGTATTGTTGACAGGCACTTGCAAAACCTTGGCAAACAGGGGCTCCGTCTCATCTCCGCAGCTTAGGAAAATACCGTTGCTCAGCACGAAGATATGGACAGAATGAAGCCCGTAGGCACGGCAGATATGCATGATGGTATCTTCCACGCGAAAGATTTCCGCTCCGTTTTCCAGCTGGATCTGTCCGGCCTTCATGGCAAGGAGCAGGATTTCCTGCTGCAATGCATATCGGGGAGACGCCAGTGGTGCGTCCGCTGATTCCGGGGAAATCCCGGTGGGCGCCGCCATTATGCCGGGGCTCCATTTGCGGATGTGTTTGTAGCTTCCGTGAGACATTTCGAATATTCAAAACTCTGTCCGCCGTATTCAAGGTCCGCCACCCGGTCCTGGTATTCCGCACTGCAATCCAGCTTCTTCAGTGCCGGGATGACGCTGAAATCTTCCCAGAAGTGCATAGGGAATACCATTTTGGCACCGACCGTCTTCATAAAGTTATCCAGTCCCAGGTAAAACAGGTCTTCCTGGCGTCCGTCTAATGGAACCATGGCAACATCCGGATGGAATCCGGCATCCCGGATTTTTTCCAGTTCCCGGTGATAGTTGGTGCTCATGTTATTGTTCCAGGCAAGCGGTTCGCCGTTCCAGCGCCAGTTGTTTAAGTCACCGGCGTGGTAGATGGTGTAGGACTCGCCGCTGGAAGCATCGGTGGGGGCAGTATCGGAAGGAAAAGCAGGAGTGGCAGAAGCAACACCGGTTTCCGCCATGAAAGCTACGCCTTCATCCGTGGACTTAAAGGCCGTCACGCGGAGCCCGCCGCCCTCCTTAAACTCCAGAACTTTCCCCGGATCCATGAACCAGGCAAGTCCGTGCAGGTGATCCGGCACCTTATTCTGCCAGATATCATCGGAAAGAATGAAGCGGATCTTCGGATGGGAAACAGCCAGATCAAAGATTTTCGGGCTGAAGTGGTCACCGTGGCGGTGGCTTACAAACACAAACAGATCTTTCTTCGGATCCAGTGCGGGAAGTGTGCCCTCCACAAAGTCAAAGAGCAGCAGCGCCTGGTCTGTCTCCAGAAGATAACCGCTGTGATGGATGTATGTGATCTTCATAACAGGGGTCCTCACTCGTATTATAAAGTAGTAGTGTTTACAGACCCTCTCCAAGGTCTTAAGGTTATGTTCATCATAGCATAAAAAGCTCCCAAATCACAGAGAAAGTGTCTGGATTTGGAAGCCTTTTATACTGAGACAGTATTTAGGGGGACAAGTGCTTATGCTTCCACCTGCCCTGTTTTCATATAGAAACTGATGAGATAAAGTCCGCTGAGGCCGACCAGCGCGTAGACGATCCGGGACAGCCAGCTCATGCTGCCGAATAAAAACGCGACCAGATTGAAGTTGAAGAAACCGATCAGCCCCCAGTTGACGGCACCGATGATGGTGAGTGTCAGCGCAGTGCAGTCCATTGCTTTGTTGTTCATGCCATTCCCTCCTTACAGGAGTAAGTCTGCGCAGAAAAAGGGAAATTATACAAACCTTTTAATAATTCTCTTCGTGTACTTCAAAATAGCTCTGCGGATGATTGCATACCGGGCATACCTCCGGAGCCTTGGATCCCACTACAATATGTCCGCAGTTGCGGCATTCCCATACCTTTACTTCACTTTTCTCAAAGACCTGTGCTGTTTCAATATTTTTAAGGAGCGCGCGATATCTCTCCTCGTGATGTTTCTCGATCTCACCAACTGCTCTGAACTTTGCTGCAAGCTCCGGGAAACCTTCCTCCTCCGCGGTTTTTGCAAAGCCTTCATACATATCGGTCCACTCGTAATTCTCGCCCTCTGCAGCAGCAGCCAGATTTTCTTTCGTATCACCGATTCCGGCCAGCTCTTTGAACCACATTTTTGCATGTTCCTTCTCATTGTCAGCTGTTTTTAAGAACAAGGCCGCCATCTGCTCATAGCCTTCCTTCTTCGCGACAGAAGCGAAATAGGTATATTTATTTCTTGCCTGGGATTCGCCTGAAAAAGCTTCCTGTAAATTTTTCTCTGTCTGGGTTCCTGCGTATTTGTTTGTTGTCATCTCTTTTTTCTCCTCTTTCTTCACAATTTTCTCAAAGTCTGATGCCGGGTGTTTGCATAAAGGACATACAAAGTTCTCCGGTAATTCGTCTCCAACATATTCATAACCGCAGATTTGGCATCTCCATATAGTCTGCCCCGATTCGGTCTTTCCTATTGCCTGAGGTTTGGGTTTGATATGGTTTTGATAATACTCATATGTTGCGGAAGGAATATCGCTCAGAACTTCCATATCTGTGATTTCACCGATAAACATGGTGTGGGAACCCAGGTCCTCTGTTTTCTTAACTGCTACCGAAATGTATGCGTTTGTGCCTTCTGTAATATAGTAAATGCCATTTGTACCTCGCGCACACTTTTCAAACGCTTCAAACTTATTCACGTTCCGGCCTGATTGAAAGCCAAAATGCTCAAATAATCCAAACTGGGCCTCCTGGCTTAAAACCGATACCGTGAATGTTCTTGTTCTTTGGATCATGTCATGCGTATAATTGGCTTTGTTGACGCAGATGCTTAACTGATTTGGTTTCGACGCTGCCTGAACTGCTGTATTGATAATGCAGCCATTGTCTTTTTCCGACTCTTTCGCTGTCAGGACAAACAATCCATAACTCAGCTTATACATAGCCTTTTTATTCATTTGTTTTCCCCCTTCTCTCTGCATTTAGAGAATGTTAATTGACTAAACAGCATGCATTCAGCATCGGTCTGGATTTTCTCTCATAAAGATAAATTCTGCCACGGAGCGGTCAAAGGTTTTGATGTGGCCAAACAACCAGTCAACCACATTTTTATGTACAAGCTCGCTGAACTGATCTGTTGGTCCTTCAGAATCGTGAAGATATTCATACAATTCCTGAATCGTTTTCTTGAACTCCTCATGTTTTTTATGGTGCTTGTCACGATCCGGATAATCGGCTTTTTCCTGCAATGCTTCCTCTTCTTTGAAATGGAAATCAGTATATTCGTCCAGATAATCCAGCATTTTTATTGCGTTTACCTTACTTTTTCCATCCTGGCAGGCAAATACGAAGTTCCGGATTCGCTCGATCAGTTCTTTGTGCTGTGTATCAATCGTCTTATTGCCGGTTAATAAATTATCCTCGAAAGTGATATCATAATCGTACGTCATAAGTCCGTCCTCCATTTTTTGGTTTGGGCTATTTCATTATCTCTAACCTTCTACTGTTACAAAAACATCTTTTCCAAGTCCGCAAATCGGGCATACCCAATCGTCCGGAATATCTTCAAATGCCGTTCCCGGAGCAATTCCGCCGCCCGGATCACCTACTGTAGGATCGTAAATATATCCACATGGTTCACATTCAAATTTTTTCATAGCTGCTCTTCTCCTTTTCGATATAAATTTTCTATATATTGGTTAATGGTTTCTCACGGAATTGTTCTGTGTTTTATTTCTTTTGGATCGTCTCTTTGTTTGTATGTCTGTATTATAACCAAAATTTCTCAATATGTCAATAATAATAATCATTACTATTTTAGAAAACTTTATATATCAACTGGTTTTGGATATAAAACTGTAAAATTTTGCCGATGATTGCGAATTATGGGAAAACGCGGTAAGATGAAATCAGATTTACGATGCTGACGAAAGGAAAAAGATAACTATGAAATACGATTTTACTTCGATTCTGGACCGCACTGGAAAAGACGCGATTGCGGTGGAACATATCCCGATTCCGGGTGCACAGGTGAAAGAAGGATTTGACCGGATTCCCATGTGGGTAGCTGACATGAATTTTCCAACGGTGCCGACGATTGTGGATGCCATGATGGAGCGTGTACGGCATTCGGCCTACGGATATTTCGATCCGTCTAAAGAATATTATCGGTCGATCATCCGGTGGCAGGAAACACGCAATGGAGTAACAGGCCTGAAGCCGGAGCATATCGGCTATGAAAATGGCGTGCTGGGCGGTGTGGTCAGCGCGCTGAATGTGATGTGCTCGAAAGGCGACAATGTGCTTCTGCATTCCCCGACTTATATTGGTTTTACCAGATGTATCGAAAATAACGGATATAATATTGTACATTCTCCGCTTGTAAAAGATGAAAACGGTATCTGGCGCATGGATTTTGCGGATATGGAAGAGAAAATCGTAAAGAATCATATTCATGCTGCGGTTTTCTGTTCCCCGCACAACCCGTGCGGCCGCGTGTGGGAGCGATGGGAGATTGAGAAGGCCATGGAACTTTACAAAAAACATGATGTTTTTGTAGTTTCCGATGAGATCTGGTCCGACCTGATCCTGGAGGGGCACAAACACATTCCGACTCAGTCCGTGAGCGAGGATGCCAGAAACCGCACGGTAGCCATGTACGCACCGTCCAAGACCTTCAACCTGGCCGGCCTGGTGGGAAGCTACCATATTATTTATAACAGCTGGCTGCGGGAGCGCGTTCTGAAGGAATCTTCTTTATCCCATTATAATGAAATGAATGTGCTTTCCATGCATGCGCTGATCGGAGCGTACAAAACAGAGGGCTACGAGTGGGTGGATGAGCTGCGCCAGGTACTGACCGGAAATGTAGAGTTTGCCTGCAAGTATATTCAGGATCATTTTGAGGGCGTTGAGGTGTCAAAACCGGAAGGAACCTACATGCTGTTTCTGGACTGCACAAAATGGTGTGAGAAGCACGGGAAGACGATTGATGAATTGCAGAGAGCCGGAGTGGAAGTCGGAGTTATCTGGCAGGATGGCAGACCGTTCCACGGCCCATGTCATATCCGCATGAATCTGGCCCTGCCATTCAGCCGGGTGCAGGAGGCATTTGAACGGCTGGACCGCTACGTATTTCATGCGTAATAACAATTTAAGAATATTCATGAAAGGTCCGAAGCAGGACGGGGTGATAT
>ERZ1034713.1432-NODE-1432-length-10417-cov-5.836325_pt1 | contig 10417 bp, 10 predicted proteins | sample MGYA00520692_ERZ1034713 | MGnify/ENA primary metagenome ERZ1034713 (study PRJEB33766, sample SAMN09781717) | gut metagenome | biome: gut microbiome | host: Homo sapiens | place: Madagascar | study: EMG produced TPA metagenomics assembly of the PRJNA485056 data... | reverse complement strand
TGCTTCTGCTCTTCCAAAGATCCGGTCTCCTGCTTTGCAGCCTGTTTTTTCTCCCCCGCTGTCATCTCTTTGACATTCGGATTCATCAGGTGTGCCAGATTGAGCGCCAGCGTGTGCAGACTCTCTGTTTTATCCTCATAGCAGCTCAAAAACGCCTCGACACTTGGACTGTCACTGTCAAAGGAAACTCCTGTCCAATCCCACATAATATTATCCCAGTAAGGATGGTCAAACGTCAGCTCCACATGGAAGGTATCTGCCGGAGAAGCCACGTCAAAAGATGGTCTTGGATGATACTCATGATAATGGTTATCATCTTTGTCATTTTCCTCATGCATCCGCTCCAGCCGCTCAAACATTTCATATTCCCTCATCTGCATCTGAAACTGTGCGATCTGCGGCTCCAGCTGCTTTACTTTTTCCGGAACTTTACTGTCGTAATGCTTTAATTCCTGATGATTTCCCTCAAATAAAACCCGGCTGTCCTCTAAAATACGGAAAGACTTTAAATTGTCCGCCTGAAATGCGAGTGAATCTTTGTCACAGTTCACACGGAAAAGTCCATGGAAAATATCTAATACCAGATCTCCACCAAACAGTCCAAAATTAAACGAATAGTTTTCCTCGAACTGATTTCTCAATGCCTGATTATCTTCGTAAAACTGAATGTACTGCTTAAAATCATCGATGGTCATCCGATCTGTCCTGCCTTTTGGCAGATAGATTTTTTTATCGCATTCCTTACAGATCGGTGTGTCCTGTATTTTTGTTGCAAGCAGCCGCGGTGTCGGATTCCCGCAGACCGGACATAATTTTTTATTATTACTGAATAATCCCATATTAATCCCCTTTCTGTGACAGATATTCTCTTTTATGAAAGCCAAGAATACCTGCAATTACATTTGTAGGAAACATACCAAGCGCACTGTTTAACTTTGTCACTGAATCGTTGTAGATCAAACGGCTGGTATATACCATGCGCCCATAACATTCCACCGCATCCATACATTTGGTATAGTTTTTATCTGCGCAGAGCAGTGGATTGCGTTCTGCTGCCAGACGGATGCTTTTTACGGTTTCCTCTATCACCTGCTCCTGCTCTGATACCTCCTCAGGTGCGGAGTGAGCAGTGATCACACTTCGTCTGGCTGCTGCACGCTCCATCAGCGGCTGTATGTCATCTGCTGCATATCCTTTCATAAGATCAAGCACTGCAAATAGTGCATCAAAACGTGAGGAAATCTGCACTCCGATCTGATTCATGGCATTTTGGATATTTCCGTCCATCACCGCAAACTTCCGCTGCACGGAGATGATCCAGAGAACAAGTAAAAGCAGGATCAAACCAATAATGACCAAGATTTCCATACCTAACATTTTTTCTTCTTAATCCTCCCTTCTTTTGTGTGCTTATTTGGGCTTTCTCCTTTGTCTGAATCTACCATACACGATTTTCCAAAAAAAATGGACGCACTGTCATGAATCGACCGTAAAATGTATTGAATCGACCATGTCCTTTCTTACTATTCATGTAGTTTATTCTATCAAAGAAAAAACAGACCGTCATAAGACAGCCTGCTCTCCATTAAACGCATATTCCATATATGTATTTTTGATTTCCGAACATTTTCCATGCGGAATTGGGATTTCCGCATCATTTACCATTTTGATGGAACGGCTGGAAATATTCTGGATATACTCCATATTCACAAGGAAGGATCGGTGGGGACGGAAAAAATTGCTATACTGCATCAGCTGTCCTGCCAGATCATCCAGACTCCCTGCGCTTTCCAGAACTGCTCCGTTTTCCAGATGAAATAAAAGTTTTCGTCCCAGCACCTCGCAGTATTCCAGCTGCTGCAGATCGATCCTCGTAATACCGTCTTTACTGCGCAGGATCAGACTGTTCTTCTTTTTCTTCTCACACTCCGCCAGCACCGCATCCATCAGCCGGAAAAAGCTTTCCTCCCAGATTGGTTTCAATTGGTAAAAATAAGCTCCAACCGAATAAGATTCCACCGCAAACTCCGGGGATGAGGTCAGAAAAATAATTTTCATATTCGTGTCATACTGCCGGATCTCTTTTGCCACATCCATGCCATTCTGCCCCGGCATCACGACATCGAGAAATAATATATCCGGTCTTATGCCCTTCTCAATCTCCGTCAGCAGTTCAAACGGACTCTGGAATGCCGCATAGGTAATATCCTCATTCCACTCTACCCGGTAGCGGTCTAATAATTCGTTCATCTGATGAAGCACTTCCATATCATCATCACAAAACGCGATCTTTATCATAAAATTTTCTTTTCTCCTGCGTAATTATAATATTTCCATACCTCTTGTGATCCATTTTACTGTCACAGGAAGCCTGCAAAATGTTTTTTCCACATATTATTATACTTCACAGAAGGGAAAATGAAAAGCCAATGTCCGCTACCTCCGCAGATCCTCAAATGCTCCATACACATCCAGCGTTCCATACCCCCACGACGGATTCGGATAACTCCTGTCATCCGCCCGGTCTGCGCCGCGGATCAGCATATTTTTGATATCCGCAGAGGACATGAAAATCTGATTTCTTTTTACCAGTCCCCATTCCATGATCTGCGCACATGCCCCGGCTGTGATCGCTGCCGCCGCACTCGTCCCGGTCATGGTCACAAAGCGGTTCCGCAGTCCCGGTCCATACACATTCACCGCCGGGGCACAGAAATCCGGCTTTACCTCACCGGAAAGTGTAAATCCCCTGCCCGAGTCCAGATACAGACCGCCATTTGCCACATTGTAGCCGCCCGTGCTTATGACCTGCCCTGCGTTACCCGGCACGGTGATCGTATGATTCGGATTTGACCGCAGGAAAAAAACATTTCCACTCGTAAAATTCCGCATGGGAAGCCACATATTGTAATCGCCTGTCACAATGCTCTGCGGATACACGTTGATCGTCCAGATCCCCTGCGCTGCGTTTGAAAAACGTAAATAAATAAGCTGGTTTCCCTGCCGTCTGCCCGTCAGCCGGTAGTCGATGCTGACTCTTGTCTGCTCGAAAATAAAGACAAACTCCTGTCTTCCACCGCTCCGATAAGGCACTTTTGGCAGCACTTCCCCGGTGGGCGAGCTGACCGATACCGCATAAAGCTCCGGCGCATTTGCCCACATCTCAATGAAAAAGCCCGGCATATTTTCCTCCACCGAGACTTCCACCGATTCGTACTCCATGTCCGGCTGTATTTTTCCAAGAAAATGATGTCTTGCATTCGCCTCGTTTCCTACTGCTGCCACACTGCATCTTTTCCGCCTTCTTGATACAATATCCAGATAAGTTGCCAGTTGTCCGTCCTTGCCACGGTTTCCCATGTTACTTCCTAGTGCAATGCAGATCACAAGCGGCATATCCCGCTCCCTTGCCAGCCGGTCCAGATAGCTGACTGCCATCATGATATCATTCTCCTGATACGCCGGAACAGAATCCGGGATAAAATAAAATTCCCGCAGATAAGTTTTTGCCTCTTTCAGTTTTACGACTGCGATCTCGGAAAACGGCGCCGCCCCGATAAAATTATCTTCCACATCCTCGCTTCCACATGCCACCCCGGCCACAAAGGTTCCATGTCCATTGGTATCCATGGACGGAACGGTTTCCAGCGGATTTTCTGCCCGGAGTGCGGCATTGATCTGCTCTGCCTTATACTCGGAACCATATGCGATCCCCTCCGGCTTTGTTCCATCCCGGATCGTCTGATCCCAGATGCGGTAAATCCTTGTTGTCCCATCAGAATACTGAAATACCGGATTGCGGTAATCAATCCCGGTATCGATAAATCCGATCATCACGCCCTGCCCTTTCAGTGCGAGTGCCGGCTGCTGCTGTAATTTTAATATCCCCGAAACCTCAAGCGCCGTCTCATCCAGAAGCCCATAGCATTTTGGAACGGAGGCATAGGAATCCGCCGGAAAATCAAATATCTGGAAAAAACTCCTCGGATAAAAATAAGTATCGTTTTCCTCCTCGATCCGCTGGATACAATCACTTGGAAGGTCAATCACATCCAAAACATCTTTCGATATGATAAAATCCACATAATCATTGGAATAAATCTTTTCTTCACAGTCAGACATAAAAAACTCCGCACACCTATTTTTACAATAAATGCCGGAGTTTTGTCTTTTATTCCTTTAAATTGCTGGCTTTTCTTCGATCGCTGCACAGCCGCGCATCGTAATGAGCGGACCGCCCTTTTTCTCTACATAATCTTTTGTGATCGTCACCATGCCGATATTGTCATCCTTCGGGATCTCATACATGATATCTAACATAAAATCTTCGATAATAGAGCGGAGAGCACGCGCTCCTACCTTTTTCTCTTTTGCTTCCTTTGCGATAGAATGAAGCGCATCCTCGTCAAATACAAGCTTTACCTCATCCATGGCAAGCAGCTTCTCATACTGCCTGATGATTGCATTCTTCGGCTCTTTTAAAATACGCACAAGCATATCTTCCGTCAGCGCCTCCAATGTGAACATGACCGGAAGACGTCCTAAAAATTCCGGGATCATACCGAATTTGCGCACATCTTCTGTCGTCACTTTTGCAAGCAGGTTCTCGTCATTGTCATATTTGTCCTTCAGGTCTGCCTTAAATCCAATGGAAGCTTCCTTGTTCAGACGCTCCTTAATGATATCTTCCAGATCCGGGAACGCTCCTCCGCATATAAAAAGAATGTTCTTTGTGTTGACCATCGTCATCGGCACCATCGCATTTTTACTGCTTGCCCCTACCGGCACTTCCACTTCCGCACCCTCTAACAGCTTTAACATTCCCTGCTGAACAGATTCTCCGCTGACATCGCGCTGGTTTGTGTTGCGCTTCTTTGCGATCTTGTCGATCTCATCAATAAAGATGATGCCGTGCTCTGCGCGCTCCACATCATTGTCAGCAGCCGCTAACAGTTTGCTGACTACACTCTCGATATCGTCACCGATATAACCTGCTTCTGTCAGGGAAGTTGCATCCGTGATGGCGAGCGGCACATCTAATAATCTTGCCAGTGTCTTGACCAGATAAGTCTTGCCGCTTCCGGTCGGTCCGATCATGAGCATGTTGGATTTTTCGATTTCCACACCGTCCTGCACATCAGATGCAATTCTCTTGTAATGATTGTAAACTGCCACGGACATGACTTTTTTGGCATGTTCCTGTCCGACCACATACTCATCCAGTGACGCTTTGATCTTATGTGGTGCCGGGATCGCATGAATATCAATCTCCGGCTTTCTCTCCTCTTTTGGTTTCTTTTTCTTGATCTTCTGGCTGTTTGGCATACCGCCCATCATATTTTGCAGATCAGAGAGATTGATCATGCTGATATTTGGCATCTTATCCAGATTCATATTATTAAAACTTCCCATGTTCATCATATCACCCATTGGGAATCCGGTGCCATTCATGCTGTCGAACGTTCTCTGCATACAGTCATGACAGATGGAAATGCTGTTTGGGATCCTGATCATTTTGCCGGCTATATGCTCCGGTCTGTGACAGATGTAGCAGATCTCCTCGTACTCATCATCCTTCTTCTCATCACTCTCCTGTGCATCTGCCGTGGTGTTCACCACTTCCGCACTCTCTGCTTCCGTTGTATGTAAATTATTGTCAGAGGCTGCCGGCTCTTTGTTCTCTTCTCCGTCGATTACCTCTCTGAAATCATTATCTGACATTGAAATCTCCTTAATATCCCTGAAATTGCTTTCTGTTTTCATCGCCTCAAAAAATGCGATGGGTTTATTATAATTCAAATAAAAATGAATCACAACTAATTTGGCAAGATTTCATTTTTATTTAAGATATTTTCTTTGAAAAGCATACTAATATTTGACCGTCCGGATTTTATGGGTTAGAATACAGCTACACACAAAAAAACTTCCGGAAAGGTGACTCATGTATACAAAAGAAACCTCTTTTAGCAGACGAATGAAACAGGCAGAACAGCATGCTGCCTCACTGCTGCAGCAAATTCTGATCTTCGTTTTGATTTTCCTTGTCATTTTTATGATGGTGCAGATCCAGAATCTACATGGAACTGCCCACGTGGTAAACTATGCCGGTCTTGTGCGCGGAGCCACGCAGCGTGAAGTCAAGCTTGAGATTACCGGAACTGCAGATGACATGCAGATCGAGTATCTGGATAAAATTTTGTCCGGTTTAAAATATGAAGATGGAAATTATAATCTGGTAAGCCTGAAAGATCCTGCTTACCAGCAGTGTCTGGACAATCAGATTGAATATTGGGAACTACTGAAAGAAGAGATTTATACTGTTCGTGAAAAGGGCTATGAAAACACCAATGTTGTCTCAATGAGTGAAACTTATTTTGAATATGCCGACGAGACGGTGACTGCTGCCGAACAGTACTCGGAAAAGATTGCCGCACGTATCCGGCTGACCGAGATTATTTCTGCGCTTGATATACTATTGTTAATCTTTTTGATCGTCCAACAGCAGATCCAGCACATTAAGGCCGTCAGGGAAAATCATATTTTATCCAAGAAAGCCTACCTGGATGTGCACACCGGACTTCCAAACAAAAGCCGCTGTGAAGACCTTTTGAATTCTTCCGGTTTTATCACTGAGCCGCTGTGTTTTGTTATGTTCGACTTAAATAATTTAAAAGAAGTGAACGATACCATTGGACATGCTGCCGGGGATTCGATGATCGCCAATTTTGCCCACATTTTAAGAAAGGTAGTTCCTGAAAAAGATTTTGTCGGCAGATACGGCGGTGACGAATTTATCGCTATTTTGTATGACACCACCTCCGCGCAGGCAGACGAACTGTTGGAAAAACTACATGCTACGGTCAAACAGTATCATTCCAGCAATATGCCGGATGCGATCAGTTACGCCTATGGTTACAGCTACTCCATGAATTACAAAGATTGTACGCTCCGCAATCTGCTTGACAAAGCAGACCATGAAATGTATCTGAATAAACAGGCACAAAAAAAGAAACGATAAGCCGTTTCTTTTTTTGTATTTCTCTATCATTTACGGATTTGCAGTTCCATTCCCACCGGTTCCGTTGGTATTCTCTGCATTTCCGCCGGTTGCATCGTTTGTGAGATCATTCACACCATTTTCCACACCATCGATCACATCTTTGCCGGCATCGCCAACACCGTCCACCACATCCTCGATCACGTTGCCGTTTTCATCCACACGGTTGTTATCCTTGTCCTTATCCTCTGTGGTGCCAATATTATTTTTGTCATTGTCTGTGGTAGTGTCCGCATTGTTATTCAGACGGTTTTCCGTGCTTGTGTTTGTACCGTTTGTGCCATTATTTTTATCGTTTGCATTGTTATTTCCGCAGCCTGCGACAGCACTCAACGATAACATAAGCATCATTCCAGCCAAAAGTAATTTCCACTTTCTCATAGTCATTTCTCCTTTTCTTTTACAGAGTATTATAGGCGTTTACGAAACTCCTCACACGCTTCTTTTAATTGTTCAAAAATAACAAAATTTTCGAAAACACGCTCTCGCTACGTGTCGCTGGTAACGGTACTAAGAAGCCAGTCACGATTAACATCGCACCTGCCTTCTAAGTGCCGACCGCTCCCCAGTGTTTTCTCAAACTTTTGTTATTTTTTCACAATTCAATTTAGTTTTTCATGAGTTTCGCAATTGTCTATACAGAGTATATTTGCTCTGTTCTTCGAAAATAGTATGACCATCGATTTTTTTCTTATACATATTCTGTAAAAAAATTTAATTTTGTGGATAATACCCCAGTTCTCTTGATAATTCTTCCTGCACTTTTTTCACATCCACAGCAAGTTCTTCCACGCGCTCTCTCGTCATACGGCTGACCGGTCCGGAAATGCTGAATGCATATTTCACTTCCTTGCTGTAACCATGCAGGCAGGCAGCAATACAGCGCACGCCCTCCTCGTTCTCCTCGTCGTCTAACGCATAACCGTTCTTACGGACTTCCTCTAACACCTGCATCATCTCGTCAATGTCAGTGATTGTCTTATCCGTTTTCTTCTCGATAATGCTCTCGTTCCAGATCTGTTTTACTTCTTTCTCCGGAAGCGTTGCCATGATCGCCTTGCCCACGCCGGAACAATACATCGGATGCACCATGCCGACGTGTGATACCATGCGGATTGTGCCAACTTTTGCTTCTATCTTATAGATGTACAAAATGTTGTTACCTTCCCGCTGTACAAGATGCACTGCCTCCCCACTGATATCGGACAGGCGTTCCATATAAGGTTTTGCGATCTGTAAAATATCGGTACGCTCTAAGATTTTTCCCGCCATGCTCACGATTTTGTAAGAAAGCATGTATTTCTGCGTTGTCTCGTCCTGTTTTGCATACCCCATATAGATCAAGGACATTAATAAGCGGTGGACTGTACTTTTGTGAAGTCCGAGTTCTGTGCTGATCTCCATTAATCCCATCCCGCCATGTTCTGCTAACATTTCAAGCACCTGAAAAATCCGCTCCGCGGACTGCACCGGATTTTTTGTTTCTTTTTCTTCTGCCATCGTAGGTGTCCCTTTCTTCCTCTTCACAATATAATTCTATAAATCTAAAAACCTCTGGATTCACCTGTGTGTTTCATATTTCAGATTGTCGTTTCATATTGTGGAACTTTCTTTTTTCTAATATTAACAGCTGCCACTAGAAATGTCAAGGGAATTGAGTTGGAACTATTGACATCCGTTTTTCTGATGTTATAATAAAACTGTACCGTTTTATGGAACATTGTTTCATATAATGGAACTTTATATTAGAACACAATCATCCAAAACATGGATGAGAAAATAAGAATGATAAGGAGAATCATCATGAACAAAGTATTAGAAGAGATTTCCAAAATTGGTATTGTACCTGTTATCGCCCTGGATCACGTAGAGGACGCTGCTCCTTTAGCAAAAGCATTATGTGATGGTGGGCTTCCTTGTGCAGAAGTTACATTCCGTACTGCTGCCGCTGAGGAATCTATCCGTATTATGGCTGAGCAGTTCCCGGAAATGTTAGTAGGTGCCGGAACCGTTCTTACTACAGAGCAGGTTGACCGCGCTGTAAACGCCGGAGCAAAATTCATTGTAAGTCCTGGCTTAAATCCAAAAGTAGTGAAATACTGTGTAGAAAAAGGAATTCCGGTTACTCCTGGATGCTCTAACCCAAGTGACGTTGAAGTTGCTATTGAACTTGGTCTTGATGTTGTAAAATTCTTCCCTGCAGAGGCAGCCGGCGGATTAAACATGATCAAATCCATGGCAGCTCCTTATGTAAATATGAAATTCATGCCAACCGGCGGAATCAATGCGAAGAACCTTACAAATTACCTTGATTTCAACAAAATCATCGCATGTGGCGGTTCCTGGATGGTAAGCAAAGACCTTGTTGCTGCAAAAGACTGGGCTGGTATCACAGCACTCACAAAAGAAGCAGTTTCTACCATGTTAGGTTTCAAACTTCTTCACGTTGGTGTAAACAATGCATCTGAGGAAGCTGCTGCTTCTGATTCTGCAAAATTCGCTACATTACTTGGACAGGATGTAAAAGTTGGAAACAGCTCTATGTTTGTTGGTTCTCTTATCGAAATGATGAAAAATCCAGGACGTGGAACTTGTGGTCATATCGCAATCCAGACAAACTATCTTGCACGTGCAATGTACCACTTAGAGAAACGTGGTTTTGTATTTGATGAGTCTTCTTTCAAATATGATGCAAAAGGAAATATCACAGTTGCTTATTTAAAAGATGAAATCGCCGGTTTCGCTGTACATTTCAACCAGAAATAAGACAGGAGACAGATTATGACAGATCAGAATTGTGCTTATTGTATGGAAGGTGACTTAGTTGCCCAGTTCGGCATTAAAATCTGTGAACTTCCATCCTCCAAAGTTTATTTATTTAAAGAACAAAGCCATAAAGGACGTGTGATCGTTGCCCATAAGAAACACGTCAGTGAGATTGTAGAGTTGACTGCCGAAGAACGCGCTGCTTACATGGAAGATATCAACCATGTAGCAGAGGCTCTTCACAAGGCATTCCATCCTCAGAAGATCAACTATGGTGCCTACGGTGACACCGGACATCATCTTCACTTCCATCTTGTGCCAAAATACACAGATGGCTATGAATGGGGTGGCGTTTTTGCCATGAATCCGGGTGAAAAATTCCTGTCAGATGCAGAATATGCTTCCCTGATTGAAGAAATCCGCAAGTATTTATAACCAGAGTTTAACTTATGAACTGCCGCAGATTCTGTGGTGCTTTTATAGGTTGTGAAGGGCAGATATAAGCGCCTCTCACAAGTCAGAATTTTATATGTAATGAAAAAGAAAAACGGTATAAACGAAATATTATGTTTCTGTTCGCTGGACATTCCGATA
>ERZ1034713.1431-NODE-1431-length-10418-cov-2.855254_pt1 | contig 10418 bp, 8 predicted proteins | sample MGYA00520692_ERZ1034713 | MGnify/ENA primary metagenome ERZ1034713 (study PRJEB33766, sample SAMN09781717) | gut metagenome | biome: gut microbiome | host: Homo sapiens | place: Madagascar | study: EMG produced TPA metagenomics assembly of the PRJNA485056 data... | reverse complement strand
ATTCTGGACCAAAGGAGAATCGGACGGGACCTATGGCTGTATAAGACCGTTGGAAGCAGCAGGATTCCTCTGGATAAACGGGAAATGAAGGCGGCTCTTGGAGAAGAAAATTTTTTCACGGACAGCCAGAGTGAATACAAAAAGCATGTCAATCAGTATATTTTCGGTTTCCGCAAAGAAGAGCAGTATGAGCAGTTTATCAAACTTCTCGTAAAAGTACGGGCGCCGAAACTTTCCAAAGAATTTAAACCAACAAAAGTATATGAAATCCTGAATGATTCCCTGCAGACACTGACAGATGAAGATTTGCGGGCTATGGTGGATGCCATGGAGAAAATGGACGAGATTCAGGACAGCCTGGAGATGTTAAATCGTGCGTTTGCGGATGTCAAAATCATACGAAATGAATATACGCGCTATAACCAGTATATGCTGGCGAGGAAGGCTCAGGCATATTTGCAGGAAAAGCAGGAAGTAGAGGAAGCTCAGAGAAAGCTGGAGCAGCAAAAACAGGAAATTCAGCAGAAGAAAAATGACTGTAAGGAAAAAACACAGCGCTTGAAAGAACTGGAAGAACGAAAAACACTGGCGGAAACAGAGCGGAATGGCCTTTTGGATATGGATCTGGAGGGGATGGACCGGAAGCTGGAGGATGCGAGAAAACAGAAAAGCATTGCATTGGAAGACGAGACCCGCTGGAACGATAAAATTCAGGAATACAACACAAAACTATGGCAGGCAGAGCTGCAGCTGAAAAACCTTCAGGACCAGATAGACGGAAGAAGAGAACAGCTTCTGGAGTTTCGGGAAGAACTGGAAGAACAGCAGGAAACTCTGCAATGGGAACAGCATCCGCAGATACTCCAGGCTCTTTCACAGGAAAATCAGGAAAGTATGCAGGAAATTTCTAGGGGACTTGAAACACGAAGAAAGCTTATGGAGGAATGCCTGCAGGGAATCAGACAGTACGAAGAATTGTCCGGACGCTACGATGAGGCTCTGGAGCAGTTGGAAAGCCTGAAAAAGGAAAAAGAAAATAGAAATCAGGATTTGCAGGAAGCCAGGAATCAGGTATCAGAGCAGATTGACCGGTGGATCACGGAAGTTTTTGAACTGGCAGAACAGTCTGTCTGGTGGCAACCGGATTCTGCTGTTTTGCAGGAAACAGAAGAAAAGGTGAAAGGATATCAGTCTGTAGATGACGCGGGTGAAATTCAGGAGCTTTTTCGGAAATCCTATGAAGAACAGAGACAAGGCTTACTTGATCAGAAGAGCAGCAGAGAGAACGAATGGAAAATCCAGTCCGGGATACTGGAGCAGGAAAAAGAGGAGCTTTCCGCAATCCTGAAACAGGAGGAACTGGAGCCGGGGCGTTCGGAGAGGACGAAAGCATCCAGAATTGCTCTGGTAAAAATGGGTATTGCGGCGGTGCCGTTTTACAAGACGGTGGAATTTGCCGGTGACCTGGATGCGCGTTCCTATGCAAGACTGGAAGCACAGCTTCAGAATGCGGGAATTTTGGATGCGCTGGTCGTAACGGAAAAAGATTTAGACAGAATTCGGACACAGTGCCCGGAGTTCCTTGATATAGTGCTTTGGGCGGAAAAAATCGGGAATTCCAAATTCGGTGCTTTGACTGTAAGCGAAGAACTGGAGCCAGACATGCAGCAGGCAGTTCGTCGGATTCTCAGCAATATCTATGAGGACGAAGCGCAGAATGCGGAAATCTGTATTAGAAAGGATGGCTGGTTCCGGCAGGGAATGCTGTTTGGACGGGCAGATAAGACGGGTGATGCGGAATTTGTTGGATTTTTGGCGAGAAAACGCCGAAAAGAGCAGAAGATTCATGAACTGGAAACCGCGATTCAGCTTCAGAAAGAAAAAAATGCGAAGATTGAACAGGAAATAGAAAAATGGAAGGAAGCATTAGAACTTCTTCAGAGAGAATATCAGAAATTACCAGGGTTTTCTGATCTGAATGCAGCCTTGAAACGGGAAAATGAATGTCAGTTTCTGTTAAAGCAGGCGACGGATGAATGGAATCAGAAGGAGCAGCAGGAGCGGAAGCTTTTTCAGGAGAAAAACAGCAGGTATCAGGCTGTATTGCAAGCCTGTAAGCCATTTCCATATGGAAGAACAGAGGACGCGTACAAAGAAGCAATGGATGCGTTGGAAACATACAGAAGTATTTGTCAGGAAATTATTCAGTGCTTACTGAAGCTGGAACATGAGAAGGCAGACAGAGTTTCTCTGAACGATTCCATGGAAGACTATCAGACCAGCATGGACGAAGCTTTTACGGAACGGGACAAATACAGTACCAGAATGAAACAGTTTGATGTTCAGATCAGCCAGTATGAAGAATATCTGACACGTCCGGATATTGTGGAAAAAGCAAACAGACTGAAAGAACTTCGAAGAGAAATCAATTCTATCACAGAAGAATGGAATGAGTTAGGGAAAACTCTGGCAGTCCTGAAATCAGAGATAGAGCGACTGAGCAAAAGCGAACCGGAGCAGAAAGAATTGCTGCAGCAAAAAATCACGCTGGAGACGATGCTGCGAAATTATTTTGAGGAAGAACTTTCTCTGAAGCTGGTTATGGAGCGTGAAAGCCGTTCTCTGCCGGATTGCGCGAAAGAGGCTGCGGGAATGTTGCGTGACAGTGATAAAAACCGGGAACCTACAGAATTGTTCAATGCACTGTATCAGGTATATCAGCGGCATAATGGCAGTCTGACCAATTATGGAACTTCGATTGAATACTGTTTTGAATCCGATTCTGCGGTGGAACCTCGGAGCAGCAATATGCTGAGGAGCCGTGCGCGGATTGTTTCTACCTGGAAAGGAAAGAAAGTTTATCTGGAGGAGTTTTATAAAATACTGAAGGCGGCCATTGATGAGACGGAATTACTGATCCAGAAAAAAGACCGGGAACTGTTTGAAGATATTCTTTCTCAGACAATCAGCCAGCAGCTTACTGATAAGATTGCAGCCAGCAGAAAATGGGTTGCGGATATGTCAAAGCTGATGCGGGAAATGGATACTTCCATGGGCCTTTGCTTTTCACTGGACTGGAAACCCTGCAGCGCGGAAAATGAGGCAGAGCTGGATACCAGTGAACTGGAGACTATTTTGCTTCGTGACCGGGAACTTCTGACCATAGAGGACATAGAAAAAGTAGCCGCACATTTCCGCAGTAAGATTCGGACAGAAAAAATGAAGCTGGAAGAAAATAATGGCATGATCAATTATATGGAACTGGTAAGAGACGCGCTGGATTACCGGAAATGGTTTGAATTTCATATGTATTTTAAACGGGGAGAAGAACCAAAGAAGCTTCTTACCAATGCGGCATTCAACCGTTTCAGCGGCGGTGAAAAAGCAATGGCTATGTATGTTCCTCTGTTTGCGGCGGTGAATGCGCAGTATAAAAAGGCAGGAAATAAAGATCATCCACGTATGGTCGCTCTGGATGAGGCCTTTGCCGGAGTTGATGATAAAAACATCAGCAGTATGTTTGAACTGGTACATAAGCTGGATTTCGATTATATTATGAACTCACAGGCATTATGGGGCTGCTTTGAAACGGTAAAAGGTCTTCGGATCGCGGAACTTCTCCGGCCGCAGAATTCCAGAACAGTTTCTGTAATTCGTTATACGTGGAATGGAAAAGAAAGGATACTGGATGAGCAATAATGAAGAATGCGCAGAATATTTCCGAGGCCATAAAGCGTATAAGCGCTGCTTTCAGGAACTTTGGAAAAAATGGCGTTCCTACGGAAAAATTGCCGGAAGAATTACACTGAAAGATACTTCGGAAGAGGAACGGAAAGCAATCGGCGGCATAACAGGCAAAGTATTCGAAGAGGAAACGATTCGCTTTTCTTTTGCTGAATTTGAGGAGGGAATACAAAAAACGCGTTATGCGCCGGTTGATATGCAAATCGTTCTGGAAGAATATTTTGGAAAAAAATTGCAGACAAATCAGAGAGAAACGGAAGAAAACAGGAAACAAAAAGAACAGTTCCTGAATGAAATCCGGGACAGTTTTTCCGGAAAAACGGGAAAAGATTCCGCAGCGGTAAGATGGCTGGAAGCGGTCATGGCCTCAAAAAAATATGGCTATCAGATAATCGTAAGAGAATATGGAAAAAATCTGGAGCAGGCTGAGATGCTGGTAAAGCGGGTGGGAAACGCGCTCCTGAGGCTGGAAAAAATGCAGGTTTCAGAAACAGATATTCCATTAGCGGTTTTTGCTGCCGATATATCGGACAATCCTCATTACTTCGATCGCGGGAGTGTGGGAGGAACGCTTCTGGTCCATGGAATCAGTTGTCTTGAAGGTGTGAGTTTCCCGGAGAATGCCCACAGCTGGCGGGAACTTTTGCAAAGCGTGTGGATCGTTCCGGATACGATATCTTCCATGGTACATGCTTATGGATTGCATCTGAAAACAAAAAATGGATGGCATCCCGCGTATGAAGCATTTTGCAGACAGATGGAACCATATGTGATCACAATGGAAAACATGACCGGAGTGACTGGTGCGCAGGTGTCAGGTAAGGCAACATATGTGGTGGAAAATGAGATGGTTTTTTCATATTTGGTCCATCATTTGGAAAATCAGAATTGTACCCTGCTGTGCACATCAGGACAGCCGCGTTCTGTCGCGCAGCTGCTCATTCCGATGATTTTGAAAAACGATACACAGATTTATTACAGCGGCGACATTGATCCGGACGGGATTCGGATTGCAGAGCGGCTCTGGGAAAAGTTTGGTGAGGGGATTCAAATATGGCGAATGTCACCAGAGGATTATGAAAAGAGTTGTTCCGGGGAAAAAATTCGCGACACCGGAATCAGCAAGCTGGCGCACGTTCGTCAGCCGCAATTGCGACGCACAGCAGAACTTGTGAAAGAACGGCGTTTTGCCGGGTATCAGGAGAATATTTTGCGGGAACTGCTGGAGGATGTAAGAAAAAGTATATGAGTTTAACAGGAGCAGTTATGAACGAAAATTACGATCCATTAGACAAAGAATTAAACCGCCTGGTACAGGTCATTGCCCGCCTCTGCGCGGAGGATGGCTGTCCCTAGGACCGGGAGCAGACCCATGTCTGAAAGCGGCCTGCGTGGAGGAGGCTGCGGAGGAGGTGATTGGCGGCAAAGCAGACAGTCGAAAACGGCTGTCTGCTCTTGTTTGTTTCATGAAAAACTGCATTTCGAAAAGGATGGTTACTTCAGGCTTCCATCTCCGCCCATCAGCCGGGTCATTTCCTCAATGCGTTCCAGTGGAAACGGCGGTTCGCACAGGGGTTTCATGGCAATGCTTATGAGTTTCATGGGATTGTCGTCTGCGGCTACCCGGTTGGAACTGAGCGCGCCGCAGCGTTTGCAGCGGTGGATAATGGCCCATTCGCCGCTTTTTCGCACCCAGACTGCTACTGGTTCCATAATTCCGCCGCAGTCAGATTCCCGGTCGCCGGGGGTAATATCGACGTGCAGGCTGGACAGGCAGTTCGGGCAGTGGTTGCGGTGGTCAGATCCGGCATTTTCCGGGGTGCAGAGCCGTCCGCAGACTTTACAGGTGAAAGAATCCCTGCAGGCATGGTTTTTGTAGTATCCTTTTTCAAATGATTTACGCTTGTTTTCGCGATTCATGTTTAAATCCTCCTGAAGATGTGAATGAAATCAATCCTGTGGGAGGAATGGTGTCAGTGTGGACGATCCAGACCTCCCGGTCAGGCCACACTCTCCAGTGATAAAATGATAAGTCTCAAAAAATTCTCCTTCAAAATAATAATAATGTGGAACGTCCGTATTGGTTTTGTGTTTTAGTTTTTCCACGGAATTCCATAGTTGTATCCTTGATTCTGCCAGTAAGCATCATCGACAGCGCTCATTTTCTGATGTTTATGCAGAAAACGATAGAGCGTGAACAGAAACCGCACTTTCCATGATGGGGTCAGATGGATGGAATAGTGCCGTACTTTTCGGGCAGTGCATTTTACCTTGCGATGAATGGATCTTCGAAAGGACTCCGGCAGGTCCTTCCAGGTGTAATCCCAGACACTCTGCGAAATCGTGTGTGTTCTTGCAAATCCTAAGTTTTCTGTGCTGTCTTTGATATCGCGGACTGTGGAACGCATGCCGCCGCCGGCAGCCGTGTTAATGATGACAGCCTGTTTTTTCATGAGAGAAAGATCGGGGCGGTGAACCATCCAGCGGTACGCAAAATGGTCGAGTAGTGCTTTCATCTGTCCTGGGATATGGAAAACGTAAGTGGGAGCGCAGAACACGATCAGCTGTGACTGGTCTATGGCAGAAAGGATTGGAGCCATAGCTGCTGCGCCGCCGCATGCCTGCTCTTTGCCATGGATGCACGCGTAACATCCCATGCAGATATGGGGCATGTCGCCTGGAAGGAAAAACTCAGAGCAGGTACCATCTTCCAGAAGCTCTTTTATGAGCATCTGTGCGATCTGATAAGTGCTTGACCGTGCTTTCCGGCTGCTGGCGTAAATAACGGTGATATTCATAAAGAATCCTCCAAAAACAGATGCAAAATCCAGAATCAATCGGCTTCGGGATATTTCCAGAATACGGCTTTTGATGCAGCATGTCAAGAACTATTACGGCATTCTTACACTTTTCTGAATGGTTCCGGCAGCGCATTGATAATATGGAAAATTATGCTATAGTTACAGTAGAAGACGGGAAAATGGCTGCTGAAAAAGTGGTTCATGAATCTATGAAATACGTTCGGATCGTGGAGGAGGGATACGATGTTCTACGGGTTTGATCTGATGTTTAACATTATGTTTCCGCTGATGTTCTTTTGTGTGTTTGGCCTGATTTTGTACACGATCGTGGCGAATATTGCCACCTGGAACAAAAATAATCATTCCCCGAGGCTGGCGGTGCAGGCAGTCGTTGTTGCGAAGCGGACCCGGGTCAGCCATCATCAGCAGGCGGATAACTGTGGAATGTCTGCGTCTACATCGTACTATGTGACATTTCAGGTGGAGAGCGGCGACCGGATGGAACTTTCGGTCCGCGGTTCAGAATATGGAATGCTGGCAGAGGGAGATACCGGAACGCTGAGTTTTCAGGGAACAAGATATTTAGGATTTGAGCGAAATTAGAGATTTCTTTCTTAGCCTTGTCCGCAGGCCGAAGAGATGATAAAATAAATCATGATTCGGCTTACAACATAAGGGAGAGACAGACAAATATGGAGTATTTATTCGCGCCGATGGAGGGCATTACCGGGTATGTGTTCCGGAATGCCCATCACCGGCATTTTCATGGCATAAAAGCGTATTACACACCATTTATTTCCCCAAATCAGACGCGAAAACTGACGCCGCGGGAACTCAATGATGTGCGTCCGGAGCACAACGAGGGTGTGCCGGTCATTCCGCAGATTCTCACGAACAAGGCAGATGATTTTCTGTGGGCGGCGGAGCGTCTGCAGGAGCTTGGCTATACGGAGGTGAATTTAAACCTGGGATGTCCGTCTGGCACGGTCGTGGCGAAAAAGCGGGGTTCCGGCTTTCTGGAATACCCGGTGGCGCTGGATGCATTTTTGTATCAGATTTGTGACGGACTGGAAAAAATGGGGATGGAGCTGTCGGTAAAAACGCGGGTTGGAAAGATGGACCCGGATGAGTTTGAGGAGCTTCTTCCCATCTATAACCGCTACCGTTTCAAAAATCTGATCATCCATCCGCGGGTGCAGGCGGATTATTATAAGAATCATCCGCATATGGAGGCGTTTGACCTGGCAGTGAAAGAGAGCAAAAATCCGCTGATCTATAACGGCGATCTGTTTGAACAGGATGAAATTCAGCGTTTTGCGGAGCATTACTCGAGTATCGAAACGGTGATGATGGGGCGAGGCCTTCTGACAAATCCGGCTTTGGCGGAAGAAAAACCGCTCACGGCGGAATGTGTTCGGGCGTTTCATGCGGATGTGCTGGCTGGTTATCGGGAGGCGATTCCGGGAGATAAGAATGTGCTGTTTAAAATGAAGGAACTCTGGACTTATCTCGGGGAAGCGTTTGAGGACAGCGCGAAGCCCATGAAGAAAATCCGGAAGGCACAGCGTATGGAAGAGTATCAGACGGCGGTAGAGAGTCTTCTGACGGAGCGAAAAATCCGTGAAGTTCCTGCCTTCCCGGGATGGAGCAGATAACAGTCGGTGGTACCGTTTATGTGATGTGAGAACAGGAATGAGTGGAGGAAGCAGAAATGGCAGTAAATGTAGTTGCGGTGGACAATGCGCCGGAACTTCTGGAAAAGATGGAGCGTATTTTCCGTGACATGGAGGGGGTCAGCCTTCTTGGAACGTTTGAAGAAGCAGTGGCAGTGGTGGAGTTTGTGAAAGAAAATCCGGTGGATATGGTGTTTACGGATATCGTGATGCCGGATATCAGCGGCATCAGTCTGGCGTCAGAGCTTCACAAATTGGAAAATGCACCGGCGGTGGTGCTGATGTCCAGCATTCCGGGCTTTTCCCTGGAGGCGTGGAAGATTCAGGCGTATGGATTTATTGAGAAGCCTTACACAAAGCATGATATTGTGAAGATGGTGGAGCGTTACCGGACTTCTCTGAATGCGGATACAATTTGTGAATAACGAAACCAGGACGTTACTGTTTGCGCAACGCGTGAACAGTAACGCCAATTTCATGGCATTTCGCGCCTGAAATCAAAAGAATGTTGACGCGGATTTTGGTGGGCATTATAATAAAGAACAGGCGCCGAAACAGTCAAAATTGACCGCTGCGGATGCCTGAAACAGCAGGAAACACCTGTTATACAGCAGTCATAAAAATAGAAGATCAGGAGGCAATATCATGCGCGATACTTATATTTCAGATTCCATTCTTTATGTGGGAGCAGACGATAAAACACTGGATATTTTCGAGAGCCAGTATCCGATCCCGAACGGAGTCAGCTACAATTCTTATGTGATCCTGGATGAAAAGACCGCGGTTATGGATACCGTGGACAAGCGCGCGACCGATGCGTGGTTTGAAAATCTCGCAAAGGTTCTTGGAGACCGGAAGCCGGATTATCTGGTGGTTTCCCATATGGAGCCGGACCATGCGGCAAATATCAAAAATTTCGCAGAGCGTTATCCGGAAGCAAAGATCGTTGGAAATACCAAGACCTTTGCAATGATGGGTCAGTTTTTCGAGATGGATCTCACAGACCGCAAGGTTGTGGTAAAAGAAGGAGAAACACTGAATCTGGGCGCACATACTTTGCAGTTTTTCATGGCACCGATGGTGCACTGGCCGGAGGTCATGGTGGCATATGAGCAGAGCGAGAAGATTCTGTTCTCCGCAGATGGCTTTGGAAAATTCGGCGCGCTGGACGCAGAAGAAGAGTGGGCCGAGGAGGCAGCACGTTACTTCTTAAATATTGTAGGAAAATATGGTGTGCAGGTACAGGGCCTATTAAAGAAGGCATCCGGCCTGGATATCCAGATGATCTGCCCGCTGCATGGCCCGATTCTGAAAGAAAATCTGGGCTATTATATTGAGAAATATCAGACCTGGAGCACCTACCAGCCGGAGAAGCACGGTGTGATGGTTGCTTACGCGTCGATCCATGGAAATACCGCGCAGGCGGCAGAGGAGATGGCAGAGATGCTGCGCGCAAATGGTGAGGAAGTGGAAGTGTTTGATTTATCCCGCACCGATGTATCCCTGGCGGTTCGCAAGGCATTTTACTATGATCGCATGGTGCTGGCAGCAGCAACCTACGATGGCGGCGTGTTCCCATGCATGGAGGAGTTCCTGCTGCACTTAAAGTCCAAGAACTTCCAGAAGCGTACCGTAGGACTTATCGAGAACGGATCCTGGGCGCCGCTTGCAGGAAAAATTATGCGCGGTATTTTAGAGACGATGAAAGATGTACATGTGCTGGAGCAGGTGGTAACCATCAAGTCCGCAGTGCATGACGATACCAGAGAAGCCATGAAGGCTATGGCAGATGCTTTAAAATAAAAATTTAGAATTAGAACCAATATAGGTCCGAAGCCGGTAATCCCGGCATACCGCTATGCAAAATATGGGTATTGTGTTCGGACGATGCAGCTGACAGCCGTTTGCGGATAGTCGGACTTATCGTCCGCCTCCCTCAAACACCGGTCGCTGCATAGCCGGACACGTTATACCCATATTTATGCTCCGCGGAATGCCAGGATTACCGGCTTCTACTGTATTGGCTTCGCTACGAGATAAATAAAACACAGACAGAACTTTATTGATAAAGCCAAGAATTTCAGCTTTCACCAGTACCATTCCGGCTATGTGGCGACTGACGTTTTCGGTAGGCGGACAAAAAGTCCGACTATCCGCAAACGGCTGTCAGCTACATCGTCCGAACACAGCACTTATATTT
>ERZ1034713.1430-NODE-1430-length-10443-cov-4.202541_pt1 | contig 10443 bp, 10 predicted proteins | sample MGYA00520692_ERZ1034713 | MGnify/ENA primary metagenome ERZ1034713 (study PRJEB33766, sample SAMN09781717) | gut metagenome | biome: gut microbiome | host: Homo sapiens | place: Madagascar | study: EMG produced TPA metagenomics assembly of the PRJNA485056 data... | reverse complement strand
GCATCATCAAGCAGCTGCAAAAAAAGAAAGGAATCTACATTATGTACAATTTTGATGAGATTATTGACAGACGACACACCAACGCCATGAACACCGATGGTTTTCGTGATTACATTTTCCATGCAGATGAGACCATGACCTTTCCATACAAGGATGAAGAATTCATCCGTATGTGGGTGGCAGATATGGAGTTCGCAACTCCGGATGTCGTAATCGATGGAATGCGCGAGCGTCTGGATAAGCGGATCTTTGGTTACACCAGAGTATTTGAAAAGAGTTATTACGATGCATTTTCTGCATGGTGTCAGAGACGTTATGGATGGACTTTCGACCGCAAGGAGCTGGTGATGTCCAATGGCATCATCCCGGCGCTGTATGAGATGGTTGAGTACATCTGCAAGCCGGATGAGAAAGTGCTTTTCCTGACCCCATCCTATGCATATTTCAAATATGCGGCGGATTTCAACAAACGTGATTATGTTTGTTCAGACCTGATCAATGAGAATGGACGATACTACATTGATTTTGCAGATCTGGAAAAGAAAGCAGCCGATGAGAAAACCACTCTGTTTATTCTTTGCAACCCGCACAACCCGAGCGGTCGTGTATGGACAGAGGACGAGTTAAAGAAGATGGCAGAGATCATTGAGAAGAACAATATGTGGGTCATCTCTGATGAGATCCACTGCGATCTGATCCGATGCAATCAGAAGCATATTCCGCTGGGCAAAGTGATGCCGGATTACAAGAGACTCGTTACCTGCATGGCACCGAGCAAGACCTTCAACCTTGCAGGCATGATGATCTCCAATGTCATTATTCGTGATGAAGGTTTGAAGGCAACCTGGCTGAGCAGACATTACAATTTCGATAACCCGTTAAGCATTGCGGCAGCGCAGGCAGCATATGAGAAAGGCGAGACCTGGCTGGAAGAGCTTCGTGTATATCTGGATAAGAACTTCAAGTTCACCCAGGATTATCTGGCAGAGCATCTGCCGAAAGCGAAATTCCGCATTTCTGAGGCTACCTACCTGGCATGGGTAGACTTAAACGCTTACTTTGAGCCGGATGAGCATCTTCCGTTATTCTTTGCTTACAAGGCAGGTGTTCTGTTAGAGGGCGGCAACATGTTTGTACAGAATTCCGATGGCTTTATTCGTCTGAACCTGGCATGCCCGAAGGCAACTCTGGAAGAAGGGCTGAAGAGAATCTGTGAGGCAGTGAATACTAAACATACGGAGAAGTATCTGGGCGAGTAGAAACCTGTCAATTACAACGGAAGGACGGCAGCTGGTTATGTGGATTTCCGGCAGCCGGGATAAAAGGGGAAAATTATGGGAGAAAACAGTAAAGCAAAAAATTATGGGTGGAAAGCATTGATCCCGATTCTGGTGTTTCTGGGGTTATATCTGGGATGCGGAACATACTTTTCGATAAAGGGAGTGGACTCTCCGTTCTGGCTGATGCCGCGGTATGTGGCACTGATGATGGGAATTCTGACAGCCCTGCTTTGCTTTGAACGAAAAGAAAAATTTTCTGACAAAGTAGATATTTATTGTAAGGGTGCCGGAGCATCAGGAGTTATGTTAATGGGAATCATTGTGCTTCTGGCAGGTGGTTTTGCCAGTGCAACGGCAGCAATCGGCGGAAAAGATTCTGTGGTGAATCTTGGAATTCATTTGATTCCGACACAGTTTCTGATTCCGGGAATTTTCCTGATCTGCTGCATTATTTCTACCTGCATTGGAACTTCCATGGGAACGCAGGTCACGATGATTCCGGTTGCTATCGCATTGGCGCAGGGTGCCGGATTAAACGCTGGTATGGCAGGTGCAGCTGCAATTGCAGGAGCCTATTTTGGTGATAATCTTTCCATGATTTCTGACACGACCATCATTGCAACAAAAGGTGTGGGAGCAGAAATGAAGGATAAGTTCGTTATGAACTCCAAGATTGCGATTCCGGCAGCAGTGTTATCGATGGTGCTTTACGGCGTTTTAAGTTTAAAGGGCGGAACAATTGCACAGGCAGCAGAAGCTGGTGCATACAACATATTTACTATCATTCCGTATTTCACGGTTATCATTTTGGCGATTGTTGGACTGGACGTAATTCTTGCTCTTGCTATTGGAACCGGTTTGGCCTGTGTAATAGGTATGGCTGTCGGCAGTGCCGGATTTTTTGACTGGGCACAGGCTGTAGGAAGCGGAATGGAAGATATGTTCTGGCTTGCGGTTTTTGCCATGATGGTATCCGGCATGCTGGAATTAGTAAAAACATATGGAGGAATCCAGTGGCTGGTCGATACAGCCATGAAATATACCAAAAGCCGTAAGAGCTGTCAGTATGTGATCGGCCTTTTATCCATGGCAATTTCGGGAACTACATTGAACAATCCGGTAGCATGTCTGATCAGCGCACCAATCGCAAAGGAATTGGGAGAGGAGTATAAGATTGCGCCAAAGAGAATGGCATCACTGATAGATATCTTTTCCTGCGCAATCCTGATGGTGGTGCCGCATGATAGTGGATGTCTGCTGGTGCAGCAGTACAGCGGCTGCTCGTATCTGGATATTATCAAATATGCATTTTACCCTGTACTGTTACTTCTGTTTACCTGCATTACCATTCAATGCGGCCTTTTGATGACGAAGGAAGAAAAAGAGGCGGCAGCGGGATTCCATTTATGATCTTTGAAGACGGAACGGAAACATTTTCATTGGAAGAAGCAGTAAAGAAAATATCTGATCACTAAAGAACAACAGGAGGACATGATCATGAAATTAGTAAACACAGAAAAAGCGCCAGGCGCAATCGGACCATATTCCCAGGCATACGAGGTAAATGGAGTGGTTTATACTTCCGGACAGATCCCGGTAAATCCGGAAAACGGCGAAGTACCGGATGGCATTGAGGCGCAGGCTGATCAGAGCTGCAAGAACGTAGGCGCAATTTTGGACGCTGCCGGCAGCAGCTTTGACAAGGTATTTAAGACCACCTGCTTCCTGGCCGATATGGGTGATTTCGCAATCTTTAACGAGGTATATGCAAGATACTTCACTTCCAAACCGGCGAGAAGCTGTGTTGCGGTAAAGACTCTTCCGAAGGGCGTTCTGTGCGAGATCGAGGCGGCAGCTGTCGCAGAATAATATTTTGCAGTGCGCGGGTCTGTACAGAAGTCGGTACAGACCCTGCGGATATGCAGGATTTAGAAAACAGGAGAGAAGCCGTATGAACAAACAGGAATTTTTAGAAAAATATGTCACAGAGCGTCATGGCACGGACAGCATGAAATGGGACGGTCTGAAAGACAAGTTTGGCGAAGATGATCTTCTGGCTATGTGGGTTGCCGATATGGAATTTAAAACCTGTGATGCCATTGTCGATGCCATGACAGAGCGCGTGAAGCATGGCGTCTTTGGTTACAGCATTGTGCCGGACCGTTACTATGAGATCTTTTCTAACTGGATGGAACAAAAGCACGGACTTGCGGTGAAAAAAGACTGGGTTCGTTTTTCAACAGGCTGCGTGACTGGCATCGCATGGATGATTCATGCATTTACCAGGCCGAAGGACGCCTGCATGATCTTAACCCCGGTTTACTATCCATTCCACAATGTCGTGACAAACAATGACCGTACCTTGGTTAAAGTTGCCCTGAAATATGAAGATGGATACTTCACGATGGATTATGACGCAATGGAGAGGGCAATCGTGGAACAGAATGTAAAGATGTTTCTCATGTGTTCTCCGCATAACCCGGCGGGAAGAGTATGGACAGAGGAAGAACTCGACCGGGTACTGGCTATCTGCCAGAAGCATCAGGTGCTGGTCGTCAGTGATGAAATTCATCAGGATATCATCTTTGGTGACAGCAGATTTGTCAGCGCAGCCAGTGTGGCCGGAGGAAAATATCAGGACATTCTGCTGGTGTTAAACTCTGCGTCCAAGACCTTCAACCTGGCAACCCTGATTCATTCCCACATTTTGATCTTCAATGAAAAACTGCGGGAAACCTATGATAAATTTACGTCTGGTTTAAACCGGACCGAAGTCAGCATTATGGGCATGGTAGCAACCATGGCCGGATATGAGAAGGGTGCTGAGTGGCTGGGGCATGTGCTAGAAGTGATCTCAGATAATTATCAGTATTTAAAAACAACACTGGAAGCAGAACTTCCGGGCGTTCGCGTCTGCTGCATGGAAGGAACCTACCTTCCGATGGTGGATCTTCGCGCCTATGTGGATCCGGAAAAAACGCAGGAATTTGTGCAGGGCAAATGCCGTCTGGGCGTCGATTACGGAGAGTGGTTCGGCGAGGAGTACAAAGGTTTTATCCGTATGAACCTGGCAACCGATCCGCAGTTTGTAAAGACCGCAGTGGAGAGGATCATTGAGGAAGCAAAAGGAGCAGATTGATTATGGAAAAGAAAAATCTTGACTGGAAAAATATCGGGTTTGCTTATCATCAGACGGACATGCGCTATGTATCCAATTTTAAAAACGGAGCATGGGACAAAGGAGGGCTGACGACAGACGCAGCCATTTCCCTGAATGAATGTTCCGGCATCTTTCAGTACTGCCAGGAAGTGTTTGAGGGCTTAAAGGCCTATGAGACAAAAGATGGACATATTATAACATTCCGCCCGGACCAGAATGCGGAGCGCATGATGCATTCCGCGGAGGGTATGATGATGCCGCCGTTTCCGAAGGAACGCTTTTTGGATGCGCTGGATCAGGTGGTACGTGCTAACGCGGCCTGGGTTCCGCCGTATGGAAGCGGTGCCTCTCTGTATGTGAGACCGTATATGTTTGCTTCCTCCCCGGTCATCGGTGTAAAACCGGCAGAGGAGTATCAGTTCCGCATTCTCTGTACTCCGGTTGGCCCATACTTTAAGGGAGGAGCGAAGCCGCTGACCTTATGTGTCAGTGACTATGACCGCGCGGCACCGCACGGAACCGGACATCTGAAAGCAGGGCTGAACTATGCCATGAGCCTGCATGCATACGTGAAAGCACATGAAAATGGCTATGATGAAAACCTGTTTTTGGATCCGGCAACCAGAACTTATGTGGAGGAGACCGGCGGCGCAAACTTCCTGTTCGTGACCAAAGACGGTAACCTGGTAACACCAAAGTCGGATTCGATTCTTCCGTCCATCACCAGGCGTTCCATGATCTATGTGGCAGAGCATTATCTTGGAATGCATGTAATTGAGCGCCCGGTACGCCTCGATGAACTCTCTGAGTTTGTAGAGTGCGGTCTGTGCGGCACGGCAGCTGTTATCTCTCCGGTTGGAAAGATCGTGGATCACGGAAAAGAAATCTGTTTCTTAAGCGGCATGGAGCAGATGGGACCGATGATCAAAAAGCTGTATGATACCCTGACCGGCATTCAGTTAGGAACTGTGAAAGCGCCGGAAGGCTGGATCCGCCGGATTCTGTAGGATTTTGAACATAAAAACGGGGCATTCGCGAGCAATTGCGAACGTCCCGTTTTTGTGCAGAATGGTATGGATTTACTCGTACAAAAATCCCGGCTCATTATAGATCAGTGCCATGAATTCCACATCTTCGCTGGAGTTGTTCTCCAGGCTGTGGAACTGTCCGACCTGAATGATGCAGCAGTCGCCAGGGCCAACCTTGGTGACAGACTTGTCGTTGTCGATGAAGTCAGCCTGTCCCTTTAAAATGTAGTACGGCTCGGTGTCATGGACGTGCTGGTGCCAGCCTACGCTTGCGCCCGGAGGAAGTACTACCCTCGCGTACATTCTGCCGTGACCTAAAAACTCTTCTTTGGAAATGATGTGATGAACGTAAGCAGTGCCCTTGCCGCCGCCTAAGTGTTCCACCGCAACTGTGTTTTCTTTGCGAACCATAATTTCAGCCTCCTTAGTCTGTGATGCCGTAACTGCCAGGTGTTTCACAGTTACGCGTTATCAAAAGTATATCCCAAATTGAAACAAAATGAAATATAAAATTATGGAAGATTACAGCCGCAGCATCCGGTATCCGACTCCGATATGGGTCTGGATCTGCTGGGGCGCGCCCGGAGCGGATTCCAGTTTTTTGCGGAGCGTTGCCATAAAGACCCGGAGAGAGGCTACATCGCTTTTAAAACTGCTCCCCCATACATGCTCGGTGATATAGGTGTGGGTCAGGACCTTTCCCACGTTGCGGGCCATCAGGCACAGAAGCTTGTATTCGGTGGGGGTCAGGGACAGCGGTTCCTCATTTAAGCAGGCGCATCCGGCAGAAAAATCAATCTTCAGGGGGCCGTTGACAAACACGGAATCCTGGGCGGACATGGTTTCCTGCATGAAGCTTAAGCGGCGTTGGGTCACGCGCAGGCGGGCCAGAAGCTCATCAACAGAAAAGGGCTTGGTCAGGTAGTCATCTGCCCCATTATCTAGTGCCTCGATCTTGTCCGTATCTTCGCTGCGGGCGCTGATGACGATGATGGGCGTGATGCTCCAGCTGCGGATCTGCCGGATGATGTCGATTCCGTCCATATCCGGAAGTCCCAGGTCCAGCAGAATGATATCCGGATTGTGGGAAGATGCTTCGATCAGCGCAGTTTCTCCGTTTGCTGCGGTCAGAAAGCGGTAATCATGCAGCTTTAAAGTGGTGGTGATCAGATTGCGGACGGGTGCATCGTCCTCCACAACCAGAATCAGCGGTTTATTCATGGATAGTTACCTCCTCGCAGGGTAATGTAAAGGTAAAGATACAGCCAGAGGGCGTGTTGTCAGAGACGGAAATTTCTCCTCCATGGGCCCGGATGATGGAGCGGCATAAACAGAGTCCAAGTCCCAGACTGCGGCGGCTGTCCGCAATGCGGTTTGCACCGGTATAGCACATATCAAAGACAAACGGCTTTGCCTCATCCGGAATGCCAGGACCGTCATCCGTGACACGGATCCGCACGTCGGATTCCAGCTTATCCGTCAGAATCTGGATCCGGCTGCCCTTTTGTGTGTATTTGATGGCATTATCCACAAGGTTGATGATGACCTGCACAATGAGCCGGGCATCCATGCGGGCAAGCAGAAAATCATCGGTGCTTTCTGCTGTAATGCTATGTTCAACGCTTTGACGGCTGACATGACGGAGCGCTTCGGAAATGACCTCGCTGACCAGTTCGGTTTCCATGCGCAGGTTCATGCGGCCATCTTCAATACGGGTGACAGCCAGCAGATTTTCTACCAGATTGATCAGCCACATGGAATCGTCGTAGATGTCCGCGTAGATCTGCAGCCGGGTGGCCTCATCGATGGCGGAATGGTTGGAGAGCAGGTTGCTGGCATTGCCGGATATGGCAGTCAGCGGGGTGCGCAGATCATGGGAGATGGTACGCAGCAGATTGGCCCGGAGCCGTTCCTTTTCCATCAGAAGCGCTGCCTGCTCCTTTTCCCGGATATTCTGGCGGTTTTCCATGGCCAGGGCGCCCTCTCCCAGTATGGAAACCAGAACGCTGTATTCAAAGGAATCCATGGGATGCTCTCCGGCTTCCATGCCGGCAACTCCATAGACAGCGTTCTGTACCCGGATGGCCAGATAATGGCACAGAGCATCCGGAAAGGTGTCGGTATAGGCACCGGCCCGTTTATTGTGAGCCAGAACCCACAGGGCAACCTCCCGCTCCCCGGGGCAGGTCAGAAATTCGGATTTTTCTGCGGAAGCAGGATCCGGGGAGAGGATGGGAGTTCCTAATGTCCCATGCTGAACCGGATAAATGATAATGTGTTTTCCAAGTAATTTTTGGATCTGGGAAATCAGGGTATTCAGGATGGCTTTGTCGGTTTCTGCTTTTTGCAGAAGCTGGTTGGTGTCAAACAGGACCTTGGTGCGGTAGGCCAGCTTGGCGGACTGGCGGGCGTGATCCTTCAGGCGGGTGGTCAGGGCACTGCTTAACAGGGCCACGGCAAACATCACAATAAAGGTGACCGGATAATCCTTTCCGTACACATGAAAGGTGAAGCGTGGAGTGGTAAAAAAATAGTTAAAAACAATAACGCTGCAGGCAGAAGCCAGCAGACTGCAGCTCCATCCGGTCGTGGCGATGGAGGCCAGCAGGACTCCGAGGATATAAAGCGTGATGATGTTTGCCTCAGACAGTCCGGCCTGGTAGAAGAAGAGACCGGTCAGTGTCACGGAGATCAGAATGAAAATGGTACGCAGCAGATCTGTGGCCTGAATATGCCAGCCTGCGGACCGGAGATGCTTGTTGAGGTGGTAGCTGCTATGAACGGAGGCGGCATCCGGAATGATGTAGATATCCAGATTTGGCGCGATCTCAGTCAGCTTTTCTGTCAGGGACGGCTTGCCCCATAGATGCCGCCGCCGGATATTGCTGCGGCCAAGGACAATTTTTGTAATATTGTTGAGGCGCGAAAATTCCGCGATCTGATAGGAAACATCGTCACCGTATACCGTTTCGATGGAGGCTCCAAGCTGCTCGGCCAGACGCATATGTTCTTTCAGACGGTTCTGATTTTCTTCGGACATGGCAGAATGATCCGGCGTCTGGACATAGAGTGCAGTCAGTGTGCCATGAAAAGCCTCGGCCATGCGGGCACCCGTCTGCACGATCCTTAAGTTTGAGGGTGCAGAAGAAAGACAGACAAGGATGTGTTCCCTCGTCTGTCTTTCGGGATGGGCGGTTTCAGGATGAATGGAAGCGTGTATTGTCATGGGAAAGTCCTCCGTTTACCCTTATCATAAAACGAATGGTCTGTGAAATCAATCCAAAGTATCATTCTCTTCAGGTATTGGCCTATCCGGGTCCGGCCGCTGCTGTTCCATGCGCAGATTCCCTTTGCGCAGCCGGTCCAGAATCCGGTCAATCCGGCTCATAAGCAGATAGATGAAGGCAAAAAACAGGACGAGAAGAAGGATCAGAATCAGATTTCTCATAAGATCACCTCCAAAATCAGATCCGGAAACATTTCTGCAGATCGCGGTAGCGGCCAAGGACCAGGATGGTGTCTCCTGCGCAAAAATTGGTCTGCGGCGTAACCGAATACTCAATTTTGCCATTATGGCGCACTCCGATGATGTTGATGCCATACTGCTTCCGGATGTCGATCTGCGCGACACTCATGCCAATCCACTGGTCAGGCAGATCGACTTCAAACAGATCATGATCTCCGTCAAGATCAACAAAATCCCGGATGTGGTCAGAGCTGCAGCGAATGGCGGTCCACTTGGCCAGCTGTTTTTCCGGGTAGACGACTTCATCCGCACCGTTGCGCAGCAGAAACTTGGCATGGACATCTCTGGCAGCCCGGGAGACAACCAGTCTGGCACCAAGCTCCTTTAAGAGCGATGTAGTTTCCAGAGAGCTTTGAAAGTCAGTTCCGATGGCAACAATGCAGACATCGAAATTGCGTACGCCCAGGGAAGAAAGAAAATCCTCCGAGGTGCTGTCACCAATCTGAGCGCTGGTCAGGAAAGAAAGTGCTTCGTTGACACGCACCTCATTATGATCGACTGCCATCACCTGGTGCCCCAGGGAATGCAGCTCCATGGCAATATGTTTTCCAAAACGGCCGAGGCCAATCAGTAAAATTGATTTCATAATCTTGCTCCTTTACGTGTTATCCTACAGTGATTTTTTCCAGCGGATATTTGCCAAACCGGATCCGGTGTCCGGACAATGCGGCGTAGATTAAAGTCAGTCCTCCGACTCTTCCCAGATACATCAGAATGATCAGGATGATCCGGGAGATGCTCCCGAGTCCGGGAGTAATGCCGAAGCTGAGACCGACCGTGCCTACCGCTGAGGCTGTTTCAAACATACATGCCATCATGGGAAGCTCCTCTATGCGGCTGATGAGAAATGCGCCGGTCAGACAGAGACTGAGATACATCATCAGGATGGAGGCAGCATTTGCTACAGTTTCCGGGGCAATCCGGCGCTTAAACAGCTCCGGGTTTTCGTTCCGCCGAAAGACCGATACGGCAGTGGCGGTAAGAACTGCGAGGGTAGTGGTTTTCATGCCTCCTGCTGTAGAACCGGGGCTTCCGCCGATGAGCATCAGAATAATGGTCAGCATCTGGCCGGATTCAGTGAGTTTACTGAAGTCTGCTGTGTTAAAACCGGCAGTTCGTGGAGTTACCGACTGAAACAAGGATAAAAGGATCCTGGTTCCAAAGCCTCCCTGTCGGAATTCTCCGAAATAGAAATAGAGGGCCGGCAACAGGATCAGGATAGCCGTGGTGGTTAAGATGACCTTGCTCTGCATCCGGTAACGGCTGAAATGCAGATGGTTACTGCGGATATCTTCCCAGGTCAGAAAGCCGATGCCGCCGATGATGATAAGTGCCATGATGACCAGGTTGACCAGTGGGTTTGCGGCATAAAGTGTGAGGGAAGAAAAGGGAATGCGGATTCCCATCAGGTCGATTCCTGCGTTGCAGAAGGCGGAAATGGAATGAAAC
>ERZ1034713.1421-NODE-1421-length-10480-cov-4.573141_pt1 | contig 10480 bp, 8 predicted proteins | sample MGYA00520692_ERZ1034713 | MGnify/ENA primary metagenome ERZ1034713 (study PRJEB33766, sample SAMN09781717) | gut metagenome | biome: gut microbiome | host: Homo sapiens | place: Madagascar | study: EMG produced TPA metagenomics assembly of the PRJNA485056 data... | reverse complement strand
GCGGCAGCATCGCAAACCTCACGACGGAAGCCTTGCTATCGTCAGAGCGATTTGTTTTCGGATTCATCATGGCTGTATTATTTTACGCACCATGTTTTACAATGCGCCTCGTCTGCACATTACTAAAAGCTCCTGGCTTGCCGGGAATCGCTTAAGCGGAACAGTACTTTCAGGCCAAATTACAAAACACGAAAAAACAGAGACACTGTAACGGTAGTAAATTTCCGTCACTGTGCCTCTGTCTTTTTTGTTTTGTACACAAGAAAGTTGATGCAAAAGGCTGTTTCCTGCCAGCGTGTAAAATATGATATGAAGTGTTTTTAAAAAACTATGGCCGTTCAAAAACGTACAGCAATGTGCAAAATGAACAATTCCCAAGAAGGCACTTTTACGTGCCCTTCGGGGAATTCGTTCATTTGCACATGCAATACTATTCTTCTGCAAACAGTATTTTAAAATGTGCGGCATTTCCATTCCTTACACCTGCCAGGAAACCACCGACAACTTTTTATTGTTCTTTCTTTGGCATCTCTTTTTTATACTACTGAACCGAAATTTCCACATCATTTACAACAAGCGTCCCCACCTGGCTCCAGTCCACCATGCGGTTAAATACGATCTTGATGGTATCTCCGTTTTCCATTTCGCCGCAGACATAGTTTGTGTTGTCCACATTTTCATCCAGAACGGTGTATTCGCTTCCGTCTTTGTATTTCAGCACCAGTTTTTTCAGGTAATATGGATCTACAAAGGTCTGTCCGTCTTCTTTCTGTATCTCATCGTCCAGTCCAAATCCATTTGCCAGATTCAGGGAAAGTGAGATTGCTGAATAAGCAAACTGTTCTTTGTTGTTTTCTGGATTCACTGCACTGGTCAGCGGCATTTTTCCGATTCCAAGTGCAATGTCTTCTTTCTGCGTAGCCATATCATTATCTTTCAGTTCTGAAACTGGTTTTCCATACTGCTCCAGATGAAATTTCAGATCGGTATTCTTAGCAGAGCAGACATAGCTGGAATAGAGATAATAACAGGTGTCGCTGCTCTTTTTGCTGTCGATCGTCATTTTGTCTGCTACAAGGCTCTCATCTGCACCTTCCAGATAGAAATAGAAGTCACGATCCTGTGTAAAATAAGCACCTTTTGCCTCATTTGTTCCTTCATCTGCATGAATGGCTTTGATTCCGTTTGGATTTTCCAGTTTCAGAGACAGAACACCTGCATTTCCATCCGAAATATTATTGATGATCGTCAGGGTGTAATCTCCGATTTTTCTTGTGATATTTAAATCTTCTACGTAAGGCTCCACCAGTTTTTCTGCCTGTGCCTCATCGACTGCCACATATTCTCTTGACGGCATCGTCACAGTCGTGCCGCCTTTTCCATTATCTACGACCGTATCATAAGCTTCTTTTGTCGTACGGCTCTGCTGTCCGAACACATTGCCAAGCAGATCGGTATGTGCACTGATATACGCAGCTCCTGCGGTTGTGCCAGAGATCAGAATCACGGCAAGTGCCGCAGCGGCTGCCATACTGCTATGCTTTCTGCCCCGCTTTTTTGATGTTTTTGTATCTCTTCTGATCTGTGCATAAGTTTCCTGCATCCGCTTTTCTGTTTCTTTTGATATCGTAACGTCTTTTTTTAATGTATCCTGTAATTCTTTTTCTGTATATAACATATACTCCCGGCCTCCTTATAAGTATTTTCAAAGTATTAACTGACTTTTCAGACTTTCCCTGCCCCTTCGAAGTCTGCTCTTCACCGTGTTCTCACTGAGATCCAGAATCTCTGCGATCTCTCTTGTTCGAAATCCCTGTCCATAATACAGAAGAAATATATGTTTATATTTCTCCGGCAGACAGGAAAGCATCTCATAAAATTCTGCATCGGTCTTTGCCTGCGGCTCTTCGCCCTGCATGGAAAAATCTTCCGTGGCAATGCAGCGTTTCCGTTCTCTTAACACGTTGTTGCAGTTGTTGATCAGGATTCTGGTCAGCCACGTCTTAAAATAAGCTGCCTTTTTCAGCTCGCCTATGTGTTTCCACGCCGAAAGTGTCGTCTCCTGCATCACATCTGCCACATCTTCTTCATTTTTCAGACAGGCTTTTGCGACTTTGTAGAGATCCATTTTATATTTTTCGATCAGAGCGACAAAGGCATCGGCATCTCCCCTCTGTGCCTGCTTTACCAGAAACATTTCTGTTCCCCCTTTCTTTTTGCGTCTTTCACTTATTAGACGAGGCTGTAGAGCATTTGGGTGCATATACAGAAAAGTTTTTTACTCATTTACAATTTTATAGTATTCTCTGGCAGTGATCAGATACACGATCACATAAAATGCGGCAAATGCCAGGAACGTAAGGACTGCACTGAAAACCAGAAGTTTCACATCCCAAAGCCCAAAACCACCCATCAGGATTTCTTTGACCAGATGGAAAGCAAAACAACTGTGGATTCCGGCTGCTGCAAGCGGCAGGAAGAACACCATCAGAACCTGGCTGTGGATAGAGGCGTTGATCTCACCCCGTTCCATACCGATCTTTTTAAGGATTGCAAAGCGTTCTTTGTCTTCATAACCTTCGGATATCTGTTTGTAATAGATGATCAGGACGGTTGCCATGACAAAGAGAAGTCCCAGAAAGATTCCAAGGAAAAACAGTCCGCCGTACAGGCTGTAAAATTCCGCTCTGCCTTCTGTCCTGTTCTCGATTCCATACACAAAAGCGTGTGGTGCATCTTTTTGTTCTCCAAGATAAGTATGCAGACTGCTTGTCAGTTCCTGTATTTTTTCTTCCGGAAGATCCACATCAAAGCTGTATTCATATTTTACTCTCGATGCGTTTTTTCTGTATACTTCTTTGTTTATTTTCCAGAGATCCTGCAGCTGTGCAAAATCTTTTACCACGATACGGTATACCGGATTTGCATAAAATTCCAGTCCGGTATCTCCCATCCTGGTATCCTCCGGCAGGTGTTTCACTTTCCACTTCATATTGTTGACAGAGAAAGTGTCCTGCTGCAGTGGGACATCTTCCAGAAATACCAGTGCTTCTCCATCCTTTAATGTCTCGTTCTTTTTTGTTTCCCGGTTATAATCTTCCAGCGTGACTGCCTGCAGCATGCACAGATTTTCAAAATCTTCAGAGTCGTAGATTCTGCTCGATGTAATCTGCACGTTTCCATCCTTCTGCAATGCAGCCACATCGATCACGGTCTGACTTTCTTCGTTTTTTACGTCAATTTTGTTATCTTTCAGGTAATTTTCTGCATAAGTACCGATTTCTTTTAATTCTTTTTCAAACTGTGCACTGTCATCCGGTTCCGTTCCAAGACTGAGTGAAATTCTGAATTCCTTCGGATAATGCATATACAGCGAATGCTCCTGTCCGACATAAAGACTTGTTGTAGAAGAGATCAGGAGCAGGACTCCGGTTGACATGATGCAGATCAAAGAAAGACTGACCGCATTCTGCTTCATGCGATAAATCATTCCGGAAACCGAAATAAAATGATTTGTTTTATAATAGTAGCGTTTGTTTTTCTGCAGCAGTTTCAGAAAGGCAATGCTCCCTGCCGTAAACAGGGAAAACGTTCCGACGATAACGAGAAGTACTGCCACAAAAAAAGTACTCAGCCCGGTCATAACATTATCTGCCTTCAGTGCAAGGATATAGCCGCCTGCAAGTGTCACGATACCAAGCACTGCCAATGGCCATTTTGTTTTTTGCATTTTTTCACCGATCTGACCGCCTTTTAGCAGTTCAACCGGCCGTACCATATAGATCAGGCGGACGCTGTTAAAGAAGATCAAAAGAAAGATCACTGTAAAAAGTCCGATGGTTTCTGCCAGCGTAAAAGCACTGACTTCCACACCGATCACAACCTCCATCTTCAGGATTTTCAGAAGTCCCAGAAAAACCAGCTTGGAAAACAGGATTCCGCATGCAATTCCAAGCAGCAGAGCGATCATTGCCGTATAAAGCGTCTCCCACAGCATCACACGGCTGATGTGGCGTTTTTCCATACCTAAAATGTAATAAAGACCAAACTCTTTTTTTCTGCGTTTCACAAGGAAACTGTTTGTATAAAACAAAAACAGAACCGCAAAAATCCCGACTACAACCGTTCCGAACATCAGCACGATGCCCATCGTTGCCCCGCCCCGCATTTTATTCAGTGCAGAATTCGTAGAAAGGCTGGACATGATATAAAACATCATGATCGTTGCGATGCAGGTCAGAAGATACGGAAAACAGGTCTGTCTGTTTTTTTTCAGATTTGTCATTGCTATTTTCGCATAGAAGAATCGTTTCATGCCTCTTCCCTCCCTGCTGTGATCAGGGTCAGTGTATCTGAAATCTTCTGCAGCATTTCCCTCTGTCCGGACATTCCGCGATAGATCTGATGATATACCTCGCCATCTTTGATAAACAGAACCCTGGATGCATGGCTTGCCGCCTGAATGCTGTGCGTTACCATCAAGATGGTCTGTCCTTCCCGGTTGATGGACTCAAACAGATCCATCACACCTGCCGCCGCTCTGGAATCCAGTGCCCCGGTCGGTTCGTCCGCCAGAATGATCTTCGGTTCTGTGATCAGTGCTCTTGCGATTGCTGCACGCTGTTTCTGACCGCCGGACACTTCATACGGATATTTCTCCAGAAGCTTTTCAATGGACAGTCTGCGTGAAAGTTCCATCATTTTCGGTGCCATTTCACTGTAAGTTTTTCCGGATAAGACCAGCGGAAGCATGATGTTGTCTTTCAGCGAAAACGTATCCAGCAAGTTGAAATCCTGAAAAACAAATCCAAGATTGTTTCTGCGGTACATGGCAAGCTGCTTCTCCGGAATACTGCCCATATCCACTCCAGAAAGCAGAACTTCTCCGGCTGTCGGTTTGTCGAGTGTTGCCAGAATGTTCAGAAGCGTCGTTTTTCCCGAACCGCTCTCTCCCATGATCGCCACAAATTCTCCTTCTTCGACGGAAAAATTCACATCCGAAAGTGCCTGCACCTGCGTGCCGCCGAATCTTGTGGTATATATTTTTTTCAAGTGTGAAACATTTAATAATTCCATTTCCAGTCCTCCTGCCATTTTTTACTGTGTCTTATCATACCTGCGGACCGCTTTGTATTTGATACTCCACCATCCACATGATCGTTTCAGGTTTTTGTTCCTGACACCCACATCATTGTATAAAAACAGGAACTGCAAATCCATCGAAATGGCTTACAATTCCTTTTTTAACCTTACATCTGTGTAAGTTTTCAGTAATCCCGGACTGGATCGACTGCAAGATCCAGATAAATACATGTCCCTTTTCCCGGCTTGGATTTTGCCGAAATACGATGTCCCAGCATTTCCATGGTCTGTCTGCACAGGGCCAGTCCGATGCCGGTGGCACGGTTCTTGATCCTTCCGTTGTACCCGGTATATCCCCATTCAAAGATACGCGGCAGATCTTCCGGACGGATTCCCATGCCGGTATCTTCCACAACCAGCGTTTTTTCTTTTTCCGGATCCAGATAAATGGAAATTTTTCCTTTCCTGGTATATTTCACGGCATTGGTAAGTACCTGCTCCAGCACAAAGACCAGCCATTTTTCATCGGTCAGCACATCTGTCTGCAGATTGCCCAGCTCCAGGGCAAGCTTTGTCCGGCGAAAGAGAACGCCTGTCTTTTTCAGGGCTTTTTTGACAATACTTTCCAGGCTGTAATGGGCAAATACCAGATCTTTGTGCCCGCCTTCCAAACGTTGATACTGGAGTGCAAATTCCACATACTGTTCGATCCGGTAGATTTCTCCTTCCATGGCAGCACGATCCGGCTCTTCTTCCTCCAGAAGCAGGCGGAGGGCAGCGATCGGCGTCTTGATCTGATGTGACCACCTTATGTAATAACGATTTGCTTCACTGATCTGACATCTTGCTTCCTGTCTGGCATTTTCCCACTGTCTTCCCAGCATCTCTGCAAGATTCTGATATTCTTTTTCAACAACGTTTTCCGGCTTTCCAAAATGTTCCGTTTCCAGATAAACTTCTGCTTCTTTTTGGATATTTTTCAGTTGTTTATATTTTTTTCTTTGCTGCACTTCATCCAGAATGATCCATCCTCCAAAAATCAGAAGAATAAACACACTGCTGTAAACCCATGCCTCCAGCGGCATTTCATAGAGATAAAACAAGAGCGTCTCCATCAGAAACAATATCAGGGAAGCCATAGCCTTTTTCATCTAACCTGCTCCTCCCTGATCTGATAGCCAATCCCTTTACGCGTCTTAATAAATTCGCAAAGTCCGATTTCTTCCAGTTTTTTTCGAAGTCTTGTCACATTGACCGTCAGCGTATTGTCATCAATAAAATGTTCTGATTCCCACAGCGAACGCATCAGTTCTTCCCTGGAGACGGGTCTTTTTGGATTTTTCATCAATATTTTTAAAATTCCAAATTCATTTCCGGACAGCTTCAGCTCTTTCTCCTTATAATGCAGAACGGCTTCTGTCAGATCCAATGTCACGTTTCCGACACAGCAGAGTGCTTTTTCCGATACAAATGCATAAGAACGACGAAGCACTGCCTGTATTTTGGCTACAACCACTTCCATGCCGAACGGCTTTGCCAGAAAATCATCTGCTCCCATGTTGATCGCCATGACAAGATTCATATCATCCCCTGCAGATGAGATCACAATGATCGGTACATCGCTTACTTTTCGTATCTCGCTGCACCAGTAATAGCCATTGAAAAACGGAAGCGTCAGATCCATCAGCACCAGATCCGGTTTCCACCCGGCAAATGCTTCCATCACATGTTCAAAATCCACCGTGTCAAATACTTCATATCCCCATCGCTCCAGCTGCCGTTTCAGAACATGTGTGATCGTCGTATCATCCTCCACCAGCATGATCCGATCATGATTCTTTTTCTCATCTTCTTGAAAATCCTGCATATGCTTTTCTTTCCTCTCTTCGAAAAATGCCCATATATTGTTTTATTGCAGCACAATCCCCGCAATTCTCTCTCTGTTTGGTATTTGCATTTTTGTTGCAAAAGTCACTATTATTTTTTACCGATTGTGGTATACTAACCATGAAGATATCGAATTCTTCTTCGCATCTTCCGGCATTTCAAAGCCAGTATAACATGAATTACAGATCTGCAAAAGAAAGGAATGATTTTTTATGTTGATTTTTACAAGCGAAAACTTTGAAAAAGAAGTACTTCAATCAGATAAACCTGTTCTTGTTGATTTTTTTGCCACCTGGTGCGGTCCGTGCAAGGCTATGCATCCGGTTCTGGAAGAGCTTGACCTGGAAGAAGATTTTAAGGTCGGACAGGTCGATATTGATGAGTACCCGGAACTGGTAAGCAAATATCGTATCATGTCCGTCCCGTTCTTTATTGTATTTAAAAATGGAGAAGTTGCCGGAAAAACGATCGGAGTTCAGTCAAAAGAAGAGCTTCTGGCACTGATCCGCAGCTGATAAATATTACATTGATTTTGAAAAAGAGGATACTTTTCCGGTATCCTCTTTTATGCAAATAGTTTTCTCCACAATCTCAAAAATCCGGATCGGATCTGATAATCATCTTCCCGCCAGTCAAACAGACTTTCGTATTCTTCTTCGGTGAGGATGTTTTTCAGTTCCTGTTTTTTCTCATCCGGCACGATGACATTTACGCTGTCAGCAAAGCAGAGGCCGGGGTAGAGTACACACCACCAGTTTCTGCCTTTTGCTTTCCCGATGCAGACTCGCAGTGCCTCATAAGTTCCTGCCGGAAAGGTGCAGTCCCCATAGGTTTTCATCGGAAAATAACACTTTTCCAGATTTACACTCACTGGATAAGTATAGCCTCGTTTCTGAATCTCCTGTTCTGCCACAAGACAGATCGTTTCCTGATTTTCTGTGATACGTTTTTTTGTTTCCTTAACATCTTCTGCTCCGTCCAGAATGTCTTTCATATAATCTACCAGCCGGTCTTTGACTTCCAGTTTCAGTTTCTGGTCTTCTTCGCTGTCGCTGTTTGCCAGCACATGAAAACGCAGGATTTCCTTTGCGATCCCCTGTTGGATCTGATCTGCTGTCTCTTTTGTTGTCTGTTTCTCTATTCCATGGATTGTTTTTGTTGTTTTCTGTTTTCTTTAAAACATTGAGATAGTTTTGCGGCACAAGTTTGCCATCCTCTTCTTTGAGCTTTAAAATTTTATGTTCCCCGCTTCCGTTGTGCAGACGGTACAGAAGGCTTCCCAGTGTGGCAGCTTCTCTTTTATGGTCTGTGCTTTTCTGATAAAATCCGGTTAAATCCTGCGATTCTTCTTTCTGTTTCTCCTGCTGTTCCAGTGCTTTGCCATCTGCTGTGAAAAAATAGATATTTCTCGAAAAAGCCGGGCGTTTTTCCAGTGCCAGCAATACTTCTCCCAGTTTTTCATCATCCTCTGCCAGATCATCTTCCAGCAGGATACAGCGTACCTGTCCATAATCCAGGTATTTGCTGCTTTTATCCTGCTCTGTCTGCAAAGATTTTTCAAACGGGACCGCACTGTCCCGGATCACTAGTGTATCCGGAAATTCCCGCTCCTCCAGCTCTCTTCCGCAGCTGTTAAGACAAAGGAGCACTAAAACACTCAGAATACCCAGGATTGCTTTCCGGGTTCTGTTTCCGTGCTTCCGGTCTGTTTTTTTGTCTTCTTTTTGTTTTATCCTCTTTTTCTTCATACTCTTTCCCTTCTTTCTTGCTCAAAACGCTATCTGCAACAAAGAGCAATGGTCCTAGATATTATTTTTTACTTTCTTTATTTGCAGTGTGTTTTTCTTATAATTTTCAATAACGCCACCAGCATAGTGATCCCAAGAAATCCCAGGCTCACCAGCTCATACAGCTGTACACTTTTTTCATAAGACGGGCTTACGCACGCCGCAGCACTTGCTGCCGCTGCCATCAGCCACCACTTCCACTTCTTCTTTTTTCCGGGCAGAAGTCGTTCACTGCAAGTCCCAAGAACGGTGAATCCTGATACCAATGCCCCACAGACCATGCCAAGAAAGAACACTGCAAATAAAACATCCCACCGCTGCAAAAAAATCCCCTTAATTTTGGAATTGCTCATCGCAGTAATGACAGAAAATGGCAGGGCACGGATGCCGCCGGCTCCAAAAACAGCCTGTAAAAGAAACAAAAGCAACAGACTTCCGATCAGCATGCTACCTGTTGTTTTCTCGAAAACACTTCTGCTTTGCTGCTCTTTGGTTGCTCTTTGCAGAAATACATCAGACCCCAGACCTGCAAAAACAGACAGCATGGCGATACCTGCGATCCATATGCTACCCGGAGCAGATGGCCGCATCATTTCTCCAAGTGTCCCAAACTGTCCGCCTCGGATCGTAAGCACCGCCAGAACCAGAAGAAGCAGCATTACCGGAAAGGTCAGAATCGGACAGAGCACTTCCAGAAATTTTGCCCGGACTTCCAGTCTGTGATCTGCCGCAAAACTGCAGACGGCTGCCGCCGGCAAAATCAGCATCCATATTTTCTGTTCCGGCAGAAGGAAACACTGTGCCACTTCAGCAAACAGACAAAGTAAAAAAAATACATCTGCCAAACCGTAGATCCCATATACAACGGTCAGGATTGCGATTTCCGCCTGGCCTGTGCGATCCTTTCTGTTTTCTGCTGCTTTGTTCTCCATTCCTTTTTTTCTGTCTGTGGCAGGATACTCCGGCAGTTTTTTACTAAAATCCAGCATGATCTTCAGATAGAGAAAGGTCAGAGCCGCCGTCAGAATCCATGACCAGATGGAAAATCCGCCCTCCGGGATCTGTGCCGGCAAAGGCAGCAGTAAACCAATCTTCGCAGCCTGCTCCAGGATCAGGATTCTTCTGATCTGTCTTTTTGAAATTTTTCCATTTCTGCCAAACATAATCCCTTCCCCTTCTGACATTTTCTATATTTTGCATCCGGATATTTTACAGCCAAAATGCCAGTGACATTCTTAAATTTCTGTATTTCAGGATTTTCTGCGAAACCGGATGCGATTTTCCCATTTTGCAAAGATCGGTCTGCGTTTCCGTTTCCTCGCTGCTGCCAGAAACATGGAATCTTTTTCATCTGCCCTTTCATTGAGATTGCCGCCCACATAAGGATAAAGCCAGGGAATCCCGTAACTTTCCTGCTCTGCCATCAGCATCAGCAGAAGAAAACAGCCAAGCATCACGCCCAGAATCCCAAAGCAGCTGCCCAAAAGCAGGATTCCATATTTCCAGAGCCGAAATACTTCGGAGAGTTCTTCGTTTGGTATGGAAAAGGAGCCAAGTGCCGTCAGAGCCGCCACCGTCACCGTGATCGGGCTGACCAGATTGGCACTGACCGCTGCCTGTCCGACGATCAGCCCTCCGACAATCCCGATCGTATTGCCCGCCGGTCCCGGCATGCGAAGCCCGGCTTCCCGCAGAAGTTCAAAGGACAGTTCCATCAGAAGGAC
>ERZ1034713.1420-NODE-1420-length-10491-cov-51.321483_pt1 | contig 10491 bp, 10 predicted proteins | sample MGYA00520692_ERZ1034713 | MGnify/ENA primary metagenome ERZ1034713 (study PRJEB33766, sample SAMN09781717) | gut metagenome | biome: gut microbiome | host: Homo sapiens | place: Madagascar | study: EMG produced TPA metagenomics assembly of the PRJNA485056 data... | reverse complement strand
AAAACTGGAATTTCGGCCCGGATTGTGATAAAATGAGACCAATAGACTGGATGCGTCGGTTTCTGCGCATCGCAAGAGAGGGTGAATGAACATGTTTCGTGGAGCGAGACGCTCTGATCTGGACGCTATCATGCAGATTTATGCCCGCGCCCGGCAGGAAATGGCCGCCAGCGGCAACCCGACCCAGTGGGGGACGAGTTTTCCCCCGCAGGACCTGATCGAAGAGGACATCGACACCAACCGCCTGTTCGTGTATCTGCACAACGGTGAGATGGAGGCCGTGTTCGCCTTCGTCCTCGGCCCGGACCCGACCTATGCAAAGATCGAAGACGGTCAGTGGCTGAACGATGCGCTGCCCTATGGCACCATCCACCGGCTGGCCTCGGCGGGCAAGCGCCCCGGCGTGGCGACCGATGTCATCAACTGGTGTCTGGAGCACTGCGAGAGCCTGCGGGCTGATACCCACGCGGACAACAAGATCATGCAGCACCTGCTGGAAAAGAACGGCTTCACCCGCTGCGGCATCATCCATGTGGCCGATGGAACGCCCCGCATCGCCTACCAGCGCCTGTCGCGGGAGGGGATGGCACGATGAACGAAGCGCTGAACGAAGCCGTTGCCGCCCTGCGGCCGGAGATGACCGCCGCTTTGCAGCGGCTGGTGCGAAAAAAGAGCGTGGAAGGGCCGGAGCTGCCCGGCAAGCCCTTCGGTGCAGATGTGGACGCCTGCTTTACAGAGGCGCTGACCCTCTGCCGTGAGCTGGGGTTCGAGACGACCGACCTTGACCGGTACATCGGCTGGTGCGAGATCGGTTCCGGCGACGAGATGGTGGCCGTGCTGGGCCATCTGGACGTCGTGCCCGAAGGCGAGGGCTGGCACCACCCGCCCTATGGGGCCGAGATCGTGGACGGCCGGCTCTTTGGCCGGGGAGCCATCGACGACAAGGGCCCGGTGGTGGCCAGCCTGTTTGCGCTGAAGGCCATCCGAGACCTGAACATCCCGCTCCGGCGCCGGGTGCGTCTGCTCTTCGGCCTGAACGAGGAGACCAACGACCGGGATGTCTTCTATTACCGCGACCACGGCGGCGAGATCCCGGTGCTGGGTTTTACGCCCGATGGCGAATACCCGCTCATCAACGGCGAAAAGGGCATCCTGAACGAGAGCTATGCGGTGCAGCTGCACCAGACCGGGGCCTGGAAGCTGGTCTCGGTCCGGGGCGGCGTGGCCGGCAATGTGGTGCCGGACTACGCTTGCGCTGAGCTAACCGCCCCGGCGGGGGCTTCCCTTCCGGCGGCTGCGCACATCACCTGCACCGCCATCCCCGGCGGCTGGAAGGTGGAAGCCGACGGCGTTTCGGCCCACGGAAGCCACCCCGAACAGGGGCAGAATGCCATCGGGCGGCTGGCGCTCTATCTGAAGCAGCTCCCACTGGAAGGCGACGCACAGAAGGCCGTGGCCTTCCTGGCAGAAACGCTGGGCATGGACCCTTACGGCGAACGGCTGCTGTGCCACCGGCTGGAAGACGACCTCTCCGGCCCCATGAGCTGCAATCTGGGCCTCATCGAGGGCGACGAGACGCACCTCTGGGTCAAGCTGAACTACCGCTACCCCGTCACCAAAACGGTGGACGACTGCGCCCCCGCCGTCAAGGCCGCCTTCGAGGCCGCCGGCTGGGCGCTGGACCAGTCCGTCCATAAACAGAAGCTCTATTATCCGGAGCAGACCCCGCTCGTGCAGGCGCTGCTGGGCGTCTACCGCGACGCCACCGGCGACCGGTCTGCCCCCAAGTGCATCGGCGGCGGCACCTATGCCAAAGTCCTGCCGAACACGGTGGCCTTCGGCCCCCTCTTCGACGGCGACCCGGTGACGGAACATCAGCCGGACGAGTTTATCGACCTGGACCGTCTGGTGCAGAACGCACAGATCATTGCGCAGGCTGTGGTCAAACTGGCCAACCTGCCGCTGGAATAAGGAGGATGGGCGTATGAAGATCACGCAGGTGCGGCTGGGCCGCATTTCCACCCCGCTGCGGGTGCCGTTCAAAACGGCACTGCGCACCGTCAACAGCGTCGAGGACGTCATCGTGGAGCTCCACACCGACACCGGTGCCGTGGGCTACGGTGAGGCACCGCCCACCGGTGTCATCACCGGCGACACGGCCGGGGCCATCATCGGGGCCATTCAGGACCACATCGCCCCGGCCATCCTCGGCCATGACATCGACGAGTTCGAGGACCTGACCGCTGCCGTGCAGAAGGCCCTCGTCCACAACACCAGCGCAAAGGCTGCAGTGGATATGGCACTGTGGGACCTGCTGGGCCAGAAGTACAACGCCCCGGTCTACCGGATGCTGGGCGGTGCCCGGAAGAACATCGTCACCGACATCACCATCAGCGTGAACCCGCCGGAGGAGATGGCGCGGGATGCCCGCACCGCCATCGCCCGCGGGTACGACTGCCTGAAGGTCAAGGTCGGCATCGACCCGGAACTGGATGTGGCCCGGCTGGCCGCAGTCCGCGAGGCGGTGGGCAGAGAGGTCTGCATCCGCATCGATGCGAACCAGGCCTGGAACGCCAAGCAGGCCGTCCGCATCCTGAACCAGATGCAGGACAAGGGGCTGGACATCGAGTTCGTGGAACAGCCCGTCCCGGCGGCAGACCTGGAGGGGATGCAGTACGTCACCCGCCACGCAGACGTCCCGGTGCTGGCCGACGAGAGCGTGTTCAGCCCGGCGGATGCCCTGAAGATCATGCAGACCGGTGCGGCCGACCTCGTGAACATCAAGCTGATGAAGTGCGGCGGCATCACCAACGCGCTGCGGATCGCGGCGGCGGCAGAGGTGTACGGTGTCGAGTGCATGATCGGCTGTATGCTGGAAGCAAAGATCTCGGTCAACGCTGCCGTGGAGCTGGCCTGCGCCAAAAAGATCATCACCCGGATCGACCTCGACGGCCCGGTGCTGTGCAGCGAAGACCATATCCTCGGCGGTGCCGTCTTTGACGAAAAGAACATCACCGTCTCCGATGCGCCCGGCCTCGGCATCCAGGGCTTCGTCCCCGGCAAGGTGCAGTATCTCGGCTGAACTGTGAAAAAACGGACCTCCTCCCACCTGAAAACAGACGGGAGGAGGTCTTTTTCTGTCGAATTGTATTTTGTGTAAGGACAATAAAAAACTTCGCGTTTGGAGACAGATAGATGAAAAGCCGAAAAAAGTTGGCGAAATCGTTGACTTTTTTGGAACCAGAGACTATAATTACACATGTTCCGTGTAGAGGAATGGGAAAATCTGTGCGCAATGGGCGCACAGAAAATGGAAAGAGGAGTGTTTGAATATGAAAACGCTGAAGGCTCTCGTGGCAAAATACAATGCCGCCAGCCTCATCCTGCGCATTCTGGTGGGCCTGCTCGTCGGCGTGGTGCTGGCGCTGGTGGTGCCCGGTGCAGGCTGGGTGGAAGAGTTCGGCAACCTGTTCGTCGGTGCGCTGAAGGGCATTGCCCCGGTGCTGGTCTTCGTCATCGTGGCAAGTGCACTGGCACAGGGTACCTCCAAATTGGACCGCCGGTTCGGTACGGTCATCTGGCTGTATATGCTGACCACCTTTCTGGCGGCGGCCATTGCGGCCATCACGAGCTTTCTGTTTCCGCAGACCATCGTTCTGGCAGAGGCTGCGGAGTCGGAAGTGGTGCCGCAGGGCCTTGGCGAGGTGCTGAGCACCCTGCTGACCAACTTTGTGGCAAACCCCATCAGCGCTCTGCTGAACGGCAACTACATCGGCATCCTGTTCTGGGCCTGCCTGTTCGGTCTGGCAATGAAGAAATACGGTGCGGAGAGCACCAAGGTCTTCCTGGCCAACACCGCCGACGCGGTGTCCCAGATCGTCCGCTGGATCATCAATCTGGCTCCCTTCGGCATCATGGGTCTGGTGTATACCAACGTGGTGAACAACGGCCTGTCCATCTTCACCCAGTACGGCAGACTGCTGGCCCTGCTGGTCGGTACCATGCTCTTCATGGCATTGGTGGTCTCGCCGTTCATCATCTTCCTGTATCTGCACTGCAATCCGTATCCGCTGGTCTTCCGCTGCCTGCGTGAATCCGGCCTGACGGCCTTCTTCACCCGCAGCTCGGCCGCGAACATCCCCGTCAACATGGCCCTGTGCGAGAAGCTGGGCCTGGACAAGGATATGTATTCCGTCTCCATCCCGCTGGGCGCGACCATCAACATGGACGGCGCAGCCATCACCATCACCATCATGACGCTGGCTGCGGCCAATACGCTGGGCCTGCAGGTCTCTCTGCCTGCGGCCATCCTGCTGTCGGTCATGTCGGCACTGGGCGCCTGCGGTGCCTCCGGTGTGGCGGGCGGCTCCCTGCTGCTCATCCCCATGGCCTGCTCCCTGTTCGGCATCTCGAACGACATCGCCATGCAGGTCGTCGGCGTCGGCTTCATCATCGGCGTCGTGCAGGACTCCGTGGAAACGGCCCTGAACTCTGCCGGTGACGTCGAGTTCGCCGCCACCGCCGAGTATCACCAGTGGAGCAAGGTGGGCAAGCCCCTGCCGGAGTTCCTGGGCGGAAAAGAGTAAAACGAAAACGCACATCGGCCTCCCTGCTGTTCTGGCGGGGAGGCCGTTTTTGCTGCATGGATCTGGGACGGATCGCAGGCTTTTTAGCTCCAGAATAATGGAACGGCCATGTGCTCGTCAATGTATACAAGAAGTTTCGCGCAGAGGAAAAACCTTTTGTGAACGGGGGACAATGAACGAGAAAACGTAAAAAATGCAACTATAAATTCATAGAATATTCATAGTTCGTTCTGCCTTTCTTCATAAATGGATGGCATAATATGGCCATCCCAAGAGGGAAAGGAGATGAAAATTATGAAGGTTCTGAAGAAGATCGCTCAGATCATCGGCGAGGTTTGCTCCGTCAACGCTGGCATTGATTTCTACGCTGGCTAATGAAAAGTTCTGGTTCCTGTGGGAAAGTGGAACACGAACTTTTGAGCAGATAAAAAAGCAAAACGCTTTGATGATAGAACAAAGGGGAACCCCCGCAGCCATCTGGCTTGCAGGGGCTCCCCTTTTTGCGTCCGGGAATGGGTCAGTCGATGAAGTGTGCCTTTTGCAGGGCGGTCAGGATGAGCGGGATGAGGATGAGCTGGGCGATGATGCCGGGGATGGCGGTGAGCAGCGCACCGGACAGGAACGCCGAGAACGGGAAGGCCGAGCCGGACAGACCCGCCAGCACGAACCGCACGGCACCCCAGACCAGACGGCCCGCCACCATGGCGGTGACGAGGGCGGCATACATCATGGGCAGCGTGTGCCGAACTTTTTTGTACATCCAGCCTGCCACAGCGCCGTAGGTGGCCAGCTCAAAGGCCATGGCGATGGCGATGGGGTACAGCGGGGGCATCCCGAACAGCACCGAGCGCAGCAGCGGCGCGAGGAAGCCCAGGGCCAGGCCCCAGGGGCCGCCCAGCACGAAGCCGGCCAGCAGCACCGGGAAGTGCATGGGGCAGAGCATGTTGCCGACCTGTGGCACATGGCCGGTGATCATGGGCAGGACGAAGGCCAGCGCCAGAAACAGCGCGGCCAGAACGAGATCCCGTGCGGGAGAGTGGGTCTTGGTGTTCATGAATGGTTCCTCCTCTGGGCAGACAAAAAAGGGGCCTGCCCCGGCATTCTTCGCCAAAGGCAGACCCCTTCATGGTGTCCGTTCAACAATCTGCAATGAAAAAATGAAGCCGGGCTTCGGCCCGGTGTCCGGCTTCGTGCCGGAATTGTGAAAATTATAGCAGATGCGGCGAACGCTGTCAAGACGGAAGGAAGCCTTGCAATTTTCACAAAAACGGAAGCGATTGAGCGGATTTTTGCTAATTGATGTACATTTTGACGAAAGAACCTTGACGTTTTTACATAGAATAGATAATATATACTTGAAAAATAGCGTATTGGGGCGCAACAGCCCGCTGCGCAGACATTCCGATGCAAACGCTGAGGTTCATACGGGAGGACCATCATGACAAATGCAGAAAAACTCACCCTGGCAAAGCACGCCTGCCACATCCGCATGGGCGTGATCGAGGGCACGCACAGCGCCAAGTGCGGCCATCCGGGCGGCAGCCTGGACATCGCCGAAGTGCTGTCCTACCTCTATTTTGTAGAGATGAACGTCGATCCGAAGGCTCCGAAGGACCCGGACCGTGACCGTCTGGTGCTCTCCAAGGGCCACGCAGCCCCCGGCCTGTACGCAGCGCTGGCCGAGCGCGGCTTCTTCCCGGTGGAAGACCTCAAGACTCTGCGCAAGATCGGCAGCTACCTGCAGGGCCACCCCAATATGAACAGTGTGCCGGGCGTGGATATGTCCACCGGCAGCCTGGGCCAGGGCATCTCTGCCGCCGCCGGCATGGCACTGGGTGCCAAGCACGCCGGCAAGGCCCTGAATGTCTATGCCATCGTGGGCGACGGCGAGGTCGAAGAGGGCGAGTGCTGGGAAGCCTTTATGTTTGCCGCACACTACGGCCTGTCCAACCTCTGCGTCTTCCTGGACCGCAACCGCCTGCAGATCGACGGCCCCACCGAGAACGTCATGAGCAGCGAGCCGCTGGAAGACAAGCTCCGCGCCTTCAACTTCAATGTCCTGACCATCGACGGCCACGACTACGACCAGATCGAGAAGGCCATCGCAGCCTTCCACGCAGAGAGCGAGAAGCCCACCTGCATCCTGCTGGATACCACCAAGGGCAAGGGCGTCTCCTTTATGGAGAACGCCGTTGACTGGCACGGCAAGGGCCCCAATGACGAGGAATATGAGATCGCCATGAAGGAACTGACCGCAGCCTACGCCGCGCTGGAAGAGGAGGAAAAGTAAGATGGCAGATGTGAAGAAGATTGCGACCCGTGACAGCTACGGCAACACCCTGAAGGAGCTGGCTGCAGAGGGTCACGACGACATCGTGGTGCTGGACGCCGACCTGGCCGCCGCCACCAAGACCGGCATGTTCCGCAAGGCGTATCCGGACCGCCACTTTGACTGCGGCATTGCCGAGGGCAACATGATGGGCGTGGCTGCGGGCCTGGCCACCATGGGCTATACCCCGTTCGTTTCCAGCTTTGCCATGTTCGCTGCGGGCCGTGCCTTTGAGCAGATCCGCAACTCCATCGCCTACCCCCGCCTGAACGTTAAGATCGGCGCGACCCACGGCGGCATCTCCGTCGGTGAGGACGGCGCTTCCCACCAGTGCTGCGAGGATTTCGCCCTGATGCGCAGCCTGCCCGGCATGACCGTCATCTGCCCCGCCGATGACGTCGAGGCCCGCGCAGCCGTCCGCGCCGCGTATGCGATGCAGGGCCCGGTCTACCTGCGCTTCGGCCGTCTGGCAGTGCCCGTCTTCCACGATGAGGCCAACTACCACTTCGAGTTGGGCAAGGGCGAGCAGCTCACCGAGGGCAACGACATCGCCATCATCGCCACCGGCCTGATGGTCAACGAAGCCCGTCTGGCGGCAGAGCAGCTGGCCGCTGAGGGCATCCACGCCCGCGTCATCAACATCCACACCATCAAGCCGCTGGATGAAGAGATCGTCATCCGGGCGGCAAAGGAGTGCGGCAAGGTCATCACCGCCGAGGAGCACAGCGTCATCGGCGGTCTGGGCGAGGCCGTCTGCGCTGTCCTGAGCGAGAAGTGCCCCACCCCCGTCCGCCGCGTCGGTGTGCAGGACAAGTTCGGCTGCTCCGGCCCGGCCTGGGATCTGCTGAAGCTGTACGGCCTCGATGCCGCCACCATCTGCAAGACGGCCCACGAGATGCTGTAAGAAGAACTGCAAATGCAAAGCGCCTGTCGGCAGATGCTGACAGGCGCTTTTTGCTGGGTTCAGATGCGGGTGAAGGGCACCATGCCGTGCTCTTCGGGGGTGTAGTATTCCATGAGGGCCAGATAATTCTCGCCCTCGTGGCAGTAGGCGGCGCGGAGGACGCTGTCCAGTTCGCCCCGCATCGAGACGAGCTTGACGATATACTGCGCCATGATCCGGACGATGTTGGACTCGATGCCGTAGCACAGGCCGACGGCCAGCACCGGGATGATGATCTGCTGGGCCAGCAGGGGCACGTTCTGGCCGAACCGCTCCAGGATGGGGCGGCTCATTCTGGAGGCGGCCCAGACGCTGCGGGCGATGGTCCAGAAATCGAACTGGTGCATGTTGGAAAGGCTCTGCAGCCGGAGGACGATCTCCTCGTCGGACAGGATCTTGCCGTAGAGCGCCTCGTCCTCGGTGCGGATGAAGGCGCATTGCAGCATGTCCATGATGGCGGGTTCGAACTTTTCGTGGAAGACCTCCTTGCTGCCGCAGAAGTTCTCGACCGCGCGGATGACGGCGGTGGCGTCCTCGGCGGTGGCAAGGCTGCTGATCTCCAGCGGCACTGGCCCGTAGGAAGCGCCCAGAGCGTCGAGGTCGGCCAGCTCGGTCCGGTTCCGGGTGGCGGGCAGGAAGCGGTCGTTGCCGTTGCGGTGGTAGCCCCAGTCGGAGGGGAGCACGCGGGTGACAAGGTCGCCGCTGGAAAGGATGTTGAAGATGTTGCTCTCACCCCAGGTGACGCGCAGCGAGCCGTCGGCCTTGTGGTTGTTGTCGAAATCCAGCTGCATGTCCGGCTGGTCGGCGGCAGTCAGGGCCGCAGGGGTGGCAAAGGTGTAGACGAAGCAGTTGGCCTTTTCCAGCTGCGGCAGGGCGTTCAGCGCCTTGGCGGCAAGGAGGTTCGCGATGATGGCTCCGCGGCTGTAACCGCCGATCCAGAGCTTGAGCTCACCGGGGTCTCCCTCCTGTGCGATCTGCGCCAGATAGGCCTTGAGGGAGGCGAAGACGGCGGCCACCGGCGTCGTGAAGCCGTAGTGGGCGCTGGTGGAGCCGGTGTGGACGTTGCTGGCCCACTCACCGCCATAACCGCCGCCCCGCAGCATCAGGGCCACGAGGGTGCGTGTTTTGCCGTTGTGGATGTAGCGCTTCCGGGCCAGCGAGTAGCCCACGTAATCCCCGGCCTTGCCAGTGTCGATGTCGTAGTTGTAGAAACGGGCATCCCCGAAGCCCAGCAGCTCATAGGCGGCGGCGAGGTTCGCCTCGCGGCCCACAGAGCCGTTGACCCAGTACTGCGGGATGCTGACGGCCGCAGTGAACGCGGCCATGACCATGCCCAGCGTCACGAAGGCCAGCTGGTGGTCGTACTCGGTGGCCGGGTGGTCGAACAGGCTCTCGGAGTAGTAGAAATCGTGGGTGATATCCAGATTGCTCAGGATGCTGAGAAACGGCAGCGGATAGGTGCCGTCCGGCACGGCATGGCCCACCGGCTGCGCCGCAGCGGCAGAGCCGGCCGGAAGCAGCAGCCCGCCGACGGCCGAAAGCCCCAGCGCCTTGCAAAAATCCCGTCGCTTCATACGATGTCGTCCCCTTCCTCAGTTTTTTCTAGTATATCGCATCCCGGCATCAAAAATCAACGGGGCAGCTGCATTTTGCAGCCGCCCCGCGGTGTGTTATCATGAGATTCAGTCGAGGTGCTGGCAGTACTCGACGATGTGGCGGAACATCTGTTCCACAGCCGGAGCCATGGCTGTGGGCCGCTGAACGGCCAGACCGACCACACGGTCTTCTTCCGGCTGGATGGGGTAGATCTTGACCCCGGCCGTGCACTTGCGCAGCAGCATCCGGGGCATGATGGAGATGCCCAGACCGGCTTCCACCATCGCGATGTTGGACTGGTCGTCGATGACGTGGCAGCGGCGCTCAGTGGCGATGGAATATTTCTTGAGGAACTGGCGCATCTCGGCGTCGGTGGCATCCCACTGGACGACGAAGTTCTGGCCGTTCATCAGCTCCGGCGTCATCACGCCGCGGGGCGGTTCGGGCCAGTCCATGGGAGTGATGCAGAGCAGCGGCTCACGGAACAGCTCGGTGAGGGTGAACTCCTCCCGGCAGTTGTTGGAGAGGAAGGCCATGTCCACCTGCCCGGTGCGCAGCCACTCCTTCACGTCGTCGTAGGTGCCCTGATAGACCTCGACCTCGATCTGCGGGAACTGGGCCATGAAGCCCTTGAGGATGTCGGGCAGCAGCCCGGCACAGACGGAGTTGAAAGCGCCCAGCTTCACTTTGCCCTTCTCCAGGCCGTTCAGCCGTGCGATGCTCTGCTGCAGGGCCTCGTCGCTGTTCAGGACGGCCCGGATGGACGGATAGAGTGAGGCACCGTAGCTGGTCATGGTGACGCCGTTCTTGCCGCGGTTGAATAAGGTAAAGCCCAGCTCGGCCTCCATCACCGCAATGGCGTGGCTGATGGCAGACGGGGTCAGGTGCAGCTGCTGGGCGGCTTTGTTAAAGCTGCCCTGCCGCGCGACTGCGTCAAAAATTTCATAGGAAAACAGCGTCATATCCCATGCCTCCTTCCGTTTTCTCGTTCGGAGACGCTTCATTCTCTGTGAATCTTTTTCATCTTTGATTTGAGA
>ERZ1034713.1418-NODE-1418-length-10507-cov-3.763299_pt1 | contig 10507 bp, 8 predicted proteins | sample MGYA00520692_ERZ1034713 | MGnify/ENA primary metagenome ERZ1034713 (study PRJEB33766, sample SAMN09781717) | gut metagenome | biome: gut microbiome | host: Homo sapiens | place: Madagascar | study: EMG produced TPA metagenomics assembly of the PRJNA485056 data... | reverse complement strand
GTGTGGCATCGATGATCCGTGGCGGAAGCGGAGGCTTTTCAATTGGAAAGATTCTTTCCACGCTGGTCCGATCGGTTCCGTTTGATACTTATATCCTGATGACTGCATTGAATCTGTTTCAGGTACAGCTTCCGGAGGCGGTGACTACCTTTGCCGGAATCGTTGGAAATGCGAATCCATTTCTGGCAATGCTGATGCTTGGGGTGGGATTTAAGCTGTCGGGAAGCCGGGAACAGCTTGGGGCAATGGCACGCATTTTGCTGGTCCGCTACAGTGTGGCGGCAGTGCTTGCAGTGGTATTTTTCCGTTTCTTTCCGCTTGCGCTGGAGTACCGGCAGGCACTGGCGTTTCTGGTATTCAGCCCGATCTCATCGGCTGTTCCGGCCTTTACGGCAGATCTGGGGGAAGACTTTGGACTTTCCAGCGCGCTCAATTCCATTTCTGCCATGATCAGTATTGTCTGCATCATTGCAGTGCTGGTAATCGTGGTGTAAGGATGTGGCGGGGACAAAGGAAAACTTAACATTATAGGAGTTATAAAATATTATGGCAGAAAAGAAACAGCGATATTTCCTGATTGACACAGAAAACGTAGGCGACCGCTGGCAGGAAATGCTGGAGAAACAGAAAAAGCGGGACAACATGATCGTGTTTTACACACACAATCATTCCAGGTCTCTGGAGGAGTTTATTGTGCAGCATGTGCATGATCCGCGCTTTACCTGGCTGGAGTGCGCGGCGGGAAACAATGCGCTGGATTATCAGCTGATTGGTGTGCTTTCCTATCTGATTACCAAACAGGCTGGTTCCGAGTATCACATTGTTTCCAACGACAAGGATTATGAGGCGACGATTGAATTCTGGAAGGACCGCGGAATCGACATCTGGCAGGATGGGGTGGATACGGCAAGGCCGAAGGCGGAAAAGCAGGCAGAAAAAATGGCAAAACCGGGGAAAAGCCGGAAAAAGAAGAAAATAAAGAAGACGGAAGTTCAGACGCAGAATGCCGTGGAACGGACGGCAGCGGAATCGATGGAAGAGAAACCGACTGCAGCCGCGCAGGCAGCAGCAGAACAGATAGAGCCAAAGGCAATCGAAGAAGAGCTAAAGGAAGCTGTGCAGACAGCACGAAAGGTGATCGAGTCAGAACCGAATGCAGCTGTGCAGGCAGCGCCGGAAACAGTGAAAGCGCCAGAGGTAAAACCAGCCGCCAGTCCAGAGCAGCCATCCAAAGAACAGCCGTCAGGCGAATCCACCCTGCTTGTGAACCCGGACGATGCGGAGGCTGTCATGCATTTTATCGGAGAACTGGCAGAAACCATCCCGGTAGCCAATATGCAGGCCTGGTATCATGCGCTGGTTCTGGGACTTGGAAAAGAGGCAGGCGGCCTTTGCTATCGCAGGATCAAAAAGGACAAGGCCATGGCGGCTTCCCTGGGTGAAAAGCTGACCGGAAGCCTGGAGGAGCGCGCGAACCGCCTGATCGTCCTGCTAACAGACAGCGAAAAGCTGGAAGTGGATGAGGCACAGTTCATTTACGAGAGCATTCAGAAGCACAGCAAAGAACAGATCCGCGCAGTCCGCCCGAACCTGCTCCGGCAGTTCGGAAAAGAACGCGGAGAGAACTGTTACCGCGCGCTGCGCCCGGTGCTGCGCATGCTGAAAGAGCTGGCATAGTATGCTTTTGGATTGTGAAGGATAGTGAAATATTTAACCGGGCGAAAGAGCTTGCAAGAAGAAACAAATCCGAGTAAAATAAACCACAAATCATCTGTACAGGAGGAAACAACAATGGAAATTAGCGGACATACACAAATGCTGTGCCTGATCGGAAGCCCGGTAGGACATTCCGGATCTCCGGCCATGTACAACTACAGCTTCCAGAAGCTGGGACTGGACTATGCATATCTTGCTTACGACATTAAGGAAGAGGAGACTGCAGAGGCAGTCAAGGCGCTTCGCCTGCTGAACGTAAAGGGCTTTAACATCACCATGCCGTGCAAGACTGCAACCCTGGCATGCTGCGACGAGCTCTCCAAGGCAGCAGAGCTCATCGGCGCAGTCAACACCGTTGTAAACGACAACGGAAAACTCATCGGTCACAATACCGATGGCCTTGGCTGGGTCAGAAACTGCCGCGAAAACGGATTTGAGATTAAAGGGAAGAAGATGACCATTGCAGGTTCCGGCGGTGCTGCAACCGCGATCGAGATCACCGCAGCACTGGAAGGCATGCGCGAGATTTCCATTTTCGCGCGAAAGGATTCCTTCTTCGCAAATGCGGAAGCAACCGTAGAAAAGATCCGTGAGCATGTTCCGGCATGTGTGGTAAATCTGTACGACCTGGACGACCAGGATGCGTTTGCGAAAGAGATCGCGGACAGCGACATCTTTACCAACGCAACCCGTGTCGGCATGAAGCCGATGGACGATCAGAGCCTCATCACCGATATGAGCCTGTTCCGCAAGGATCTGGTGGTTTCCGATGTTGTTTACAACCCGAGAGAGACCAAACTGTTAAAGGATGCGGCAGCAGCAGGCTGCAAGACCATCCAGGGAATCGGAATGCTGCTCTGGCAGGGTGCCGAGGCCTTCAAACTCTACACCGGACAGGAAATGCCGGCGCAGGAAGTTATGGAGAAATATTTTGCTGAGTAAGAGCTGAACAAAACGAATAGAGAACATGGGGCGGCAGATACCAAAACACTGGTATCTGCCGTTTTTGTGCTCATCAGAATTACAGCGGCTTCCTTTCCAACTGATAACGTTTCACATACCTTGTAAAAGAGCGGATGGATGGATAATCCAGAAGCTCTTTTAACGTGACATAATAAATGGAGCGGTGCAGGCGGCTCTCGAACGGCAAAATGGCAAAGGAGCCGTCCTGCATGCTGGTGGCGATGCCTTTGGAGGAGATTCCGACTCCAAGGCCGTGGGCGGCGAGCTGAATGACCAGGTCGGACTGGCTGGTTTCGCAGAGGATGTTCGGGGTGATGTTGTGCTCTTCGAAAATCCGGTCCAGGCTTTTGCGCAGGGCGGAAGCGGGAGAGGGCATGATGATGGGATAGTCCTTTAAGTCCTCTACGGAAACAATTTTTTTCGATGCCAGCGGACTCTGGCGGGAGGTGATGACGGAATAAAAATCTTCCTGGATCTTACAGTAGTAAAGATCCTGTTCCTGTTCGAGCTGTTCTTCGGTGCCGATGATGAAGGCGGCGTGGATCTTGCGGTCTAAAAGCATCTGCTGCAGATGGGCGCTTCCGTTTACGCTGAAGGAATAGGTTAAGCCCGGATGGAGGCAGTGGTAGTCACTTAAGATCTTTAAAAAGTTTGTGTAGCCCGCAATCCACAAAAGGCCGATCTTTAAGGTTCCGGCTTCCAGAAGGCTCTGTTTGTGCATGAGTTCCGAGAGCTGGTCCACGCCGCCGAGGATTCTCTGCGCGTGGTGCGCGAACTGTTCCCCGGCATCGGTCAGGGAAACCGATTTGGAGTGGCGGATCAGAAGCGGGACTTCCAGTTCCTGTTCTAACTTCATGATCTGCTGGGAAAGGGAGGGCTGGGATAGATACAGGTTCTTTGCGGCGGCCGAGATGTTCTTCTCCTTGGCAATCTCAAGAAAGTAGCGTAATTGTTGCATTTGCATGATGAAGGTCTCCTTTTTGACAAAAAGCTGTGCTCTTTTTGTGCTATGTTTCCAAATAAATACAGTGATATAGGAAAAACTTATTGATTTGATAATATTATGATATTTTACAAATGTCAATAAACTTTATATCATAACATCACAAGGAAATACAAAACAAAAGAACACCAATAGGAGAAAGGGGTTTCATTATGAACAACAAAAGCAGCAAAGACACGATTTTCCTGATCCTGTCGCTGGCAATTATGATCGGGTCACGATTTGTACCGCCATTTGGAGGGCTTTCCTCCGAGGCAATCGGAGTACTTGGCGTATTCTTCGGTTCCCTGCTCATGTGGATCACCATTTCCATTGACTGGCCGAGCATGATCACGTTAATGGCACTTGGATTTATCCCGACATTCGGTTTCTCAAAAACCTTTTCAGGCGCATTCGGCAACACGACCGTAGCGTTCCTGATCTTTACCTTTATGCTGGTATATCCGCTTTCCAAGACAAACTTTGTAAGGCGCTGTACCGTATCCTTTATCACGAACAAGATCGCAAGAAAGGGACCATGGTATTTTGTATGTTTCCTGTTTGCGGCAGTTACCTTTATGGGCTTATTCGTATCCCCGTCCGTTCTGTTCGTAGCATTCATGCCGTTCCTTGAGGACATCTTTCAGGTACTTGGCGTGAAGAAGGGCGGAAAGACCGGAAACATGATCATGATGGGAACCGCGTTCTGCATCAGCCTTTCTTCTGGTATGACCGCGATCGGACATGTATGGCCGACCATGGCGATTGGTTACTACACCGCAGCAACTGGAAACGATGTCAACCAGTTCCAGTTCATGGCAATGGGAATCCCGACTGGTATTCTCCTCATCATCCTGCTGATCCTGGTGTTCAAGTTCATCTACCGTCCGGACGATATCAATGAGATTAAGCCGGAGAACGCAATGGGCCTGCGCGGAACTGTTCCGAAGGCAGACACCAAAGAGAAAATTATTCTTGGTGTTGTAGCATTAACCGTATTCTTATGGGTTGGCCCGAGCCTGATCAAGGGCAGTTTCCCGGAGCTTTACAAGACCATCAACAGCTGGTCTACCGCAATGCCGCCGTTATTAGGATGCATCCTTCTCTTTATTACCAAAGCAGATGGCGAGCGCATCTTAAACTTCAAGGAAGGCGTAACCAAAGGAATCCTGTGGGGAAGTATCCTCATGACCGGCGCGGCAACCTGGCTTGGTTCCTGCCTGACAAACGCAGACATCGGCATCAGCGACTGGCTGACCGCGTCTCTGTCTCCGTTAACCGCAGCACTTCCGCTTACCGGAATGATCCTGTTCTTCATGCTGTGGGCACTGCTTGAGACAAACTTCTCTTCCAACATCGTTACCACAACTGTAGTAAGTGCCGTGGCACTGTCTGTTTTAACTGCACTTCCGGCTGGAACCGTAAGCGTTGGTTCTGTGGTATGCATGGTTGGTATCGCGGCAGCAGTCAGCAATATGACACCGGCAGGCCAGAGTACCATCAACACCGTAGCAATCGGTTCCGGATGGACCACGACCAAAGATATGTTTATCTGGGGCGGCATTTTCGCACTGATGGCGTTAGTTGTCCTGACATTCTTCGCATATCCGCTGGGAGCACTCATCATTGGTTAAGAAAAAGGAGTATAGATCATTATGGAACGTTTGTATCAGTATGACGTAGTTGTCGTTGGAGGAGGAACTGCCGGAGTGTCCGCTGCGGTCGGAGCTGCGAAAGCGGGAGCGAAAACCCTTCTGATCGAGCGGAATGCTTACCTTGGCGGCGAAGCAACTCATTCTGGAGTCAGCGCTTTCTGCGGGTTTTATACCTGCGGAGAGAACCCGGTCCGGGTTGTGGAGGGCGTGGGCCAGCTCGTGTTAAACGAGATGGAGGCGCTTGGGCCGACCGTGGATTACATCATTTCCGCAACTGGAAACCGCAACATCAATTTTCAGCCGGAATACTTAAAATGCGCGATGGACAATCTGCTTGAAAAAGAAGGCGTGGATTACTTCTTACATACGTCCGTGATCGGCGCGGAGACGGAAAACGGAAGCATCACATCTATCTGCTGTGTGGATGATGAAGGAAGCTTTACTGTAACCGCGAAAGCATTTGTGGACGCATCCGGAGACGCCAACCTCTCCCACCTTGCCGGGGCACACCTGGTATGGGGCGGCGATGACGGATGCCCGCAGGCAGCAACCATGCCATTCCGTTTAAGCGGCGTGGACACAAGCTGCGACATGACGCCGACAGCGGTGGAGTGTGCCGTGGTAAAAGCAAAGGAAGCCGGTATCCCCAACCTCACAAGAGAAAAAGGCTTTATCCTGAAAAAAGAAGGGTCTAATATCGTAGGCGTTCTCCTTCCGAGCATCATCCCGGACGCGCTTACGGCAGAAGCACTCACCCGGATGGAGCGCGAGACCAGAAAGCAGGTGCTCAGCTATGTGCAGGCGTTAAAAACTTATATGCCTGGCATGGAGCACGCAGAGCTGGCAGTTATCGGACCATCCATCGGATTCCGTGAGACCAGAAAACTGGTCGGAAAAGAGATCATTACTGTGGACGATGTGCTCACCAGAAGAAAGCGTGATAACGGTGTAGCGCGCGGCGGCTGGAAGCCGGAGATCCACAAGGATGTCAATAAGATGGCAACCTATCTGGAAGTTAAAGAAGGAAGCTATTTCGACATTCCGCTGGGAGCCCTTCAGTCTGAGAACATCGAAAACCTGTACGGCGCAGGCCGCATGATCTCCGCGGATGAGGCTGCGTTTGCCGCAGTCCGTGTCATGGGAACCTGTTTCGCGACCGGCCATGCAGCCGGAGCAGCAGCGGCATGCCAGGCACTGGATGGCACTGTGGATGTGAAACATATCCAGGAGGTATTGAAAAACCAGGGTGCATTGGTGTAGAATTGGGGTTACTGTACATGGGTAGGCATTTTCTGAACTGAAAATGCCGTATGATACAGCTGTGGCAGCAGATTTTGCCGATTTGGAATGCGAAGCATCGGCAAAATCCGTTGCTGTTTGCGCAACGCGTGAACAGTAACGAATTGGAAAGACATTAGTGCAAAAATGGAGGATGAACATGACGTTAGAAGAAGTTCGAAAAGAGATCGACCTGGTGGATTCCCAGATGAAACCATTATTTTTAAGCCGGATGGACTGTGCCAGACATGTGGCAGAGGCGAAGGCAGTAACCGGATCGGATGTATTTGTTCCGGCAAGAGAGGATGAGATCATCGCGAAGCGCACCGCCGACGTGGACGCCAGCGTGAAACAGGAATACGAAATGTTCCTGCGCCACCTCATGAGCGTAAGCCGCCGTTACCAGTACGGCATGTTAAAGGACATGCAGGACAAGGTGATCGCGGAGGCGCTTGAGAAAGCCGGTCTTAACGAAGATACAGAACATGAGCAGGTTACGGTACAGTTTGCGGACAGCCGTGAAAAGAGCAATTTGAATCTGTTTCTGAATATGATCCGCTTAAACGGGATCATGATCGATGCAATGGAAGTAACAAGTGAGCAGGATCTGCAGAAGGTTACGCTGCGGCTTCACGGAAATCTGAGACAGCCGGACATGAGAAGACTGCTGTGCCAGATTGGAAAAGAATCAAAGGAGTTTGAGATCACTGCATTAAATTAAAGTAGACAACAGGGGGTGCTGCGAAACCGGAGCGGTTTGCGGTGCCCTCTACCGAATTATGGAAAGGAAGTATGGAAAATGGAACGATATTCACATATTTTTAGCCCGTTTCGCTGTAAGAGCCTGGAACTGAAAAACAGGATCGTCATGATGCCGATGGGAACAAACTTCGGTGAGCAGACAGGTGAGATGAGTTTTCTGCATATCCACTATTATGAGATGCGCGCGAAGGGCGGAACCGGCCTGATCATCATGGAAAATGTGTGCGTGGATCATCCGCTCGGAAGCAACGGAACGACCCAGCTGCGCATCGACCAGGATAACTTCATCCCGCGTCTGTTCTACTTCTGCGAGGTCATGCACAAGCATGGCGCGAAGGTGGCAGTGCAGATCAACCATGCCGGCGCTTCTGCCATGCGGGGAAGAATCGGATTACAGCCGGTTTCCGCGTCCGACATTCCGAGTAAGGCAGGCGGCGAGATTCCGCGCCCGCTGACAAAGGAAGAAATCTGTGAGATTGCGAAGAAGTACGGCGCAGCCGCAAGACGCGCGCAGATCGCCGGTTTTGACGCAGTGGAAGTTCACTGCGGACATTCTTACCTCATCAGCCAGTTCCTTTCCCCGCTCACCAACAAGCGTACCGATGAGTTTGGCGGAAGCCCGGAGAACCGTGCGCGGTTCGCGAAGATGGTCATGGAAGAGGTGCGCAAGGCAGTCGGCCCGCAGTTCCCGATCCTGGTGCGCTTAAGTGCCGATGAGATGACGGAGGGAGGAAACACGCTCGAGGATACCATCGAACTCATGAAGTATTTCTGCGATGAGGCAGATATTCTGGATGTATCCTGCGGTCTCAATTCCTCCATCCAGTATCAGATTGATTCCTGCTACCGTCCGGACGGCTGGAGAAGCTACATGGCAAGAGCAATGCGCGAGGCGTTCCACAAGCCGGTCATTGCCATGGGCAACATGCGTGACCCGAACGTCGTGGAAGATGTTCTTGCGAGAGAAGACGCAGACCTGGTCGGCATGGGCCGCGGCCTGATCGCGGAGCCGGAGTGGGTCAATAAAATTCAGTGGGGGCAGGAGGATATGCTGCGCAAGTGTATTTCCTGCAACGTCGGCTGTGCCGGAAACCGTATCGGTTTCAACCGCCCAATCCGCTGTACCGTGAACCCGAACATCAACCAGGGCGAAGATTATGTGAATAAGAAGGTTTCCAAACAGTGCAACGTGGTTGTGATTGGCGGAGGAACAGCTGGACTGGAAGCGGCATGCACCGCGGCTGAGGTTGGCTGCCAGGTATTCCTGTTTGAGAAAGCGAAAGAACTCGGAGGCCTTGCCCGCTACATCAGCCAGATTCCGGACAAGAGCCGCATGCGCGACTTTGTCACCTATTTAGAGCGCCGCGCGGCGAAGTTAAAGAGCCTGTATCTGTTTACCGGCACGGAAGCAGATTTAAACCAGATCGCAAAGCTGCATCCGGATGTTATTGTGAACGCAACTGGTTCCGGCCCGCTGCTCCCGCCGATTCCGGGCTTAAAGGAGTGTCTTGCCATGGAGAACACAAAGACCGGCACGATCTGTGATATGATTGACGGCATCACCTCCGGCAAGTTCGATATTGACTTAAACGGAAAGCGTGTGGCGATCATTGGCGGCGGCGCAGTCGGCATCGACGTGGCAGAGTACTTTGCCCCGCGCGGCGCGAAGTGCACCATCGTTGAGATGATGCCGGAGGTTGGCCGCGATCTTGACCCGGTATCCAAAAACGCCGCAAAGCAGCTCTTTGCGGATCACGGTGTGGAGGTCTGCACCGGCACAAAGCTGATGGAAGTACGGCCGGACAATTTCCTGATCGAAAAAGACGGAGAGCAGCGTGAGCTGGCTTACGATTATGGATTCGTATGCCTTGGCATGCGCGCGAACGCGCCGCTCATCGCAGAGCTGGAACAGAAGTTCCCGCGCAGCGAGACCGAGCTTTACAATATCGGAGACAGCGCGAGGGCAAGAAGGATCATCGATGGTGTCCGCGAGGGCCACGATATTCTGGAAGTGCTGAAAAAACGTGGATTTCTGGCTGAATAATATTTTTACATAAGGAAGGAATAAAACCATGAAGCGTAATGCGGGGTATCTTTATTTACTGATTACCTTTTTCTGCTGGGGAAGTATTTATGTTGTGAGCAAGTATGCACTTGCCGTGATGGGACCGGTTACGGTGTCATTCTGCCGCTATCTGATCTCTGTGATCTGTCTGTATGGCATCATGAAGGTGAAGGGCGGACAGAAAAAAGTTGCGAAAGAACACTGGCCATACCTGTTCATTCTGGGTGGGCTCGGCTACTTTGCGGCGATCATCCTGCAGCTGGGAGGAACCGCATTGCTTTCCGGTTCCCTTGCGTCCCTGATGAACTCCTTAAACCCGATCATGATCTCCATTCTGGCAGCGGTCTTCTTAAAAGAGAAGATCACCTGGAAAAATGTAGTGAGCATCGTTGTCTCCCTGATCGGTGTTTACATCATTCTGGGAAACGGAAGTGCCACGATCGATCCGCTCGGCATCGTGCTTTCCGCAGGCGCGGTAGTTCTGTGGTCTGCGGCATCCGTATCCATCCGCAAGATCTCCGGATATTATGACCCGGTGCAGACAGCGCTCTACGGCATGACGATCGCGCTGGTATTAAACGTTCCGGCAGCCATCTTTGAGAATGTGTTCATGACAAGAAGCCATCCGACCGCAGTTGCCCTTCTGGCGTGTGTGTTCGTTGCCGTGATCGGAACCGCAGTTGCGCATACCTGCTGGAATAAGAGCTTACAGCTGTTAAACGCAAGTACCTGCTCCATGTTTTACCCGTTACAGCCGCTGGTTTCCGCAGTGCTCGGCGTCGTGCTGCTGCATGAGGTCATCACCTGGCAGTTCGTGGTTGGAGCAATTCTCATCTGTTCCGGCATTGTTGTAACGTTCTTACCGACAAAAAATTGAAAAAATTAACGCTTTAAAGCGATAAAATCGTTGCGTGTTTCTGAAACTGCTGATATAATTGCATAGAAAAGAAAATAAAGTTCCGGATATCCTGCGGCAGTGCTGCGGGGTATCCGGAATTGTTATAAGGAAAAGCGGCTGGTTGTGCCGGAAGAGGAGGAAACTTTAAGTAACTGAATAAGTTGTCAAATGTGATAATATGTGTTTAA
>ERZ1034713.1417-NODE-1417-length-10512-cov-3.506168_pt1 | contig 10512 bp, 9 predicted proteins | sample MGYA00520692_ERZ1034713 | MGnify/ENA primary metagenome ERZ1034713 (study PRJEB33766, sample SAMN09781717) | gut metagenome | biome: gut microbiome | host: Homo sapiens | place: Madagascar | study: EMG produced TPA metagenomics assembly of the PRJNA485056 data... | reverse complement strand
TGATTCCACTCCCGGGATTTGAAGAAGGCGGTCCGGTGTACCCTGGAAATGACAATACCGGAAGCATTGGCGGAAACTGGAACTGGGGCGGTGGAAACAACGGGAACTGGGGCAACCATGGCAATAACAGCAATGGAAATGGCTGGAATACTGGTTTCTTCCCACTAACTCCCACGAACCCCACCATCTCCCCGCGCTACTACGGGCAGGTTCGTTTTCTGAACGCCTCCAGCAACAGCTTTGCCGTCAACATCACCATCGACGGAACCGCTTATGCCATCAACTCCCGATTTGGCACAATCTCCAATTATGACTGGATCTCCGATGGTTTCCATACCGTTACCGTGCGGCGCGCTTCCGGCATGCGTTCTGTGCTTCTGCAGCAGAACTTCCCATTTACCGCAGGTAAAAAGACAACCATGGTCCTGGTTGATTCTGCCTCCGGCGGCCTGGAACTGGTTCAGGTGTCCGACACCGGCTGCAATACCCGCGCCTACAACACTGGCTGCTACCGCTTTGCCAATATGACCTACAGCGGTTCCCGGTACGACCTGCTGCTCTACGGCGGCGAAACCGTATTCCGCAACGTGGCGTTCCAGACCGTCACTCCTTACAAGCAGGCCATGGCTGGCACCTACCAGTTTTATGTGACAAACTCCAGCAGTTCCTCCTTCCTGCGGGAGATCCCGATCATCGTCATTGGCACCTCCGGTTCCGGCATGGTCACTGGACTCAGCCAGAACCAGCCGCTGCTCTCCGCACAGATTGAGATTGCATCGGGTCAGAATTACACTTCGTACCTGATCGGAAATACCTGGTCCGATATGGGCCTGCGGCTCCTGACCGTAGAAGATTAGAAATTTTTCATTCTCATAAAAACGGGTTGGCAGCGCATGTTTCGGAATGCGCTGCCAACCCGTTTAATATGTGTATTTCGCCTGATAATTGGCTTCATCTGCAATATACTGTTTCACCTGATCGCTCTGCCCGCCGGATGACGCAAACGCCGGATCCATAAGGGACCAGCTGTGGCCATCAAAATAGATCATATCATCAATCCAGCCGGCACGCTCGGTGTAAACGCTCACCCACGCATGGTAAAGCTCGCCGCTGTATCCGATTACCAGCCGGGCCGGAATATTCTGCGAGCGCAGCATTGCCGTCATCAGCGCCGCATAATCAAAACAGATGCCTTTTTTCTGTTCCAGTACCTGATCGATGTCCGGAAGATAACCGCTCTGCACGGTTGCCGCCCGTACCGTATCGTAAGAAAGATTCCGAACCACAAAATGGTATATCTTCCCGACTGCACTGATTTCATCGGGTGCCGCAGCCACCAGCTCCGCGGCCTTTTTTACCACGGCACTTCCCTCCGAAAAATTTACATACTGATTTGGCATAAGAAACGGCGCAAATTCATCCCGCAGGCTGACCTGAATGCGCTGGCTGAACACCTGCGCATACTGATTCCCACTCACATGCTCAAAAAGCCGGATGCTGTAGGTTCCATCCCCTTCTGTAAGCGGAAACACTTCATAGGCATCACTCACATGCAGATCGTATGTGTATGTGGATGATTTCGTGATCTGAATCTTGACCCGGCCCGGTTTCTGGCTGTACCGGATCATGACGTAACCATCTTCTGTATGGGAAGCATCCACCAGGGCACGTCCGTTTCCATAAGTAACCGTTCCATCCGCCACCGGGGTCCGTACATTGCCGTCCGCCGATGGTCTCCAGGAAAACAGGGCCACGGGCAGCAGTACCGCTGCCATGGCTTTTCCGGTCCGGCTCTTCCACATACACAAAACCTCTTTTTATTTTTAATTCAAACGCTGTCTCACGATCTCGTAAGCCAGCACGCCTGCTGCCACCGAAGCGTTCAGGGAATCGATATCTCCCTTCATCGGGATGGACGCGATCATGTCGCATTTCTCCCGCACCAGCTTGCCGACTCCGTTTCCTTCGTTGCCGATCACAAGGCCGATCGGTCCCTTTAAGTTCAGGCGGTACATGATCTCGCCGCCCATATCCGCGCAGACAAACCAGAGACCGCGTTTTTTCAGGTCTTCAATGGTCTGCGCCAGGTTAGTAACCTTTGCTACCGGAGTGTAGTTTAAAGCGCCCGCGGAGGTTTTTGCCACAGTCGCGGTAAGGCCCGCTGCCCGGTGCTTCGGAATGATGACGCCGTGCGCACCTGCCAGGTTCGCGGTGCGGATGATGGCACCCAGGTTGTGCGGATCCTCAATGCCGTCTAACAGAAAGATAAACGGCGGCTCGCCTTTCTCTTCCGCTGCCTTTAAGATATCCTCCACCTCTGCGTACTCGTAAGCAGCCGCATAGGCGATCACACCCTGGTGCTTTCCGGTCTCGGACATCTGGTCGAGGCGCTCTCTCGGAACAAAATTGATGATGGCATCGGTCTTTCTTGCCTCTCTCACAATGGTCTGGACCGGGCCATCTTTACAGCCGTCCTGGACAAAGAGTTTGTCAATCGTCTTTCCGGAACGGAATGCCTCCAGTACGGCATTGCGTCCTTCTATGGTCAGTTCTTCGTATCTCATGAAAGTTCTCCAATCTTTTCGAGTCCGTCCCGGATGAGTTCCAGGAGACGGTCATGCCGCGCCTGCAGGTACAGATACCCCACCAGCGCTTCAAAGCCGGTTGCCATGCGGTAATCAATCATGGTGGCATGTTTTGCCGTGGTCGCTGACTTCGCGTTGCGGCCCCGCTTGTATACCGCCAGCTCTTCCTCCGTCAGGTCATCCTGAATGGCCTTGATGATATTTGCCTGCGTCTCTGCCTTTACAAGGCTGGCGCTCTTTTTGTGCATCTTGTTCACCTGCATGCTGCCATGGTTGATGACCTTGGTGCGGATGAGCAGCTCATAGACTGCGTCACCGATATAAGCCAGAACCAGCGGTGAATAAGTGCACGGATCCACCGCTTCCAGATTTAATGCTTTCGCGATGGCGTCTTCGATCTTTATGCTCTCTTCCATTTTACACCCTCTCTGGTATCTTCCAGAACGATGCCCATGTCGAGAAGCTTCTGGCGGATCTCATCGGCCAGGGCGAAGTTCTTCTCTTTTCTTGCCTGCTGTCTTGCGGCGATCATCTCCTCTACCTCGCTGTCAAGCACTTCTGCCTTGCGCTCGGTCTTTACGCCAAGTACGTCGCAGAGCTTTGCGATGGTACCGGAAAGCAGCTCCACATAAGCCTTGCTGCTGTTCTCGTCGGCCGTGCTGTTTGCCAGTTTTACCAGCTCGAAAACTGCGGAGATGGCATCTGCCGTGTTGAAGTCGTCGTCCATGGCTGCCTCATATTTTGCGACAAGTTCGGAAACCGTCTTCTGATATTCCTTCTCTGTCTCAGTATATGCGTCACCGGATGCTTTTGCCAGCAGCTCTTTTAAGCGTTCTGCCGCGGTCACGATACGCTCCAGGCCGTTCTTAGAAGCCTCCATCAGCTCTGCGCTGAAGTTGATCGGGCTGCGGTAATGCGCGCTCAGCATGAAGAAGCGCAGTACCTGCAGGTCGTATTTCTCGCCGATCTCGCGGACGGTAAAGAAGTTTCCGAGAGATTTGGACATTTTCTTATTGTCAATGTTTAAGAATCCGTTGTGCATCCAGTAGTTTGCGAAGGTTTTGTCGTTTGCTGCCTCAGACTGCGCGATCTCGTTCTCGTGGTGCGGGAAGATGAGGTCCTCGCCGCCTGCGTGGATGTCGATCTGCTCGCCCAGGTACTTCTTGGACATGACAGAGCACTCAATGTGCCAGCCCGGACGGCCCTGGCACCACGGAGACTCCCAGTAAGGCTCGCCATCTTTTTTCGGCTTCCAGAGAACGAAATCGGACGGATCTTCCTTGTTCTCCTCACCGGTCACCTTCAGTTCGCGGAAGCCGGACATCATCTCATCCAGGTTCTTGTGGGAAAGTTTTCCATAATCTTTAAAGGATTTGGTGCGGAAATATACGGTACCGTCTGCTGCCACATAGGCATGGCCTTTGTCGATGAGGGTCTGGATCATATCCAGCATGCCCTGGATCTCCTGGGTTGCCTGCGGATGGGTGGTAGCCGGTTTTACGTTCATGTCTGCCATGTCTTTTTTGCACTCTGCGATGTAACGTTTCGAAATGGTCTCTGCGTCCACGCCTTCCTCGATGGCTTTCTTGATGATCTTGTCATCAACATCGGTAAAGTTAGAAACGTAGTTGACATCGTAGCCTTTGTACTCAAAATAGCGGCGCACGGTATCGAAAATGATCATAGGGCGGGCATTTCCGATGTGGATGAAGTTGTATACGGTCGGACCGCACACATACATTTTTACCTTTCCAGGCTCAAGCGGCACAAACTCTTCTTTCCGTCTGCTCAGTGTATTAAAAATTTTCATGATGATTCCTCCTTGTCCCCACACAGGGCTGTTCTTAATTCTTTCCTTTTTCTGCGTTTATTCTGCGTTCTGACTGCCGCAACAGCCCGGACATCCGCCGCAACCGCCGCTTACCGCATCGTCACGGTAAACCATGCGGTCGTCTGCCGCAAAATCACGCATGTGGGAAAGCAGGGTAATGGCCTGCGAAGAGATTCCCTCCCCGCTTCCGGTAAAGCCAAGCCCCTCTTCTGTGGTCGCCTTCACGCTCACCTGGTTCAGCTCCAGATGCAGCGCCTCCGCGATGTTCTTAGCCATCTGAGGACGGTATGCGGCAAGTTTCGGCCGCTGCGCGATGATGGTCGCATCAATGTTCTCGATGACATACCCTTCTTTTTCCAGAAGCGCACCGACTTCTTTTAAGAGCGCAATACTGGAAATTCCTTTATATTTTGGATCTGTGTCCGGAAAATGCTGGCCGATATCGCCAAGCGCGGCAGCGCCAAGCAGTGCGTCCATAACTGCATGGACCAGCACATCTGCATCGGAATGGCCAAGAAGACCTTTTTCATAAGGAACGGTCACACCGCCCAGGATCAGATCCCGGCCTTCCACCAGCTTATGGACATCGTATCCCTGTCCGATTCGCATAGCTTTTCTCCTTTTATTTCATACTTTTCTTTTATAAGTGTTTCCGCCGGTTACAGGATCATGCGGAGTTTCTTTTTCACACAGCGCACCCGGAGTTCATCCTGGCAGAAACAGTTTTCCCCGTCTGCATGGACCGGCAACGGCTGATTCACATGAATGACTGCTTCCCGGCAGCGGTAAAAATGGACACCGCGCCGCTTTCCCAGATGTCCGCGGTACGCATCCAGCAAAACGGCAATGAGCCGGATCTTGGATGCGGTATGCGCCACACAGAGCTCCAGCTCGCCATCGTCGCAGACTGCTCTTGGCGCGAACAGAAAGCCGCCGCCCTCGCTGCCATGGTTATGAACGGAGACAAAGTAAATGTGATTGAACTCCACCCTCCGGACGCCGTCCAGGATCAGATATCCCTTGGATGCCCGCGCGCCGAGAAGCTGCTTGATCCCTGCCAGAATGTAACGCCCGCGGCCCGGTATCTGCCGTAGGCCGCCTTTTCCGGATGTCCTTAACAGGCGATGACAGACCGCCGCGTCGAACCCGATACCGCTGCTGACCATAAACCGGCGATAGACCGGCTCCTCATCTTCATAGGAGAGGATTCCGTAGTCCACGCTGCAGGTACCAGATGGATTCAGGATCCGCTTTAAACACTTTTTCGGATTCCTGGAGAGATTCAGACCGCGCGCAAGGTCGTTGCCCGAACCAGTCGGAATATAACCGAGTGTGAGCTGGTCGCTGATTGCAAGACCGTTTAAGACCTCATTTACGGTTCCGTCTCCGCCTACCGCAACGATCGTGAGCGGTTCCTCCACGTCTGCCGTCAGTTCCGCCGCAATACGCCTGGCATCCCCCGAAGTTCCCGTGAGAAAAGCCTCGTAACCCACGCCGGAACTCAGCACCATGCGTTCCAGTTTTTTCCATATTTTTCCGCCCCGCCCGCCATGAGCGTTTGGATTTACGATAAAATAGTACATGGGACCTCCCGCAAACTATAACATCATTATCTATGAGTATACCATAAAACGTCAAATTCTCCTAAGGAATTTTGTATAAAAATAAATCCAATAAAAAATAAGCTCCAAAGGCTGCAAAAAGGCTGCCGCAAAACGGTTCCGATGCGTACAACCTGATTGTTGAACGTTCCGGGATTCCATTTTGCGGCAGCCCTCTTTGTCTTATTCTTATTTTATTCCTGTCCTCATTCCATTACTTTCCGACGTTCAGTTCTGCGGCTCTCCACATAGACCCCTCCGTACACGAAAAGATACATGACATAGGCAAGCACAAACGCACCGGTGACATCTACTACCGAATGTTGTTTTAAAAATACAGTAGACATGCAGATTGCAGTCATAATAATAAAGGAAATACGACGTACCCAGCGATGCTCCTTTAATTGCTCGCTGTTCATGATACCGATATGCACTCCCACAGAATTATATACATGAATGCTTGGGAATACATTGGCCGGTGTGTCGCTGTCGTGGATTTTCTGCACCAGATAGCAGAATATATTCTTATGCGGATCTACTTCCACACGCAGATCAGTTCCATTCGGATAAACGGTACAGATGAGCATGCTGATCGTCATACCAATGAACAAAAACGCGCACAGGCGGTAATAATCCTGTTTGTCTGTAAGAAAGAAATAGAGCACCGCTCCAGACACATAAAAAAACCAGATGATATACGGCACAATAAAATACTCGCAAAACGGAATTGCATCGTCCAGTGCAACATGCATGATCTTATAATTGTCTGTGATTACGCTTTCCAGCCAGAAGAAATACGGCAGGTACAAAAGGATGTATCCACACACCCAGATATGTCCATACTTTTTTAACAGGTTCTTCACTTGACTTTCCTTTCAAAAACGATTCTATCAGCTTTTTCGGATTATAGCACACCCTTTTTGAGAGTACAAGGGATTTTCGGAAAAATTTAGAACTGAAAAACCCCGAATCCATTCACAGAATCCGAGGTTTTGTTCATAGCGGAAGGGAGATTTGAACTCTCGACACCACGGGTATGAACCGTGTGCTCTAGCCAACTGAGCTATTCCGCCATATTCGGTTTGTATGGGGCCTATAGGGCTCGAACCTATGACCCTCTGCTTGTAAGGCAGATGCTCTCCCAGCTGAGCTAAGACCCCATATAAGCTGTCGTAAGATGTCTCACTCGCGACTGCTTGAACAGTTTACCGTATTTTTCCTGATATGTCAAGCATTATTTTAAAACTTTTTACAAATATTTTCAGAAATACTTTTCCGCAGTCCGAACCGCTTGGTCAAACCATAGCCCGGTACTCACTCTTCCACTGCTCCACCAGCTTTTCTGCCTCTTTCATCCGGCTCTCGGCTCCGTCCACAAACCAGGTTTCCAGCTGCTTTACCGCGCCGGACTGCGCTGCGTCCTCCCGGGCTTTTTTTAACTGTTCGTCCCATTTGGCCTGTTCCTGCTCCGTGATCAGGCTGCTTAAGCGCCCGCCAAGCGGGAGACGCTCATCCAGCTTCGAGATCCAGTACAGGGAGCGCAGGCAGGTGCGGCTGCCGCTGCGGTTATAGGCCTTCTCGAATGCTTCCGCTGCCTTGTCAAACAGAAACATCCGCCCGTAGCAGGCTCCCAGATTGTTCCATACAAGCGCTGTGAAAGCATCCTCCCCCGCATGGTCATCCTCCAGGATTTCCTGGTACATCTTTACCGCTTTTCCGTACTGGCGCATGGAAAAATAGGCATCCGCGCGCTGCTTCTGCATTTCCGCGACAGGCTGCTTTCTGAGGCTGGCCAGGGTCTGGCGGTATTCCGCAATCTCCGCCAGGGAGTAATAATCGCTCTCCTGCAGAATGAAGATGAGCATTTCATCCGGATCTTCCCCGCTCTTTCTCCAGTTATCCAGTTTTAAGGCAAGGAACCCCATATTCAGATCCTCACGCAAAAAATCCAGAAGCCGGTCATCGACCAGCCGGTCGATGACCAGAAGCGGATAATGATAGATCACATAGGAAAGTTCCTGGGAGGAATAGAGATGCACCCCGAGAAATTTTATGTAATATGGATGTTTTACCTGCTCCGTTCTGCATAATCGTAAGCTCATAACATAACCTCTTGTCTGATCTGTACTCCGGATGATGGGAACAGTTCCCCGAATCCCTGATCGGAAAGTGTGACTTCCATGGTCTTTCCATCCAGAAACGCAATGCTGATACGCACCCGGGTTGTGCGGTCCGGGCGGGACGGAAAGCCCTCCAGCATCATGGTAACTGCTTTTTTCTTTTTTGAATCAAACGGCTGGATTTCCAGTTCCACCGCGTTCTGCTTTTCCGGGATCACATCCAGAACAACCTGGGTATCCCTCCAGCTGTCTCCGGCACAGACGAGCGGCACCGGCATCTCCTGCCCCTTGTGAAGTACCGTAATGCTGACCGTCGACTTTAAGCGTCCTTCACAAATCATGGCATACGGATACGAGGTCTGTTTCTGCGCCTGATCCGCCGCGCAGTACGCAGCTCCCTTCGCAAAAACAGCCTCCTCCATGTAAACCCGGCGTTTCGTGCACAAAAGCTTCATGAAATCTTCTGCCCAGTCACGCTTTTCAAATCCCTTTCCCATCAGAAATACCGCGGAGTAAAGCTTGCGCTGCATCACACGGTCCGCGCAGGAACAAAGGATCTTGTCACCAAGCTTTGCGCCGGACGGAGTCTCCAGAATGTCGAGACGGAAGCTCTCTTCCATTTTTTCATATTCTGCCAGCACAGCATTCTGCTTCTGTCCGCGCTGAACCTTAAGTTCATAATACCGCAGCTCCTCCGCTGACAGATCGAACATGCCGACGGTTCCATTCCAGATTTCTTTTTTCTGGCTCAGGATATAATAGATGAAGCTCTCCGAATGGCTGATCACCCGGACATCTTCCCTGCAAAGGCCAAGTTTTTCACCAAAAGCGGTAAGTGTCTCCACCAGGCGGTCATCCAGTTTCCGCACCGTAAAGGTAAGTTTTCCGAAATCCACTTCCGCACCGTACTCTCTTTTCACGCTTCTCAGCACGCATTCCAGATACTCCGTCAGAAGTTCTGCTCCGGTATAGCGTCTCCCGTCCAGCGTTGCCGTTCCGTCTTTTAAGACGAGCTTCACCAGCTTGTCTACCAGGCTGCCGTCGCCCCGTAAAGTGTAGGCATAGGCATCCTCCCCGACAGACCAGAGATCTGTCGCCTTATGACGGCAGATCACCGTGGGAAATACCCACGTTTTTTCTTCCTCTCCGCAGCTGACCTGTGTGTACTCATCACACAGATCAATGCCTGCCATCAATTCTTTCATATCGTTCCTCTTATCCAACCCTGCCGCGTTTCCTACATGAGTGGAAACAGTGTTTCCATCGCTGCATGGTCTGTCAGATATTTCTCCATTTTCTCTTTCAGTTTCTGGCCATCGTGCTGTTTCAGGCAGCTGCTCATTTCATTCAAAGCCGCAAACCGGCTCACCGGACTGCCTGTACAGCTGTTGTCGTAGGACAGCTTTCCTTCTTCCATCAGCACTTTTCCGTCTGCTCCATCCTCGTAGACTTCATATTCCAGCACCTCGCCCTCAAACAGGACATGCTGATGAATGTAAATACCCGGATACACCTTGATAAATTCCGCATTCCGGCTGTTCTCCTCGTACGGAAGCACACGGACATTCAATTCCGGACGCGCCTCACGGCTTGTGCGGTACTCAATGGTGATCTGATCCATAACCGAATCCGGCATCGGAATCTGCTTTCCGAGCTGATGGAAGTACGCAAAGATGCGTCCCTCGTCCATCAGCTGTTCCACCATGCTCCGGCAAAGCTCTTTCTGCTCCTCCGTCAGGCGTTCCTTCCTGCTGTACCAGAGTGTCAGCGCCATCAGGTAGATGGTCGGGACCCGTTTTTTCTCTGCCGCGCCGCGCACCGCGTCTTCCAGATAGGTAAATACCGCGTCCGGCGTCGGGCAGTTTTTCAGGAAATAGTCCACAGACTTCATGGTAAAGTACGCTTTCACGACCAGGGCGCTGATATGTTTTCCGTTCCGGTAGCAGGCAAAAACCGGATCCATATGTTCCGTCTCCCCGCTGAACATCATCTGCGCAAGCAGGCGTTCCGGCAGGTCATAAAGCTCCACATGTTCGCTCTGGCTCCGGTCAAACAGCGCATACATCTGCTGTGATGTTCCGTTGAAATACTCACAGAGATAGTCCAGCACCGCGCCATCCTGCAGTTCTTCCTCGAACAGGTTCCAGGAAAGCGCAAGGAGCGTTCCATCTTCCTCTGCCTCCTGCCCCAGGACCATATGGCTGCACAGAGTCAGAAGTTCCGCATGGTCCACGCCATTCCAGCCATATTCCCGGATCAGGTCAAACGCCTCCGGGAAATCTTCCTGGCGGATCAGAAGGCTGACCAGGTTCGCGCGCTCCGTGCGGTCCAACGTCTCCGGTTCTGCTTTCGCAAGGTAATCCAGGGTATCAGGC
>ERZ1034713.1416-NODE-1416-length-10515-cov-6.700669_pt1 | contig 10515 bp, 10 predicted proteins | sample MGYA00520692_ERZ1034713 | MGnify/ENA primary metagenome ERZ1034713 (study PRJEB33766, sample SAMN09781717) | gut metagenome | biome: gut microbiome | host: Homo sapiens | place: Madagascar | study: EMG produced TPA metagenomics assembly of the PRJNA485056 data... | reverse complement strand
CGAAGGGCACGTAAAAGTGCCTTCTTGGGAATTGTTCATTTTGCACATTTCCAAAAACTCCTGGCTTGCCGGGGATTGCTGAAGCGGAAAGCTCTTTCTTGCCGAGGTATAAAAGCTGAGATGAAAGGGACAGAAGCACAGCGATTCTGTTAGGTAAATGTCAGCAAAGCTGACCAGAATCGCGTGCCAAGTCTCACGTGCGTTCGACTTGAATATCGTCACTGTGCTTTTTATATATTTAGTTTCACGTGAAACATAGCGATGTGAAACGCAAAATGTGGTTGTTTTATAGAAAAGAGAAGACAAAGAGAAAATAACTGTACTTTTTATTGGACATGTTGTACTGTATAATGAAGTATAGAAGACGTGGAAAGGAAGGTATGGGGAATGGAGAATGAGAAAAAAATCAAAAAAGTCTATTTTACGTTGACGGGTACGAAGTATCATTATGGAATGGATTTTCTGGAAAAGGGTATGAAATTATATCTGGAAAAGGAACCGGATAATAAATATGATAAAGAAGCAATTATGGTAAAAAAAGAAGGACTTGGATTGATTGGTTATGTGGCAAACAGTACATATACAGTAATCGGAGAAAGTATGAGTGCAGGTCGTTTATATGATAAGATTGGAAAGAAAGCAACAGCGAAAGTTGTTATGCTGACAAATGCAGGTGTTATCTGCAAAATCTGTAAAAAAAGTCTGCTGGAGTATCAGCAGCAAAATAAAGAAATCGAGAAAAGCGAAGAGCCGGTTAAACAGAATTAAAAGAGTTTCACAACGTTTTCACTCTGTATGTTATACTGATTTCAACAATGAAAAAGGGAGAAAGGTATATGCCTAAAGGTACAAATCAAAAGTTTAAATTGTACAGACTTGCACAGATTATGCAGGAGAATACAGATGACAGCCATTATATGACAATGCCGGAAATTATGGTTGAGCTGAAAAAATATGGAATAACAGCAGAAAGAAAAAGTATTTACAGTGATCTGAAAGATCTGGAACAGATGGGCATAGAAGTTCAGGGGGAAAAGACAGGAAAATATTATCAGTACCATGTTGTAAATCGCCCTTTTGAACTTGCAGAACTGAAACTTCTGGTAGATGCAATTCAGTCATCGAAATTTATTACAGAGAGAAAAAGCAATGCACTGATTAAGAAAATAGAGAAAATGGTCAGCAAATATGAGGCAATGACACTGCAAAGACAGGTTTATGTTTCCGGGAGAATTAAAACGATGAATGAAAGTATCTACTATACGGTAGATGCTATTCACAATGCAATATCTGAAAATCGAAAAATTAAGTTTCAATATTTTCAATGGACGGAAAAGAAAGAAATGAAATTGCGACATGGCGGAAAGTATTATCATATCAGTCCGTGGGGGCTTTCGTGGGAAGGACAAAACTATTATCTCGTAGGTTATGATTCTGAAGCAGAAAAAATAAAGCATTATCGGGTGGATAAGATGCTACATATCCAGGTGTCAGAAGAAAAGAGGGAAGGTGAACAGCATTTTCAGCAGCTTGACATGGCTGATTATGCAAAAAAGAGTTTTGGAATGTATGGGGGAAAAGAACAGCTAGTAAAATTAAAAATTAGAGATACGTTGGTGGGAGTGATGATTGATCGTTTTGGAAAAGATGTGATGATTATTCCTGAGGATAAAGGTCATTTTATCGTTCCGGTCTGCGTATATGTCAGCAGACAGTTTTTAGGCTGGGTGTTTTCTCTCGGGGACAGCATAGAAATTCTTTCGCCGCCACAAGTGGTTGAGCAGATGAAAGAGGAGAGTGAAAGGTTGTTTCGACAATACCATTAGAAATACAGAAAGAGCGGCTGAATCATGTAAAATCATGATAGCAAAAGATAAAAAGCAAAAAACTATTTCGATGGAGGGCATTCATATGAACTATGTAGTGATTGATCTGGAAATGTGCAAAGTACCAAAAATGTATCGAAACAAAATGTATAAATATGCAACAGAGATCATTGAAATTGGGACAGTTTTATTGAATGAAGATTTCAGGCAGATTGCGACATTAAGACAGTATGTGCATCCGGAATATGGAGTATTGGATCACTATATCAGCAATTTGACAGGTATTCAGAATGTTCAGATAAAAAATGCACCATTACTTGAGGAAGCCCTGAAACATCTGACGAATTGGCTTGGAGACAGGGAGTATAAAGTTTTTGCGTGGAGTGAGTGTGACTTTGCTCAACTGAGAAGGGAAATAAAAAGTAAACAGATAGAAGATGAGCAAATCCAAAATTTCATGCAGCCAAAGCGTTGGATTGATTATCAGGATGCATTTGTAAAACGAAGCGGATTTTCCAGGGCAATCTCTTTAAGTGAAGCTCTGATGCTTTGCGATATGCAGCCTTGCGGCAGGTTACACGATGGTTTGGATGATGCAATCAATACCGCAAAATTAATTGAGATGCTGGAATCTGATCCAGATTACCAGATTCGTAACTACGAGAAAGAACTTGCAATTTCAGCGGAGCCACTGCAGTTTTGCATGGGAGATTTGTTTGCGGGGTTAAGCTTGAGTGCATAGTATGCCAGGTCGCATATGAATTCGACTTGAATTGATAAAAATGCCAGAATAATCATTTTCAAATTATTCTGGCATTTTTATCCTTTGGAATTCTTTCGGATATTGTGTGTGAGATTGAAAGAGGTATTCCCGTGTAAGTGGTTTCACGTGAAACATTAAAATATTTGATTTCTAAAGTACTCTGTGTTTCACGTGAAACGAAAAAATTATTTTTCAAAGAAAAGTTTCATGTCATTTTCTACAGTATCTATTCCGGCGATTCCGAAGTTTTCCATAAGTACTTTTGCTACATTTGGACTGAGAAATGCAGGGAGTGTCGGTCCGAGGTGAATATTTTTCACTCCAAGATACAGGAGGGAGAGCAGTACAATAACTGCTTTCTGTTCGTACCATGCGATATTGTAGATGATTGGCAGTTCATTGATATCGTCAAGCCCAAATACTTCTTTTAATTTCAATGCGATCACAGCCAGAGAGTAAGAATCATTGCACTGACCGGCATCTAAAACGCGAGGGATTCCGTTGATATCTCCAAGATTCAGTTTATTATATTTATATTTTGCACAGCCGGCAGTGAGGATGACAGTGTCTTTTGGAAGAGCTTTCGCAAAGTCGCTGTAATAGTTACGGCTCTTTGCACGTCCGTCGCAGCCTGCCATTACTACGAATTTTTTGATGGAACCGGATTTTACGGCAGCTACAATCTGATCAGCAAGAGCCAGTACCTGTGCATGTGCAAATCCGCCGATAATTTCCCCTTCTTCAATCTGAGCAGGTGGGGCACATTTTTTTGCGTGTTCGATGATCACAGTGAAATCTTTGTTCACAGCAGAAGCACTGCCGTTTTCTGCTGAAATATCTCCAATATGCTGACAGCCAGGATATCCGGCTGCACCGGTTGTGTATAAACGGTCTTTATAGCTGTCTTTTGGCGGAACGATACAGTTGGTTGTCATCAGGATCGGACCGTGGAAAGCTTCAAATTCATCTTTCTGTTTCCACCATGCATTCCCATAATTTCCCACAAAGTTTTGATATTTTTTAAAAGCCGGGTAGTAGTGTGCCGGAAGCATTTCGGAGTGTGTATAGACATCTACGCCAGTTCCCTGAGTCTGTTCCAGCAGCATTTCCAGGTCTTTCAAATCATGACCGGATACGAGAATGGCAGGGTTGTTTCTGACGCCGATATTGACTTTGGTAATTTCCGGATTACCATAAGTTTCTGTGTTGGCTTTGTCGAGGAGAGCCATGCCATCCACACCATATTTGCCGACTTCCAGAGCCAGGGCAACCAGTTCCTCTGCACCTAAAGAATCATCAAGCGTTGCAGCCAGAGCCTTCTGAAGAAAAGCATCCACGTTTTCATCATCGTGCAGAAGGGCATTGGCGTGTTTGGAGTAAGCAGATAATCCTTTTAATCCATAAGTAATCAGCTCACGCAGGGAACGGATATCTTCGTCTTTTGTAGACAATACACCTACTTCTGCAGCTTTTTCTTCAAAACTGTCTTCAGTGCCATCCCAGAGGGCTGCGGATGGAAGAGAAGAAGATGCGGAGAGCTGTTTGATAAGGTTTCTTTTCACTTCGAGCGAAGTGTGGATACGTGAAACAATCGCATCTTTATCAAAATTTGCATTTGTTATTGTGACAAAAAGGTTTAAGGTGATCAGGTGATTGATGTCGGTACTGATCTCAACGCCTTCTGCCCGAAGCTGTGTGGTTACTGCGGACAGACCTTTTGTTACAAATACCAGAAGATCCTGCATGGCGGCCAGATCTGGTTTCTTTCCACAGACTCCGACTCTGGTACATCCGGTGCATCCTGCGGTTTCCTGACACTGATAGCAAAACATAGTTTGATTCATAAATGAAATCCTCCTTTAAGATGACAGTGGAAACTGTCTTTTATTTATCTCAGTCGAGAAGACTCCCACTTCTGCAAGTGGTGAGTAATAACAAGTCTTTCTCAGTGGGAGTACAATCTCCGATTGAGATATGCTCTGTACGGGCGATGCCTGCTTCGTATTCTTATTTCAATATCATTTGAAAAAAGTTATTCTCTTTTGTATAATGCTTGTATTGTGTTTGTCATGTGAGTAAAAGTATCTACTGAGGCAGGTCTTCCTGGTACTGCACGTGACGTTTGTAAATATAATGGAAAAATGAAAAGAAATCGGTTGTTTTAACAACGAAGGAGAAAAATATATGTTGAAAAAAATGGAAATAAAAGATTTTGACCAGGTATATACCTTGATGGAAGAAAGTTTTCCGAAAGACGAATACAGAGATTATCAGAAACAGAAGGAACTGTTTCAAAATCCAGAGTATCAGATTTTGATAGAAAAAGATCCAGAGTTCCGGAAAATCAAAGCATTTTTTGCAGCATGGGAGTTTGAAACTTTTATTTACGTGGAACATTTCGCAGTCAATCCGGTATTGAGAAATGGAGGCGTAGGAAGCAGGATGCTAAAAGCATTGACAGAAGACGCAGAAAAAATGATCATTCTGGAAGTGGAACCTCCGACAGAAGAAATAGCAGTAAGGAGAGTTAGGTTTTACGAGAGAAATGGATTCTTCTTTAATGATTATCCATACATTCAGCCATCCATGGGTGAAGGGCGTAAAGAGACACCGCTTTTTCTGATGAGCACAGAGAGAAAAATTGACGAAGAAGAGTACAGAATGATTCGCAATACACTGTATACGAAAGTTTATGGAAAGAAAGACGTGCTGGAAAGAGAAAGATTTATTGATATGTGTTAGTTTCACGTGAAACATAATTTGGGATAAGCCAATTTGGACGGATATGCGTGAGATTTAGAACACGATTCGGGTCAGGTCAGCCAGCCGACTGAAACAAATGCTCCGCTGGTAACAAATTTGTGTCAGGGTGGTGAAATGCAATGCCCTGTCTGATACAGATTTGACAGATTGTGGAAGTGCACAGAAGAAAAATAAAAAGAGCATATAAACTAAAAAAGAAAATGCTTTGCTTATATGCTCTCTTTGTATATTGGATGTGAAATGACTTCTGCCTCTGCAATCAGTCAGAGGTATTCTTGAATGTTAATGATCAGTGGTGACCACAGCCGTGATTTCCACAGGCGTGTCCTTCTTCGTGACTGTGGTGGCTGCATGTAGCACCGGCAGAGGTCAGCTCGCCACGCAGGTAAGCTTCGACTGCTTTGTCTGTGCCTCCGGATGCACCGGAACATAAGGTAATGCCGGCATTTGCGAGAGCTACCTGAGCACCGCCGCCGATGCCTCCGCAGATCAGTACATCGATCTGGTTACCGGAAAGAAGTCCGGCAAGAGCACCGTGTCCAATACCATTTGAGCCCATTACCTGGCTGTTTACGATTTTATTGTTTTCCACTTCATAAATTTTAAAATTTTCTGTTCTTCCAAAATGCTGGAATACTTCTCCGTTTTCATATGTTACAGCAATTCTCATGACGTTTTCTCCCTTTTTCTGCATATAATTTACTGGCTGCGTGGATTTACAACAGTTTTCACAGCATGGACTTCCATCACATAAAATGTAATTTCCACCCTCGATGCGGATGGATTTTCCAAGGACAATGCTTTCGGCAATTTTTTTTCGCGCGGAATTATAAATCAACTGTGCAGTTGTACGTGCAACACACATCTTTTTTGCACATTCTTCCTGGCTAAGACCTTCCATATCAATTTGCCGTATGGCTTCGTATTCGTCTACTGTCAGTGTAGTTACATCGTCCAGTCCGTTTTCAGACTGAAAAATCACATAATCAGGTTCTCTGCAAATCCTTCTTTTTCTACATTTTGGCATAAGTTTTTCTCCTTTTATTGGCATATGCCAATAAAAATAATAGCATAGGTAAGTTAAAAAGTAAAGAGGACATTTGAAATCAGAGGTCAGGTATTCAAAGAATCGAACATTTCTGACCTGAAAAAGGGAATTTCGAATTACAGTTTTGGCTGGTATCGCATGCTGGATACGTTGTAAACGGTAACGAATGCCAGCGGATCTTCTTTTGTAATATAGTTCATAAGTTTCTGATATTCCGATTTGTCCACGATGGTAATGATCTCGTTTCTCTTTTGCATGTTGTAGGCTCCGATGGATTCGTAAATGGTAGCTCCGCTGTGCAGATCGTGAATGATAAAATTACGAAGTTCTTCTTCTTTTTTTGTAATAATGCAGACACGACGCTTGATGTTATGGTCGAAAATAAAGTGGTCAAGAACCATACCGTTGAAATAAGTTCCGAGGATACTGAGCACTACGGTTTTCTTATCGTAGACGAGTGCGGCAGAAAGTGCAACACACATTCCGGAAAGAGACATGGCTTTTCCTAAATCTATATGTGCATATTTATTCAATATTTTTGCAACAATATCCAATCCGCCGGAAGAAGCATTGCGGTTAAAAAGGATGCTTAATCCGACACTGACAACGAGAATATAGCAGAGCACATCCAGTTCCTGACTGTTTGTCATGGAGCCAAAATCTGGCAGGATCATTTCGAAGAGCCAGAGAAAGAATGGAAGCATAATGCTGGTATAAACAGTTTTAACGCCAAATTCCCTGCCACAGGTGAAAAAACCGATGATCAGGAGAGCAATGTTCAGGATCATGCTGATCGCAGACAGAGGGAGCGGAATAAAGTTTGTCAGTACAATACCAAGCCCGGAAATACTGCTGACGGAGGTATGGCTTGGAACAAGAAAAAAGTAAACTGCAGCGGCAATGATCGCGACAGCAACCGTCAGAATAAAAATTTCTTTCAGGACGTTTAAATAGTTTGTTTTTGTTTTCATTATTTGCCTCGTTTATCAATAAAATTTAGTATCCGCAACAAGAATGCCAGGGCATCCTCATATATTTAAATTAAAAAAGCAGATAAAACCCAATAGTTATTGCTAAAAATCATACAATTTCGATGGATTCAAGATCATTCGGAATGTAAAGATTGCCGGAAAAATAAGATTCTCCTTCGGCTGAATACAGTTCTTTACGGTTCTGGATGTTTTTGTCCTCTGTGTGATAGAGAACAAGGTTCGGAACATGAAGCTTCTGGGCAAGTTCACAGGCGTCTTTTACGGTTGAATGGTGCTTCTCGTAAGGGTTGAAAAGGTTTCTTTCGGAGTAGAGGCAGAAAGCTTCGTGCAGGAGCCATTCGCAGCCTTCTGCGTAAGGCTTTTCACAGTCGTTATAAGGCTCATCGCCGCAACAGACGAGCTTTTTGCCACTGTTCAGTTCCATAGAAAAGCCAAATTGCTTTGCTTTGGTGGATCCGATATCGAAAAAGGTCACATTTCGGTCGTTGATAGTGCGAGTTTCAGCGTCGGAAACACAGATCAGATGTAGCCTGTCACCGATAAAACGAGTCTGTTTCTTTGGGAGGAGCTGTTCGGCCAGGTTATGGAGCAGGGAAATAACTTCTGCGTGACCATAAATAGTGGCTTCTCCTTCATATTTGCCACTGTTCATATTCTGACAGATCATGCGGATCATCCAGATGATACCGGTCAGATGGTCGATGTGTTTGTGGGTGATAAAGATTTCACGCATATCCATCCAGTTAAAACCGGCGTGTTTTAACTGATGAAGAATGGCACTGCCGCCACCGCCGTCCACCATAAAATATTTTTCATTTTCTTCCAGGACAAAACAGGTATTGTAACATTCGGTTACAAGTGCGTTTCCGGTTCCTAACATTGTTAATTTCATATGTAACACCTTCCTTTGAAAAAAACAGTAAAGAGGAAATCTACTACGGTAAAAAGAAACAGATTTCTGGTTACAAGTTTCCGTTAAAATGTCCGTTTTAGAGGTTTAAATATGGATTTCCAATATATTGCACATAAGAAAATGAAATAATGTGGGAACGATTTCATATTGCAAAAAATGCCGGAAAATCAAGGCTTTTCGGGAATATGAGTATTGAGAAAAGCTTCATATCTGACCCAAAACAGACATATAATTATTACAGGAATGCTGTTTACAGCCTGTAAACCGTCGGATATACGCTGCATATAAGGAGATGCAGGCTATCCAAAGTATATTTTGCAGTAAAAAAGGAAATATTGCAAGAGAAATAAATGGGTGTTTTCTAAATAAAACATCACATATAATGGTATTTATGCATAAAAATAAACGCTTTATGCATAAATGTATACATATGCATAAAAAGAAAACAAGGGAATTATACTGCATAATAAGTGATATTACGAGACGAGAAAGGGAACAAAAAACACCAGATTGACTGAAAAAATGAGGAATTAATACTTGTTTTTTCTGATTATATATTTGATCGTTCTGGCTTTCCTTGCACTTTGAGTGTGGCAATGTTAAAATCAAAAAAAGAGTGAAAAGGAATCGTAAAACAAAGATAGAAATTTTGAAGAGATGAAACGATTGTGCCATTGATCAATATGGATTTTGATGATTTGAGGACTGCAATTATTGAGATGTTATCCGGCGTATCGGTAGAAGTGGACGTATCTTCTTTCCAAAATGATATGACCAGTTTTGTGAATAAAGATGATGTGTTCACGTATTTGATACACTTAGGTTATGTTGCAAACAAAGAAACATCAGTGCATGATAGAAAAAGTGTGCATTTGATGAGGAAGGACAAAAAATTGAAGATAAGAACAGCAACAATGGATGATCTGGAAATGATAGCCGCTGTGGAGGCAGAATGTTTCCCGGCGGCAGAGGCAGCAACCAAAGAAGAGTTTGCAAAAAGGCTGCAACATTATAGTGATCATTTCTGGCTTATGTTTGAGGGGGAGAAACTGATCGCTTTTGTGGATGGATTTGTTACGGATGAAGCAGATCTGACGGATGAAATGTATGAAAAAGCGGAGCTGCATAATGAGCATGGAGCATGGCAGATGATTTTCGGCGTAAATACAATCCCTGCCTGTCGCAGGCATGGATATGCGGGAGAACTGATCTGCAGAGCAATCCAGGATGCGAAGAAGCAGGGACGGAAAGGTCTTGTACTTACGTGTAAGGACAGGCTGGTTCCATATTATGCAAAATTTGGTTTTGTAAATGAAGGAGTCTCTGATTCCGCACATGGAAATGTAGTGTGGAATCAGATGAGACTGACTCTCTAAAAAATGCGATTTCCATTTCGATCAAAATGTGCCCGAAGAGCCTTTTCGGTAAAGAAAATCGGAAGGATCAGCGGGATCAACTGTAAAAAGGTGATGATCAGGCCCATATTGCCGACCGGATCATTGCCTTTTCCAATTACAAAAAGCATTGGAATGACAGAAGGTATGATCAGAATCCAGCCAAGGGTACGCCAGATTTTCCCAAAATAGTGATGGGCAAACTGCCAGGTATCTGCATTTTTCATAGACATGGAAGTGCGGTAGCCAAAAGCGGAATTGATTTCCTTGGGAGCACTTCTGGAAAAAAGTCCGCCAAAGCTGATCATCAGGAATGGAATCAGCAGAACCGTTACACACATAAAAATCCAAAATCCCATAAAAATCCTCCTTTCGAAAGTCGAAAAATCCCAAGCGTATCTTAGAGGGAAGAAAGGTGTAGTTAAGGATAATATAAGACTAAAATGGGAGAAAAGCAAGATGAAGTTGGGCATTAAGAAAACTTATATGTAAAATATGACGCCATGATGGGGACTCTGAAGCGGAAGATTATTAAAAAAATATTTCTCTGATTCGGATTGACAAAGATCGCTTATTCAAGTATAATAATCACAAAATAATTTTAAATCTAATTCTATCTGACTTTCATTGCCGTTCGGCAGGAAAATCCAAAAAACTTTATACCTGCACAGAGCGGCTGAAAATACAAAAGTGATATCTTAAGAAAACTTTTTGACAACCGATATTTGCAAATTGCTTCTTAGCCAAAGAGTTTCACAATCTTCTTTGTTCAAAAAAGAAAGCATAAGGATTATATCCCGGATGATCCAACGGAAA
>ERZ1034713.1408-NODE-1408-length-10572-cov-35.400399_pt1 | contig 10572 bp, 7 predicted proteins | sample MGYA00520692_ERZ1034713 | MGnify/ENA primary metagenome ERZ1034713 (study PRJEB33766, sample SAMN09781717) | gut metagenome | biome: gut microbiome | host: Homo sapiens | place: Madagascar | study: EMG produced TPA metagenomics assembly of the PRJNA485056 data... | reverse complement strand
CCACGATGCGGTTGCTGACGCCGGTCAGGGTGTCCACCGTGAACTTGGTCTGCAAGACCAGCACATACACGCACACCAGCCCCAGCGCAATGCCGCAGCACAGCAGCCCCCGCCCGGGCAGCCAGCCCTGCAGCTGAAAGCCTGCCGCCGGCATAAGCGCAAGCAGCAGCAGGGTCTTCAGCTCCTCTTTGGGGGTTTCCTGCATCCAGTGGCTCAGCGTCCAGCTGCAGCGGAGAAAGGCCGCTGCCAGATAGGCAAGCCCCACCAGCTTCGACCCCCAGAACAGGGTGCTGCCCCGCAGCCCCTCTGCGTCCAGATAACAGAAGCCGTTTTCGTCCCGCGCCATCAGCAGCGCCAGCAAAAGCAGCACCAGCGGCACGGCGCTGAGCGCCAGCCTGCGGCCGTCCTCCATCCATGTATGCCCCAGCTCTGCCTCCACATACAAAAACACCAGCTGGCAGCACCACGCCGCCAATAGATAAAACAAAATGCTGCCCCCGGCGTTCAACCGGTAGGTCAGGGGAATGCCCAGTTCCTGCCACGCGCCCAGCTGCGCCAGCGCACTGTTATAGTCCACCAGCGTCAGCGCCCCGGCAGACCACAGCAGCGCCGTGAACAGCCGCCCGGGCAGACTTTTATCCCGCATTTTCTGCTGTGCCCGCAGCAAAACCGCCAGCGTGACCAGACAGACCGCACTGACCTGAGTATGCGCAATAGCATCCATGCTGCAATGCTCTCCTTTTTTCTTAAGGCGGCTTTGTGCCGTCCCGACCCTTTTCCGTTCTTCTATCGTTCCTTTTTCGCACAGACTTATTGTACCAAATCCATAACAAATATGCAACGAAAACTGAAAATTTCATACAAAAAAGAGCGCAAGACGATTTAAAATGGCCTCCGTTGAACTTTGGTCCTATTCAGCGGAAGGATTCTTTTTAATTTCGGGATAACGGAGCGTCTGCGGACGCTCCGTTATCCCATTTTCACGGGAAGGGTCGTAGCGGGAAACGGCATTTGCGGCACGAATTTCTTCGCTATAAAAAGCAAAAACGCCGGAACGTCTTTCGGCGTTCCGGTGTCTTTTGAAATCATATTACTTTGCCTGCGGATGGGCGGCATCGTTGCGCAGAGCGCTTTCGCGGATCTTTTCCAGCGTCTGCTCGCTGAGGATGTGCTCTGCCTTGCAGGCGTCCTCGGCGGCGGTCTGCTCGTCCACGCCAAGCTGCACAAAGAAGTGGGTCAGCAGCTGGTGGCGGCTGTAAATGCGCTGGGCAATCTCCAGCCCGGGCTCCAGCAGGGTCAGGTTGCCTTCGCCGTCCACCGCGATATAGCCGTTCTCCCGCAGCTTTTTCATGGCGATGCTCACGCTGGCTTTGGTAAAGCCCAGCTCATTGACCACGTCAATGGAGCGCACTTTGCCCATACGCTGGCTCAGCATCAGGATCGTTTCAAGATAATCTTCCGCGGACTGGTGGATCTGCATGGTTTGTCCGGCCTCCTGCCTTATTCCCTCTGGGGGATTTTTCCGACAGGGGATGTGTACCCTCTGTCGTATGTTAAAGGATATCACATTTTTGCGGTTGATGCAAGTAATTCGCAGCAAGTTTGGTTGAACTAACCATATTTCCCTGCACAGAACTGCTGTTTTGCCGGTTTTACACCGCCTCTGTTTTGTGCAAAGGGCGCAATTTACTGCGCAGCCAGATAGGCCGCAGGGCCTTCCTCGTACAGGTCGCCGCCGTGGGCGTCCAGCACCACGGTCAGGGGCATATCCTGCACGGTCAGGCGGCGCACCGCCTCACAGCCCAAGTCCGGCCATGCGATCACTTCCAGCGTCTGCACGCTTTTGGCCATCAGCGCACCGGCACCGCCCAGCGCGGCCAGATACACCGCGCCGTTGCGCACCACAGCCGCCTTGACGGCGGCGTCCCGCTTGCCCTTGCCGATCATGATCTTGTTGCCAAGGTCCAGCAGCCGGGGGCTCATGGCGTCCATGCGTCCGCTGGTGGTAGGCCCTGCCGAGCCGATGACCTCGCCCGGGCGCTCCGGGGTGGGGCCTACATAATAGATGGCGCTGCCCTCAAGGGAAAAGGGCAGGGTCTCGCCCTTGTCCAGTGCTTCCATCATCCGCTTGTGTGCCTGATCCCGGGCGGTGTACACCACGCCGGAAAGCAGCACGGTATCCCCCGCCTTCAGCGGGGCAAGATCCTGCGCGGTGCAGGGGGTAGTCAGTCTGTATTCCATTCTTCTCCCCTCCTTACAGCTCCGCACTGGCGCGGCGGGTCACATGGCAGGAAACGTTCACAGCCACCGGCAGACCCGCCACATGGGTGGGCATCTGCTCAATGGCAAGGCCAAGGCAGGTAGTCCTGCCGCCAAAGCCCTGCGGGCCGATGCCCAGTGCATTGATAGCGGCAAGCAGCTCCTGTTCCAGCTGGGCGTAGTAGGGGTCGGGGTTGGGGATATCCAGCGGGCGCAGCAGCGCCTTTTTGGCAAGATACGCTACCTTGTCAAAGCTGCCGCCCACGCCGATGCCCAGCACGATGGGCGGGCAGGGGTTGGAGCCCGCCAGCTTTACGGTGTCCACCACAAACTTTTTAAAGCCCTCCACGCCGTCGGCGGGCTTGAGCATCTGGATGCGGCTCATGTTCTCGCTGCCAAAGCCCTTGGGTGCCACCGTGATGCGGCAGCCCTCGCCGTCCACCAGATGCACCGTGATAGCCGCCGGGGTGTTGTCGCCGGTGTTGCCCCGGCGCAGCGGGTCGGCCACGATGCTCTTGCGCAGATAGCCGTCGGTGTAGCCCCGGCGCACGCCCTCGTGGATGGCGGCTTCAAAGCTGCCGTCAATGTGCACATCGGTGCCCAGCTCCACGAACACACAGGCCATGCCGGTATCCTGACAGATGGGCAGGTCTTTCTCCTTTGCGGCGCCAAGGTTCGACCACAGCAGGTCTAACGTATTTTTTGCCAGCGGCCACGGCTCTTCCTCTCGGGCCTTTTCCAGCGCGGCCTGCACGTCCTGCGGCAGCTGGGTGTTGGCCTGGATGCAGAGCCGCGCCACCGTATCCGTAATGCTCTGTGCGGAGATCGTTCTCATGCCTGCGCCCTCCGCTTACAGCCGTGCCACGCCGGTCTCGCGGGCAGCCTTTGCCACGGCATTTGCCACAGCTTCGGCCACGCGGGGGTCGAACGCGCCGGGGATGATGTTCTCCTCGCTGCGGTCGGCATCGGTGATAAGGTCTGCAATGGCGTAGGCAGCAGCCAGCTTCATCTCATTGTTGATATCCCGGGCGCGGACGCTGAGTGCGCCCTTGAACAGGCCGGGGAAGCACAGCACGTTGTTGACCTGATTGGGGAAGTCGCTGCGGCCGGTAGCCATCACGCGTACGCCGCCCGCTTTGGCTTCGTCCGGCATGATCTCCGGGGTGGGATTGGCCATGGCAAAGACGATGGCGTCCTTGTTCATGGTCTTGCACAGCTCGGTGGTCAGGATGCCGGGGCGGGACACGCCGATGAACACGTCTGCGCCCTCCAGCGCTTCCTTCAGACCGCCCTTGATCTGGCGGGGGTTGGTCACCTCGCCCAGCCAGTTCTTGTGTGCTTCGGCGCTGTTGCAGCCCTTGTACAGGGTGCCGAACTGATCCACCGCCACGATGTCCTTGGCACCGGCGGTCATGAGCATCTTGATGATGGCGGTACCGGCAGCGCCGGGGCCGTTCAGGACGATGTGCACGTCCTCCATCTTTTTATTCACCACGCGCAGAGCGTTGATGAGGGCAGCGGTGACCACGATAGCCGTGCCGTGCTGGTCATCGTGGAACACGGGGATGTCCAGTTCCCGCTCCAAGGTCTCCTCGATCTCGAAGCACTCCGGGCTCTTGATATCCTCCAGATTGATGCCGCCAAAGGTGGGCGCAATGGCCTTGCAGGCGGCAATGACGCTGGCAGCGTCGTGGGCGTCGATGCAGATGGGGAAGGCGTCCACGCCGCCAAACTCCTTGAACAGCACGGCCTTGCCCTCCATGACCGGCAGACCGGCTTCCGGGCCGATATCGCCCAGACCCAGCACGGCGGTGCCGTTGGAGACAACGGCTACCATGTTGCCCTTGAAGGTGTACTTATACACATCGTCGGGGTTTTCCTTGATCTTGCGGCAGGGCTCGGCCACACCGGGGGTGTAGGCGGTGGACAGGTCATCGCGGGTGGCGACCTCCACCTTGCTCACGATGCCCACCTTTCCCTTGTGGGTCTCGTGCATTTCCAGAGCTGCTTTATTGTAATCCATGGTTTTATCCTCCAATTTCAGCAAAAGGCTTTCCCCCGCAGGGAAAGGCTCATACAGTTTTATTGTAACAGAACCGCCCGGGTATTTCCACCGGTTTTGCGGCATTTCCCGCCCCAAAGCGGGCAAAAGTGATACCTGTGCCGGGCAATATTTGTGGAATTTTCGCAAAAATCTTTTCTTTTCGCATTTTTCCGTTATAATAGGATGGTATGATATTTGCATTCTCCGTGAAAACGGTCTGCTATTTTTAGGAGGTATCTCTTTTGAAACGCATTACCAAGATCCTGTTGTGTGTGCTGTGCGCGGTGGCTGCTGTGCTGTGCGTAGCTGCGGCCTGCTTTATGCTGCTCAAAAAGCAGGGCAGCACCACGGCATCCTCTGCCGCATCCGGCGCAAGCGTGTCCGCCTACGGCAAGGTGTCGGATTTCGACTACGCCAGCTTTGATTACTCTGAGGGGCTGGACGATAACGGCCACTGGACCGGCATCCGCGCACTGGACTATGTGACGCTGCCGGAGGATGTATCCGCGCTGCCGCTTTCCAAGGCAGACATCGAGCCTACCGAGGCAGAGATCCAGACCCAGATCGACACTTTGCTGAACCAGTACGCCACCACCCAGACCATCACCGACCGGGCAGCCCAGAGCGGCGACACCGTGAACATCGACTATTCCGGCACAGTGAATGGCGTGGTCTTTAACGGCGGCACCGCCGCCGGTTACGACCTGACGCTGGGCAGCAACACCTTCATTGACGGCTTCGAGGAGCAGATCATCGGCCATAACATCGGCGACACCTTTGATGTGACCGTCACCTTCCCGGAGGGCTACGGCGACTCCACCGACGCCGAGGGCAACACCATCCCTCTTAGCGGCAAGGAAGCCGTGTTCAGTGTGACCCTGAACACCATCACCCAGAGCGTTGTGCCCACCCTGACCGACGAGTGGGTGGAGAGCAATTTTGCCGCCAGCGACGGCCTGCACACCGCAGACGCCCTGCGCCAGTACTTTGACAGCGCCCTGTACGCCAACAATCTGGACAACGCCGCGATGGACTATCTGCTTAATAACGCCACCTTCAAGGAGATCCCCACCCAGATCACCGGCTACTACATCCGTATGTTCCTGAACTACCACTCTCAGCTTGCCGCCAAGTACGGCATGGAGCTGGACGCCTACGCACAGGCCAAGGGCTACGCCGATGCTGACGCGATGCTGGCAGATTCTGATACCTACTTTGAGCATCTGGCCAAGCAGGATCTGGTCTTTCAGGCCATTGCGGAGCAGCTGGACATCACCCCCACACAGGAACAGATCGACAGCGCCAACAGCTCCTACGCCGACACCTACGGCGCACAGCGCAGTATGCTGAACGCCTTGCAGCTGGCCGTGCTGGACAAGGTGGAGGAGAGCGCCGTGCTTTCCTGACAGAGCGTCGAAAAACGATTTTAAATGCCCTCCGCGTTGCTCTGGGCATAATCAGCGGAAAAATTATTTTAAATTTCGGGGTTCAGGAAAGTCTGCGGACTTTCCTGAACCCCATTTTCACAGGTGGGGTCGTGGAGGAAAACGGCAGATGCCGCGCCGCTTTCTGCGAATGCGCGGCGCTGCGGAATCAACTTTCTGCCTGCCTTTAGCGTGCAGGGACGCTCCGCTGGGACAGGGCGGTTGCCGAGGGATGTTCTCTTTTGGTGGCAAAAGAGAAGAAAAGTGCGGCGGTGCCTGCAAGGCATGAAAGCCCCAGTGGGGCTTTCAAGTCGCAGACCGGTTTGCGCAGCAAATGCTGTGCGTTCAGCACAGCAAGGTCACAGCGATTTCGACGCGCTGGAGCCACGAAAAAGGGGCTGCTCGCCCCTTTTAACCCCAAAGAGGAGGGCTACACCGGAAAAAACTGAAGATTCACGCCTGTTCGGCGTGAAGATCTTTTAACCGTTTTTTCCGGCTCCGCCGATTTGAAACCCTCTCAGGCGCTCCCGCGCCAGCTCTCCCGAAGGGAGAGCCAAGCCGTCAACCTCGATGCTAAAGTATTAGGCACAATGAGAAAGCTTCCGGCAGTGCTCTTGCCTCTCCCTTTGGGAGAGGTGGATGCGAACGCAGTGAGCAGACGGAGAGGGCGCACGCCGTTAGCCCGATCACTAATGTATCAGAGGTAACAAGAAACTTTCCCGCCATGCCAAAGGCTCCCTCCCAGAGGGAGCTGGCAAAACCGTCAGGTTTTGACTGAGGGAGTTCAGCCGTCCCCTTGGGGAAGGTGGCTTGACGCGAAGCGGCAAGACGGAAGGGGCATCTCGGCATCTGTCGTTCCCTTTCATGACCCCCCTCGTGAAAATAGCGTTTGGAGCGCTCCGCAGAGCGCGACAAACGCGAAATTATAAATAATCTTTCCGCTAAACATGGCTAGAGTGCAACGACGACGACCGCCGCCAGTGGCGGAAACAGGGAGGAGTTGTTAGGGCAGCGGCCAGTAAGACGCAAGTGCCGCCCAAGGCACGATGCGGATGCTGGGTGCCGCAACCCGATAGCGGAAGCCATTCCAAATCGTCCCATATATCCAAAAAGGCCGCTGCACGGTGAAGTGCAGCGGCCTTTGGTTTTCCACATTTTTACTTTGCAGTGTTGATAAAGCTGCGGTTATCCCACAGGTACTTGATGCCGGAGATGGCGGTCACAGCGGCCACCAGCCAGCACAGGGCGATGGAGATTACCACCACGGTGGAAACGCTGTTCACCGTGCCGCGGTAGCTCAGCGCCGTGCCGAAGAAGTAGAAGATGATGCTCAGCATCTGCAAGACAGTCTTTACCTTGCCCCACATATTGGCGGCGATCACCTTGCCGTCCTTGGCACCGGCGGCTACCATGCGCAGACCGGACACCGCAAACTCGCGTGCCAGAATGATGCACAGCACCACGGGACTGCACACGCCGTCCCGCATCATGTAGATGAAGGCCACGGTGGTCAGCAGCTTGTCGGCCAGCGGGTCGGCAAACTTGCCGAAATCAGTGACCATGTGCCACTTGCGCGCCAGATGGCCGTCCAGATAGTCGGTGAAGCTGGCAGCGGCAAACACGATACCTGCCAGCAGATAGAAGGTGGCGTTGAAATTGCCGTCCACGATGCCGTCCAGACTGGTCAGGGACACAAAGATCATGAACACCGGCACCAGAATGATGCGGGTCAGGGTAAGTTTATTGGGCAGATTCATACTTTTTATCCTCCAATTCGTTATTTTACGACTGTACCATACAGATCGTAAAGGTCGCTGTCCTCCACCAGCACATCATAGAACTGGCCGGGGTACAGCGGTTCCTCGCTGGAAACGCAGACGCAGCCGTCCACCTCCGGCGCATCGCCGGTGGTGCGGCAGAGGTACAGGCCGTTTTCCTCGTCGATGCCGTCACACAGAACGTGCACGGTCTGCCCCACCTTTTCAGCCTGCTTCTGCGCCATGATGCCGGTCTGGATCTGCATCACCAGCTCGGCGCGCTTGTCCTTGACTTCCTGCTCGATCTGGCCGTCCATCTTGGCGGCCACGGTGTTCTCCTCGGCGGAGTAGGCAAAGCAGCCCAGACGGTCGAACTGCACTTCCTTGACGAAGTTGCACAGATCCTCGAACTGCTCCTCGGTCTCGCCGGGGAAGCCTGCGATCAGGGTGGTGCGCAGGGTGATGCCGGGGATCTCGCGGCGCAGCTTGCCGATCACCTCCAGCAGCTCCGCGCGGTTGGAGCGGCGGTTCATGTTCTTGAGGATGGTATCGTTGCAGTGCTGGATGGGCAGGTCGAGGTAAGGCACCACCTTCTCGTTGCGCTTCATGGCGGCGATGAATTCATCGGTGATGCGCTCCGGGTAGGCGTACATGATGCGGATCCATTCCAGCCCCGGCACCTTGTTCAGCTTGTCCAGCAGCTCACAGATGCTGCCGGGCTTGCCCCAGTCCTCGCCGTAGGCGGTGGGGTCCTGCGCCACCACGATCAGTTCCTTTACGCCCTCACCGGCCAGCCAGCGGGCTTCGGCTACGCAGTCGGCCATATCGCGGCTGTGCAGCGGGCCCCGGATGCCCGGGATGGCGCAGTAGTGGCAGCGGTTGTTGCAGCCCTCGGCGATCTTTAAGTACGCATAGTGGGCAGGCGTGCCGATGACACGCTTGCCGCCCAGCGGGAAGTCCTTTTTGGCACCGTAGCTTTCCAGGTGATCCTCGCCGTGGAACAGCCGCTCCACGATGGTGTCAATGGCCTTGTTGGAGGCGCAGCCCACAACAGCGTCCACCTCGGGGATCTCTTCCTCGATCTGGCTTCGGTAGCGCTCGGCAAGGCAGCCGGTAACGATGACCTTCAGGTTCGGGTTCTGCTGCTTATAGGCGCAGGCTTCCAGAATGTTTTCAATGGCCTCGGTCTTGGCGCTCTCGATAAAGCCGCAGGTGTTCACAAGAATGACATCGGCTTCGGCCAGATCGGCCACAGTCTCGTGCCCGGCAGACAGCAGGATGTGCACCATCACATCCAGATCCACCTGATTTTTCGGGCAGCCAAGGGAAATACACGCAATTTTCATAAGGGATGATACTCTCTTTCTCTTTTGAGGGTTGCTTTTGAATTTTACGATTTAAGGATTTTTCACGGGAGAGACGGCTATCTGTCCACAGCGCCGAACCCTCTCAGCTTCGCTACGCTCAGCAGCTCCCCCGAAGGGGGAGCTTATATACAGCTGCCGGTTTGCTCCAGAAAAGCTCCCCCTTCGGGGGAGCTGGCAAAGCCTGCGGCTTTGACTGAGAGGGTTTTACCCCTCCTCCACCCTGCGGATAGCTTCTTTAATGGTGGGGTAGGCAAAGCCGCGGCGCTGCAAAGCGGCCACCACAAGGTCGCGGCGGCCGATGGCCAGCTTTTTGCGGTAGCGGCTGTCCACCAGCGCGGCGGCGGCTTCCAGCTCCGGGTCATCGCCGCCGTCCTCCGGGGCGTAGACCGCTTCCAGCGCGCCCGCTACCTCGGCGGGAGCAAGCCCCTTCTGGCGCAGGCTCTGGGCGGCGGCACGGCGGCTTTTGCGGGCAGCCAGCAGACTGTGGGCCCGCGCCTCGGCGTAGCGGGCATCGTTCACATAGTCCAGCTGCACCATCTCCGCCACAGCGGCGGCGGCAGCCTGCTCGGTATAGCGGCGGCACAGCCGCTCATACAGCATATTGGCAGAGACCTCCTGCCCGGCCAGCGTTTCCAGCGCACTTGCCCGCGCCTTGGCGGGGTCGGCGCACTTTTCCGCATCCGGGCGGGGTCGGCGGCGGTAAAAGGCCATTTAGTCCTCCACCATGATGTCCAGCTCGCTCTCGCTGCTGCGGGTGGGTGCCTTGACCACCGGCTCCTTTGCGGCGGCGGGGTCGGCGGGCTTTTCCGCTGCGGCAACCGCGCGGCCGGCCGGACGGCGGGTGGCGTAGAGCTTGTCGGCGTTGGCGCGGATCTGCCCCTCGATGTCATTGGCGATCTCGGGGTTATCCTTTAAGAACTGCTTGGCGTTGTCGCGGCCCTGACCCAGACGGATATCGCCGTAGTTGAACCATGCGCCGCTCTTCTGCACGATACCCAGCTTGACGCCCACATCGATAAGCTCGCTCATTTTGGAGATGCCCTCGCCGAACATGATGTCGAACTCGGCCTCACGGAACGGCGGAGCCACCTTGTTCTTGACGATCTTGGCACGGGTGTGGTTGCCGATGAACTGACCGGAGGAGTCCTTCAGGCCCTCCACGCGGCGGATATCGATACGCACCGAGGCGTAGTACTTCAGGGCGCGGCCGCCGGTGGTCACCTCCGGGTTGCCGTACATGACGCCCACCTTCTCGCGCAGCTGATTGATGAACACGCAGACCGTGTTGGTCTTGCCGATGACGCTGGTCAGCTTGCGCATGGCCTGACTCATCAGACGTGCCTGCAAACCCACATGGCTGTCGCCCATCTCGCCTTCGATCTCAGCGCGGGGCACCATGGCGGCTACCGAGTCCACGACGATGGCATCGATGGCACCGGAGCGCACCAGCGCCTCGCAGATCTCCATGGCCTGCTCGCCGGTGTCCGGCTGGCTGACCAGCAGGTTGTTGATATCCACACCCAGTGCCTCGGCATAGGTGGGGTCCAGTGCGTGCTCAACGTCGATAAAGGCCACCTCGCCGCCCTTCTTCTGGGCCTCGGCAAGGATGTGCAGTGCCAGCGTGGTCTTACCGCTGGATTCCGGGCCGTACACCTCGATGATGCGGCCGCGCGGCACACCGCCCACGCCCAGCGCCAGATCCAGCCCCAGACTGCCGGTGG
>ERZ1034713.1404-NODE-1404-length-10599-cov-25.828338_pt1 | contig 10599 bp, 9 predicted proteins | sample MGYA00520692_ERZ1034713 | MGnify/ENA primary metagenome ERZ1034713 (study PRJEB33766, sample SAMN09781717) | gut metagenome | biome: gut microbiome | host: Homo sapiens | place: Madagascar | study: EMG produced TPA metagenomics assembly of the PRJNA485056 data... | reverse complement strand
ACCTGCGTGTGGAGCACATGAAGCAGATCGCCGAGCTGGAGCTGGACGGCTACGCTATCGGCGGTCTGGCTGTGGGCGAGCCCACCGAGGTGATGTACGAGATGATCAGTCAGGTGGAGCCGCACATGCCCAAGGACAAGATCCGCTACCTGATGGGCGTCGGCACGCCCGGCAACATCATTGAGGCCGTAGCCCGCGGCGTAGACCTGTTTGACTGCGTTATGCCCAGCCGCAATGCCCGCCACGGCCACCTGAACACATGGAGCGGCATCATCAACATCAAAAATGCCAAGTACGAGCGGGACGAGCGTCCCATCGACCCCGCCTGCGGCTGCCCGGTGTGCCGCAATTACTCCCGCGCCTATATCCGGCATCTGCTCAAGGCAGACGAGATGCTGGGTATGCGCCTGACCGTGATGCACAACCTGTGGTTCTATAACCATCTGATGGAGCGTATCCGTGACGAACTGGATGCCGGTACCTTTACCGCCTTCCACGACAGATACGTTAAACTTCTGGATACCCGAATTTAAACTTTAGCCTTGCAACAAGGCTGATAAGAGGGTATAATAGCATTATCTGAATTTTTGAGAGGAGATTTTGCCCCATGCAATTTCTGACTACCACGTCCGAAGGCTATATCAGCCTGTTCTTCACGCTGGCACTGATGCTGGTCCTGCTGTACTTCATGATCTACCGTCCCCAGAAGAAGCAGGAAAAGAAGGATGCCGCTATGCGCAGCAGTCTGGAGATCGGCGATCAGGTCACCACCATCGGCGGTGTCATTGGCCGCGTTGTCGCCATCAAGGATGACACCTTTGTTCTGGAGACCGGTGCTGACCGTGTGAAGATCCGCTTCACCAAGTCTGCGATCTCTTCGGTCGAAAAGCTGAACATGGACAAGGCTCCTGCCGATAAGAAGTAAACATTTAACCGTGCATACATGAACCGCCTCCCTGCATAGACTATGTGCAGGGAGGCGGTTTTGTTATGTCTGAGTCTCGAGGTTTCCCGGCGGAGCTTCTTTCGTTTCTGCTTTTCGGGGTGCTGGGAGTAGCCGTAACTGCGGCAGCTCTGGCCGGTTTTGCGCAGCTGATGGCCGGACGCGGCTGCTCCGGCAGTGTCGTGCCGATACTTGCCACAACAGCCGTGTGCATGGGCAGCCTGCTGTGTGCACTGGCGGCAGCGTTCCGCAAAAAGGCGCGCGGTCTGCTGACCGGACTGCTTCAAAGTACATTTCTGGCAGTACCGCTGGCGTTTTCTGCTGTATGGAACGGCACAGCCGCCGAGCCTGCTGTGGTATGCCGCATTCTGGCGGTGCTGCTCTGCGGCTGTATCGGAGGATTGCTCGGGGTCACCCTGCGCAGCCGCAGGCACACGCTTCGTTGATCGATCCGGCAAATCGAATCCATCAGAGGGAGAAAACAGCGTATGTGGATCTATGAACAGACAAAACCGGAAGAAAACTTTTCTTTGCTGCCGCAGACGGTCAGCCTGCCGGTGCAAACAGCAGAGCATGCCCTGCCGCCTGCACCGGCACAGGCACCGGAACCGCCGACACCGGTGCAGTTGCCGTCAAAAGAGCCCTGCATCCCGGCAAAGCGGCACGCCACCCGGGATTGCTGGCTGCTGGCTGCGGCCTTTCTGCTGGGGAGTTCGGCAGCCGGTGTATTGCAGGCCGTATGCGATGCCCGGCAGGCAGAACTGCTGCGGTATTATCTGGAAGCGTGGCAAGGGCTGTTTGCACCGGGCAGTATGCAGGGGGCGGTACAGCTTTTCGGCATGGAATATCTGGCTCTCGGCCTTGTGGTCAGCCTGTTTCTGGTATTGGGGCTGTCTGCCCTTGGGCCTGTAATGATCATTGGCAGCATGATGTTGTACGGTTTGGGCAGCGGGCTGCTTATGGTGCAGCTTTGCGCCGCAGGCGGGTGGAAAACAATACTCTTAGCACTGCTGTGGACAGGCCTGCCGGCGGCGGCAGCAAGCGGCTGTCTGTGCTTTTTCGGAGCCTGTGCTTTGCAGGTCAGCACCCGGATCCACGCCTATTCTTTCCGCAAGCATCCCGGCGGACAAGCTCGCCCCGGAGTGCAGGTACTGATGGGACAATATCTGCTGACAATGGTGGTACTGCTGCCGCTGTGCGGTGCGGCGGCAGGGCTTTCGTATCTGGGCAGCCGCCTGTGAACAGGATCCTTTTCTTGCGGGTTTTGGCGCAGTGTGTTACAATAACAAAAGACCATAAAAAATGAGGGACAGACATGAAACTAAAATCCGTCTATGTATGCTCTAATTGCGGAGAGACAAGCCCCCGCTGGATGGGGCGCTGCCCCAGCTGCGGTAGCTGGAATACCATGAACGAGGACGTTGTGGCCGAGGCCCCCAAGGCGGGAACACCTGCCGCCCGTCAGGCCGCTGCGGCTCGTCAGGAGGGCGTGACAACTCTGACTGCCCGACGACTGTCAGAGATCAGTACGACCGAGGAAAAAAGCCGCATTCTGACCGGCATCTCGGAGTTGGACCGTGTATTGGGCGGCGGCATCGTGCTGGGCGGCGTGGTGCTTTTGAGCGGTGAGCCGGGCGTGGGCAAATCCACCATGCTGCTGCAGCTGTGCGGTGCCATCTCCAACCAGCACAGCGTGCTGTATATCACCGGTGAGGAATCCGTCCGACAGGTCAAGCTGCGGGCAGCGCGGTTGAAGGTGCCGCAGGATAACATCTTTCTGGCGGCAGAGAACGATGTAGATGAGATCTGCGGACTGATTGAAAAGGAAAAGCCGGATCTTGTGGTCATCGATTCCATCCAAACCATGCGCTGCATGGACATCTCGTCCTCGTCCGGTACAGTCAGTCAGGTGAAGGAGAGCGCCGCCCGTCTGCTGGCAGTCGCCAAAAAGCAGGAGATCCCCATGTTTATCGTGGGTCATGTGAACAAGGATGGCGCGATCGCAGGCCCCAAGGTCATGGAGCATATCGTGGATACGGTGCTCTACTTTGAGGGCGACAAGATGCTGCCGTACCGCATTCTGCGGGCAGCCAAAAACCGCTATGGCTCTACCAATGAATTGGGAATGTTCGATATGACCGGCACAGGACTTGCTGAGATCGAAAACCCCTCCCAGATGCTGCTGGAAGGACGTCCGCTGGGGGTTTCCGGCAACTGTGTGGCCTGCACCATGGAGGGCAGCCGTCCCATCCTGAGCGAGATACAGGCACTTGCCACCAAGACGAATTTTCCGGCACCCCGCCGCGCCTGCAGCGGATACGATTATAACCGCATGAATCTTTTGATTGCCGTGCTGGAAAAGCGGGCAGGGTACTTCTTTGGCAATTTGGATGTTTATGTGAACATTGTGGGCGGTATTGCACTGCGGGATACCGCTTGCGACCTTGCTGTCTGTCTGAGCATGGTCTCCTCGCTGCTGGATCGCCCGGTCAGCGATAAACTTATCGCCATCGGTGAGGTAGGTCTGGGCGGGGAAGTGCGCAGTGTGCCAAATCTGGAACAGCGTCTGCACGAAGCCGAGCGTATCGGCTTTGAGCGGGCGGTCATCCCCAAGCACAGCCTTGCGCATCTGAATGCCGCAGATTATCCCGGCATGAAGCTGGTCGGTGCGGCGTATATCGCAGATGCCATCAATGCACTGAAGAACGACCGCCTGTGATGAAATGAGGAAGCTATGTCGATCTATCTGGACGAAAGAAACCCCGGCAAGCATGCACCTTTTGAGGATGCGGCTCCGGATATTGTAGAATATGTGCGTTACCTTGAGGTGATCGCAGGCAAAAGTGCCAATACGGCCTTCAGTTATTACTGTGATCTGCGCTCCTTCAGCCGCTTTATGAAGCGCCGCCGCGGACTTGTGCCAACAGATGCAGAATTTAAAGAGATCGACCCCAAAGGGCTGGATACGGCCTTTTGGGGCAGCATAACAAAAGAGGATATTTACGAGTATCTGTATTTTCTGAACCGGGAGTGCGGCAACAAAAAATCCTCTACTGCCCGGCGGCTGGCCAGTCTGCACGGCTTTTATGATTATCTGGTCAATCAGGTCAACCGCTTATCTGAGGACCCTACGGCAGCTATCCGCCCACCCAAACAGGATAAGGTCTTGCCCAAATATCTGACGGCTGAGCAGTCCATCTCGCTTTTGGAGAGCACCCAGACCCAGAGCGATTTCCCGGAGCGGGACTACTGCATGGTGGTGCTGTTCCTCAACTGCGGTATGCGTCTTGCAGAACTGGTTGGTATGGACCTTGGAGACATTGACTTGGAGCAGCGACAGATACGCCTGTTTGGTAAAGGTCATAAGGAACGCATGGTCTATCTGAATGATGCCTGTGTGGAGGCGCTGCAACTGTATCTGCGCAAGCGCAATACCATGGAGGGGCTTTCACCCAAGGAAAAAGCGGTATTTATCACCCGTATGCGCAAGGAACGTATCTCGAACCGCAGGGTAGAGCAGCTGATCTCCGGCGCAATGAAGGCTGCCGGGCTGAAGGGCTTTTCCACCCATAAGCTGCGCCACACCGCCGCAACCCTGATGTATCAGACCGGCAATGTGGATATCCTTACCCTCAAGCAGCTTCTTGGTCACAGCAGCGTCGGAACAACGCAAATTTATACGCACCTGCAAGAATTTCAGGTGCGCTCTGCCATTGAAGAAAACCCGCTTGGTAAGGTGCTGCCCATAAAAGCTGCAAAAGCAAGCTTGGATACAACGGGAATGGCAGGGGAGACATCTACCCAAAACACCCCGGTGGAAGAGGACGATCCTGAGCCGTCCGGCCCGATGGCAGCCTTTGAGGGCGCTGCACAGGATGGCTTCCGGGCAGATATCTCTGCAATATCTGCTGAGAAAAACGACGACTCCTCAAGCGATACTTAAACCCGTGAACAGTGGAATCTGTCGATCCGAAAAGCATTTAGAATGATGAAAAGCCCCATGACACGAGCCGATTTGGTTGGACGCTGCCATGGGGCTTTATAATTTACAATCTGTTAGAAACGCGCAATGTCCACACAAAAACAAATGAACAAACACGGACGCAACCTGTAAATTATAGAACGCAGCATGAAGTGTTAACCGCAAAGATGCCGCAAGAATAACTGAAACAAAACAAACCAATGATGCAGCGCAGAACGCTGAAACAATCTGTAAGCGAGAGATAAATAAAACAATAAAATATGAAAATATGGCAAAAAGTGCAAAATGAGCAGAACAGCTGAATTAAGCCTGAAAATGAGCCAGCCGAGGCTGAAACGTACAAAATCCGGGAAATGGGCATTTTTCACTCCCCTGAGTTTCGCATAACGTGCATTATACGAAATAGCAATAATCAAAAAACAGAAGCTGCCCTTCTCTCTTTCTGTCAGATTTTGGGCAGTTTCTGTGGATGCTTTTCAGTTTGCACAGCCTGCTTCTACGCCGCTGGACGTATCACCAGTATGCTCAAGCGTTTGACTTATTCCTACGGTGGCTGTTCTGGTGCGTTATAGGTCATGTTATAAAAGTAGTATCGCTTCTTCTGCTTTGGCGATGCGATGCTCATTTCACTGGCATCGGCTCTGTACCAAAGTATGCACAGATAGCTTCATAATAAATGCGTGCCACAGCTTTGCAGCCCTCCTCACTGCCAAAGCGCTCCACATCCTCGGCGTTCGTCACAAAGCACTGCTCAGCCAACACTGCCGGACAATCCACATCTTCCAGCAGCGTAAAACTGCGCTCGGGCCGCACCTGCGTGTAGGTGTTTTCCACCAGCTGCTTCTGGTCGTTTTCCAGATAATAAATGTAACGTACTCCCCCACGTCCGCGCAGCTTTGCGCCGATGCTCTGCATTCCGCCAGCCAGCAGTCTTGCAAAATAAAAACTTTCCTGATGCCATGTACGTCCGGGCACTGCCGGATAGCACTCAAACCCGGATGCCGTAGAGCCATTGGCTGCGGAGTTGCCGTGGATAGACAGCAGCAGCTGCGGGCTTTGGGCGCTGGCTGCGGCTGCACGCTGGGCAGGCGTGGCGGTTGCATCAAAACTTTCCCGGGTCTGCAACGGAATGTAATTGGGATCCTGCTCTAACCATTGGAGCAGCGCAGCAGCCGTAGCTGCGGTGACCCATTTTTCCTCGACCACTCCCCTTGCGCCCGGGTCACTACCGCCATGCCCGGCGTCTATTGCCACCCGGTACGGCGGGTCGCCCACCACAGGACGAAAGTCATCCTCTGCGGCCGAGACTGCGGGTTCTGCAGGCGCGTTCAGTTCCAGCGCCGCCTTCCATAGAAACAGGCCAAGACAGAGCATCAGTACCTCAAAAACAAACAGCAGACCGCGCAAAAGCCGGTGCTGTGCTTTACGGTAGTGCGTTTTACGTTTGCTATGTTTACTTGCAGGTCTGCGCTGACTGATTTGCATAAAGCTTTACTTCCTGTTCGTTTTACATTTATAATACGAGTATACTCGCCTTTTTCCTGCGCTGCAACAAAAAAAGACTGCCAATTTTTCAAAAGGCAGTCTTTACTGGGTTATTTCAGTTCTACAACCGTCACGCCGCTTTCGCCCTCTCCGTAACGACCCAGACGGAAACTTTTTACCATGCGGTTGCCGCGCAGATGCTTATGGATGGCAGTGCGCAGTGCGCCGGTGCCGTTACCGTGGATCAGGTAGACCACAGTCTGTCCGTTCAGGATGGCACGGTCAATAAAGGAATCCACCTCGGATAGTGCCTCATCCACCGTCAAGCCCAACAGATTGCACTCCATTTTGGCGGTGCGCTGTACACGCTCTACCCTGCCGTTGGGACGGTTGGTATCGCCGGTCAGGCGGGAATACCGCTGCTGCGCCTTGGTTTTGGGCGCAGCAGGCTCTTTCACCAGCTTTTCCGGTTGCTTCAGGCCCTTGAGAGGTACTTTGGTTTTAATGATACCGGCACGCACCAGTACATCACCGTTTTTGTCCGGCAGTGCAAGAACGGTGGCCAGCTGATTCAGCTCTGCAATGCAGACCTCCTGCCCTACCTTTACCTCCTTCAGCGGCACAAACTCCTTAACGGGGTTATGCACCACCTCCGTACCGGCAAACAGCTTTTCAGTCTCCTTTTTGGCGATCTCGCGGGCGCGCTGCGCCTTCTGCTGGGCGCTCATGCGCTCATCCTTTTGCAACTGGCGCAGCTCATCGGTCAGCGCATAGGCTTGCGTTTCCACCTGCTGTGCCAGCGTGCGCGCCTTGGCACGGGCGGCTTCCAATTCATTCTCACCCTGCTGGATCAGTTCATCCCGCTTTTTGCGGGCGGCTTCCAGCTGATGAGAAGCTTCGTTGCGCAGCTGCTCCACTTCGTTCTGGCTTTCCTTCAGTTGAAGCTTCAGATCGTCCAACTGGCCAAGAACCGCATCCAGACGTTTATCCTCCGCAGACAGATGCTGCTGGGCCGCCTCGATAACACGACTGGGGATGCCCAGCTTTTCGCTGATGAGGAACGCGTTGGATTTGCCCGGTACGCCCACGCTCAGCTTATAGGTGGGGCGCAGCGTTTCCAGATCAAACTCGCAGCTGGCGTTGACCACACCCCTGGTCTCCAGTGCAAAGACCTTCAGCTCTGCATAGTGGGTGGTCGCCATCAGCAGCACCCCACGGCGGCGCAGCTCCTCAATGATGGCAACTGCCAGCGCAGCACCTTCGGCGGGGTCGGTACCGGCGCCCAGCTCATCCAGCAGCACAAGGGTGTGCGGCATGGCAAGCTCCAGAATGCCGGTAATTTTTTTCATGTGGCCGGAGAAGGTGGACAGGCTCTGCTCAATGCTCTGCTCATCGCCGATATCCACCAAAAATTCATCAAACACACAGATCTCGCTGCGTTCGTCAGCCGGGATCAGAAAGCCGCACTGTGCCATAGCACACAGCAGACCGGCGGTTTTCAGAGTGACCGTTTTACCGCCGGTATTCGGGCCGGTGATGATAAGGGAATCGTATTCCCCACCCAGTGCAATATCCACAGGAACACACTTCTGCGGATCGATCAGTGGGTGGCGGGCGCGGATCAAGTTAAAGGAAGAATCCGTCCGCACAGCGGGCTTGAAGGCCTTCAGCTCCAGTGCAAGCCGTGCCTTCGCCAGCAGGATGTCGATTTCCAGCATAGCCTTGTAGCTGTACTGGAACTGCAGCTCAATGGCGGCCACCTGTGCGGTAAAGGCCACCAGAATGCGCTCGATCTCCTGTGCCTCCTGTGCACGGTACTGCAGGATGCGGGCGTTGGCCTCCACAACAGCCTGAGGCTCCACGAACACCGTAGCGCCCGTAGAGGATACATCGTGGATGATGCCGCTCACCTCGCCGCGGTATTCGCTCTTGACCGGCACGACATACCGGCCGTTGCGCATGGAAACCACGCTCTCCTGCAAATATTTGGAGGTATCCATATTGCGCACCATGCTTTCCAGCCGGTCACGGATGCTGTTTTCGGTAGCGCGGATCTTCTTGCGCAGCTCCGCCAGCGTGCGGGAGGCGGTATCCGCCATGGCGTCCGGTGCCAGAATAGCGCTGGAGATCTGCTGCTCAAGGCCCGGCTCCGGTGCCAGCGCGTAAAACAGATCATCGGTCGGCAGAGCATCGTGCTCAGAGGAGCCGTACCAGCTGGTCAGGTGCTGAAAATTGCGCAGCGCACCGGCCACCATCAGCAACTCGCCCATGGAAAGCACACCGCCCTTTACAGCGCGGGCGGCAAGCTGACTGACCCCCTCTACCCCGCCAAAGCGCGGTGAGCCGTTTTTGATCAGCAGGGTGTTAATTGCGTCCGTCTGCTCCAGTGCGTAACGCACCTCGTCCGGGTCGCACTGCGGCTCAATGGCCAGCAGCATGGCGCGGGCTTCCTTGCACACGCAGCCCTCCGCTGCACGGGCAATGATCTTATCCAGTTCTAATGTTTTTAAGTAGCTTGTTTCCATACTGTTCCTTTTTGGTCAGGGCAGTACGCTTTTCAAAAAGGCATAGCTCTTCAGCGGCTTATCCAGATGCGTCAGGGCATAGTTTTCAGCCACTGCGGAAAGCTTTGCCAGACTGCCCACAGAGATCTTGAATGCAAATATTTTTTTGTCCTCTACCAAGCAGATGTGACGCAGTGCAAACAGCGCAGCCTTGTCCAGATTGCAGTTTTTGCCTGCCTTTGCGGCGCAGGCTGCACAGAGCAGATGCCCTTCCTGTGCGTCCAGATAAAAGGCATCTCCTTCGTCGTAAGTGCCGCAATCCCGGCAGCAGACCAGCTGCGGCATAAAGCCGCACTCGCTCATGGTGCGCAGTTCAAATACCGCCTTGATCACCCGCAGGTCGGTCCGGTGCTCACTGATCATATACAGACTGTTCAGTACCAGACGCAGCTCCCGGGCTGCTTCCTCTCCGGTAGGCGAAAGCGCAGCGGCCATCTCGGTAAGATACATGGCAAGGCTTACCCCTTCAATGGAGGAGGAGATGCCATGGAAGATGTTCTGCACCTCGGCTTCCCGCACGGTATACATATTGCGTCCGGGCACCAGCGTAAACTCCGAATAGCAGAACAGCCCGCAGGCACTGAACAGTTTGCTTTTCAGCCGCAGACTGTTCGCAGCCATTGCCGTGATAACACCCAGCTTCGGGGTGAGAATCGTCAGAATGCGGTCGGCTTCTCTATAACGGGTCTCCTTCAGTACCAGACCCATGGTCACAAATGGTTCCATCATCCGTTTCTCCTGCCGGATGCTCGACGGGCAGCTGCACCCGTTGTTTGTAATCCAGATAACGGAGAATATTCCCCGTGCAGGCAAAGGCCTGCCAGCTTGCAGCAGCATCCATCTTCAGCACTCCTTCCCTTTCCTGTGCACAGGCTGCTCTTGTTTATAGTGTCAGCCTGATTCTAACACAGCATACAAGGGAAAACTGTCCTGCTTTGGCATCACTCAGCGGTTGGAGGGATTCTGCTTGAAACCGAAGTTGTTCAACAAAAATTCGTTGTCCCGCCAGTCGGATTTCACCTTGACCCAGCATTGCAGGTTGACCCGACAGCCCAGAAACTCTTCGCAGTCGGCGCGGGCAGCACTGGCAATCTTTTTGAGCATGGCACCGCCCTTGCCGATGACCATGCCCTTGTGGCTCTCCCGCTCGCAGTAGATGTTCACATCAATGTCGATCAGGTCTGTGCCCGGGCGCTCCTTGAAGCGCTCCACCACTACTGCAATACCGTGCGGGATCTCGTCCCGCATAAAGAGCAGTGCCTTTTCGCGGATGACCTCGGCCACCAGCTCCTTTTCCGGCATATCGGTGTAGGCGTCATCATCAAAGTAATGGGGTCCTTCCACGGCGTAGCGGCTCAGAGCATCGAACAGTTCCTCGCTGCCCTCTTTGTTGCGAACGCTGATGGTGTAGATCTCATCAAATACGCCCAGCGCCTTCAGCTCTGCCTTGCGGGCTTCCAAGTCGGCAGGATCTTTCACAAGGTCTGTTTTATTGATGACCGCAATGGCCGGGCCGCTGCGGTGCAGCGCCTCCACCAGCACCATCTCGGATTCATTCAGCGCACCGTAGGGCTCGAACAGCATCATGGAAACATCCACATCCGCAATGGAATCGCTGGCGGTCT
>ERZ1034713.1403-NODE-1403-length-10601-cov-3.547980_pt1 | contig 10601 bp, 9 predicted proteins | sample MGYA00520692_ERZ1034713 | MGnify/ENA primary metagenome ERZ1034713 (study PRJEB33766, sample SAMN09781717) | gut metagenome | biome: gut microbiome | host: Homo sapiens | place: Madagascar | study: EMG produced TPA metagenomics assembly of the PRJNA485056 data... | reverse complement strand
GATAAAAAAATGAGTGATGTGTCAATGCCCTGATAGGGGCGGCCTTCATTTCTACATATATTTCGACAAACGAAACAAAAAGGTTGACAAAAACGTGTCAATGCCCTGATAGGGGCGGCCTTCATTTCTACTAGGAATCAGAGATAATGACGATTATGATGTTGGTTTTGTGTCAATGCCCTGATAGGGGCGGCCTTCATTTCTACGCTACAAAAGAACAGTATGCGAACTACAAAAAATGTGTGTCAATGCCCTGATAGGGGCGGCCTTCATTTCTACTCTTGCCTCTGGGAACCCGCATAAATAAAGGCTTCGCTGGCTCATTTTTGCAGAAGTTTTTCTGAATATTCTGAAAAAGGCAATTTTGAAGGCTGTTTTTGGCGAGTTCACAATTTGTTCATATTTGCATCCCCACCTCGACACTTTTAGTATACTTCCTTTTGGCAAAATAAGGAAGCACTTTATGCAAAAGCAGCACCTCAAAAATACTTTTACCTCGCATTTAAGCAATTCACAAACACTATATAACATGCAAAATCACCGATTCGCTTCCGGCTGTAAGAACTGTCTTCTTCATATCCAAGCACATCTCTCCATGCTGCGTTCTTTCCCTGCATCTTCAGATACCGGGCAAGCTGGTTGAATTTTACAATCAGGGAATTATGACAGGCACTTCTGCTGGCATCCTTTTCGGTCTTTTCTGCTGTACTCCACAGGACCCAGGCCGAACGAAACGATACATAGCGGTTCGCCTGCTCAATCAGTTCCTCATACAACTCTAAAGCATCTTCATCGGTGCCGATTTCTTTCATCATCTCCTGATGAAGTTTCTTCATTTCTTCCAGAGAAAGGCTTTTCTCTGCCGGAAGATAATCTTCATATGTATAAAACATGCTCTTCTATCCTTTCCTCTTCTTATCTGCCTGAACCCACTCATCCAGCGTAAGTGGAACGTAATCTGAAAACATACAGAAGCAGTTGATCATCTGGCATGGAACTGTTTCCATGTTTCCGGTAAAACTATTTTCCCGCTGATGCTTCCGCATATTGTTCTGATACTCCATAACCGCAAGCTCATCCGGTCCGTTGTGGACATGACCGTACAGCATATAGGTTTTCGGCTGTCCATCCTTATTCCTGCAATACTGGCCATTGTAAAACATGATTGGATAATGGCACAGCACCACTCTGCGCCCGTTGTCTTCTGTTTCCAGATACGGTGTGATCCGCTCAAACAGCTCTGCCCGGAATAAGGGATCCGCAAGATAGCTGTCGTGATTGCCGATCAGCAGAGTCTTTCTGCCGCACATTTTTTTAAGAAGCCGGTTGACCGTTTCCCCATCCCCGGAAATGCTCAGATCTCCGAGAATGAATACCTCATCCTCATCTTTCACCCGTGAATTCCATTGGGAAATTATATAGGCATCCATATCCTCTACCGTTTCAAATCCACGGTGGTCAATCCGATCATTGATCCGGGCATGCCCAAAATGAAAATCCGAAATATAGTACTTCAAATATACTCCTCCCGCTATGTTTCATTCGTTTTGACAGTTCTATTTTAGCGGGATACATTCACCGTTTTTGTACACTTTCAGTCTGGCCTGTTTCACTTTCCAGAATTGCAAATTACCTCATAGCGCCCAAAATCAAAGCTGTTATTTCTTCCTATATGAAAGAGTTCTCCTGCCAGCAGCTCCTCCAGTCTTTCTTTATTTACCGGCTCCATCAGCACCGCACCTCGGATTCCTTTCAGTTCCATGCCGCGCTTGTGCGTGTTGGAATAGCGTTTCACAGATACTTTTTCTGCTCTGGAATCCAGAATCTGCGGCCAGGCAAGTGGTTTTTCCAGTTCCACCGGATTTTCCGCAAAATAACTCATCATCTGGATTTTCCGGTGAACTGCCCGCCAGATGGCATCGGCATCAAACTGCTCGAGATCAATCCGGTCTTTGCGAAGCGCCAGTGGTGTTCGGAAATGGAGTACGCAGCCGTTTTCTGGTGCCGCCTCTGCCTGTGCGGCAGCTTCCCGCATACGCGCATCCACATAGTCTCCCACAGTCCGCACGCAAAACCGGTCCATGTAAATGCCGTCCTCATCCAGCAGCATCTCATCATCTTCCGTCACAATGGCCGCAATTTCAAATCTGGCATGGCACTTTCCGATTCCGGCCTGTCCCAGCTGCCAGAAAGCATCCAGATACTGGCTGAACAATGCAATGTTGCGCCCAAATAACTTCAATCGGAACACAAATCCATGTCCTGCATCCATGAAAGTTTCCTGATTATCGCACTCGATCAGATAGCCCAGGCTTTCCTTTCCTGTCATATAGTCCGGCTTCAGGCGCATAGGCGTGTAGAACGCGTTCCATACGATGCAGCTTTCCTGAAATCTGCAAGCCTCGCAGTTCCGGTCCTGCACACAGTTTTTCTGCAGCAGCATCTCTCCCAGTCCGCCCCGCAGTGCAGACACTTTCTGCTCCGGCACTTCCACCGGCTCGTAAAAACGCAGGCAGAAGGTTAAGGTGATATAGGGGATATCACGCCAGGTGTTTTGTTTATTTTCATCTTGCATAACTTTTCCTCACTTTCTGTCGAATGACACATGTTTTCTACAGTATACCAACATAAACTCTATTATAACTTATTTTGCTACTTTCTGGCAATTTTGTTGTTATTTTCACCTTCTTGTCCTATAATTTTCATATAATTATCGTTACGGAGGAATTACTATGGTCAATATCAATATCGAAGCGCTTGTCCGGGATGTTCAAAAAGAGCTGCTTTCCGAATATCGCACAATGACACCGAAATCTCTGGATTATATAGACGATTACTATCAGTCACGCCTGTCGAATGAATGGAGCATCGATACCGCTCCCCATTACCATTTCTGGATCGACACCCACAAAAAACAGGACCGCCTCTGGATTGCTGTCTCCCTGATCAACCACCTCGGAGGAGCACTTGGAGAAAAGACCTATTTTCAACTCCCGGAAGATGAATTCCTGAAAGATCCATCCGTTCCGCTGCAAAAAGGGAAAAATGCGTTTGTCATCCTCACAGAATGCAAGGATGAACCTCTGACCGCCGAGGAGGAATCCGCCTGGGCCCGCGCTAAAATCTGCTTATGCGATCCGCAATGCCCTACCTTCTTTTTGCTCGCATCCAGTGAAACCATGAACTGTCGTTTTTCTGATCCATTATCCAGAGAAAAATACATCACACAGCTTTTCCGTTACCGGATCAACACAGCAAAACACTTTTCTGCAGAGTATTACCTTCAGGAATTAAACCGCTACCTCGATACTACTGTCCCGGGAAAACGCGCTCCTTCCTTTGATGCAGCCATGACCGAATACCTTGAAACCGTCATTCCAAAATCCATCAATGAAGGCCATGATTTTCTTGAGGACCTGAAAAAGCGGGTGAAATACGAGTACGACAGCAACCACCATCCGGACGTGATCGATGAGCGGTGTGTGCCGCATTATCATAAGGATCAGCCTGCGGATCCGGAATCCAAAGCACCCTCAGCAACTACAGGGAAAGCAGAAAATGATACGCAAAACCAGATACCGGATGATCAGCTTCCACCTCTTCCGGATTCCGAATGTGGAACCTTCTTTCAGATTGATCCGGATTCCGCTCCTGTAACAGAAGTAAAAAATATTCTGCTGCTGACATTGAGCACCTCCACTTTCCGAAAGGCTTCTGTATCATTAAGCAACACACCAGGCAAAGACATGCTGACTTATTACTATCAGCTGGAACCTGTTCCTTACAAACTGATGGAGCAGTTTAAACAGGATGGCACCGGAGAAAAACTGGATGGCATCCTCATGATCTGTTCTCCCCAGACACGCGAAGACAAAGTTGCGGGCCGCAAAACCGACTGTGAAGATTTCTACGATACCCCGGAAAATTACTTTATTTACAAGACCTCCCGCTATGCCCAGTCCTGCGGATATCAGCTCTCCTACAAAGAAATCCGCACAAACATCGGCTTAAGTGATGAACATTCCATGAAACCGGAACAGCGGGCGAAAGACACCAAAAAACTGATTTATAAAGTAATCGAAGAAATCCGCACCCTGAAAAAACATTATCCAAACCTGAATATTCATGTTGATACCCACGGCGGCTTCCGTACCAGCCAGGAGATTTTAAACAGTGCCCTTTCCCTACTTCAGATGGAGGGCATTCCGATTGACCCGGAAAATATTCATGCAGTTGATTTTATTTCACAGGAATCAATCAAAAAGAACAAAGAAATCCCAACTACCTTCTTTACTTCCGCAAAAGATACCTTTGATATTATGAACTTTGTATCCGGTATCCACGAATGTATCAACTACGGACAGATCAAATCCCTGCATATGCTCCAAAATACAAATCCGGCAGAACAGGAAGTTCAGGAACACATGCAGAATATTGCCGAGGGTATTCAGTTGTGTGATGTTGACAAATTTGAAAAGGGATTGCAAGCGCTTTCCCAGGCACTTCCAAAATTGAACGCAAACGAAAATGCCATTGAAAATGCCGGTTATCTCACCCTGTTCCAGGGACTGATCCGCGACAGCTATGGTGAACGGCTTCTGGACAACCAGCATCGCCGCGTTGTTGATGAGATCAAATGGTGTACGGAAAAAGGATTTATCCAGCAGGCACTCACGCTTCTGGAAAGCAAAATGCCAAGAGAAATCCTCCAAAACGGACTTCTGGTTTCCAAGGCCCAGGATGATGCTCGTTCCATTTTTGATGCCGCTTCCGGAAACCTGGCACTCAGCAATGATTTTGTACAATACTTAAATCATCCGAATTCACCGAAATTCCGTTGGGAATCCGCGGAAAATTATATTGTACAAACGGTTGGCTTCAAAAAACGTCCTGCGTCCAATGTTCCGTTCGTCCCAATAAAGGAACACACCAATTACAATGCGCTGAATACGTTTGAGTCAAATCCTGTCATTACGATTTACAATCCGAAAAACAGCAATTTCCCGTCCCGCAAGTATTACATTACAGAAAATCCAAAAGCCGGCCGGGAAATCAATATTCTTCTCCGCCTGCATATGCAGTTAAAAGATGAGCGAAATAAGACCAATCATGCCGGAAACGATAAAAAACGGTTTTCGCTCACCGCTATCTCTCATGCATTAGAGGCCTATGTAGAGTTATATGAAAAGATCATAGTCAAATTGAATCCTTAATTTTTTCACTCCTGCTCACTAAACAGAACTTGTACCAATTCACCGCCCCGCACGGAATTCATTCCCAGTCGGGGCATTTTTCTGTCTTAATACTCCCGAAACTGCACAAACCGGAACACACTCTTCTTCTCCGTTCCCTTTTCCCCATACATCTCCTCTGTTATCCGCTCACTGCAGGCGGCCACAACCGTAATCCCTGCCTTTTTGAGAAGTTCGATCACATGCCAGCTCAAACAAAATTCGCCCTGGCACAATACACAATCCGGATGTTTTTTCAAAATCTGATCCGCATAACTTTCTGCCAATTTGCAGACTTCCTCACTGCTCCAGTTCGCACCTACCTGAGGAAATGGAAGATCTTCAATCTGTTCAAACTGCTCTGCTGCCTCTTTCTGCTCCTTCCCCCACAAATGACTCGGATGATTGGAAAAATTTAAAAACATATGTAAAAACCTCCTCTTTGACTTCTTTATTTTAAAGGTACAAATTCACTATTTTTGTACACTTTGCCAGATACACCCATAAGACATGCAGTCTGTACCGTCTGCGAACTTCAGCCAATAAAAACTGGCTATTTACGCGTAATTCCATCTATACTTTAAAAAGCAGAAGTGTTAAAATAGTATTACTATCATAACAACGGTTATCGAACGTAACGGAAAAAACATACCGATACACTGGGGAGAATTTTTTATGGAAACTTTTACATACAGACACAAACAACAAAAACAACGTGGTTTTACATTAGCGGAATTGTTGGTCGTAATTGCCATCATTGGAATCCTTACCGCGATTTCCATTCCGATTTTCACATCCCAACTGGAAAAAAGCAGAGAAGCAACCGATATGGCAAATGTCAGAAACGCTTATGCGGAAGTAATGATGGCGGTCATGACCGAAGACTCTGCGAATATGACAAAAACCGTTTCATTAAAACAGAAACAAAAAGATTGGCAATCAAAAGACCCGGTTATGATTGGCGGTGTTTCCCATTATAAAAAAGATCCAGATACACCCAACTGGAAAGGAATTCCTGTTCCGAATGGAAAATGCGTAGTATCATACAGAGCAGAAACTGGCATTCTCTTTAACTGGAAAGGCAATTTCTTTGATAATGATGTACAACGTCCATTACTGGACTCTCAATATAAGAATAATGGAGGTAGTATCGCAAACAGCGATGCTGTGAAAAAAAACACGAATTATGAATTTGATTCCAGTTGTGAGAATTCCATCTACATTCCCGGAATTAAAGAAGGGATAAAGGAGGATAATTTACTATATTACGGAACCTGGGCTTATCGGGGGAATGGTAAAACTGGCAACGAAAAAGATCGGTATCTCCTTTGGAGTTCTGTAGTTACAAAACCTAATCCGGATCCAACGAAAGGGGAAGTCGGTCCAAATCAAAAAATTCCGGTTATCATTGCTAATGATGGTTATTTCTACATTTCTGAAACGACAACTCAGTTAAGAAATGAAAACCCTAAAAATATATATGTAACTGTATCAACCCGAGAATCAAACGGTGCTAACTATTCAAAGTATGTTTCATCTGCAACTGGAAAATATCGCCATTTAGAGGATGCATATGATGCGTACGAACGATTAATAAAAGAAAAATACTCTGATCCCCAAACATACCCTGGTTATCTGGAATCAATTCAAAATATTGAATCCGTTCTTAAAGATAAAAACTACCGATATTGATTAAATAACAAAAAGCAGATCCTGAAAACCAACATTGGTTTTCAGGATCTGCTTTTTATGGTAAAGCTTTCATTTTTTACATAAACTGCATTACATTAAGGACTTGTACAGCTCTTTGATTTCCTCTACGGAAGTATCTCTCGGGTTGCCCGGGCGGCATGCGTCTGCGTATGCGGACTCGGACAGGAAGTCCAGATCCTCTTCTTTGACGATGGCCTTTAAGTCAGCCGGAATGCCTACATCTGCGGACAGCTTCTTCACAGCGTCTACAGCAGCCTTGCGGTACTCTTCCTGGCTCATGTTCTCTACGCCCTCAACGCCCATAGCCTTTGCGATGTATTTGTACTTGTCGCCGGTGCACGGAGCGTTGTACTCCATAACGGTCGGAAGAAGGATTGCGTTTGCTACGCCGTGCGGGGTATCATATACAGCGCCCAGGGAATGTGCCATGGAATGAACAATACCAAGACCTACGTTGGAGAAGCCCATGCCTGCTACATACTGGCCCAGAGCCATGCCCTCTCTGCCCTCCGGGGTGTTTGCAACTGCGCCGCGTAAGGAGTTGGAAATGATCTCGATTGCTTTTAAGTGGAACATATCGGTCATCTCCCAGGCACCCTTGGTGATGTAACCCTCAATTGCGTGGGTCAGAGCATCCATACCGGTGGAAGCGGTCAGGCCCTTCGGCATGCTGGACATCATATCCGGGTCGATGACTGCGACAACCGGAATGTCGTGGGTATCTACACATACGAATTTACGCTTTTTCTCAACATCGGTAATAACGTAGTTGATAGTAACCTCTGCTGCGGTACCTGCGGTGGTCGGAACTGCGATAATCGGTACGCACGGTTTCTTGGTCGGAGCTACGCCCTCAAGGCTTCTTACATCCTCAAACTCCGGGTTGTTGATGATGATGCCGATGGCTTTTGCGGTATCCATGGAAGAACCGCCGCCGATGGCGATGAGATAGTCAGCGCCGGATGCCTTGAATGCTGCAACACCGGTCTGTACATTCTCGATGGTTGGGTTTGGTTTGATGTTGGAGTAGATCTCATAAGCAAGACCAGCCTCGTCCAGAACGTCGGTTACCTTTTTGGTTACGCCAAATTTGATCAGATCCGGGTCGGAACATACGAAAGCTTTTGCGAAGCCTCTGACTTTTACTTCATTTGCGATCTCTTTGATAGCGCCTGCGCCATGATAAGAAGTTTCATTTAATACGATTCTGTTTGCCATGATAAAAATCCTCCTTGAGTGTGTACTCATTTGATTTTAAGTTCTGCTTAGATTGTTTCGGAACGATATTTTGAAAATCACCTTTCGTTTCGAACTGATATTATTTTAACAAGTATAATGAGAAAAAGAAAGTGACAAAGTATCACTTCTGTCACTTTCTACTCAGTTTTGTGGATTTTTCACAATTTTCTTTGTCTAATTTGTATCATTTTTCTGATATTAGATTCCTTATACCATGCTTCATCTGACTAGCCAGATTTCCCTGCCCGCTGCCATTCTCCTAATAGATTGCCAGTTCTTTCACAAAAGTTCCAGATCTGAAAATACCTTCTCCAGCTTCGGCGGCATAGCCTCCACCAGCTTGTCGGACATGCGGCGCGGGGAATCCTTCATTCCGCCAAGCACCCATTTTTCTGTCATATACACCGAGCCGCGGCAGTACATCTCCAGAAGGAACTCCAGTTCCTATTCCAGCGGTCGGCTGGTCTTTCGGGCAATCAGGTACTTGTAAAACTGCAGGATCAGTTCAAAATCGTGCTCTTTCACAGAGTTGTAATCATCTGACCGGAACGCTTCGGTAAAAAATGCTTTCTCATTTAAAATGAATTCAAACTTCTGGGTCAGGCTCTCCCCCACCGTGTTGCCCATGCCGATCTGTTCAAAGGACTGCAGCACCAGCTTATCGAAATACCAGTTGATGAGGTCATATTTATCTTTGAAATTGCGGTAAAAGGTCTGGCGGGTCAGGCCACTGCCTTCCACAATGTCCTTCACGGTGATGCGGTCCACCGGAGTGGTCTTCATGCACTCCTTGATGGAGGCTGCCAGCTTGTATTTGGCACGGTCATGCTTTTCCTGCGTTGTCTTCTGTTCCATCATGCTGCTATCTCTCCTTACATTTCCTTATAATATTGTATCATCACCGCAGTCCCACAGCAAGCAGATTACCCGAATTTCGCTTACGGTTTCGTATACGTCCGGGAAACACATCCCAAACCGCATTGGCATCCTGCTTTTTCTTTTCCTGGTTGTAAGCCTCCGCGGCTTATGTTACAATACTTTGGAAATAAAATCGCACGAACCAATAACCTATTCACAATAAGGAGTACACACATGTCCGCAAATGTAATTTTAAAAAAAGGCGAAGGCCGCACCTTAAAGGCCGGCGGTGCCTGGATCTATGATAACGAGATTGACAAAATTGAGGGAGAGTTCGAAAACGGTGATATGGTTTTCGTTTCTGACTTTGACGGCTACCCGATGGGACAGGGCTTTATCAACACCCGCTCCAAGATCACCGTCCGTATGATGACCCGCAAAAAAGATGCCGTGGTCGATGACGCTTTCATTGAGATGCGTGTCCGTGATGCCTGGGAGTACCGCAAAACGACCGTAGACACCTCCAGCTGCCGCCTGATCTTCGGTGAGGCAGATTTCCTGCCGGGTATTGTCATCGACAAGTTTTCGGATGTTCTGGTAGTCGAATCCCTGGCACTGGGCATTGACCGTTTCAAACCGGTCATCATGGACAAGCTGAAAAAAGTGCTGGCTGAGGACGGCATCTCCATCCGCGGCGTATACGAGCGCAGTGACGCCAAGGTCCGCCTGCAGGAGGGCATGGAGCGCGTGAAGGGCTTCATCGGTGAACCGTTTGATACCAAGGTTGAAATTGTAGAGAATGGTGTCCGCTATATGGTAGATGTTCAGGATGGCCAGAAGACCGGCTTCTTCCTGGATCAGAAATACAACCGCCTTGCCATCCAGAGACTTTGTAAGGACAAGAAGGTTCTGGACTGCTTCACCCACACCGGCTCCTTCGCGCTGAATGCCGGAATTGCCGGAGCTGCTTCCGTTCTGGGCGTGGACGCATCCGAGCTTGGCGTGGCTCAGGCCCGCGAGAACGCTGAATTAAACGGCCTGTCTGACCGTGTCACCTTCCAGTGCGCCGATGTCTTTGATCTGCTGCCGGAACTGGAGCAGAAGGGCGAGAAGTTCGATGTGGTCATTTTAGACCCGCCTGCCTTCACCAAGTCCCGCAGTTCCATCAAGAACGCAGTCAAAGGCTACCGCGAGATCAACCTGCGCGGCATGAAGTTAGTAAAGGACGGCGGCTACCTCGCCACCTGCTCCTGTTCCCACTTCATGGACCCGGAGCTGTTCACCAAGACCATCCGTGAGGCCGCAGCCAACGTCCACAAGCGCCTCCGTCAGGTAGAATACCGCACCCAGGCAGCCGACCATCCGATTCTCTGGACCGGCGGCGAGCAGGCATCGTATTATCTGAAATTCTATATTTTCCAGGTGGTGGATGAGAAGTAACAATATAAATCCTGTTCACAAAAGGTCCGAAGCAGGCCGGGGTGGTATCCCGCTGCGCAAAATATAAGTGCTGTGTTCGGACGATGTGGCTGACAGCCGTTTGCGGATAGTCGGACAAGA
>ERZ1034713.1401-NODE-1401-length-10613-cov-3.524531_pt1 | contig 10613 bp, 9 predicted proteins | sample MGYA00520692_ERZ1034713 | MGnify/ENA primary metagenome ERZ1034713 (study PRJEB33766, sample SAMN09781717) | gut metagenome | biome: gut microbiome | host: Homo sapiens | place: Madagascar | study: EMG produced TPA metagenomics assembly of the PRJNA485056 data... | reverse complement strand
ACCGAAAACAGTGTAATTTTTACCGGATTTTTCAGTGGCAAGCTTTGCTAATTCGGTAATCGTTGTTTTTTCTTTTAATAAAAGTATTTTCAAGTCCTCTGAAACGCTCATAATAAAATTAATCTACAGAGAAAATTTCTCTAATATCATCCATTGTAAGTGATTTTACGATATTTCTGTCAACAGAAATTACGCTATCAACAAGGTTTCGTTTAACTGTTTTAAGTTTTTGGATTTTCTCTTCAACTGTATTTTTTGTAATAAGCCTATATACAAATACTTTTTTGGTTTGTCCGATACGGTAAGCACGGTCTGTTGCCTGATCTTCAACTGCAGGGTTCCACCATGGGTCGTAATGGATTACGTAGTCTGCACCTGTAAGGTTCAAGCCTGTTCCGCCAGCTTTCAAACTAATTAAGAATATTGGAATATGTGGGTTAGAATTAAATCTTTCAACCGCACCTTGACGGTCTTTTGTTTTACCGGTCAAGTATTCATAAGGTATGCCTTCTCGTTCAAGCCAAGCTTTTACAATGTCAAGCATATTTACAAATTGACTAAATAGCAAAATTCTGTGTCCTTCGTCAATAATTTCTTCAAGCATTGATTTTAGTTTTTCAAACTTGCCCGATTTCATAATATGTTTAACATTTTCTTTATCGTATAGTCTTGGGTGACAGCAGATTTGGCGTAATCTCAAAAGTGCTGAGAAGATAGACAAGCGACTCTTTTCAAGCCCGTTTTGTTCAATTGATTTAAACAATTCTTCTTTAGTGCTGTCAAGAACTTGTAAGTAAAAATCTCTTTGCTCGTCCGTAAGTTCGCAGTATGCAATGTTTTCAACCTTATCCGGCAAGTCTTTTGCAACATCTCGTTTCATACGACGTAAGATGAATGGATAAATTTGCAATTTCAGACGTTTTTCAACTGTTTTGTCCTGACGCTCCATAATTGGATTTACATAACGAGAATTGAATTCTGCCATGCTAAATAAGAATCCCGGCATTAAGAAGTCAAATACAGACCACAATTCTTCAAGTTTGTTTTCAATTGGAGTGCCAGAAAGCGCTAATTTGTGAGTTGCTTGTAGTTTTTTCACTGCCTGAGCGGTTTGTGACATTGCATTTTTGATGTTTTGTGATTCATCAAGAATAATATATCGGAAATTGTACTCTTTAAGCTTTGCAATATCTCGTCTAATTAAAGCGTAGCTTGTGATTACAACATCAAAATTTGGAATTTCTTTGAAAAATTGCTTTCTTTCAACTCCAGAAAGTTCTAAAGTTGTTAAAGTCGGAGCAAACTTTTGGATTTCAGATTTCCAGTTGAAAACGACAGTCGTCGGACAAATTACAAGAACCGGCATTGGTCCGTCCTCTTCTTTCGCCTTTTGAACAACAGCAAGCGCTTGGAGTGTCTTCCCTAAGCCCATATCGTCTGCCAGAATACCGTTCAAACCGTACTTGTACATAAACCAAAGCCAGCCAAAACCTTTTGATTGATATTCTCTGAACTCTGCGTTAATACCTTCTGGCAACTTCAAATCTTCTGATGTTGAGAAGTTTGACATCTGTTTCCAGAATGTTTCAAACTTATCGCTCAAAACTAATTCTACATTAAGGTTTTTAAGTTCGTTAATAAGCCCTGCACGGTAGGTTTTTACGATATACTTATTGTCGTTGTTGCGGTAAACGTCAAATGAGTTGAACGCACGCATTATTGAATAAATATCTTGCGCAGGATATTCTACAAAGCCTAAACTTCTGATACGGCTGTATTTTTCGCCACTTTGAATTGTATCATAAACCTCGTCAAAGTTAATAATTTCCTCACCGACTTGTCCATATAAAAATATTTCAAAACTATCTTCGGACTCTTCTGAAAAGTCGATTTTTGCGCAGAGTTTGAACGGATCGTCCATAAGTTTGAAGAAGTTCATATCGTCCTTTTCGACGAATTTCCAGCCTTCTCCGGCCTGTTTAATATAATAGTTGTAAAAATCGATTGCATTTTCTTTTTCCAAAGCCAAATTGTTTGTTTGCATTGGAACAAAACGGCAAGCCAAAAGCATCTGGTACGCTTCTTGTTCATGTTTAAGGTTTCTTTTAATCCAGTAAACAAGATCTTCCCCAGGTTTTTTGATTGTTATATATGGCGCTTTTTCTGCCGTAGTCTTGGAATACGGTACGACAACTCCGTCGTATTCAAATTCTAGGGATGCCTTAAGAGATTGATCGTAGTCAATTCCCATTGTTACAATGTTTAACGGTGGACGTTCAGTAAGCATCAATTGACTGATATTGTCAGCAATTTCAACGTCCATAATTTCTTGTAATTTTGGTAATTCTTCGTAAATAAACTTCCCGCCGTCAGCATCCTTCAAATCCGTGAAAGATGATTTCAAAATGTTTTGTGGTAACGAGTTCATTGCAATATTTGTCGGAAAAATTATGTTTTTATATCTTCCCCATTTCAAGTGCCTTGAAAAATAACGAACTTCTTCTAGCGGATAAACATCATCTTTGTCCGGTCTGCGCCATTCTAATGATAAAAGAATTGTGCCTTGAGCTCCAGTATTTACAGTAAGAACAAGTTTCCATTCTTCATTTGTGAATTTTAATCTTTCCTTTGTTTTTTCGTCCAAAACTTCATCGGCTTTTGATAAAAGAGTAAACATTGGACCAAATTTTGTAATCGGAATATCGTACCAGCCAGCTTTTTTATCCTGTCTTGATATTGTCAAAAGTTGTTGAAATATTGCGACTTCAACCTTTTGTGAGTTATTTAACTCAAAGTCAGGATTTTGCTTTTGGGCTTCAATTAAAGCTCTTAAAATTGGCTCAATTTGGCGAACAACTTTTCCTGTTTCTCTAGATCGAACAAGTACTGAGAAAAAGTTAGCTTTTCTTTTAGAATTGAAATGGAATATATAACTCCCATGTGGCTCTTCTGTTAACGCGGTATTTTCATCCGGGAAATCAAATTCCATTCCGTACTTAGTTTCTAACCAATCTTCGTAAGCGTGTTCGTCAATTGCCTTTAATGCTACAGCAACAGCGTGCTTGCACCATTCTTCTTTGAGAGGACAGTTACATCTTGCTTCAACCTTGTTTTTCTTAAAAATAAGGTCAGTATTGTAATGATCCTGAAAATTTCCTTTTACTTTAGCCATGTAAAAGTTCTTTTCGGGATATGAATCAAACACCATATCTTTAAGATGGTATTCATAGCCTCTGCGCCAACTTCCGGCACTTGCGTTTTCTTTTATAAATTTGTAGTTAAATTCCTGCTGTTTAGCACTCATTAACGAGTATCTCTTTCTTTTCCCTAAGGGTACAAACTTCCGGATATAGAATTGCTCTATAAGCCCTTATGTTGAAATTATTACATAAATAATAAAAAAAGGCAATACGTTTTATAAAAATTAATAAATCATTATAATAAAACGAAAAAGTGGTAGCAATATGAAAACGCAATTCCGAACAGTGCGCCCATAATGACTTCAAATGGAGTGTGCCCCAAAAGTTCTTTTAGTTTCCCGCCGATAGCTTGAACATCGTGTTTATAAAAATCATCCATCATACGATTTAAGCATGCTGCGGTTTTACCTGCTGCACGTCTAACACCTGCAGCATCATACATTGTGATAAGTGCGAAACCGATTGCTATCGCGAAAAATACAGAGTCAAAGCCTTCAATAATTCCAACAGATGTAGCTAACCCCATAACTCCTGCAGAATGAGAACTTGGCATCCCTCCTGTTGTTGTGAAAATTTTAAAATTAACTTTTCTTGCTTTAATTGTAAAAATGAAAAATTTTATAACTTGTGCAAAAAACGCAGCCAATACTCCGGCTGAAAGTGCTTCGTATCCAGTATTTAAAATACTTGTTGTCATTAAAATCCTACTCTCTTTTTATGTGTATGTGTTTAGTATAACACAAGCATAGGCTTTGTAAAATATGTGTTGAAAAATTGCTAAAATATGCTATAATAGAAAGACAAATGAAATTTGAAAGGGTGGATATGATAGATTTGACACAGAAAATGCCTTCGGGGGGGGGGCACGTGATTTAGTCTGTAAAATCGAGTTAGTAGCTAAGCAGCAAGGAAGCGAGGCAGCTAGGGTAGGTCGGCATTGCTATGCCGACAGCGAAACTAAGGTCGTATCAGAAGTAAAAGACGCTAAGACGATAAGACGAAAAGACGATAAGTTCGAAACAAAAATAGTTGCTATCGGTCGTCATTCTGAGCGGTTAGCGAAAGAATCCAGTGATATTAATCTAATACAGTTGCAAGGAATAAAAATCAATTTAAACGAAATAGACCACGCATTCATGCCTCTTGACATCTTTGCATCTAAACCAGTTTGGTGTCGGCATAGCAATGCCGACCTACACTTAGTTGCTAAAAAAGCCGCTTTCACTCTCGTTGAGGTCTTGATAACCCTCGGCATCATCGGTGTTGTTGCAGCACTGACTTTACCATCTGTTGTTATTAAATATCGTGAGCAAGCTACTGTTGCAAAATTAAAACAAGTTTATGCTATTTTAGATCAAGCGTTTTCTCAGATGACTAATGATGAAGGTACGATTGACACTTGGGACGAAGGAGCTGCAAGAAAGCAAAAAATTGAAGAACTTATACCAAAATATCTAAAAATTACAAAACAATGCGACATAAATACGACTTTCAAAAAGTGCGGATATACAACATATAAAAATAGGTTTAATGAATTAACAAGAGGTTTTTATACATATAGCAATGCGAATTATTTTTTAGCTGATGGAACTATTATTTATACTGCTATTAGTGATAATAGTAATCTTTATAACCAGTGCAAGATGAGCAAAAACTTTACAAATTCTAGTCCGTTTCAATCATACACAAACTCTTGTGGAGAGGTTTGGGTTGATATAAATGGTACAAAACCTCCTAATACCATGGATTTTGATCTATTTTATTTTTATATTGTAAAAGATGGGATAATTCCTGCCGGAAGTAAGAATGAAACAGTTTGGACAGAAACTTTTGAAAATCAATGTTTGGGGAAACATGTTTATACATCAGGGAATGCACATTGCACAGCTTGGGTAATATATAATAGTAATATGGACTATTTACACTGTGATGATCTCAGTTGGGACGGTAAAATTAAATGTAAATAAGTTGCATATAAATTGAAAAGCAAATAAATGGTTAAATATTGAATTTTTTGTAGAATATGTTATAATAACCTCGTGCTATTACAGTTGCGAGGTTATATAATGTTCACAGATAGAGAGCTTGATATAAAAATGGCCTTCGGGGGGGGGGCAATCGCTTAGAATCCTCGCTCCAACGGGGAGAGGAAGCGGAAGAAGATACTAAGTTACTAAAGCACTATGGCACTAAGGGCGTATCAGGGATAAAAGGCGATAGGACGATAAGACGTAAAGACGATAAGTCCGAAACAAACCAAGTATCTACGCCTCTTGGCGTCTTTGCGTCTAAATCCGACCTACATAAAAAATTCGCCTTTACTCTCGCTGAGGTCTTAATCACCCTCGGTATCATCGGTGTTGTTGCTGCCTTGACTATTTCTACAGTTATTCAAAAATATAATGAAAAAGTTACAGTCACTCAACTTGAAAAGACATATTCAATTCTTTCACAAGCATTTGAGCAGGCGATTAATGATAATGGAACAGTTGATAATTGGTGCGAAGAAGAGGATTTGGAGAATTCATATAAGTCTTGTAGTGACAAAATTGGTGAAAAAATTAAACCTTATTTAAAAACATTAAAAACTTGTAAGGCAGGTCAGAGTGGGTGTTTTGATGCGAAATATAAAATTCGAATTGAAAGTGATTATGGCGTGTCTCATAGATATTTCTACTTAACATCGCAACAATTCTTGTTATTAGACGGAAGTGCTGTGTCGTTTGATGCTGGGAATGGAGACCGTTATTTACATTTATGGTGCCAAGCAAATAAAAATGAAACTAGTGGAAATTTGAGATATTTAAGAAATTGTGGAGAGGTTTATGTTGATGTAAATGGAAAAAGAGCTCCAAATGTCGTGAATAAAGACGTATTTTATTTTAGAATATACAAAGATGGAATTGCTCCAGCAGGTTTACCTGCGGATACAGTTTGGGTGACGAGTTTTAAAGAGACTTGTTTAAAGGGTAGATATAATGGTGATGCTTGTGCCGGTTGGGTTTTAATAAATAAAAATATGGATTATTTACATTGTAAAGATTTGAGCTGGAATGGAAAACATCGTTGTAAAGAGAAATAGTAAGTATGCTGGTGGTGTTCCAATATAAAACTCAATAAACAACAAAAAAACAATAAAAATATTTTCAATAAAAACAGATGGCGGGGGTACTCAGCCATCTGTTTCTATCAATGAGAATTTTTATTTAATTCTGATTTTTTCCAATATTTGTTCAAAAACTTCTGATTTTAAATTATTTATGTTCAAGATGTCATAACATTTGTCGATTAATTCGTTCAAATCTTTTTTAGCTTTTTCTAGTCCATAAAGGCTTGTATAAGTAAGTTTACCTTCTTCTTTGTCCTTGCCCATGGTTTTCCCCATTTCTTCAAAAGTCGAAGTTTCATCTAAGATGTCATCTGCAATTTGAAATGCCACGCCTAAGATTTGACCGAATTCTGTAATATCTTCAATTTGTTTTTCTGTCGCATCGGCAATTATAGCTCCTGTTCTCAATGCGAGCTTGAATAAATCTGCTGTTTTGTGGGTGTGAATATAATCCAAAATTTCCGGTAACTGCTCATCATCTTTGCCGTATTCAAAAGCTTGCATCAATTTTTCGCTTTCGATATCTACAACTTGACCGGCAATAACTCCGTATGCTCCTGCTGCTTGAAAATATTCTTCCAGAATTTTGATCAGTTTTTCAGCTCCGAGTTTTTTAGAGTTTTTTAGAATTGTTTGTGGTGCAAATGTCAAAAGAGCATCTCCGGCAAGTACAGCGTGAGCTTCTCCAAAAACCATATGATTTGTAAGCTGACCGCGTCTGTACATATCGTTGTCCATACATGGTAAATCGTCGTGGATAAGTGTTTGAGCGTGTAACATTTCGATTGCACAAGCTGTTGGAATAGCATCTTCAATGTTTCCGCCAAACATTCTGCAAGTTTCTAGACACATTACAGGACGCAATCTTTTCCCTGGAAGTGTAACAGTGTATTTCATTGATTTGAAAATCTTTTGCGGATAGCAAATCGGCATGAATTCATCAATTTTTTTATTTACTAAATCTATGTATTCGTTCATTTTCATAATTCTTGTCCTTCGTCTATTTCTTTATAAATTTGTTGTTTAAGCGTGTTTCTAGCGCTTTGACGTTTCTTTTCGCTTATTTTAGCTATTTGTCGATTATGAACCATTTTTTTAGAATGCTCTTGTTTTTTACCCTCGTACTTAATTCGTTCTTTGTATTCTTTTGCTTCATCTACAAATGCCAAGTAACTTTCGTACCTTGTTGAATCAATTTTGTCAATATTGTTTAATACATTACAACCGGCTTCGTTTATGTGCAGGCAGTCAGAGTATTTGCAATTGTCTCGATATTGAGCAATTTCAGGAAAAAGCAAGTCGACATCTGCTGGAAGTAAAAAATCAAATCTTGCGTTGCTAAATCCGGGAGTGTCCACAATTCTTGATGTATCATTAAGTTTTATAATCTCGCAATGTCGGGTTGTATGAGTGCCTCGTTGAGTTTTTTCACTAACCTGTTTTGTGCGAAGATTAAGATTTGGATTAATCGCATTTACGAGGCTGGATTTCCCGACACCAGAATTTCCGCAAAGCACACTTGTTTTACCCTCTAAAAGTTTTTCAAAATTCTTCAACCCTTTATGCTCGGTTGCGGATGTATAAACAATTTTGTATCCAAGTGGGTGGTAGATTTTTTTTATTTTATCGCTTAAATGTCTGTCCCATTTTAAATCATCCTTATTAAAGCAAAGTACAGTCGGAATTTCAAAGTATCTCGCAAGCGAAATATACCTGTTCAGTTGATGCAAGTCTAAATCTGGTTCTTTTAGGGCTGAAACAATAATAATTTGGTCGATGTTTGCAACACTTGGACGTTTGATAAAATTTTTACGTTTAATGATATTTTTAATAACACCATTTTCAAATTCAACAAAATCTCCGACAAGAATTTTTTCACGTTGTTTCTTCAGAACTTCCCTGATCTTACATTCTTGGGAAGAAGTCCCATCGTCAACATAATAAAAATCTGAATGAATTTTGTAAATTTGTCCTTCAGCCATAGAAGAATTTTAGCACAAAAAGATTTTATTCTTCACCTTCTTGGTAATTTTCATATTTTAATTTGTCATCATATAGAAAAGAGAACCACTGTGCACTGACTTTTTGAGGAAAAATATCAAAATCCCAAGTGTCTGCACCAAATTGATTTGGGCCTTTGGCGCCGTTTGTATCAATGATAATTTGTCCACATCTGTCATCAGAAAAATTATATGTGACAAAATTCCCGTTTTCGTCCTTTTTGAGATTTCCTTTTTCGTCTCTTACAATTCCACTGTTACTCCAGTGGCAATCTCCGTTTATGTTGAAATTAGATAAAGTAATTACGCTTCCATCGCTTAAAACAGCACTACTTGAGCCATTATAATTATTGTAGACTGTTTTGCCATTGTAATATTTTTTCTTGTTTTCTTTGGTTTTCCAATTCCAACATCCTAGTTGACCTCTTTTACAAATTTTTGTTGTTTTTAAAGAGCCTGATAGTTCTTGTATAATATCATCAGTAGATTTGTTTTTACTAAAAATATCTCCGTAGGAGTCATAACCATTTTGACTCTTTGCTTGTATCATTGCATTTGATATTATGGAGTAAGAGTTTTTTGCTTGATTTAGTAAAACTTTGTTCTTATAATTTGCAATTAAAGTTGGAAGTGTAATGGCTGCAACAACACCGATAATCCCAAGAGTGATAAGGACTTCAGCTAGGGTGAATGCGACTTTGTTCTTGTGTGAAAAGTGAGACGTGAAACGTGGAAAGACCGTATCGGGAATTAATGAATTGTGAGTAGTGAGTTGTGAATGGTTCGTATCAAAAAAGTTACTAATGATTACGGAGTCACTACCCTCTCTCTTTGTGAGAGGGAGCAGTCGTTTGCGAACTTTAGTGAGCATTACGAATGCGGGAGAGGGTTCAATAACTGTTTCGTGTTGAACAGGACAACTATACTTTAAATTATCCCACTCTCTGAAATTTCTAAACTCATACAATTCGTTAAGAAATTTCTTCTCTCCCTCAAGGGGCGAGATTTTAATTTCTTTTAACGTGTCATCGGGGGGGGGGCAATCGTTGATCTATTATTAAACATTTTAAGCTCTCCTATTATTTTGCAATGACTAAATTATCTGAAATTTTTTTATATTTGTCAAGATATATTTAAGTATTTTATTTTAATTTTACAAAATCAGGAACTTTGTTTTTAGCCATTTGCATTTGCATATATTGAGTTTTTAGTTTCGTTTTCTCTTCGTTGTTTGCGTTTTTCGCTTTTTCGTTCATTTGTGTGTATAATTCTTTTTCTGTATCGTTGCCCTTGATATACACGTCCATATCTTTGTTCTTTTTATAGGCGTTTATATTGCCTTCGTAATTTATTTTAGGAGCTTTGAAAAGAGTGTACAAGAATGCAAATCCGGCAATAAATGTTGCAGTCAAGCCTGCCCAAGCACCGAGAGAAAGCCACATTTTCTTTCGGGGGTTTACGTTTTTGTGTTGCTTGTTAACAATATCGTCTGCTTTTTTGCTGATTTTTTCACCGACAAAATCAAAGTCATCAACAAGTTCAAACAGCAATTTTGTCCCAACTCCTAAGCCTGCAACGAAAGTAGCCTGAATTAATTTAGCTTTTTCTCCGGCTTTAGAAATAGGGTTTTCGTTTTGCTTGGACGATGGTTTGTTTGCTTTAAAAGAGTATGCATTGACAGAATTAATTTGCATTATGCACCTTTGATAAGCATTCCATTTCCGTTATTTGCCATTTGGACAGATGTGTAGTGGTTGATTTTTTGATCTAAATCAACATCTTCATCTTTTACTTCTTTGTTTACTTCATCCATAATATTAGATTTTAGTTCTCTGTCACGGCTGTAAACGTCCATTTCTTTTTCTCGGGTGAATGCATTAACCTTAGTACTATATAATTTTGAAGGAAGTGTTAGAGCCATTGTTATCAAACCAGCAGCAGCGCCAATTCCACCTAACATCCAACCTCTGTTTTTAGTGCCTTTGCCGATAAGACAAGAGCCAAGGGCTGCTGCTGTCCCCCCGACAAGCGTACTTGAGCCGATAGATGTCCATACGGCTAAATTCTTTTCGGTTTTTCTGTTAATCGGGTTTTCGTAACCGTTTTTATTCGCAGTAAATTGTGGTTTTGGACAACAATTGTTGATTGCTGAAATTTGCATATTTAACTCCTTATATTTATAACTTGTTATTTTTATAATATTTCAGCAAAAAAAATTTTGCTACTATGTTAATATTTGCATTTTAATTGTAACAATTGTTTGAAGTTTTGCATGTTTATGTTATCATCAACACATAAATATAG
>ERZ1034713.1398-NODE-1398-length-10679-cov-9.377636_pt1 | contig 10679 bp, 8 predicted proteins | sample MGYA00520692_ERZ1034713 | MGnify/ENA primary metagenome ERZ1034713 (study PRJEB33766, sample SAMN09781717) | gut metagenome | biome: gut microbiome | host: Homo sapiens | place: Madagascar | study: EMG produced TPA metagenomics assembly of the PRJNA485056 data... | reverse complement strand
CTTCATATTTCAAAAAATTACCTCTTTTTATGTTTCAAAGAACAAATTTTTCTAATATAATTATAGCATAAATAGCACTTGATGTAAACATAAAAAGGGGCTGATAAAGTCCCCTTTCATTTAATATTATAAGTTATTTAATGCATTACGTTTTCTAATCATTTCTCCTGATTGAATAATAACCTCAAGTTCTTCATTTGTAGGTTTATGTAAATCAATAGGTGCAACTTTAATCATAACTGGTTCTTGGTCAACTTCCTTAAATCCTTTGTTAATTTTAACAATGAATTCTCCAATTGGCATACGAGGAAACCACTTAGCAGTATCACGATCTTCAAACTTTCCATCGAATCCTAATGCTTTTAAAAGCACATTAATATCGACTTCACGCAAAGACTTACCTGCAAAGATTAAACCTGCATTGGCAGTGACAGAATCAGGCATAGCAGCAACTTTTTGAGTAATTGTCCAAATAAATAATCCATAAGATCTTGATTGGTCCAAAATCAACTCAAACTTCTTTGTTGCTGGAGTACCATTCTTATCATCACTTCCACCATTTCCTGAAGGACATAATACAGTGTTTGCTTCTTCTAGTACAATAAATGTTTCATATTGACCTTCACGATAGAATCCACCAGTACCTTGTGCAAATCTAAATACACCTTCCATAAATAAGGTGAAGAAGAATGCTTGTGCAGTAGTACTTAAACCATTAGATTCAACAACAGTGATAGAGTCATCTCCGATAATTTCTTCAACAGACATTCCACCTTTGTTACAGAACATAATGTGTTCCTTTGCACCTTTAAACTTGAACATTTGTAAACGAGTTAAATAAGTAGTTAATGCATCAACATTATACTTCTCACCACGTTTTTCAGCAGCGTCTCTATCCTTTGCAATTAAATCATACAAATCCTCCATTGTAATGTTCTTAGTTCTTTCATTTGCCCAATCAGGGTCTGTAATATGGTCTTCATTAAAGACATCATTTTGGTCATAAAGGCGGTAAATTCCGTCTGATATTTGGGCAAGAGCACGGTCTGCTAATCCGTACGCAGAACAGAAATGCTCTACAACCATGTTAAACCAATCATTACCACTAATATACTTTGGACATCTTAATAGATTTAATTTTAATGGATGGAAAGATGGATCACCAATTGAGAAAAAACGATATTTCTCTGGTGGTACGACATAACACATTTGTCTCCATTCACCTTTAGGGTCCAATATCAAGATTCTCTTCTTGCTATGGGTTCCTGTTAATTTATCAACAGTCTCAGTATTATTATATAATTCAGATACTAATCTAGTAGCAAGTACTGATTTTCCTGAACCTGATGAACCTGAAATAACAGCATGGTGTAATTCATTTGCACCTAAACAGAACTTATAATCTGTTTGATAACCATTTCCATATTTAGCATATTGTTCAATAGAATAACGTTCACCATTGACAACATATCCCATAAAAATCTCTTTGTTTTGACGGTCAATAGGAACTCTCATTCGTGGACGATCTTCCATAGCCGCATCAATACCACCAGCACTGATTCTTGGTGGGTGTGTATAAGCAGCCAATTCTGATGATTGTAGTAATGAAGAATATTTATAATATTTACCATTACGATTTTGTTCCATATCAAGACATGGACTGAATGCTAACATATGCATTGCTAACTTTTCCATTTCAGGCTGATTCTTTGGAATAATTCCTCTTAAAATATCAATCTTAGAATCATTGTTAATCCAAGCAGTATCAACTAAAGTAGAAATTTCTTTTTGCGTTGCTAAATCAGGAGCACTAATATAGAAATCAACATAGAACATTCCTTCTCCTTCTGTTGAATTTGCAAGACGTTCATTTTGAGCATTTAATAATGTACATAAGTATTCTACTTGCTTATCAGTAAATTGATAAGTCTTTCCAATACTTACTGAGGGACTTAAACCTCCACTAAAAGTTGAACTATTGTTTGTACCATAAGAATTTGACCTTGTCGTACCATTAGTTAGTCCTGCTGTCTTTGCAGTACTATGTCCTGTCGTTGACGTGTCACTATCTGATTGAGAACGTGTATTAGATGTACTATCAGAATGTGTGTTTGAATTTGACGCACTTTTTCCTTCTGTATGAGTAGAGTTTTCAGTTGTTCCTGTCGCATTACTGAATTGCGTTGATGAACCATTAGAATGATTATAACTTCCTGTAACACCTACTTGAGCAGATACTGGTAATATTGTCTTATTTCCTGTTCCAGCAGTTACAGTTACTGAACCTCCAATTGTTTCACCAGTCGTCGTACCTCCACCAGTCGTATTAGTGACACTGCTGCCTGTTCCTTTGGCATCAGATGACGTCGTTCCTGTCGTTTGACCTGTCGAGTCGGAAGATGTATTTCCGACGCTTGTCGAAGTGCTATGAGCACTTGACTGACTGTCTGACAATGTCTCTGACGCTGACAATGAATTAGTCGCAGACGTTCCGTCTGACGAATTTAATGACGTTCCTGATGAAGCACCCATTGTCATTGGAATTGAAATACCAGCACTAAATGAATTAGTACCTGTCTTCATTGATTCCCATTTAGTGGTTTCTTTTAATGATTTATTAAGCCAACCACGAAGAACTTGTTGTTCAACAGGTGTAGCCGTAATCATTAAAACAAATTCGTCAGTTGTCATACCTGTAAGGAATTGTTCCATTTGTTCTTCTGTTGAAGATGTCGTTTCGTTTAATAAAGAATTACGTTTAGGTGTTCCTCCTTGTGAAGCACGAGGAGCAGGAATACCCTTAACATAAGAAACGTACTTTTGTTCCTTAATTTTTTTAACAATCCAACTCATTTCAGAACGTTTAGGAATTTCTAAGTGAGCAGTTCTATGTGTTCCTTTAAAAGCACCTAAGAAGGCTTTATAATCCGCTTTACATCTTTCAATAGCAATATTTTCAGTTTCACCAACAGCCTGTGCACCATATAGATAAATTAAACCTACTGGTTCAGGAGTTAAAACATTAGCCACAATTTGAATAATAGAAATATCACTTGAATATAAACCTCTCATAATGTCGGCTTGAATACTCATGATTTTGGTATTATCCTTTGAAGCCTTAGAAACACGAACTAACTTAAAGAACTTTGACGCTTTATAAAATGTTACTCTATCGCCATTATCACAAACTTTCTCCAACTTGTGGACAACATAATCACAGTTATCATTATTATCTCTAACAGTTTTTAAACTTTTAATTTTAACCTTCTCACTATTTTTTTGAGTGAAAGGATCATAATATTTCGAAGCACCTCCAAAAAAATTCATTATTTACACACCTCTATTACATCATACCGTCGTTTCCGTGGTCTTTGTAATATTCCATTGCTTTTCTCTTTGATAAGCCAATTCCACGCATTTGAGCGATTTTCTTTGCTTGCCAAGTAACATATCCAACAGGAGTCATTACCATAGTAATAAAATAAATGTTATCAAAAACGGAAATTGAAATACCACTCTTGGTTAAATAAACACGAATAATATACATTAATAAAATGTATAGTAAGAATCCACTTGTAGTAATCTTAAACGACTTGGTCGTATTATCACTATCATTCGGAACAAATCTAGCAACAACTACTCCAACTGCTCCCATAATACTTACAAGAATGAATACTAAAGTTCCTGCTTGAACTACATTAACTACTACAATCCATAAAATGAAAATAGCAAGATAAGTAATGGTGTTTTTTAATTTCTTAGAATATTTCATTTCATGTACGAAATTACTTCTATTTTTCATAAATTATCACCTATATTAAGTCGAGAAATGGCGATATATTAGTATATATCACGCATTTCATCAACAAATTCATCTTCAATTACACGATTTTCTTCGTGAATTAAAGCAATAAAGATAATGAGACCGATAAGCCAATACCATTGTTGAATACAAATAGTACCTAAATAATAAAATCCATTTAAAAATGCATATTTAATTAATTCCATTATCTATACTCTTTACCCCAAGTCTTTTTGCACATTTCGTTATATGTACAAATTGATATTTCCATACTAGTTGAACGGTCTCCTCTCTTACTTAACCAGTATTCTACTTGCTTAACCATCTTTGCTTTAATATTTGAGTTTGCAGTAATAATTCTTAACACAGAGGCTTTCATATTTGCCTTTGTTAATTTCTCACTAAAATCTTCATTTGAATGATTACCATACTCAACCTCAAAGAACACTCTATTTCCTGATACTGGGTCAACTGCGATAATATCAGGAATCCATTTCTTTCCACTTCCTAAGTCAATCGTATTTTCTTTTCTTTTATATGAAATATTTTGGAAACCTAAATCATTTAATACTTCAGCACATTCCTTAATTGAATAGCCATGTACTAAATTATCATTCTCAGCAATTAATGTCGCTTGCTCTGATACAACAGGTTTCTTCTTAAACAAATCTTGATATACTACATTTCCAACTGACTTTGATAACCATAATACTCTTACTCCGCCTGAACGTTTCATTGTCTTAAGTAAATTATCTCCGTCAAGACATTCGATAACTCCCAATCCTTTTAAATTGTTATATGCTGATTCATTCTTTGATTTTGTTCCACCAATATTGTTAAGTCTTTCTTCAATGTCAGAATAAAGACTTAATCCTTCAGCACCAATTAATCGAATGATTTCACATTCTAAAGGTCCTAGTCGTGACTTGACACTATCAAAGTCGACATAATTGATTCCGACACTGTTGTCTTTGCCAATTAATGTCTCTGCTTGTTCTTCGAACACAGCGTCAGGAATTCCGTCTTCTTCGTCATTGTCAGTCGAAACAGTCGTCACAGTAGACTGTTCGTCATCAGAGACTAAGACATCTTCGTCATTTGTCATGACAGGTGTCCTGTCATTGTCGACAGACTTTGTCGGAATTTCAGGATGATCATTTTCGAACTGAACTGTCTTTTTAAATTGTTCACGAACTTGGTCAAACAATTGATGAGTTCGTAAATTATCAGTTTCAAGTTCAATAACTCTTTCTTGATGTTCCTTACGTTCATTTAAAATATCTTTAGAAATCATATCAATAATTTGGTCAACATTTAAACTAGAAGCAGTTGCATTTACATTTGCTCTTACATAACTAGAAGACAACTTTAATGCCAAATTTCTAACCTTACCAACCGTCTTATCAACTTCCCTTTTTTGTTTTGCTAAATCATCGTAAACGCTATTGTTATCTTCCTCATGTTTAGTGATAATATTATTTAGTTTTTTTACTTCAATAATAAGTTCACAGCACATATTAACTAATTGGTCACGATTAAGTCTACTAAAGTCAACCTTCTTTTGTTGAGCGACTTTAGACATGTCAGTCTCTTGGACTTTGACATTGTCCAAGCGACTAGGTCGATGACTTGCCGTAGGCTTGACGTCAGGAGACGGACTAAGGGTCTCCTCTGACAAGTCGATTTTGTCGACAGGAGTGACTGGACGAGGTTGAGTTTGATTTGATTTATTTTTCTTACCGAATAAAGCCATAAATTATCACCTTTTTAACCATAAATTTCAGTTTGCATATTACTAAATAAGATTTCAAGACCATTAATGACGTCAGAATTATTTTCAAGGATTTGAGCCAAAATAGCATCTGAGTCATCAGAGATATTATTTTTGTCCTTATCAATAGTAGATGCAGTTGAATTAATTTCATTTTTCAAGACATCAACAATCAAAGAAAGGTTATTAGTTAATTTCTTATTAAAGTTATAGATACTCTTATGATTTTCTTGAGTAGACTTTAGATTTGGATAATAAGATTCATCAGTTAAAGTTGTGTAATAACTTTGAATTGTTTTTAATTGATTGTTAAGGATTTCACTTTTATTGGAAGTACTATTGCAAATAGTATAAATACTATCAGGACTTGAACTATCTGCAAATACAAGGACATAATTGTAGATTGAAAGTCCATTATCAGCAACTGAAACGGCATCCGAATATTTAACCATATTTTCATAATCTTTAGTAATTAAATAATACTCTCCACTATTGTTCTTTCCATATTGAAGGGTTCGTGCCATCCCTACACAAAAGACAAGCACAACAAACACGAATAAACCAACAATAATATTTCGTATCATCAAGAGTCTATCAATCTTTTTATTTCGATAGAACTCTTCTTCGGCGTCTACGTTTTCATATAAACTGTCAAGGTCTCCAACATAATCTTCTAGCATATCCAAAGATTCTTGTTTTGTTCTTTTCATTTATATCACCTTTTATATATAATCAGTACTTTTACTTGTTTTCTTCTTCCTCTTTACGTTTCTTTTCTTCACGAAGTTCCAAAGCCTTCATCAACATTTTAGGACCGAATGCAGCAGAAAACTCTTTTTCAGTTAATTCGGCTAAAATATCAGACCAATATTTTACATTTGACGCTTGTACTTCTGTCTTCATTCCTTCGTCAAGAGTTTCGAATAATTCGCTATCGTCATCATCTGCCAAATCATCAACATTGACTTCAACAAGTTCAGAACTGTCTTCTTCTTTTCGCTTAAAATATCTTGTAGTTTGGATAAAGTGAGTTATTAACTTACCACTTACCTCAATATAATCACCAGGTTTTAGATTTTCTAAATCTCTTTGGGCTTGTTTACCATACGAAACAACAAAAGGACGATTAGGTAATTCCTTTTCTTTAATACCCTTACGAATTTCAATTTGATAACGAGCCTTTGGAGTACCCGTAGAATTTTCAAGTGGTTTAGGTCCCTTGATTACCTTTCCTGATAAATGGACATAGTTGTCAACACTCATTTCTTTCACCTCATTTGTTTTTTTAAAACTCCTTCATAATTGTTTTTGAGTATATAGAAAACAAAAAAGAGAAAAAGGAATAGTTTTCTTTTTTCTCTCGATTAATTATATTTTATTGTGCTTTATTTATTTTCTACAATTTGTCTATATCTATTTCTTCTTTGTTCAAATTTTTCAACGAGTTCAGGCGTGACAACTGTAGAGCCTTTTCTAAGACAAAAATATCTTAAAGCAGAATCTCTTTCAATCATACTTACTGGTCTAAAATCATAAGATGAATCATCTGTTAGATTTTTAATATCTAAATATTGAGGTTGATAAATATCTTTCTCACAAACTGTAACAACATTAGTTTCATATCTTCTATGATAGCCATGTATAAAGTGTTTTTTTACACTAACCATAGCCTTAAAATGACGGCTTCTAGTATCAATAATATCATCATCATATAACAAGAACGTAAATTCTGTTGGCGTTATAAAATCAAGATCTAATGTTGTATATGGTTTAGCATGTTTATCTGATTCAATGTTAACCAAATGCTTGTTAATAAAAGTCAAACAACTTTCTATTGAATAGTATCTATCGGTATAATTAACATCATTTTTAGTTTTATGATGAGTGTATTTGTCTAATTCGTTTTTACATATTTCAACAATTTCTTCATTATTAAGATTTGTTTTTGCTCCAAAGTCTTTTATTCCAACCTCCATGTATAGATTTTCCATATATCTTAATACAACAGGTGAAACTTTTAAAGAGTATCCTAATAATTGTGCAAACTTTTTATAATAAATACATTTTTTCACAACCAATGTGTTATTTCTTCTATCACAAACAACTAAAGATTCATTTGGCATTTCTAATGCAGAACGACGATAAAACTCATAATTAACAATATTAAAAACTTTAACACATAAAGGTGTTTTTACATAACGCCTGAATGGAGGTAAAAGGTCTTTAATTATGCGTAGCGATTTATCAGTTATCTTCTTTAAATAAGCACCACTAATACCATATAAAGTCAACAGACTTATCTCGGTTACATTACAACGATAAAAACTAGAAAATTCTTTACTCTTAATTATTGCATCAACTTCATCATCAGTTACAAGTTTTTTTACTTCTTCAGTAATTTGATCTTCTGAGCAATTAATTAATCTTTGATATAATGTTTGAAAATCCATAATTTCAAACCTTCCTTTCTATAGTTTTCTCAAAAATATTCTATTTCAAGAAAAAATGGATTATATTTTGCATCTTTTCTTTGATTATATTGTAACATATAAAGTTAATATTGTCAACAAACGGTAGTTTTTGAAAGTCATCAAGTCTTTCTCTTTTTATCGCTTAATTTATTTACTATAAGTGCTAAATATGTTATAATAATATTGTAAGTATTTTATTATTTACGTTAAGGAGTTTTTTAAAATTTGCTTAAAGCAATGAAAGGAGAAAATTTATGAAATTTGAAAAAATTCAAAGCAAGGATATTACAAAAAATCCAATTTTAAATGGTGTTCTTGCATTTAATGGCTATGACAAGTCCATTTTAAGCCGATTAGAACCTAAAAAAATCGACTTAAAGTTTGACGACGTCAAAGTCGAGTCATTTGTCAAATATGTCGACAAATGGCGTCAAAGTCAAAGGATAGTCGTCAATTGTTGCGACTATGACGGAGACGGCGACACGTCAGGTGCCGCTATGACAAAATTCCTTCAAAGAGAGGGAGTAAATGTTGTCACAAAGTGCTTATCTCGTAAACACGGCTTCGGTTTATTTAAGGAAACCATTGACGAAATTATTGCAGACTACGGCAAGGAAGCAATTGGGGGCATTGTTACTGTTGATAATGGCTCAAAGTCAAATGAAGTAATTAAATATGCTAAGTCATTAATAAAAGATTTAGACGTTATTGTGACAGACCATCACGACAAAAATGAAGGTATTGAAGACATTGTTGAATTGTTTATTAACCCTCATTATGATAACTCAATCACAAATGAAAATATTTGTGGAATGATGGTCGTTTTAGTTTTGGTAAAACAGTATTACGTTAAAAAAGGTACTTTGAGTCAAAACAAAACTTTTATGGCTGAACTAATTGAATTAGCAGGTGTTGCTTCTGTTACAGATGTTATGCCTGTGTTTGATGAAAATCGAACAGCAATTAAATTCTTTATTGATCATGTTAATAATGAAAAAGTTATTAATCTTGGTCTTAGAACATTAATTGAAAAAGCCAATATTAATCCTAAGTCATTTACAGCCGACGACATAGGATTCAAAGTAGGTCCAATGCTAAACGCATGTGGACGACTAACGACGTCAGAGACACCGACAGGACTTCTTCTGTCGACGACTAAAGACGAGGCTGTCAATTTGTCTCGTGAGTGTATCGAGACAAATAAAGAACGACAAGACATGACTAAGGCTTTAAAAGATGCTTTAGTCATTGAAGACCGACCTGTCAAAGTCATGACATATGACAATGCTCATGAAGGACTTATTGGTATTATTGCTGGTAATCTTGAAGAAGAGACAGGAAGTCCGTCATTTGTCTTTACAAAATGTGAAAAAGGTTATAAAGGATCTGGACGTAGTCCTATCAATTATAATCTTATCAAAGGTGCTACAGAAGTTTTTAAAGCCCATCCTGAAATTGTAGTTGCATTTGGAGGGCATCCAGGTGCTATGGGACTTACTTTAAAAGACTTAGATAGTGTTAAAAAGTTTAATGAATATATGGATGAAAATTATTTAAAGAGTGGATGTGAAGCATTATCTGTTAAATATATTAATTATCCTAATATGCCAATTGAAGACGTATATAAAGGTTTAGAGGAATTTGAACCATTTGGGGAAGGATTTGCTAAGCCAAATTATAAAGTAGTTGGTATTGCTTCAAATGTTAAAATAATCAGTGAAAAGCATATGGGTTGGATTCTTAAAGTAAAGAATTATGCTGATGAAACTAAGCCAATTATCATCAAGATGAACTGGTTTAAACATGTTGAAGATACTGTTAACTTAGAAGGACTTATCGAAGTCTACTTTACTGTTTCAAAGAGTAGTGTAGGAAATAATATCTTCTACTCAGGAAATGTAATATACGCTCAAAAATATCAAAAGAAATAAATAGGAGGAAAAATATATGGTTGATTCAAAAGGAAGAATTAACGCATGGGCTGAAAATAACCCAAAAGAATTTATGGAGAAATTTCTAAATATCAAGATGAAAGGTCACATGAGAGGCGATTGTCCATTTTGTGGTGGTCGAAACACTTTATCATATAGTAAGGAACATTTATGGGGTTGCTTCTATTCTACATGTAATCATAAAATTGGAGATAGCATTCAGTTGTTTATCTTATTAAGAAACAACATTTCAAAAGAAACTTATGATATGCTTGACAAACAAAAACAAGCAAGTTTATTCAAGGAAAGTGTTCAATATCTTGAAAAAGAAATTGGTGAAAAAGCATTACTTGAATTAAAACCATTAACAAATGACAATTCTAAAAGTGATAAAATAGTTCTTGAAAAATTGCCTTTATTTTCAACAACATATAGAAAGTATGTTTCATCTAAAGGTTATACAGGAACTTTATCAACTGATGCAGTCCCAAGCACTTGGAGAAGATTCGAGAAATCAACTCTAAAGACTTTTAAAATTTTTGATGTAAATTCTAAATTTTCATTTTTGAATCTTTTCCATTATTATCCTATTTATGATGAAAATGGAGTTTTAGTAGGTGCTCAAGGTCGTAAAAAATATGATGATGAACTTACTAAAGAACAATTAGAAAAATTTAAAGAAACTGAAAAAGCCTTTAATTTTC
>ERZ1034713.1396-NODE-1396-length-10689-cov-6.426274_pt1 | contig 10689 bp, 6 predicted proteins | sample MGYA00520692_ERZ1034713 | MGnify/ENA primary metagenome ERZ1034713 (study PRJEB33766, sample SAMN09781717) | gut metagenome | biome: gut microbiome | host: Homo sapiens | place: Madagascar | study: EMG produced TPA metagenomics assembly of the PRJNA485056 data... | reverse complement strand
CTGAAAACGATTACCGACCTGCTGAAGGAGCCGGGACCGAACGCGGTCGACTTCCTCGACACTATAAAACTGAACCTGTTTGCCACCGAGATTATCGTGTTCACGCCTAAGGGCGACCTCGTGACGCTGCCTAAAGACGCTACGGTGCTCGACCTTGCATACAACCTGCACTCCGAAATCGGTTCGCACGCCATTGCGGGTAAGGTGAACCACAGGCTGGTGCCTATCTCTTACAAACTGCAAAGCGGTGACCAGGTGGAGGTGCTGACGTCAAAAACTCAGAAACCTGTCCCGGAATGGCAGTCGTTCATTTGCACTGCCAAAGCGAAAACAAGACTGGAGGCGGCGCTAAGAAAGGAACGGAAGATGCTGATTGAGAAAGGCGAAAAAATGGCGAAAAAAGCAGTCGAGGGGGTGTCGCCGGAAGACTATGCGCAGTTCATATCAAAACTGATGGCGCATTTCCACATCACTACACGCGACGGTATGTATCTCGCTATCGGCTGCGGACACATCGAAATCAACGAGAGCATCGTGAAGTCGCTGTGCAAAAAGCAGAATCTGAAGTTGCTGAACCGCCTGTGGCCTTTCGGCAAAAAGCCTGCCGACGACTCTGCCCAACACGCTGCCGACCATTCCCATCAGAAAGAAATCGACACGAAAAAGGTATATGTGCTGCGCTCTGTGAACGGTGTGCATAACTACAAGATTGCTCAATGCTGCAACCCGATTCCGGGCGACGACGTGGTGGGATACATCGACGACGACAACAACGTGGTGGTTCACAAAATGGACTGCGAGACGGCGACAAGACTGAAGAGCAGTTTCGGAAACCGTCTGGTGGCTACCCAATGGGAGGAGTCGCCGCAAGTCACATCATTCATGGCGACCATCCACATCGAGGGAATCGACAGGATGGGCATCCTGCAGGAGCTGATACATGAGATTTCAATAAATATGTCTATCAACATCCGCAACCTCAACATCGAGGCAAACCAGGGCGTGTTCACGTGCAACCTTGTGGTGCGCGTGTCAGACGCTGCCATTGTTGTGAGGATGTGCCGCCAAATAAAGAAAATCAACGGTGTGAAATCAGCTGTAAGAACCAGTTAATAAAAAAACGAGTCTATGAAAGAACTGAAAAAAGTTTTCGCCAAAAAATTCTGGATTCACGTAGCGTTCTTTGTCGCTGCCGTGGCGGTTATCCTATATTTCGTGCCCGGACGCGCCCATAAGAAATTCGTTTACGAAGTGGGAAAGCCCTGGACGGCGCCGGCTCTCTACGCTCCTGCCCAGCTGGTCGTTGGACTCGACGCGGCTTCGGAAAAGGCGATAAAGGACAGCATAATCAATTCTTTCATACCGTTTTTCAAACACAACACGAACATCGAGGCGGAGATCCAATCGAAAATCAGCCGGACGCCTATGCTGATGCATCGCGAAATCAGCAATGCCGTGCGCCAAGTGTATGCCGACGGAATTGTCGACAACAGAGTCTACGATTCTATTCAGAGCAACAAACTCCCAAGCCTGAAGGTGGTCGACAATGAAAACAGGGCGCAAACCCTGTCGACCGCAAAAATGAGGTCGGCAAAAGCGGCTTATGAATATATCGACAAGCAGGTGCATGGTGTGCTGTCGATGTCGACACTGAACCTCGCCGAACTACTAAAACCGAATTACGCGGAAGACTCGCAGAGAAACAAGGAATACCTGCAGGGCGAATATGCCCGCGCAAGCATTCGGGCGCCTATCGAAAAAGGGGAGCTGATTATTGCCAGGGGTGCCAAAGTGACGCCGCAAAACGCGCTGGCCATCGAGGCGTGCGAGAAAATCCTCGAAAGCGAGTCGACAGGAAAGTCGCACTATCCTATCGTGGGAAACACGATTGTGGTGCTGATGCTGTTCTTCCTCCTTTTCCTCTATTTCTTAATCTACCGCCGGCAGGCAATTCTCGAAAACAAGAGGAAACTAAGTTTCGTGCTGTCGCTGCTGACTGCCGTGACCATCGCATCCTACACGCTGATGCACCGCGTGGTCTACGGCCCGATGCTGATGCCTATCACGCTGATTCCTGTCATCGTGGTCACCTTCTTCGACTCGCGCACTGCCTTCTTCTTGTCGATTGTGCAGGTGCTCCTTTGCAGCCTGATCGAAGAGGGGGCGGCGCAAGGCAACTTCATCATTATGCACACGGTGGCTTGCATCGTTGCCATCGATACTCTGCAGGAACTCACAAAACGCTCGCAGCTTATACGCACTGCCATCTGCGTGTTCCTGTCATACTCAATCATGTATGCCGCTTTGACAATTATCGAGGAGGGAAACATTACCGCAATCGACCTGCACACGTTTGCATGCTTCGCAATCAACGCGGTGATGCTGTCGTTTGCATATGTGATTATCTTCGTGTTCGAGCGTGTGTTCGGTTTTGTGTCGAAAGTAACGCTCGTTGAGCTGGCCGACATCAACAATCCTCTCCTGCAGGAACTGTCGGAAAAATGCCCGGGAACGTTCCAGCACTCCGTGCAATTGTCAAACCTCGTGGCGGAGGCGGCACGCGAAATCGGGGCGAACTCGCAGTTGGCGCGTGCCGGAGCGCTGTACCACGACATCGGTAAAATGGACAACCCGGCTTTCTTCACCGAAAACCAGCACGATGTGAACCCTCACGAGGTGCTGACTCCGGAGCAAAGCGCGAAAATCGTAATCCGCCACGTGACCGACGGTCTGAAACGTGCCGAAAAGGAAAAACTGCCTATGGAAATCCGGAATTTCATCCTTGAGCACCACGGCAGAAACCTTGCCAAATATTTCTATACAACTGCTTGCAACAACAACGGTGGAAACCCGGTCGACCCGACGCCTTTCACATACCCTGGCCCGAACCCGCGCAGCAAGGAGACGTCGTTGCTCATGATGGCTGACGCCACAGAGGCGGCTTCGAGAAGCCTGAAGGAATACAACGACGAGACTATTTCAAATCTTGTCAACAAGATTATCGACGGGCAAATCGCACAAGGGCTGATGAAAGACTCGCCTCTTAGTTTCCGTGATGTGGAGGTGGTGAAAAAGGTGTTTATCTCGCGTCTGCGCACGATGTACCACACTCGCATCTCCTATCCAGAGTTGAAAAAACCTGCCGCCAAGCCCACCCAATAACTCCGATTCGCTTGGAAAAGTGTAACAATACGACCGTGATTCGTTCCGAAAAGTGTAACGAACCACCCATGATTCGCTTGGAAAAGTGTAATGAAAGTCGCAAACGCATTGTAGCTAAAGACTTTAGGCACACAGCCCATAGTGACAAGTGGAAACGGCTATCATTGACACGGTCTAAGAGTATAAGCTATTCAGACCGCGCGAGCGGTCACGCTTTTGCGTAACCCACGGCCGCGCCGTGGGAAGGCAGACAGCAGATATGCACCGCATAGCGGTTACTCGCTGCATGGGTGGCGGAATCCACAGCATCGGCAGGCGAGGCTTTCGTGCCGGAGGCACGAGACTTACTCCTAACCCATTACGCGGAGCCTGCGGAGCGTGATGGGATTATACCGGTCAACACCAGATGCGTGCCGGAGGTACGCCACTACGGCCTGCGGATATAGAGTGCGGCCGCAGGCTTCGCATGCGGTTCCCACTTGTGGTCGGCGCTATGCGCCTAAGAATGCCATTGACACGATCTAAGTGTATAGGCTATTCAGACCGCGGCCAATGGAGGGTTGGCAAGTCGTCACCATGCTCGTATATAGCAGTTTAGCAGAGCCTTTTATAAAATAATAGTACAAAATTAATTCGTTAAATAAATAATTAGTATCTTTGCAGAACTTATTGCAATCTTAATCTCTTTGAATATTTTATTTAAAAAACATATAACTATGAAGAAATTAATTTTTTCTTTCATTGTTGTTGCTACAGCGATTCTTGTGTCATGCAATGAAGAATTTGAAGAAGTAACCACTATCGACATCCCAAATTATCGCGATGGTGTATACTCAGGCGACAATCTGACATTTACAGTAGATGGAGAACCCCGCACGGTAAATTCTGTTACGATTAGCTCTCGCCAAGTTGGCAATGACACCCTTTACTCGGACAATCTAAAGAAACACTACTTAAATCCGATTTATGCCACCAACATTATAATCAAAGGTTTTCCAGGTAAGAAAGACCGCATCACCATACCCGCAATTTCCAGTGTAGATAAATTGAGAGGATGTATTAATATATATCCCGAGTATTATGATTGCTTTGGAAAGTTTACTGGCAGTCCTCTTGACCGTCACGAATTTCAAGGGTTAGAACTCCAACTGATTTCTCGATGAATTTAAAGACATTACTAATAATGGCAGGGGTAACATTTTCTCCCGCCATTTTGCTTGGACAGAATGCCTCTGCGCAAAGCGACACTCTCAAGACGGTAAACCGGCTGAAGGAGGTCGTGGTGAGAGGCTATGGCGCCGAGCGAAATCTTAAAGCCCCGGAAATGGGCAGAGTGAGCCTAAGCAGCAATATGATCGCCAACCTGCCCGTGATGTTTGGCGAGCCTGACATCGTTAAGGCTTTACAGACTCTTCCTGGCGTATCGCAAGGAATGGAGGGCTTCACTGGGCTATATGTCAGAGGTGGCGACAACGACCAAAACCTATTCCTCTATCAAGGACTACCGCTCTACCACGTAAGCCACCTCGGAGGCATATTCTCGTCGTTCAACGTTGAGACGGTAGACCGCGTTGACTTCTACAAAGCATCGTTTCCAGCAAGATATGGCGGCAGGATATCGTCAATCACCGACATTGCAATGCGCGAGCCTGACTTCAACAAGTTTGGCGGAAAAGTGTCGGTCGGGCTTCTCAACGCCAACGTCTACGTGACAGGGCCTATCATCAAAGGCCGCACGGCATTTTCAGCCGGCCTGCGCCGCTCGTGGATCGACTTGCTGTCGGCACCTACACTTGCCATCGTAAACGCCATCACCAAAAAGAATGGCAAAAAGCATATACTTGGATACAGTTTCACTGACATGAACTTGAGGCTCGACCATAAAATCAATCGTGACATGTCGCTCCAGATTGTGGGATATTATGGCTACGACCGTCTTAAATTAGGACTTCGCGAATTTGATGCCAAAAGCTACGGCTCTACGACAGAATCGGATACGCACTTCTTCGACGAGAACTCAAACCGTTTGGCTTGGGGAAATTGGGGCGTGATTGGCAACTACGATTATAGACTGAATCGCGGTATTCTCAGAGCCGCGGTCTACTATTCAAAATATTCCTCCAATTATCGGCAAGAACGGGAATATCAAACCGACACGAGCGACCCATCAACCTACGAATACAGCAAAAGCCATACGTCAAATTCGATAGCCGACATCGGTGCGAAGGTGAGCTATATGGCCGACTTCAGCAATGTCTACACGCTGCGTGCCGGAGTCGACTACGCAAACCACAACTACCTGCCGGAGGGGCTTGTAAACAGTTTTCTCACCGACGGCATCGAAACTGTCGAGAACAACAACAGCCCCCACGTCACGTCGAACGAGGTTGCAGCCTACGTCGACAACACTCTTAACTTCAACGACAAAGTTGCCTTCAGCGTAGGCGTCAGAGGCGTGGTCAACAGAGTGCAGGGCACTACGTTTGCCGACATTGAACCGCGCGCGTCGCTGAAAGTCGCTTTGGGCGACAACTTCAGCATCAAGGCTGGCTATGCCAGAATCCATCAGTACGTACAGCAAGTATCAACCAACTACATCGACCTGCCAACCGACCTTTGGCAACCTGTTTCCGCCAGATTCAAGCCTCTGCAAAGCGACCTATATTCAATTGGCGTTTATGGCAATCTGCCATGGAGTATGTACTTCTCTGTAGAAGGATGGTATAAGGATATGGATAACCTATTGGAGTACCGCGAGGGCGTCTCCGTGCTCAATCCCGACCTCGCATGGGAGGACAAACTCACATCGGGCAAAGGATGGTCCTACGGTGTGGACCTGAGCGTCACACGCGAAGTAGGCAAAATCACGGGAACGGTCGGCTACGGCTTGCTGTGGAACTGGCGCAAATTTGACGACCTCAACCAGGGAGTGAAATTCCCGGCTAAATTCGACAACCGCCATAAAATCAACATCAACGCATCCTACAAGCTCAACGAAAAGATAGAGTTCAACGCCGGATGGACATTCACCACCGGCAACCGCATGACCCTCTCGACCTACAACTACGACGTGCCGGGCACAATGTTTCCCGACGCACCGTCGCCTGGACCTCCAGGGTGGGGAGACGACGACGAAGTGGAAGGCGTGGATTTATACTCGTCACGCAACAACGTACGCCTACCCGCAAACCATAGACTCGATCTCGGAATGACGATACACGTCCGCCACAAGAACGGGCATGCCGGGATGTGGAACATCAGCATTTACAATGCTTACTGCCATATGAACGCCATCACGATAAAGAAGGATAACATCAACGATGTGTTCTTCAATCCTGATAAAGAGAATTGGCACCGGACATTCAAAACGCTGAGTCTCATCCCTATTATTCCTTCTTTTTCTTACACTTATTATTTCTAAGCTTATGCATCTCCGAAAATACATTCTGGCAACGCTCCTAATCTTTGTCCTCGCCTCATGCTATCGGGAGCAGGACCTCGACCGATACAGAAACGACGAGTTGTCGAACATGCTAACGCTCAACTCGTTGGTCAGCGCGGATTCGACAGTGCAGGTGGCAGCCACAAAGCCCTACTTCTTCTCCGACGTGCATAAAGGCCGCACGTTCGTGACCGACCTCGACATTGCCGTAAGCATAAACGGCGAGGAAAAAGAGCATATGACGTATGACGCCAACCGACACCTCTACGTCTCCAACACGAAAGTGATTCCCGGCGAGAGCGTCACCGTCAGCACCCGCTACCGCGACAAGACAGTCAAGGCAACCGACGTGATGCCGGAGCCTGTCGTCATCGAAGGAATCACCGTAAGCCGACAAGGTCCGATGCAAATCTACACCGACGCCGACTGCGTGGTCTACTACAATCTGACGTTCACAGACAAGCCCGGCGACAGCTACTACTTCCTGCAATGGGACAACGCCGATGGCCTCCGAGGCTTCTCGATGGGCGAACGCAACTTCACGCACGAATACGTATTCCAACAGCTTGCCAACCAGATTCATTCTACGTTGCCTGGTTGGAAGCCATATTCGCCATACGGCCTGCCTTTCTCCGACAAGGGTTTCGACGGGCAAAAGCGCACCATCGAAGTGAGAGAGATTATACAACTGTCGTCAGGCACTTGGCGGCAAAAACGGATGGCGCGCAAGTTCTGGCTGTATGCAATCTCGAAGCCATACTACGACTATCTTGTCAGCTCTATAATAAACCGCACCGACAACAAAGGCATACAAGGCGGACTCATTGACCTCGGATTGGCAGACCCTGTCAAAATATTCAGCAACGTAGACGGCGGAGTTGGCATCGTCGGATGCTACACTTCCGACAGCCAAACCATCGACGTGATTAAAGAGATTGGCCCATTTCCGAAGTATTGAGTTTGCCGGATTTTGACTCCGCTACGAAGAAACCCAACGATTTGAATGTTATATTCAATTTTTTAGCATTTTTTTGATTGGCAGAGGCGTTAAGTTTGGAAAAAACACTACATTTGTGACGTGAAAACAACATAATTTGCTGTTAGCAAAACAAACCTAAATAAAAATGTTAGAAAAGACAAACGTTAAGACCTTGGAGAATGTAGTGGTCCGCTTTTCGGGCGACTCTGGCGACGGTATGCAGCTCGCCGGAAACATTTTCTCTAACGTGTCGGCGGGCGTGGGCGACCAAATCTCCACTTTCCCCGACTATCCTGCTGAAATCCGCGCTCCGCAAGGCACTCTGAGCGGTGTCTCTGGATTTCAAGTGCACATTGGCAAGGGCGTGCATACGCCGGGCGACCTCGCCGACGTCCTGGTGGCTATGAACCCTGCGGCGCTGAAACGCCATGCCTGCTTCCTGAAAAAAGGAGGTGTCGCAATCGTCGACATCGACTCATTCAAGGAGTCTGACCTCAAAAAGGCGCTATACGAAACTCTCGAGCCTTTCCACGAAATCGGAATCGACAACACTGCACAAATCGTTGAAGTGCCGGTGACTTCGATGGTGAAAAACGCGCTCGCCGAATCTGGACTCGACCTGAAGTCAATGCTGCGATGCCGCAACATCTTCGCGCTCGGATTGGTTTGCTGGCTGTTCGACCGCCCGCTTGAATCCGCTTTGCACCTCCTGAAAAACAAATTCGCAAAAAAGCCTGCTGTTTACGAGGCTAACGCTAAAGTGCTCAACGCTGGATACGACTATGGACACAATATCCATGCTTCTGTTTCAACATACCGTATCGAAACCGGCGACACTCGTCCTGGAACATACACCGATGTAAACGGAAACACGGCCACTGCTTGGGGACTTATATACGCTTCTGAAAAGTCGGGACGACCATTGTATCTCGGAAGCTACCCTATCACTCCTGCCACCGACATCCTTCACGAACTTGCAAAACGCAAGGACCTCGGGGTGAAGGCTTGCCAGATGGAGGACGAGATTGCAGGCGTCTGCTCTGCTATCGGCGCGGCTTTTGCCGGCGATTTAGCGGTGACGACTACGTCAGGACCGGGTTTGGCGCTGAAGAGCGAGGGTATAGGTCTGGCTGTGATGGCGGAACTTCCGCTTGTAATCGTCGACGTGCAGCGTGGTGGCCCGTCTACGGGTCTGCCTACAAAAACCGAACAGACCGACCTACGTCAGGCTATCTACGGCCGCAACGGCGAATGCCCTATCGTGGTTTTGGCTGCCGCTTCTCCTGTCGACTGCTTCCACATGGCTTTCGAAGCCGCAAGAATTGCAATCGAGCACATGACGCCGGTTGTGCTTCTTTCTGACGCATTCATCGGAAACGGTTCGTCGGCGTTCAGACTGCCGGAAGAGGGTGAATATCCTGAAATAAAACCGCGTTTCGTGCCGGATGGCAAATCCGACTGGCATCCTTACGACCGCGACGAGAATACCAAAGCGCGCTACTGGGCTATTCCGGGAACTCCTGGCTTGACCCACCGTCTCGGTGGTTTGGAGAAGGATTCCAAAACTGGTGCCATCTCTACCGACCCGGTAAACCACGAGAAAATGGTGTTGCTGCGACAGGAGAAAGTAGACCGCGTGGCTTTCGACATCCCCGACGTAGAGCCTTACGGCGATGCTGACGCTGATACGCTTGTCATCGGATGGGGCGGCACGTTCGGTCATATCCATGAGGCTGTCGACGATCTGAGGGCTGCCGGCAAAAAAGTGGCTATGGCTCATTTCCGCTACATCAACCCGCTGCCTAAAAACACCGGGGAGGTGCTCGCCAGATACAAACACGTTGTCGTTGCCGAACTCAACCTCGGACAGTTTGCCGACTTCCTGCAGGCAAAATTCCCGAACGTTCTGATCAGACGCATCAACAAGGTGCAGGGACAACCGTTCCTTGTGCAGGAGCTTGTCGATGGTGTAACTAAAATTATGGAGGAATAAGAATCATGGAAGAAAAGAAATATCAAGCCTCTGATTTCAAGAGCGACCAATACGTGCGCTGGTGTCCCGGTTGCGGCGACCACGCCATCCTGAACGTGCTGCACAAAGCAATGGCGGAACTCGGCGTTGCTCCTGAAAAAACTGCCGTGATTTCTGGTATCGGCTGCAGCTCGCGTCTGCCTTACTATATGAACACTTACGGTTTCCACACCATCCACGGACGTGCGGCGGCTATCGCCACTGGTTTCAAAGTGGCACGCCCCGACATGACCGTTTGGCAAATCTCCGGCGACGGCGACGGTCTGGCTATCGGCGGAAACCACTTCATCCACGCTGTCAGACGAAACGTAAACATGAATATGATTCTGCTCAACAACCGTATCTACGGTTTGACAAAGGGTCAGTATTCGCCTACGTCTGAACGAGGATTCGTATCTAAGTCTTCGCCTTACGGCACTACGGAGGATCCGTTCATCCCGGCTGAACTCGTGTTTGGAGCGAGAGGCACTTTCTTCGGCAGAAGCCTCGACGTTGAATTGAAAACGTCGCAAGAGGTCTTGGTTGCAGCCGCACGCCATCGCGGCGCGTCGGTTGTTGAAATGCTCCAAAACTGCGTAATCTTCAATCAAGGCATCTACAGCTTTGTCAGCGACCGCGAATTGCGCCCTGACCACACCATCCACTTGCGCCACGGCGAGAAGATGCTGTTCGGCAAGGAGATGAACAAGGGGTTGGTTCAAGACGGATTCCTCTTGAAGGCGGTGACAATCGGTGAGGACGGATACACCATCGACGACGTGCTTACTCACGATGCTCACTGCCAGTCCAACTTCCTCCATCAGCAGCTTGCTATGATGGACGGAAAGTCGTTGCCTTTGGCAATCGGCGTTATACGCGACGTAGAAGCACCGGTCTATGAGGAAGAGGTCGACAAACAGACTCACAATGTCGAGGAGCGCAAACATTTCGGTTCGCTGCGCGACATGATTATGGCTGGTGAAACTTGGGAAGTGAAATAAAACAGACCTCATATCAATAAGAACAGGCGTGCTTCTAAACCGAGGACACTGAAAAAGTCCCTTTGTAGGACACCGGTCTGATTTAATCGGCACA
>ERZ1034713.1393-NODE-1393-length-10697-cov-3.437324_pt1 | contig 10697 bp, 10 predicted proteins | sample MGYA00520692_ERZ1034713 | MGnify/ENA primary metagenome ERZ1034713 (study PRJEB33766, sample SAMN09781717) | gut metagenome | biome: gut microbiome | host: Homo sapiens | place: Madagascar | study: EMG produced TPA metagenomics assembly of the PRJNA485056 data... | reverse complement strand
AGATTCTGGAGGGCAGCTTTAACCTGGGACTTGTCGGCATGACCTGTGAGGATGAACGCTTCTGCTTCGAACCTTTTTACCAGGATCAGATGGTGCTCATCACCCCAAGAAATGCGCACTTTGAAGAATTAAAGCAAAGCGGTGCCTCCATTGACTCTATTCTGAAAACAGAACCCATGATCCTGCGGGAAGAAGGCAGCGGCAGCCGCAAGTTCGTACACGAACTTCTGGAGGCACTTCACATCAAAGAGGATTCCCTGCAGGTTACCGCGCGCTTAAACGACCAGGAATCCATCAAAAACCTGGTTGCGAACGGCCTTGGCATTTCCGTTATATCAAAAGCGGCCGCCTACAGTCCCGGATCCGATCGCAAACTTCTCGTTTTTGATCTTCCGGTGGTTGCAGACAGCCGCAGCCTGTATCTGGTCTACCATAAGAATTTTATCTTAAAACCTTATGTGCACCATTTTATGGAATTTGTTCTGAACTTTTATAAAAAGCCGGAATGCTGATCCGTCAGAATCTCCGGATCGTATCTTCCTCATCACCGAGATCCTCGATCTTACGGATGACAGCGAAATAGCTGTAACCATTATCCGTGGTGATCTCCACCCGGTCGCCCACCTTGTGGCGCAGGATTGCCTTGCCAAGAGGTGACTCAATGCTGACCATATTATGCATGGAATTGCCCCGGATGCTCGTTACAAGCTTGTAAGTCTCTTCCTCGTCATCATCCTCCATATAGAGGGTAACCGCCTTGTTCAGACCTACCTCATCCGATTTTGACTCATCGGAAATCACAATTGCGTTTTTGAGCATGTTCTCCAGATAACGGATGCGGCTCTCGTTCTGGTTTTTATCTTTCTTTGCCGCATGGTACTCAAAATTCTCACTTAAGTCACCGTGCGCGCGCGCTTCTTTTACTGCCTCCAGGCATTTTGGACGCACCTCCAGCTTCCGGTGCTCGATCTCTGCCTGGATCTTCTCTACATCTGATTGTGTCAGTTTCTCTCTCATGATCTTTTCTCCGTTACAGGAACCGTTCTGCATACGCAGCGCGGTTCCTGCATATTCTTACATCTGCGGTGCTGTCATCAGTTTCACCAGCAGCTGCACCATTTTTTCCATTGCCTGAACAGAAATAAACTCATAGCGTCCATGGAAATTTGCTCCGCCGGTGCAGAGATTCGGACACGGAAGTCCTTCATAAGAAAGTCTCGCGCCGTCGGTGCCGCCGCGGATCGGACGGATGACTGGCTCCACATCGAGTTCTTTCATGGACGCGCAGACACGGTCGATCAGATGCATATGCGGCTCGATCTTCTCTTTCATATTAAAGTAGCTGTCGCGAATCGCAACCTCTACGGTTCCTTCGCCGTATTTCTGATTTAAGAAATCACCGATCTGGCGCATCTGTTCTTTTTTCTTTTCAAATTTTGCCCTGTCATGGTCACGGATCAGGTATTTCAAAACCGTATTCTCCACATCGCCATTGAAATGATCCAGATGGAAGAAGCCCTCGTAGCCTTCGGTGTACATCGGATTCTCAAATGTCGGCAGCATCTGCTGGTATTCCATGCCGATGAGCATGGAGTTTACCATTCCCTTCTTCGCGTCGCCGGTATGCATGCTGCAGCCATGAATCGTGACAATGGCAGACGCAGCGTTGAAGTTTTCATACTCCACCTCGCCCAGCTCTCCGCCATCTACCGTGTAGGCAAACTGCGCGCCGAAATTCTCCACTTCAAACCGGTCAGCGCCGCAGCCGATCTCTTCATCCGGAGTAAATCCAATACAAATCTTTCCGTGCGGAATTTCTTTATGGGAAATCAGATAGGCGGCCGCCGTCATAATCTCTGCCACTCCGGCCTTATCATCCGCGCCAAGCAATGTAGTTCCATCTGTGGTGATCAGATCCTGACCTTTGTATCGCTCCAGGAACGGAAACTCCGAAACCCGCATGGTAATTTGCTTTTCTACATTCAAGCAGATGTCATAGCCATCGTAATTTTTTACAATCTGCGGCTTTACATTGCAGCCAGTCAGTGCCGGTGCCGTGTCCATATGGGAAATGAATCCCAGCGCCGGTACTTTCTCCTCCTGCTTTTTCGGAAGATTCGACGGAATCTCCGCATAGACATAACCATATTCACTGAGGCGAACATGCTCTGCCCCCATCTCTTCCAGTTCCTTTTTCAGCAGTCTGGCCAGTTCCCACTGTTTGTCCGTGCTGGGCTGTTTGGCTGCGCCCTCCTCCGACTGGGTATCAAATGAAACATATTGTAAAAAGCAATCCACTACCTGTGACATGTAAGACAGCTCCTTTTCTATTCTTTTTTCTGATTTTTTCTTCTTTTCTCAGAATTTGTGTTAAATTTTATTATAACACAAAAGAACCGTCTTTGCAAATGAATACAAAAACGGTTCTTTCAATAATTTTTCCATATCCTTTAGCCAATTCCGCCCATCAGTGCTCCTGCGACAAGTGCAATAAACGCAGCCGGAACCAGCACATATTTTCCAAGGGGAACAAACCAGCTTCCAATTTTCTTCTCTCTTCCCCGGTTCACCGCATCGATGGCAAAGTCCTTACCGGCCACCCAGAAGAACATAATACCGGCCAGCATGGCTCCCAATGGACAGATATAGATCGATACCACATCCATCCAGCCGGACACAATGCCCTGAATGAACAAAGCCACACCGCAGCCGATGGCCGCAATCACAGCCACAGCCGCCGGACGTTTCAGCCCCAGGCGTTCCTGCAGCGTTTCCACCGGAGCCTCATAGAGATTGACAAGAGAACTCATGCCAGCAAACAAAACGCAGACATAAAAAACCACACCACAGATTTTTCCGCCCGGCATCCCGTTAAATACATTCAGCAGATAAATAAACATAAGGCCCGGGCCGCCCGAAGATAATTCTGCCCCGCCTGCCGCCATGCCCGGAATGATCACGAGGGCAGCTAACAATGCAGCAAGCGTATCAAAAAATGCCACATTTTTTGCCGAGCCTACAATATCCTCGGAATCACTCAGATAGGATCCATAAATCACTGTTCCATTTCCCGCAATGGACAGAGAGAAAAATGCCTGGCCAAAGGCATAGATCCACAGGCGAACATCTTTCAGTCCCTCTGGATTGATGGTAAAAATATAATGATAGCCATTCTCCGAACCAGGCAGGGTAAAAATGTATACGCCAAGTCCCAGGAACAGCACAAATAACAGCGGCATCATTACCTTGTTGGCTTTTTCAATTCCACCGGCAATACCAAAAGCCATGATGACTGCAGTTACCAGAACTGTGATGACAAGCCAGCTGTTGTTTCCAAAGCCGGAAGCAGTGCCATCGAATAGACCACCAATGGCCCCCATATCCTGTCCCAGTGTATACAGATTTCCGCTAAGTGCCAGAAACGCATACTTGAAAATCCAGCCGACCACTACTGTATAACCAATTGCCAGGGCCATGGAGCCCAGAACCGGGATCATGCCGATCAGCTCTCCAAGCCGTTTCTTTCCGGTTCGAAGCTCTGTGCACATCCCAAAGGCCTTGATGGGACCGCTCTTGGCCGCACGTCCCAGTGCCATCTCCTCGATCACACCGGTAGATGCGATCAAAACCACAAATATCAGATAGGGAAGCAGAAATGTCATGCCTCCCCAGTCTGAAACAATGTATGGGAAACGCCAGATATTTCCCATACCCACCGCCGAACCGATGCACGCAAGCACAAAACCGGTCCGGCTTTTAAAACCATCCCTCTCTTTCATTGTAACACAAATCCCTTCCTGATAAAATCTGTTCATGCTGACAGGTATACTGATTCTATCATTAAGTAACAGGAATTTCAATCCTGCAAAACAACCGGCATCGGAATGCCGGCCATCCGCAATCACAAAAGTTTGCAGCAACCGGCTCGTCTGTTGTCAGATAAATCTTCCGGTTACGCTTTCCCTGCAGTTTACGATATCGTCCTGTGAGCCGCAGGCAACGATCCTGCCGCCGTCCTCACCGCCGTCCGGCCCCATATCCACAAGATAGTCTGCGGTGCGGATCACATCCAGATCATGCTCTATGACAATCACCGTTGCACCATTATCGATCAGGGTTGCAAAGACCTGAAGCAGGGTTTCTACGTCTTTCGGATGCAGACCAATGGTCGGCTCATCAAAAACAAAAACCGAATCCGTCTGTTTCCGGTCCATTTCGCTTGCCAGCTTTAAGCGCTGTGCCTCTCCACCGGAAAGTGACGGTGTTTCCTCCCCAAGGGTCAGATACCCAAGTCCCAGATCACGCAGGATTTCCAGCTTCGGTCTGACTGAATTCATGTGCCGGCAGTACTGCGCGGCAGCGTTGACATCCATATTCATCAGTTCCGGCAATGACCGTTCTTCTCCATCCTTGTTTGTATAACGGATCCGCTTCGCCTGTTTTCCATAGCGTGAACCACGACACTCCGGACATGGAATATCCACATCGGGCAAAAACTGGACATCCAGTGAGATCATACCGGTACCATCACAGACCGGACACCGCAGACTTCCCGTGTTGTAGGAAAAATCTCCGGCTTTATATCCAAGCCGTTTTGCCTCCGCTGTCCTGCCGTAAATCTTTCGCAGCTCATCATGCACATTCGCATAGGTGGCAACCGTTGAACGCACATTCACGCCGATCGGTGTTGCATCGATCAGCTTGATCTGATGAATTCCATTTGCATCGATCTTCCGGATATGCTCCGGCATACGTTTTCCGTAACAGACTGCCTCCAATGCGGGAACCAGGCTTTCCAGAACCAGCGTTGTCTTTCCAGAACCGGATACTCCGGTGATCACAGTCAGCCGGTGCTTTGGAATATCCACTGTCAGCGGCTTTACCGTATGGATCGATCCGGTTTCCATGTGGATGACTCCATCGGAAAAATCAGCTTTGTGCTTTGTCTTTTTTCCGGCAGTCTCTGCACCGGAGAGATACGGTCCGATGACCGAATCCGGGTTTTTTCCGATGTCACCGATCGTTCCTTTGGCGATCACCGTTCCTCCGTCCGCTCCGGCACCGCGTCCCATTTCCACCAGCCAGTCCGCTTCCTGCAGGATCTGTGTATCATGATCTACCAGCAGGACTGAATTGCCGTCCCGGACAAGATCATGCATCACACCGTTCAACCCCACAATATTTGCCGGATGCAAACCAATGGAAGGCTCGTCCAGAACATATAGAACGCCTGTTGTGCGGTTGCGCACAGCCCTTGCAAGCTGCATCCGCTGCCGTTCCCCCGTGGAGAGCGTGGAAGATGCCCGATCCAGTGTCAGATAGCCAAGCCCTAAATCCATGAGTCGAACAGCTGCTTCCAGATACGACTCACAAACAGCTTCCGCCATATTCCGCATCTCCTCCGGCAGAGCTTCCGGTACACGCTTCACCCAGGCAACAGACTCTTTCAGGGTCATCCTGCAGGCATCTGCCAGCGAAATCCCCATCAGTCTCGGCGCCCTGGCCTCTTCTGAAAGTCTTGTCCCATGACATTCCGGACAAATATCCTCCTTCAGGAATTTCTCAACCCTTTTCATGCCCTTTTCGTCCTTTACCTTATTCAGTGCATTGAGGACAGTTGCCGTGGCACTGTAATAGGTCATATCCAGTTCCCCGACCGCAGCGCTATTCTTATTCTTCGGGACATAGAAGATATGCTTCTTCTCCATCGGACCATCATAGACGATCTCCTTTTCCCGCTCTGTCAGGTCTTTGAACGGAACATTCGTGCGCACCCCCATCTCCCGGCAGACATCTGTCATCAAAGACCACATCAGAGAATTCCATGGCGCAACGGCTCCCTCATCAATGGTTTTATTTTCATCCGGAATCAGTGTTGCACGGTCAACAGTCCGCACCATTCCCGTGCCGCTGCAGCATTTGCACGCCCCGGTGGAATTAAAGGCAAGCTCTTCTGCCCCCGGGGCATAAAAATGCTCCCCGCACTCCGGGCAGACTAATTCTCCATTCATCGCGGCAACATTGATGCTGGGCTTCAGGTAGTGGCCATTCGGACAGCGATGGCTGGCAAGGCGGGAGAACATCAGCCGCAGGCTGTTGAGCAGCTCTGTTGCTGTCCCGAAAGTCGAACGGATGCCAGGAACCGCCGGTCTCTGATGCAATGCCAACGCCGCCGGAACATACAGCACCTCATCCACATCCGCTCTCGATGCCTGCGTCATCCGCCGGCGCGTGTATGTAAAAAGAGATTCCAGATAACGTCTCGATCCTTCGGCATACAGCACCCCCAGCGCAAGAGAGCTTTTACCGGAGCCGGATACTCCGGCAATCCCGACAATCTCATTCAGCGGAATATCAACGCTGATATTTTTCAGATTATGGACTCTTGCGCCTCTGACTTCTATTTTGTCCGGTTTTTTGTCTTTCCCCATGTCAACACCTCCCAGATTTCTCAGGCATAGCAAAATAACAGGTCCTACATATTTACGAATCTCGAAGTATCTCCCACTACGCCCGTGATTTTTATGCTGTCGTCTTCGACATGGCAGCTGTAGCAGACAATTTGGACACCTGCTCTGGCAGCCTTCACAAGTGCCTCCTTAAATTCCGGTTGCGCCCCCTCGTTTGGCAGCACACAATGAATGCCATTCATCTGAATCACAAAAGCAATTGAGCAATGGTAGCCTTCCTTTGCCGCCTTTGTCAGTTCCTGTAAGTGCTTCACGCCTCGCTCCGTCGGTGCGTCCGGAAACAATCCGGTCCCCGGATGCAAATCATCTGCCAGCGTGCAGCCCTTCACTTCAGTCAGAAATCTTTCGCCATTACTTTCCATGTAAAAATCAATTCTGGAGTCTCCGTAAGTATATTCTGCCTTCACAAGATCGTAATTCAGACTCATGAGCTGCTGCTTCATCAGCGCATTCGGTACCAGACTGTCAATATTCACCCATTTTAAGTTTGTCTTGTATACAGAGATCAGATCGTATGCCGTTTTTCGATTCGCGTTCAATGTCTTTTGCAGCGTCACCTTTGCTTTCGGCAGAAGCAGTTCCTGCAAACGACCAGTATTTTTTACATGAACAATCTCCGGTTCTCCGTCAATCAGCACCTCCGCTGTAAAACGGTTGATTCTGCGGACAAATATCCCAGTAACTGTATTTTCATAAATGATTGTCGGTTTCTGTTTCATCATATATCATCCTCTTTCTCATCATTCAGGCTTTCCCTCAGAGACAAACTCATTTTCTGTATCATTTATAGCCAATACTCATCTTTTGACATGATCATATTCCTCCGCGTCTTTCGGCTTTTTACCCAAAAGCACAAGTATAGCAAGTGCGGTCAGTACAATGACCAGTCCTGTAATCGAAAGCACTGTAGGAATTTCCCTAAAAAAGAAAACGCCAAATACCATTGCCGCAACCGGCTCACAGGAACACAGAATAGATGCCTTTCCCGCCTCCATATGATCCAGTGCTACTGTATAAAAAGCATAAGGACACACTGCTGTACACAAAGAATGCATCAGCATGAACAAGGTATTTCTTACCGGATTCACGGTAATATAATGAGCAATACGTCCCCACTGGGTAAACGGAAGCAGGACAACCGCAATTGCGACCATGCTGTAAAAGGTAATTGTAAGTGCCGGATAATCTTTTTTCATTCCGATTTTTGAAAACACACTATACAATGCGTAAAAAACAGCACTTGCACCTCCCACGAAAATCCAGATATCTGTGAGCCTTATCTTAAAATATATCGGATGGCAGATCGCGATCCATGCTCCGAGAAGGACAATTGCCAGAAGCACTCGGGATGAAATAATCGAGGTGCTGTTCATATTCTCACTTAATTCGCGTACAAAAATTCCGGCTGAGCCAAAACAGATTCCCGCAATAATTGGCATAATATTGTAAATTTGTTTCATAATTTCACCTATACTCCTTCCATACGCAACAAATAGCGGAGTAAACTCAATTTTACAAACCTGCCAGCGCCAGGAATTCTTTATCTGACTGGACACTCTGTGTTAGAAACTGACCGTCCCGAAACAGGGCATAGGTCGTGACCGGTGCAGGTACATTCTGTGCAGATTCTTTGTCAGTAATATGGGTAGCCTTGAACGGGATACCATGCTCCTTCGCCGCCTCCTGCACCCTTGGCACCCAATAATAGGTATATGGACACTGATCGGTGTAATAGAGAACAAAACCTGCTTCCTTAATCACCGGATGTTTCGCACATTCCTTGAAATGCGGCGGCTGTGTGCCCGATTCAATTGGAAGATACATGAGATTGATCCCGCAGTCGGATATGTCTGCCGCACAAAACCCCTTATAAGTAAGGAATTTCGGGTCAGCGAGGAATTCCCGCTTCCGGCCCTCCGCACACAGAATACAAATACCTTTCTTTCCCTGCTCCTTAGCATCACGGATACACACCTCCAGCAGATCATTCGAGTATCCGTGTCCCTTCATAGAACCGGATACCCATAGGCAGTTAATGTAAAGATAACCATCTGCCGCAATAGGAACCCAGGCATTTTCAGCCGGAATGTATTCGATAAAACATTTGCCGCGTTCTTCGCTGCGATAAAAAACAAGTCCATCATCAAAGCGTTGTCTCAGCCATTCCTTTTTTGCAACACTCTGCTTGCCGGACATGGCGCAGCAGATATGTTCCTTGTCAATATTTTCTTTTGTGATCCGAATATATTTCATCCGTTATTCCTCCAATGCTCCCAGTTTTGCTTTCCCTTTTCCCATGAATGTGGTTTCTACCGCGCTTCGTTGTTCTTTCATTTTTGTTTTGGTAAGAGCAATTCATCGTACATTGCCTCAAACAGTTTCATAAAAAACGCTTTGCTATCAACCTCATCCACTAACAGCATTTCTTTTGCTGGAAAAGTGACTTCAAACTATTCAACCCCCTCCGGGTCGTCAGCATAGCGCACACCCGATAGCGCTTCGCAGCCACTGCATAGCCCTTGACCAAACCTGCCATGATCCAGCCCAGATAGACAATCTCCGCTCCTTCAAAAAAGGACGCAGCGCTTTTCTTCTTCGCCATCTTTCATGTTGTTCTCCCCTTCTTTCTGTAATCAGACTCAACCTTGGCAATAAAGCGATCAATATGTGTCGCCAGCAAAGAAGAAGCAAATTCTTTTTCCTCTGCACCATCGTAGACACTGTATAAAAGATACATTGGGCCATAGAATTCCAACGCCAGCTGCATAGCGTCCTCATCAGAATCTGCCAGCTCGCGAAAGATGGCCGCCATGTACTCCAGAGGACCTCCCGCCAGATAATCGTGGTGAAGCTGTGCAAGCTTTGGATCACGGTATTGCTCCAGCGTCAGCATTTTACGGAAATTGGAGGAAAACGGTTCCTTTGTCCAATGATCAAACTGGGCAAGGCTGTATGTGCGAATTTTTTGAATTGGTGTATGCAGATAATCTTCCGCAAAGCCGTCCGGTTCCGTTTCCGGCATTTCATACGCCTCAGCGCGCTCATAGTCCATCCTGTTCATCCGCTCCACGATCTTATCTAAGATTTCTTGTTTGCTGGCATAATGCTTATATAAGGCGGCTTTCGTAAATCCCAACTGCCCTGCAATATCATTCATAGATGTCCCCAGATAGCCGTTCTGCGCAAACAACTCCAGTGCTGTTCTCAAAATCCGTTCCTTTGTACTCTCTGCCATAATTATCCCCTTTATTAAAGTAACCATTCGGTAACTTCATTATAGTTACCGAATGGTTACTTGTCAAGAACTAATCAAAAAATATACTCTTGCATTAAAGAACCGGAAAACGGGCAACGCCTTGCTTTCGCAACCACAGGAATACCTTTCAGCGCTCTCTCCAAAAATATTCTGTTGTGTCTCCCTCGAAACAGATTTTGCTGTAGCTCATATCCAATCCTCTGGAAGTTGTGTACTGAAATGTCTGCCCACTCTGAAGACGGCGCTTATTTCCTAACTTGAGTACAATTCCATCTGGGGCTCCCACTTGAACATCCCCCTGCTCTGGATCAAATTCATACCAGTAAATGGTATCTCTCTGGACCATAAAATAGAGGAGGCTGCTCCTATCCCCGTCAGGATACCAATATCCCTCGGCGACTGTATTGTCGTTATCATCGGAAGAGATGATTTCATGTTCCTGTGTGCGCATATCCTCAATGGAGTCATAACCCAGTTGCTCCGCCGGATTATCATCGGTGAAGTCATAGTTGGTGTCCTCAATCACACCGGGGATATAGTAATCTTCGTTTTCACCTTCACTGCTGCCCACTCCGCAAGCGGCAAGGCTAAGACATGTGACCTGCGCCAGCAGAAAAACCATACATTTATTCCAACCCTTCATTTTATCGTTCCTCCTAAGTCAAATATAAAATCCACCGTACAGATATTATACGTCGGAGTGAAAAAGATAACCATTAACCAAAGGTTAGGATCGGGCATAGATGTTCATAACAAGCACCCTCATACGGAAGATCGCAAATTGCCGCAGGCATAAGTTCCAAAGCGGATAACTGTTCTAAAATGAAATGAAGATACTCTTTACTGGATGTCATTATTCTTCCTGTTCAAAACAGCTGTCCCGGCAGCTTCTGCTTTTCTTTTACCGGGAAGGTGGCTTCAAACCGTTCAAACTCCTCTTCACTGATCAGCTCTCTGGTGGTGTACTGGGT
>ERZ1034713.1392-NODE-1392-length-10698-cov-21.903880_pt1 | contig 10698 bp, 9 predicted proteins | sample MGYA00520692_ERZ1034713 | MGnify/ENA primary metagenome ERZ1034713 (study PRJEB33766, sample SAMN09781717) | gut metagenome | biome: gut microbiome | host: Homo sapiens | place: Madagascar | study: EMG produced TPA metagenomics assembly of the PRJNA485056 data... | reverse complement strand
CCTAGACAGATCGTCGTTTAATACAGAACCCGGCTTACGGTCTATCTCGTTTTCCCTTTTGTGTTTTTGCGCTGTCTGCTGTGTGCGGGCAGCGTTTTTTTGTTGCAGCAACGTAAAAAGAGGTCACCGCACAGGATTTGTGCAGTGACCTCTTTGTTGTTAGCAAGACCATTGAAAATGCCCGCCGCGTGCGCTTTGGGCATATTCAGCGGAATGATCATTTTTAATTGCATTTCGGGAAGATCTGCGGATCTCCCCGAAATGCCTTTTCACGCAAAAGGGTTGCTCAGTTCCCGCCTGCGCCAAGGATAGCGTCCAGCACGGTGGAGGCGGCGCTGTACAGCGAGCCGGCGGCCTGTTCTACCTGCTCCTGCGTGGGCAGGCTGACGGCGGGCGTCTCGGTGCTGCCGCCCTCGGCGGGGGCAGTCGTTTCCGGCTGGGGCGTCTCGGTGGCAGCGGGCTGCTCGGCGGGCGTTTCTTCGGGCTGCTCTGCCGGTTGTTCGGCGGGCTGCTCAGCGGGCTGCTCCGGCACGCTTTCCGCAGGTTCATCCACGATCACGCTGTCGGCAGGCGTTTCGGGCACTGAGACAGCGGCATCCGGGTCGGCGGTGGGGGTGTACACGTCCGTCTTTTCCGGGGTCTGAGTGGTGGAGCTTACCGTGCCCTCGCCGCCCAGCACCGCCGCGATCATCTCTTTGGCCTTTGCCACAGAGTTTTCGTCCGGCTTCATGACGTAGAGCTTCTGCCCCTTGGCAGAGTAGCACTTGGTGCTGCTGCCGGAGGAACCGGTAACGGTGTAGCTTTCAATATTCCACTCCGCAAAATCGCTCAGCTGCATCCGCACCAGCGCGCTGATCTGGTTCTGAGAAAGGCTGGTGACGAAGCAATCGGCAGCAGAATCCATGATCTTGGAAAATCCCATCAGCAGCGCCGGGGACTTGATCTTGTTCAGCATGGCATCGATCACCTTCATCTGGTTGATGCCGCGCTGCACATCGCCGGTCTTAAAGGCGTGGCGCTCGCGGGCAAAGGCCAGCGCGGCCTTGCCGTCCAGATGGTTCCAGCCCTCAGCGAAGGTGGTGGGGTCGTAGTAGCCGGGGCTGCCCACCGAGGTGAACGCCTGATCGGAGTACACGTCCACACCGCCCAGCGCATCAACAATGTTAATGAACCCTGCAAAATTGATGCGGATGTAGTGCTGCACGTCCACCCCGTACAGGTTGCCGAGGGTGTCCATGCTGGTCTGCACGCCGTAAAGCCCGGCGTGGGTCAGCTTATCTTTGCTGTTTGTTCCGGCAAGGTCCACATAGTAATCGCGCGGGGTGTTGATCAGCACCACCTGCTTGGTAACGGGGTTCACGGCGGCAAGGATATTCACATCGCTGCGCGCTTTTTCGGTCAGCTCACCGCGGGTATCCACGCCGCTCAGGTACACCACAAAGGGCTCTTTGGTGATCTTTTTCGCCTCGGCGTCGCTCAAAAGGCCGGTGGTCATATCGCCCAGCGCCGTCAGACCCTGCTGCGCCCACACGCAGCCCAGCGCCATGGCAGCGCACAGCACCACCGAAAACACCCGGGACACCGTGCCTGCAGTTTTGTACTCCTGACAGCGCTTGACCAGCAGCCACAGCAGCACCAGCAGCGCCGCCAGCACCACCAGATACAGCACCGGCAGCATCTGGGTGCGCCACAGCTGCACCAGCGACAGAACGCTTAAAATTGCCTGTACGATCAGCAAGATCTTCCCTCGTTTCGGGGGCAGGTACGCCCCATTTGCCCCGCCAGCAGTGCTGCGGGGGGTGTTTTGCTGCGGGCGGCGGGGCGGTGGAGCGGATTGCTCCGGCGGCAGCTCCGAGAAAAACGCGGCGCTGTCCACCTCCACGGTAGTGTCCTGCTGCTCCGTCTTGTGCAAAAGACGATGCAGGGAACGGCCGTCCTCCTTGCGGGAATGCTCGTTTTTGTCCAACATGAGAATACTCCTTTTTTAGCCCACCGGAACGATGGTCAGCACGGCGCGGGCAGGCAGGCAGGTGGCGGTCTGATCCTCCGCCGACAGCCAGCCAAAGCCCTCGCAGATGTGATCCGGGCAGGGCGATTCAATAAACCGCGCGCTGCCGTCCTTTACCTCTATATGCACCGTATAATAACCGGTGTCCACACTGTAAGTCTCGTCCTTGTCCAGCGGAATGTCCAGCACGGCATTGTTGTCGCCGTAGATCAGCTGGGCAGCCAGTTTTCCGCCGGTGGCGTTGTGGCCGCGCACGGCCAGCAGCACCGCTGCAATGGCCAGCACCACCGCTGCAAACAGGATATTGGTCAAAAGCTTTTTGTTCTTCATAGCTTACTGCTCCCCGGGCTTGAGCTGCTCCAGCTCAGCCAGCCAGAGGGTGGCGCAGGCATCGCTGGGCATCCGCCAGTCGCCCCGGGGCGAAAGGGTCACGCTGCCCACCTTGGGGCCGTCCGGCAGGCAGCTGCGCTTGAACTGCTGGGCAAAAAAGCGCCAGTAGAAGTTGCGCAGCCACTTGTACAGCACGGCATCCGTGTACTCTGCCCTGCCCGCAAAAGCAGCCTTTGCCAGCCGGTAAATTTTAGCCGGGCCAAAGCCGCAGCGCAGCACATAATACAGGTAAAAATCGTGCAGCTCGTAGGGGCCCACTAGATCCTCGGTGATCTGTGCAATTTCGCCATCCTTGGCGGGCAGCAGCTCCGGCGAGACCGGGGTAGCCAGAATATCCAGCAGCACATCGTGCAAGGCGGCGGTGGCGGCGGCTTCGGCTTCGTACTGCACCAGATAGCGCACCAGCGTTTTGGGCACACCGGCGTTTACGCCGTACATGCTCATGTGGTCGCCGTTGTAGGTCGCCCAGCCCAGCGCCAGCTCCGAAAGGTCGCCCGTGCCCACCACAAGGCCGCCGGTGCGGTTGGCAAGGTCCATCAGCTCCAGCGTGCGCACACGCGCCTGCCCGTTTTCAAAGGTGACGTCCAGCACAGTCTCATCCTGCCCGATGTCCGCAAAGTGGCTGCGCACAGTGTTGGCAATGCGGATCTCCTGAAAGCTTACGCCCAACTCCCCGCACAAAATCTCGGCGTTGCTGCGGGTGCGCTTGGTGGTGCCAAAGCAGGGCATGGTTACTGCCAGCACATCGGCGGCGGGGCGGTGCAGCTGCTTCATGGCGCGCACTGCCACCAGCAGGGCAAGGCAGCTGTCCAAGCCGCCGGAAATACCAATGACCGCCGTTTTTGCGTGGGCGTGTTCCAGCCGCTTGGCAAGGCCGTCGGCCTGCATCTTCAAAATCAGCTCACACCGGGCAGCGCGGCGCTGCGGGTCTCCGGGCACAAAGGGCGCGGGGTCAATGCGGCGGGTGAGCACCGTTTCTTCCGGTGCAAGGTCAAATTCCACCGTGACATAGCCCTCGGCGCTGTGCTCAAAGCTGGTGTTGCGGGCACGCTCGGCTTCCATGCGCTGGCAGTCCAGCTCAGTCTCGGCGTAATCGCCCGCAAAGGGCGCCGTCTCTGCCAGAATGCTGCCGTCCTCGGCGATGAGGTCGTGCCCGGCAAACACCATGTCGGTGGTGCTTTCGCCGTGCCCTGCCGAGGCATACAGGTAGCCGCACAGCAGCCGGGCAGACTGGTTTGCCACCAGTGCGCGGCGGTACTCGGCCTTGCCCACGGTCTCGTCGCTGGCAGAAAGGTTTGCGATGACGGTAGCGCCCGCCAGTGCATGGAAGGTGGAGGGCGGCAGCGCGCTCCACAAGTCCTCGCACAGCTCCACGCCCAGCACAAAGCTGGGCATCTGGCGGCAGCGGAACAAAAGCGAAGTGCTAAAGGGCGCCTGCTGCCCGCAGATCGTCACCGTCTGCACCTCGGTGCTGCCGGGGGTGAACTGCCGCTTTTCGTAAAACTCGCCGTAGTTGGGCAGGTAGGTCTTGGGCACGATGCCCAGCAGCTGCCCCCGGCACAGCACGGCGGCGCAGTTGTACAGCTTGCCGTGCACCAAAAGCGGCAAGCCCACCAGCGCCACGGTATCCAGCGTGCGGGTCTGCGCAAGCAGCCATTCCAGCGCATCCAGTGCGCCCTGCTGCAAAGTGCGCTGCAAAAACAAATCGCCGCAGGTGTAGCCGGTAAGGCAAAATTCCGGGAAAACCGCCAGCTTTACCCCCCGCTGCGCGGCAGCTTGCAGCTGCTCCAGCACCTGCTGTGCGTTATAGGTGCAGTCTGCCACCCGCAGCGCGGGCGAAAAGGCAGCTGCCTTCAAAAAACCATCTTTCATAAGAGGATTTCACATCCTGTCTGTTTCAATGTTGCCATGGTGACCCATGTTGACCATAGTATACCACAAACCGCCTAAAACGGAAAGTAACAGACTGGTAAAAGAAGTGTGAACGTACCCCTTCCGTCTTGCCGCTGCGCGTCAAGCCACCTTCCCCAAGGGGACGGCTTCAGCGGTGGCGGCAAACTTTCTGGCAAAACCGTAAAGTGTCCGGCAGTACAAAAGACGCCCTCTCAGGCGCTCCCGCGCCAGCTCCCCCAAGGGGGGGAGCCAAGATTTAAAATCCGTTGCTAAAGTATTAGGCATAATGAGGAAGTTTCCGGCAGCGCTCTTGCCTCTCCCTTTGGGAGAGGTGGCATCGCCGCAGGCGATGACGAAGAGGGCGCACGCCGTCTGCCCCGTTACTAAAGCATCAGGTGCAATGAGAAACTTTCCGGCATTGCCAAAAGGCGCCCCCTTGGGGGAGCTGGCGCGTTAGCGCCTGAGGTGGTATGCAGCAGCGAGACGGAAGGGGTGCCAACGCAAAAAACACCCCCGCAGGCGTAAGCCTACGGGGGTGTTATTATGCTAGTATGTTCCCTGTACCCCTAAAGGTACAGTCACGCAAGCATGGTCTAATCAGTTAAAACTGATTAGAACTCGAACACTTTCTTGTCGCCGTAAGTGTCGTTGACGACGTTCTTAGCGGTGCCGAAGCCCAGGTTGTAGATAGCAGCCAGGTTGCCAACGATGTTCAGGCCAACGTTCAGAACGCCCAGCAGGCCGCCCTTGACCTTCTCACCAGTGGTTTCGGGGGTGCCGTAGTTGTCGCCCCAGATACCCTTGATGTTGTCGCCGAAAGCGCCCAGAACAGCGCCGGGGACGTAGGTGCCGGTGAAGACCTGACCAACGGTGTTGCCCAGGAAGCTAGCAACGTAGTGGTTACCAATGATGGTCACCAGGTTCTTGCTGAAGTTGCTCCACTCCTTCTTGGTCATGACGGGGCACAGGTAATCAGCAACGCTACCACCCATAACGTAGGTCATCTCGTTCTCAGACACAGCAGAGAAATTTGCAGGCATCATCATAATGAATTACTCCCTTCAAAAATAGAAAAATATTTTCGAACCGGTGTCTCCGGCTCAATCCTTACTAGGATGGCAATAATATACCACACTTTCCAGAAATGTTCAAGTACTTTTTTGAAAAAAGTGTAAAAACTGTGAAACATCGTCCCCACTTTTGTAGCAAAACTGCACTGTTCATGCGGGTTTTTCTGGTGTGACAAGTTTTTTCACAAATTTGTGAAAAATAGACTACCAGAACCATAAGGCGGTGCTTTGCAATGAAAACAGTTGTTTTTGTGGACGAATTACTGCTGGTAAACTTTGCTGCGGCCGCTGCGCTGCTGCTGGGCGCGGGGCTGTTGTGCGGGCGCAGCTGCACCGGGCTGCGGCTGTGCGCGGGCAGCGCGGCGGCTGCGGCAAGCACCCTTGCCCTGCTGGCTCCGCCGTGGCCCGCCCCGTTGGCGGTACTATATAAAATAGCCAGCTGCTGCGGGGTGGTGGCGGTGTGCTACGGCGTGCCCGGGACGCGCAGCTTTGCCCGGCTGTGCGGGTGGTACGCGGCGCTCAACGGCCTGTTGTGCGGCGCGGTGGTGCTGCCCGGGGTACAGGCCAACAACCTGAATGTACTGTTGCCGGTGCGCCCGGGGCGGCTTTTGCTCTGCTGCGCCGGGGTGTATGCGCTGCTGCGCGGGCTGCTGGCAGTGTTTGGCCGCCCGCAGCGGGGCTGCTTTGCCGCCGTGTTGCATATAGCGGGCGCGGCTGTGCCCGTACAGGCCTACCACGACACCGGTTTTACCCTGCAAGACCCCCTTGCCGGGCGGCGGGTGGTGCTGGTGCAGTACCCGCCAGTGCGCAGCCGGCTGCCCGCGCCGCTGCGGGCGTACTTAGACGGCTGGTTTGCCGCCGGTGCTGCCCCACCCCCGGGGCTGGGGGTGCAGTTTGTGCCCTGCGCCGCCGTTACCGGCCACTGTCTGCTGCCCGCCGTGCCTGCCGCGCTGTGCCGTGGGCAGCGCCGCGTGCCCGGCCTGCTGGCGGCTTTTTGCGCCCCGGACGCCCCCACCGGCCCATGGACGCTGCTGCTGGGGGATGACGTAGCGGAGGAGATGGGGGTGTAGAGCTGAGACGGTTTAAAAATGCGCTCCGCTATGGGTACGAACCCTCTCAGGCTCACTGCGTTCGCCAGCTCCCCCGAGGGGGAGCGGACTGAGAGGGTTCAAGCGATACCCCCTCAGTCAAAGCCTGCGGCTTTGCCAGTCAGCAGGCTCGCCCTCTCAGGCGCTAACGCGCCAGCTCTCCCGGAGGGAGAGCCAAGTTTTAAAGTCCGTTACTAAAGCTTTAGGAGCAATGAAAAAGTTTCCGGCAGTGCTCTTGCCTCTCCCTTTGAGGAAAGACTTCCCCCGCTCCGGGGGAAGATGTCGCGCAGCGACAAAAGGGGGAGTGTGGCACGGCGTAAGCCGTGACGGAGAGGGCGCAGACAGGTTTCCCTTATATTACATATAATAAAAGGTGCACAGGAGGGATATCCATGTTGCAGTTTTTCCGCAAGGTCTGGCAGCGGCTATGGGGGCGTTTGCGCTACTGCGGCGCGGTGCATTATCTGGCGGGCGGGCCCAGCCTGCCTCCGCCCCTGACCCCCGAGCAGGAAAAAGCCCTGCTTGACTGCATGGCCGCCGGGGACGCTGCCGCCCGGGAGGAGCTGATCACCCACAACCTGCGGCTGGTGGTGTATCTGGCCAAAAAGTACGAGAACAGCGGTGTGCCCGCCGAGGACTTGGTAAGCATTGGTACCATCGGGCTGATCAAGGCGGTAAACACCTTCACTCCTGCCCGCAGCATCAAGCTTGCCACCTACGCCAGCCGCTGCATCGGCAACGAGATATTGATGTACCTGCGCAAAAGCTCCAACCGTCGGCAGGAGGCCAGCATCGACGAGCCTTTGAACGTGGACGGCGACGGCAACGAGCTGCTGCTCTCGGATATCCTGGGCAGCGATGCCAACGCCGTAAGCCAGCAGCTGGAGCAGGACGCCGAGCGTGCGGTGCTGCGCCGCGCCGTGGCAGCGCTCTCGGCGCGGGAGCGGCAGATCATGGAGCTGCGCTTCGGCCTTACCGACGGCGTGGAGCGCACCCAGAAGGAAGCCGCCGATGCCCTTGGCATCAGCCAGAGTTATATCTCCCGGCTGGAAAAGCGCATCATCCACACCCTGAAAGCCCGCCTTGAAAGCGAGTAGCCACACTTGACATTCCGCGTGGGAACGTGTATAATGAAAATACAAAAGGCGCTGGCCCGGCAAACGGCTAACTCCTTACCATGTTAGATCAAAAGAAAAATGACCGTTCAGGATTGGGAGTCACTGAGGGCGGTCATTTTTTCTTTTTATCATCACTGTGTGATACAGTCCATGTGATCTGAAAGGTGATGTAGATTGCTCCGCCGAGCAGCGTGAGCAGCAATACGACCTGTTCAAATGTCATGACGCATCCCCCCTTCCCGCCCTTAAGCGTCCGGGGAGAATCGAGATTTCAAAGAAAAAAATTCGCTCTTACCCGGCACTCAGGTACCGGTAAGGAGCTAGCCGCCTGCGTTTGTGGGCACAGCGCCTGATGGGCGGCTTGCACCGCCAGTCACAGCATACCATAAAATTACAGGTTTGTCTATAATGCGTCCCTCTTTTGCGGAGGGGCGCTCAAATTTTTCCACGCATAGCGCCCGGCGCACAGAGCCATACTTCCGGTAAAGCTAAAAGACCGGGGGCGTTTGGATGTACAACAAGGTGGAGCTATGCGGTGTGAACACAGGGCAGCTGCCTGTACTGACCGAAGCGGAAAAGCGGCAGCTGCTCACCCTTGCCCACGCCGGGGACAAGGCTGCACGGGCGCGGATGGTGGAGGGCAACCTGCGGCTGGTGCTCAGCGTAGTGCAGCGGTTTGCCCAGCGGGGCGAGAATCTGGACGATCTGTTTCAGGTGGGGTGCATCGGGCTGATCAAAGCTATCGACAACTTCGACCCCGCGCAGCCGGTGCGGTTCTCCACCTACGGTGTGCCGATGATCATCGGGGAGATACGGCGATTCCTGCGGGACAACAACGCCCTGCGGGTAAGCCGCACCCTGCGGGACACCGCCTACCGCGCCATGCAGGCGCGGGAAACGCTGGAAAAGCAACTGGGGCGCGAGCCCACCATGGACGAGATCGCCGCCGCAGCGGGGCTTGCCCGGCGCGAGGTGACCGCCGCGCTGGAATCGGTAGTGGAGCCGCTCAGCCTTGACGAGCCGGTGTACACCGACGGCGGCGATGCGATGTATGTGATCGATCAGGTGCGTGACCCGGACAGCGAGGAAAGCTGGATCAGCGGGTTGCAGTTCCGCGATACGGTAGCCGCCCTTTCGCCCCGGGAAAAGCGCATTATGGAGCTGCGGTATCTGCGCGGCAAGACCCAGATGGAGGTGGCGCAGGAGATCGGCATCAGTCAGGCACAGGTAAGCCGGTTGGAAAAAGGTGCCTTGCAGCAGTTCCACACCGGGGGATAAAATAGCCGTTTTTTTGCGTTCCCTATGAAAAAGTGGTTCAAAAACGTCCGCAGACGTTTTTGAACCACAAATTATAATTATGTTTTCCGCCGAATATGGCCAAAGCAGCGCGGCGGCCATTCAAGAACGTCCCAACCAAAAAAGACCGCTGCACGGCGCAGCGGTCTTTTTTGGCTTTAGCGGCGGCTGTATCTGCGCCGGGTGGCAGCCCCGCCCCGCAGATGGCGCTCGGCCTTGTTGCGGGCCAGCACGGCACGCACCTGCCCGTACAATGCAGGGCTGATGCTGCGCAGCCGCACGGCAACGTCCTTGTGCACGGTGGACTTGCTGCACCCGAACGCAGCCGCCGCTGCCCGCACCGTGGCGTTGTGGGCGGCAATATACTCCCCCAGCTGCACGGCGCGCTGTTCCGGATCTGCTTTCATATCCCGCCTCCCTGCGTTCCAACTTTGCAATGGTATAACATACGCGCCGCCGGGGCGGATTATGTCTGCGGGCTTGACTTTTTGTCCTCCGGCGCGTATACTGTGGGCGGACATAAAAACAGGGGCGCCGTAAGGCTGAGATCCGCATCGCGCGGAGTACCCTTTACCTGATCCGGGCAATGCCGGCGTAGGGAGTTTGCGGAACTGTCCTATACGTTCAACAAACCTCCATGCGTCTGCTGCCAGCAGGCGCATTTTGTTTTTGTGTACTACTATGAGAGAGGAATCTTTTCATCATGTCCAAAACCTATTCCAAGACCCGTATTCTGGTGGAATGTGCCCTGATGATCGCCATTGGCACGGTGCTTTCCAACATCAAGTTCTTCACCATGCCCAACGGCGGCAGCATTACCCTGCTGAGCATGCTGCCCTTTGTGCTGGTGTCCTTCCGCCACGGCGCAAAGTGGGGTCTGTTCACCGGTTTCGTGAACTCCTGCCTGCAGATGATCATGGGCTTCTACCCTCCTCCCGCTTCCACCTTCCTCTACTTCCTCGGTGAGGTGCTGCTGGACTATGTGCTGGCCTTTATGGCACTGGGTCTGGCCGAGCTGTTCGCCCGCCCCTTCAAGAACCGCACCGTAGGCGTAGCCGTGGGCACCTTTGCCGCCGGTTTCCTGCGCTTTATGTGCAGCTTTTTGTCCGGCGTGCTGGTCTGGGGTAACCTGAATGACGGTCTGGCCGCATGGACTTACAGCCTGACCTACAACGGCAGCTATATGCTGCCCGAGACCCTGCTCACCATGGTGGCTGCTGTGCTGCTGTGCCGTGTGGCCCCGCAGATCTTCGACCGTCAGGCACGCTAAGGCGTAGTTTTTCTAAAAAGAGCTTCCCCCGCTTCCCGATCCCCGCCGGGCACACGCCCTGCGGGGATCTTTTGCTGCAAATTTTTTCAAAAAACTGTTGACAAGCGTCCCTCCGGCTGGTATAATTACACACGTCGTCAGGCACAAGGAAAGACATCTGGGGGTTTAGCTCAGCTGGGAGAGCGCTTGCATGGCATGCAAGAGGTCACCGGTTCGATCCCGGTAATCTCCACCAGAACCAAAGCACTACACAGAAATGTGTGGTGCTTTTTTGTTGCTGCCAAACGAGTGAGGGCCTAGCTCAGCCGGGAGAGCGCCGTGCATGGACTGCAAGAGGGTCACCGTGATCAGAATCGGCCCGGTAATCTCCACCAGAAAAAAGCACTACACAGAAATGTGTGGTGCTTTTTTTGTTGATGCCAAACGAGTGAGGGCCTAGCTCAGCCGGGAGAGCGCCGTGCATGGACCGCAAGAGGGTCACCGTGATCAGAATCGGCCCGGTAATCTCCACAAAAAAGCACTGTACTTCGTAGGAAGTATGGTGCTTTTCTTTTTGCTGAAGCCG
>ERZ1034713.1388-NODE-1388-length-10761-cov-4.057258_pt1 | contig 10761 bp, 9 predicted proteins | sample MGYA00520692_ERZ1034713 | MGnify/ENA primary metagenome ERZ1034713 (study PRJEB33766, sample SAMN09781717) | gut metagenome | biome: gut microbiome | host: Homo sapiens | place: Madagascar | study: EMG produced TPA metagenomics assembly of the PRJNA485056 data... | reverse complement strand
CGCCAGAACTTTGTTTATGGAAATGAAGCAGAGGGAGTTCCAGGCTGTATTGCAAATGGAATTGATGAGGCAACGGCAAATAAAATCTATGATGAAATGATTGATTTCGCCAAATATGCTTTTAATAAGTCCCATGCAGCAGCCTATGCAGTTGTTTCCTATCAGACTGCATATCTGAAATATTACTATCCTGTGGAATTTATGGCCGCATTAATGACATCGGTTATTGATTTTCCCAATAAGGTTGCAGAATATATTCTAGTCTGCAGACAGATGGGGATTAAGATCCTGCCGCCGGATGTGAACTGTGGAATGTACGGATTCTCTGTAGATAACGGTGCGATCCGATATGGTCTGTCCGCTATAAAGAGTGTGGGACGTCCGGTTATTGAAAGCCTGGTAAGAGAGAGGGAAGAGAACGGACAATATCGTTCCCTGAAGGATTTTATGGAACGAAACTCTCCGCAGATGAATAAGCGAGCAGTAGAAAACTTTATCAAAGCAGGTGCGCTGGATTGCCTGGATGGTAACCGCCGCCAGAAAATGCTGGTTTATCAGAAGATTTCAGACAGTATCAGTCAGGATAAGAAGAATTCACTGGCAGGCCAGATGAGCCTTTTTGATCTGGTAAGCGAGGAGGACAAGAAAGAATTTGAAATCCGTATGCCCGATGTGGAGGAATTCGGAAAAGAGGAACTTCTGGGATATGAGAAGGAAGTTCTGGGAATCTACCTCAGTGGTCATCCTCTGGAAAATTACCGGGGAATGATGGAGAAAACCATTTCTGCGAAAACCTCTGATTTTCAGCAGGATGAAGAAACAAATCTTCCGAAAGTCATGGATGGTCAGAAAGTAATTATCGGTGGAATGATTACGGATAAAACCATCAAATATACAAAGAATAATAAGGTTATGGCATTCCTCACAGTGGAGGATCTGGTAGGAACAGTGGAGGTAGTTGTGTTCCCCAGAGATTATGAGAAAAGTCAGCAGTTCCTGAATGAAGAAGGCAGAGTATTTATTCAGGGCAGAGTATCTGCAGAGGACGATCGCGCCAGTAAACTGATCCTTGAAAAAATCCGTCCCTTTGACAATATGCCAAGGGAAATCTGGATACAGTTTGACAATAAAGAAAGCTACACACAGCAATCTCAGGAACTGCTTGCAGATCTCAGACGTTCACCGGGTGACAGTGCTGTTGTGATCTACCTGAAAGACGTAAAGGCCATAAAGAAGCTTCCGGTTGGATATCATGCACAAATTCAGGACTCATGGCTGAACTATATGTACGAAAAATATGGTCAAACCAATGTTAAAGTTGTAGAAAGAGGATTGAAAAACTTATAAAAATGCGCTAAACTATACCCGAATATGTGTATAGTAAAAATGAGATAGATTCAGAAGATGGAGGAAGAAAAGATGGCAGAAAACAAGATAAAAACCATTGGTGTCCTTACCAGCGGTGGTGACGCACCTGGAATGAATGCTGCAATTCGTGCAGTTGTCAGAAGAGGTTTAAGCAATGGATTAAATGTAAAAGGTATTCTGAAAGGATACAATGGTCTGTTAAACGAAGAGATTATTGACATGAGCGCAAAAGATGTATCTGATACAATCGAGCGTGGAGGTACAATCCTTTATACAGCACGTTGTGCAGAATTCCGTACAGAAGAAGGCCAGAAACGTGGAGCAGAGATCTGCAGAAAACATGGAATCGACGGACTTGTTGTCATCGGTGGTGACGGATCCTTCGCAGGTGCTCAGAAGCTTGCGAATCTCGGAATCAATACAATCGGTCTTCCCGGAACAATCGACCTTGACATTGCATGTACAGAATATACCATCGGATTTGATACAGCTGTAAACACAGCAATGGAAGCAATTGATAAAGTACGTGATACTTCCACTTCTCATGAGAGATGCAGTATCATCGAGGTTATGGGACGTGGTGCAGGATATATTGCTCTGTGGTGCGGTATTGCCAACGGTGCTGAGGACGTTCTGGTTCCTGAAAAATATGACTATGATGAGCAGAAGCTGATCAATAACATTATCGAGAGTCGTAAGAAAGGCAAAAAGCATCACATCATCATCAATGCAGAAGGTATCGGCCATTCTGAAGCAATGGCAAAACGTATCGAAGCTGCCACAGGTATCGAAACACGTGCTACAATCCTTGGACACATGCAGCGTGGTGGAAGCCCGACATGTAAAGACCGTGTATATGCATCTATGATGGGTGCTCTGGCTGTAGACCTTCTTGTTGCAGGCAAGACATGCCGCGTTGTCGGATATCGTCACGGTGAATTCGTAGACTTCGATATCAATGAAGCACTTGCTATGCAGAAAGGTATCTCTGATTACCAGTGGGAAGTATGCCAGTCACTTTCTCATAACTATGATAAAAACAACAAATAACAAATGAATAAAAAGATGCAGTTATATAACAGACTGCATAAATTAAATACTGCTCAGATAATTACCCTCGGTTTTGCGGGGGTGATTATCTTAGGGGGATTACTTCTGTGGCTGCCGTTTTGTACGGCACCCGGATACCACACATCTTTTACAGATGCCATGTTTACCGCAACCACAAGTATATGTGTAACAGGGCTTGTGACAGTTGTTACGGCAACTCACTGGACTCTGGCAGGCAAGATTATTATTCTTGTCCTGATCCAGATCGGAGGTGTGGGACTGATTTCCCTGGGCAGTATTATTTTTATAAGTCTGAGAAAGAAAATATCGCTGAGGAACCGGCGTGTTATCCAGGAGTCCTATAATATGGACAGAATGGGTGGGATGGTCAGGCTGGTGAAGAAAGTTCTGATCTGTGTGTTTGGAGCAGAAGGAATCGGTGCAGTGTGTTATGCAGTTCGATTTATTCCGCAGTTCGGTCTGGCAAAAGGTCTGGGATACTCTGTTTTTACGGCTGTATCTGCATTCTGTAATGCTGGTATTGATCTGCTGGGAGAGGACAGCCTGGCTCAGTATGTTGCTGATCCGATCGTGAACTTTACAAGTGTAGGACTGATCATTATGTCAGGTCTTGGGTTTGTGGTCTGGTGGGATATCTGGGATAAGATCAAACGAGTCATCAGAGGGAAACTTCCTGTGGGACGTGTGTTTAAAAATCTTCGTCTTCACAGTAAGATTGTGTTGATGATGACGCTGATACTTGTTGTGGGCGGTACAGTACTGATCTTTCTGTTTGATCATGGAAATCCGGAAAGTATCGGGACATATTCGCCGGGAACGAAGTGGATGGCATCTTTGTTCCAGTCAGTTACCACAAGAACAGCCGGATTTTTCACTGTAAGCCAGGAGAGATTTTCCAATGCAACTTATATGCTGTGCCTGATATTGATGTTGATCGGCGGTTCCCCTATGGGAACAGCAGGTGGAATTAAGACAACAACAGTTGCGGTCCTTCTGCTGAGTCTGAAATCCAATCTTCAGGGAAAACGGGATGTGGAAGTATACCACAGGAGAATCAGAGACAGCTATATCCGTTCTGCGATCGTAGTGACAGGTATGGTACTTACAGTACTTATTCTCATGAGTATGCTGTTGTGTGCAGCCATGCCGGAAGCACCTATAGAAGATGTTGTTTATGAAATTACATCTGCGGTTGCAACGGTAGGACTTAGCAGAGGGCTGACCCCCTGCCTGAATACAGCAGGCAAATGGATCGTGATCCTGACTATGTATCTGGGAAGAATCGGTCCGCTGACTCTGGGAACTGCAGTGACTGTACGTGTACAGAAAATGCCGGCAGATTCACATCTGGCAGAAGAAGATATTATGATTGGATAGTAACGGTTCGGCAGTCAGGCGGATATTCGCAGAGGATAACGAATACATGTTCAGAAAGAGAAATGAGGAAGAAAATGAAGAACAAATCTTATGCAGTGATCGGTCTTGGGCAGTTCGGGATGACGGTAGCCCTTACTCTGGCAGAGGCGAACTGCGATGTACTTGCCATTGACGATAAAGATGATAATGTGCAGGATATCGCAGAGAAAGTTTCCTATGCTGTCAAGGCAGATGTGCGTGATCCGGGAATTTTGGAATCGCTTGGAGTTCAGAACGTAGATGTTGCGGTCATCGCAGTAGCCGAGAATATGGAGGCCAGTATTACAGCAACGATGCAGGTGAAAGAACTTGGAGTTCCTTTTGTTATGGCGAAGGCAATGAATCCTCTTCATGGCAGGATACTGGAGAAAATAGGGGCAGATAAGGTGATTTATCCTGAACATTCCATGGGTATCAGAGTTGCAAGAAATCTTCTCTCCAGTGGATTTGTCGATATGTTTGAGCTTTCTTCTGATTTCAGTATGGCAGAATTTAAGATCCCGCGGGAATGGATAGGAAAAACACTTCGGGAGCTGAAGGTCAGGGAAAAGTATAACATCAATCTGATCGGTCTGAAGCATGGCGACAAGATGAATATGAATGTGGCGCCGGATGAAGTGTTTCCGGCAGACTGCACAGTTGTTGCAGCAGGAGCAAACAGTGACCTGAATAAGGTTTCGGAAAATTGAGGATAAGATATGATCACCAGTGTAAATAACGGACAGGTAAAAAATATCATACAGCTGAATCAGAAAACAAAAGCCCGCAGAGAACAAGGGCTTTTTGTTGCAGAAGGAAGAAAAATGTTCGGCGAAGCACCTAGGGATTGGATTTCGAAGGTGTATGTATCAGAAGCTCTCAGCGGTGATGCAGAACTGATGGCTCAGGTGGAGAAACTTCCATATGAGATAGTAGCAGATTCTGTTTTTCGACAGATGAGTGATACGCAGACGCCGCAGGGAATTATGACAGTGCTTAAGAAACCTTCCTATACAATAGAAGATATTCTTGGCGGGAAAAATCCGCTGATTATGATTCTGGAGGATCTGCAGGATCCGGGAAATGCGGGAACTATTCTCCGTACAGGAGAGGGCGCCGGAGTAAGCGGGGTTCTTCTGACAAAGACCTGCGTGGATATCACAAACCCGAAGGTTATACGATCAACCATGGGGTCTGTCTACAGAATGCCTTTCCTATACGTGGAAAGTGTGGTATCATTAGCACAGGAACTGAAAGACAGAAATATCCGCACATTTGCGGCACATCTGCATGGTAAGAACTCTTACGATAAGGAATCCTACACAGGAGGAACTGCATTCCTGATCGGCAATGAGGGAAAAGGACTGACAGATGAAGCGGCAGACAGTGCTGATTGTCTGATACGGATTCCTATGTGTGGAAAAGTAGAATCTCTGAATGCTGCCATGGCATCTGGGATTCTCATGTATGAAGCTGCTCGTCAGAGACGATAGCAGACGAAAGGAGGAGTTTCATGCAGCCTTTGATCTGGCTTGGGATTCTTGCATTATTGCTTGTTGTAGAGGCAATTACTGCAGGACTGACCACCATCTGGTTTGCCGGCGGCGCACTGGTCGCTGCTATTGCATGTTATGCAGGAGCGAACCTCACTGTACAGATATTGCTGTTTCTGTGTGTTTCATTGGTACTTCTCATCTTTACCAGACCACTGGCAATGAAGTACTTCAACAAAGAAACCATACAGACCAATGCAAATAGTCTGATTGGAAAGAAAGCAGTTGTGATTCAGGAGATTGATAATCTGGCGCAGACAGGTCAGGTTCGCATCAATGACATTGAATGGACTGCACGTTCTGCTGATGACGAAAAAATCGGCGAAGGCACCGTTGTAACGATCGAAGAGATCCGGGGTGTGAAACTTATCGTAAAACAGAATAAGGAGGATTAGTTATGGGCGTGGTTTTTCTGATAGTTATTATCGTTATTGCGGTATGGGTCCTTGCATCCTGTGTCCGCATTGTACCACAGGCATATGCAGTAATTCTGGAGCGTCTGGGAGCTTATCAGGCAACCTGGAGTACAGGAATTCACTTCAAGGTTCCGTTTATTGAACGAGTAGCCAGAAAGGTAAATCTGAAGGAACAGGTAGTGGATTTTCCACCGCAGCCGGTTATCACAAAGGATAACGTAACCATGCAGATCGATACTGTCGTATTCTTTCAGATCACAGATCCGAAGCTTTACACTTACGGTGTGGAGAATCCGATCATGGCAATCGAGAATCTGTCCGCAACAACCTTAAGAAATATTATCGGTGATATGGAACTGGATGAGACACTTACATCACGTGAGACGATCAATACCAAGATGAGAGCTTCTCTTGATGAAGCTACTGATCCATGGGGAATCAAGGTCAATCGTGTGGAACTGAAGAACATTATTCCTCCGGCAGCTATCCAGGATGCAATGGAGAAACAGATGAAAGCTGAGCGTGAACGTCGTGAAGCAATCCTGATCGCAGAAGGTGAGAAGAAATCTACAATCCTTGTTGCGGAAGGTAAGAAACAGTCCGCAATTCTGGATGCAGAAGCTGAGAAACAGGCAGCCATTCTCCGCGCAGAGGCTCAGAAAGAGCGTATGATCAAGGAGGCAGAAGGACAGGCTGAGGCTGTTCTGAAAGTTCAGAATGCCAATGCAGAGGGTATTCGCATGATCAGAGAGGCAGGAGCAGATGAAGCAGTTCTGACACTGAAGAGTCTGGAAGCATTTGCCAAAGCGGCAGATGGAAAAGCAACCAAAATCATCATTCCGTCAGACATCCAGGGAATCGCTGGACTGGCAAGTTCTCTGAAAGAGATCGTAACTGATCCAAAAGCGGAGACAGATAAATAACAAAAGAGAATAAATGACATCGGGGAGAGAATTATTATGAACTTAAAAGGAAGAAACTTTCTGACACTGAAAGACTTTACACCGGAGGAGATCACATATCTTATCGACTTATCCGCAGAACTCAAAGCAAAAAAGAAAGCCGGCGAGCTTCACGAATATTACAGAGGCAAAAATATCGCACTTATTTTTGAAAAAACAAGTACAAGAACCCGCTGCTCTTTTGAGGTAGCTGCCCATGATCTTGGAATGGGAAGCACATATCTGGATCCGACAGGTTCTCAGATCGGTAAGAAAGAAAGCATTGCAGATACAGCAAGAGTTCTGGGAAGAATGTACGATGGTATCGAATATCGTGGATTTGGTCAGGAAGTCGTAGAAGAGCTTGCAAAACATGCAGGTGTTCCGGTATGGAATGGTCTTACGAACGAATATCATCCGACACAGATGATCGCTGATATGCTGACAATACGTGAGCATTTCGGAGATTTAAAAGGACGTAAGCTTGTATACATGGGTGATGCCCGTTACAACATGGGTAATTCCCTGATGATCGCGTGTACCAAACTTGGTATGCACTTCGTAGCATGCACAACTAAGAAATATTTCCCGAACGCAGAGTTAGTTGCTCAGTGTGAGGAATATGCGAAGGTATCCGGCGGAAGCATCACTCTGACAGAGGATGTTCAGGCAGGAACAAAGGATGCAGACGTTATCTATACAGACGTATGGGTATCTATGGGTGAGCCGGATGAGGTATGGACAGAGAGAATCCATGATCTGACACCTTATAAAGTAACAAAGGACGTTATGAAGAACGCAGGAGAGAAAGCAATCTTCCTTCACTGTCTGCCTGCATTCCATGACCTTAAGACAAAGATCGGCAAGGAAATGGGCGAGAGATTCAATCTGACAGACATGGAAGTAACAGACGAAGTATTTGAATCTGAGCAGTCCAAAGTATTTGATGAGGCAGAGAACCGTATGCATACCATCAAAGCTGTTATGGTAGCAACATTAGGAGAGCCGGAGAACAAATAATGGCACAGAATGATCTGTATAATGAAGAAACAATTTCACAGGCAATAAATACAAAATGGGCGGGCAAAACCGTCCATTTTGCAAAAGAAACAGATTCTACCAATTCATGGATCAAGCGTCTGGCAAAAGATGGTGCAGAGCATGGAACTCTGGCAGTTGCGGAATTTCAGTCTGCGGGAAGAGGGCGTTTTGACAGAAGATGGGAAGCGCCGGAGGGCAGCTCTATTATGATGACACTGCTCTTACGTCCGGAATTTTCACCGCAGTATGCGTCTATGCTGACACTGGTTATGGGAATGGCAGTGGCACAGGCAGCAGAGGAACTGGGGTTTAACGTAAGTATTAAATGGCCCAATGATATTGTGATCTCTAAGAAGAAAATCTGTGGTATCCTGACTGAGATGGGGACAAATGGTGTGAAGATCAATTACGTTCTTATTGGAGTGGGAATTAATGTAAATCTGAAAGAGTTCCCTGAGGAAATGCAGGATAAAGCAACATCATTGCTTCTGGAGGGTGGTCATGAATATGACAGAAATCAGGTCATTGCACTGGTTATGAAATACTTTGAGATCAACTACGAGAAATTTATCCAGACCTGTGATTTTACGCCTCTTCTGGATGATTACCACAGAATCCTTGCGAACCTGGATCAGCCGGTCAGAGTGATCGACGGTGACAGAAGCTTCGAGGGAATCTGCAGAGGAATCGATGAAAAAGGTGAGCTGCTTGTGGAAAAGCAGGACAAAGAAGTTGTGAAAGTCAGTGCTGGAGAGGTCTCGGTGCGTGGACTTTACAGTTATGTATAAAGAGTCGTTCGGGCATTATACGATATGACTTTTTAACCGCCTGAGAATTATTAATAAATATGGAATCTGTGATTTAAGTTAAATTACATGATTCTGAAGAATTTCGAAAGAGGGAAACAGTAATTTATGTATCAGGATAATATTACTCTCTGCGGCGCAAGCGCCTATGAGAAGAAATTTTATTTTAACCAGGATTTCAATGCACTTCCGGATCATGTAAAAAAAGAACTTCAGATCATGTGCGTTCTTTACACCGAAGATGTGGGCGGAATCCTGACTCTGGAGTTTGACGAAAACGGAAAACTCCGCTTTAAAACAGAAGCCCTGGAAGCAGATGCCCGTTACGATGAAATCGGAAGCGGCCTGAAAATCAAACAGATCCAGCAGGAAAAACGGGAACTTCTGGAATCTCTGGAAATGTATTATAAAGTATTCTTCCTGGGAGACATCCCGGAAGAAGAACTGAAGAAAACACCGGGCAGTGAGGATTGAATCCATGCAGACAAAGAATGAGTCGGTACAGGCAAAAGAACCATTCATGAAGATGCAGTGGAAAATTGGAAATGTGCAGATTGACAATCCATTTGTCCTTGCACCAATGGCGGGTGTAACAGATCTTCCATTTAGAACTCTCTGCAAGGCGCAGGGGGCCGGTCTGATCTGTATGGAAATGATCAGTGCCAAAGCGATTTCTTTTCACAATAAGAATACTATTGCCCTGATGGAAATCGATCCGTGTGAACATCCGGTATCCATGCAGCTTTTCGGCAGTGAACCGGACCTCATGGCAGAGGTTGCGAAATCCATTGAGGACAGGGAATTTGATATCCTGGACATCAACATGGGATGCCCGGTGCCGAAAGTAGTCAATAATGGTGAGGGTTCTGCATTGCTGAAGAATCCTAACCTGATCGAAGAAATTGTTCGAAAAGTATCATCTGCTATCAGTAAGCCATTAACTGTCAAGGTGCGTATAGGATTTGAAAATGAACCGATAGATATTGTTGAGATTGCGAAACGCATCGAGGATGCGGGAGCAGCAGCACTTGCAGTGCATGGACGCACCAGACAGCAGTACTATTCAGGTACAGCAGACTGGGATACTATCCGCAGAGTGAAAGAAGCGATTAGCATTCCAGTGATTGGAAACGGAGATGTAGATTCTCCGCTGAAAGCAGAAGCGCTGGTGAAACAGACTGGATGCGACGCCGTTATGGTTGGCCGTGCAGTAAGAGGAAATCCATGGTTATTCCGCGAACTGAATCATTACTTCCAGACAGGAGAATTGCTGGAACGCCCATCTGTAGAGGAAATCCGTGAGATGATCCTGCGTCATGCCAGAAAGCAGATTGAATTGAAAGGTGAATTCGTAGGAATCCGCGAAATGCGCAAGCACGTTGCCTGGTATACTGCAGGCATGCGCCACAGTGCCGGACTTCGAAGGGAATCCAATACCATTGAAAGCTATGAAGCTCTGGAGCAGCTTTTGTCCAGACTGGGATAGAACTTCAGACGATAGAAAATGCTGAAGAATCATAGTTTGTAAGTTATTTTGTATCTGCTGAAATGAGAAATATAAACAGTAGTAAAGGTGCCCGGAATGCTTGACAATCCGGGCGCTTTTATGTATAATACAGGAATTGTGAATATCCTAGAATAAGTCTGCCCTTTTTCAGGTATGATGTATCAGGAAGCACATAAATCCATGTAGTGATCCGGGGTGTGCAGGACACACCAAAGATGATACCGGATGAAGGGAGTAAGGTTGTTATGGAAGAAAAGAAGAACTTACTAACTTATGCAGGACTTAAAAAATTAGAAGAAGAGCTGCATGATTTAAAGGTAGTAAAGAGAAAAGAAGTAGCAGAGAAAATTAAGGAAGCCAGAGAACAGGGCGACTTATCAGAGAATGCGGAATACGATGCAGCGAAAGACGAACAGAGAGACATTGAAGCACGTATCGAAGAAATCGAGAAGATCTTAAAGAATGCTGAAGTAGTTGTAGAGGACGAAGTAGACCTGGACAAGATCAGCGTTGGATGTAAGGTTAAAGTACACGATTTTGAATTCGAAGAAGACATCGAACTGAAGATCGTAGGTTCCACAGAGGCGAACAGCCTTGAAGGCAAGATCTCCAACGAATCTCCTGTTGGAAAATCACTTATGGGTGCTCACACAGGTGACGTAG
>ERZ1034713.1387-NODE-1387-length-10794-cov-6.732191_pt1 | contig 10794 bp, 6 predicted proteins | sample MGYA00520692_ERZ1034713 | MGnify/ENA primary metagenome ERZ1034713 (study PRJEB33766, sample SAMN09781717) | gut metagenome | biome: gut microbiome | host: Homo sapiens | place: Madagascar | study: EMG produced TPA metagenomics assembly of the PRJNA485056 data... | reverse complement strand
GCCGCTCTTGCTTCGCTTTATCATTGGATAAAACGGCGGTCGCGCACCAAGGCTTTGCTGCTGGTTGTGTCGACTGCCTGCGCATCGTTGTTTTTCGGCATTCTCTCTCCGTTGGCAATGGCTGTTACGGGAATGATTTTCATTTCAATACAGGAAAAGAAACGTGTGTCCGACTATGTCAGACTGCTGGTGCTGCTTGTTGTGTCGGCGGCATTGGCTTATCTGCTTGTGGCGTTTCTTGCAAACAGCCGTGAGACCGCGCACCTGATACTCGGAATCGGCAGCCTTGCCGAGCCGATAGCCGGATATTCACGGTTGAATATGCTCGCACTGCAATTGGTGTTTTCCATCTTCCCCTGGTCTGTGCCGCTTATTGTGGCGTTGGGATGGATGGCTGTTAATCCGCGATGGCTGAGAGACCGGTTTCTTGCCATGAGTTTGCTGAAGCAGTTTGGCGTGATTGTGTTCATCCTCACGCTGCCGCTCATCACCGCGCTCAATGGCTTGTCGATAATCATGCTGCTGACGGCTATTTACTTCAACGTGCCGCTGGTGGCGCATTTCCTTTTGTCGCAGACACACAACCACTCTGTCACATGGCGCATTTCGGGCTTTATTTTCTCGTTGATAATCACGGCTCTTGCCGTGGCGTATGTGGCGGCTGTCAGCGGTGTGGACATCTGTATTCTCGGCTATGCGTTTCGTCCGGAGGGCGGTGTCTGGTCGACGGGTGTCGTGCTGCTGCTGTCGGCGATTGTGGTGAGCCTGTACACGCTGACGCGCAACCAGCGCACCATCCGCTTCAACAACCGCTACCTCTACAACATCGTAATCCTTTATCTGCTTGCGCAGATTCTTTATAAAGTATACATAAATCCATATCTTACAGCAATATGATAGAATTTTTGCAGAATTACCACCTCGCCGGCATCGTCATCGGCTTATGCACGTTTCTCGTGATTGGGTTGTTTCATCCTTTGGTAATCAAAGGGGAGTATTATTTCGGTGTGCGTATTTGGTGGGCGTTTCTTGCTGTCGGAATTGTGTGCGGATTCCTTGCGTGGTGGGTCGACGACTTGTTCTGGTCGGTGATTCTTGGAGTGACAGGGTTTTCGTCGTTCTGGGGCATCGGTGAGATTTTTGAGCAGCGCAAGCGAGTGGAGAAGGGTTGGTTTCCGCGTAACCCAAAGCGGAAATATTGATTTGGAAACAAAGACAACGTAAATAATAGACAATAATGGAACTAATCGATGGAAAAAAAATTGCCGACGCTGTTAAGCAGGAGATTGCGTCGGAAGTGGCTGAAATGGTTGCGGCTGGAAAGAAACGTCCGCATCTTGCTGCGATTCTTGTGGGTCACGACGGTGGAAGCGAGACCTATGTGGCTCACAAGGTGAAAGCCTGTGAGCAATGTGGATTTGAATCTACGCTCATTCGCTATGAGGCCGATGTGACCGAGGCGGAACTGCTTGAGGCTATCGCACGTCTTAACGCCGACGACAATGTGGACGGATTCATTGTGCAATTGCCGTTGCCGAAACACATCGACGAGCAGAAAATCATTGAAGCCATCGACTATCGCAAGGACGTGGACGGATTTCATCCGATAAATGTGGGACGGCTGTCGATTGGACTGCCGTGTTTCTTGTCTGCCACTCCGCAAGGCATCCTCGAACTGTTGCGTCGCTATAATGTGCCGACGAAGGGTGCAAACTGCGTGGTGCTTGGTCGCAGCAACATTGTGGGCAAGCCGGTGGCTTCGCTGATGATGCAGAAAGCGGTGCCGGGCGATGCTACTGTGACAGTGTGCCACAGCCGTACGCGCGACATAAAGTCGTTTACGCTCAACGCCGACATCATCATCGCTGCTCTCGGTCAGCCTGGGTTCTTGACTGCCGATATGGTGAAAGACGGCGTTACGGTTATCGATGTGGGCACTACGCGTGTGCCTTCGACAGAAACCAAAAGCGGTTTCCGCCTGAAAGGCGATGTCGACTTTGAGAATGTGGCTCCGAAATGCTCGTTTATCACTCCTGTGCCGGGTGGTGTGGGTCCGATGACAATTGTGTCGTTGATGAAGAACACGCTGCTTGCCGCTCGTCACGAAATCTATAAGTAAAAAAATGTTTCTGTTAGGCATCCTGTGTTCTGTGCTGTCGTTGCTGCAAGGCGGCGATGCAACGTTGGTGTTTGCTGGCGACGCCATGCAGCACGACCGTCAAATCGAGGCGGCGCGCCGTAGCGACGGCTCATTTGACTATTCGGCATATTTCCGCCATGTGGCAGACTATGTCAGCGCTGCCGACTATGCTGTGGTAAATCTTGAATGCACGCTTGGAGGAAAACCTTATAAGGGCTATCCGTGCTTCAGCGCGCCGGAGGAATATGCCGTTGCGCTCAAGGACGCTGGATTCGACCTGTTTCTGCATGCCAACAATCATTGCCTTGACCGTCGCGATGCCGGGTTGCGCCGCACGCTTGACCAACTCGACATGCTCGGGGTGCCTCACATCGGCACATACCGCAACGCTGCTGAAAGGGCAAAGAGCTATCCGTTTGTAGCCGATGTGAAGGGCATGAAGATTGCCTTCCTCAACTACACATATGGCACAAACGGCATTACGGTGCAGGGTGATGTGGTGGTCGACTATATCGACCGTGCCAAAATCCATACGGATATCCAGGCTGCGCGCAGAAAAGGTGCCGATTTGGTGGTGGCGTGCATACATTGGGGCGTGGAATATCAACTTGTGCAGAACAAAGAGCAGGAACTGCTTGCCGACTGGCTTGTCGACGAAGGGGTGGACCTGGTTATAGGAGGACACCCTCACGTGATACAGCCAATGCAGATGCGTCGTGCCAAAGACGGAAGGCAGGTGCTGGTGGTGTATTCAATGGGAAACTTCATTTCAGGTATGCGCAAGCCCGACACGCGTGGCGGTGCGATGGTGCGCGTGAAAGTGGGATGGCAAAACTGTAAGCCTGTGGTGAAAAGTGCGGGCTATAAACTCGTTTTTGTGCAGGACCCCGACAAGTCTGTCCCAAACTATTCGCTTGTGCCCGCCGACAGGGAATGGCTTGTGCGTGCCGACCAACGAAGCTTTTTTGATGCTTTCTGTTCGTCTGCGCGGAAAATATTCAACCGCTACAACAACGGCGTGCCGGAGGATTCGTGGAACTGGTCGCCTAACTTGTTGATACCGTTTCTTGTAGATTCGGACGCGGTTGAAAAATAAAATTTTTATTGAAAAAATCTCTCTGAAAGTTTGCAGGTTCCGCCAAAATTGCCTACCTTTGCATCCGTAATCAGAAATGGTGAGGATAGCTCAGCTGGTTAGAGCATCGGATTGTGGTTCCGAGGGTCGAGGGTTCGAATCCCTTTCTTCACCCTAAAAGGTCGCTAAAAAGCGGCCTTTTTTTGTTGGTATGCAGAACCAGGTTGAAATCATTGTCTTATGGCGCAAAGTTCGACAGATTCCACCTTCTTTACATTGTGCCATTATTGCGCGGAGGGGCAAACTATTTGAGGAAATCCTTTGTAGAAGGGATAATTGTTGCTACCTTTGATGCACAAATCATAAAAGATAACATAAAACTATGAAATTAAAAATGTTCGGGACACTGCTTGTGGCAAGCCTGATGTCGCCGATTGTGATGAAAGCGGCGGCTGCCGATGTAATCAAGGAGCCGGAGTGGGGTCCTGTGGAAGAGGTGGAGTCTTACACCGTTGGACCGGGAATAAAGTATACCAAGTATATCTATCCCGACAAACCTGTCATTCTGTGGTTCACAGAAATAGACCTTACAAATCCCTACAACAAGATTGAGCAGGCGCAGAGCCGCGATGCTGTGCCTGATGTGCAGCGTTGGGACCTGCCTACGTTCTATAAGCAGAATTCGCGTCCGGGACACAACGTCAAGGTGGCTTGGAACCACGATTTCTTCAGTTATGACATGGGTGTCTGCATTGGCATCAACATCAGCAACGGCGAGTTTGCGTGGCGTCGTGATTTCGCACGCTCTCTGCTCGCAATTACAAAGGATAAGAAAGCGGAAATATTTGCCCATACCGGTTTTACGACGCGTGTGGTTGCCGACAACGGACTGTCGCTCGACATCTCGTGCTACAATTCGGATGCCACTAATGGTTTCACAGGCAACTGCATCCTGCTTAACCGCATGAACAGCATCACTCTAAAAGATGCCGGCAAATATATTAAGCTGAAACCTCAAAGCGAATGGATTGTCAACGGCGATCCTACTCCGTGCCGTGTAGAGGCGGTGTCGGACGAGCCTATCCAGTCGACGAAGACCGAGTATGTGCTTTATCTGCGAGGCGACGCCATCACTGCCTACAATCAGCATCCTTTGTCGGTTGGCGATGTGGTCAGAGTGGAGCAGACGGTTGATGGTACGAAGTGGGGTACGGCGCCGAAGAACATTCTGAACGCATTTCACGGCTATCCGAGCCTTGTACACGACGGTGTGTTCCACGACGGCGAGTATAACAATTTTGAGAATGGCCGTGAATATGAGAAGTCGGCGCACGTGCTTGCCGGAATCTCAAAAGACAAGACCAAACTGTATATGTTGATTAATGAGATGTCGGTTCAGAGCTCTGCGATTGACTGTATTGAACTTTGCAGCTGGATGGTGAATCGCGGAGCTTGGGATATAGTGAACTTTGACAGCGGAGGCAGCGCAGCCATTGCTGTCGACGGCGAGATGCTCAATCTCCCTGGCCGCGGCTCTGTGCGTCCTGTTGAAGACGCGATGCTTGCCGTGTCGCTTGCCCCGGAGTCTAACAAAGTTGCTCGCATAGCGTTCAGCAAGTCGGCGATAAACACGTCGGTGATTGCCATTGCTCCATTGCGCATGATGGCGTTCAATGAATATGACGAGGTGCTCGACAAGGATTTGAAGGGGTGCAGCTTCTCTTGTGAGCCAGCCGCTCTTGGAACTGTCGACGCCGAAGGGTATTTTCATTCAGGGGCAGAGGGAATGTCGGGCAAAATAATTGCCGAGAAAGACGGCTTGCGCGCGGAGATTCCTGTAACAACAATTGCGGTTGACAATGTGGTGCCTAAATATGAGAGTGTGATTGTCGATAAAAAACACACGCCGCTGATAGAACTTATTGGCAAAACAGCTGCTGTTGATTTCGCGCTCAGTCCGATAGCTTTCAGCTGGGAGGTGGAGAATCCCGACGTGTGCCGTGTTGAGGACGGTATGATTTATGCCGGACAAAACGGCACTACGGTTGTGACCGGACGGTTTGGTGATGTTGCGGTGAGTGTCAACGTGACGGTGGAGAACAGCGACAAGCCTGTGTTGGTGACTGATTTCACCAACGACAGCGATTTTGAACGCGCATTGTCGGGAGTGTCGAATCTCTCTGTATCAACGGCTGCTCTTCCTGAAGGTTGGAATTCGGGCGCAGCGTGGTCGTTTGACATCACCAACGGTCGCCTTGCAACAATCGACTTGACTTTCAACAAGACGCTGTTCGGATTGCCGGAGTCGTTGTCGTTCGATCTTGACGACAAGGATGGCGTTGTCAAGAAAGTGCATTTCTTCTATGTCGATGCATTGGGCAAGCAGGAGATGCGCAATGTGGATTTGGCGGATTTGAACACGGCCTTTGCCGACGAGCCGATGGAATATTATCGCTATCCGTTGAAACTAACCACAATGCGGTTCACTCTCGACACCAAAAAACGTGGCGAGACGCGCACTATTGCTCTTCGCAACATGGCTACGCACTATTCGGCGGAAAGCGGCGTGGAAACGGTGGTTGCCGACAAGCCTTCCGCTCTTGGTATTGCCTTGCGTGGCGAAACTGTTGAGGTGCGCTACGACTCGCAATGCAGCGAGAAGGCGCGGTTGTCGATGTTCTCGGCTACGGGACAAATGATTGTCGCCCACGACGTGGCGTTGCAGGCGGGAACCAACACTCTTGACATCGATGCTAAGAGTGCAGGCATAGGAATTTATTTCGTAGTTCTGCAGTCGCCGTCGGTAAAGGCCGTTGGCAAGTGCGTGATACGATAAGGTGCGTTTGCATATATAGCAAAAGGCTGCGGCACAATCCGATGTGCCGCAGCCTTTTGTCGTTATCAAGTTGATTTCTTGTCGCATTTAGGGAAAATCCGGAAAATACATGGAATTACATCCTCGCAAAAGAGATGCAGAAGCACCGCCAAAACCAACTCTTTCAGATTAAAAGCCTGATGCCCGATTCCACAGTGCTTCGGACATGACATTTATGCTCATTGGCGTTTTGCCAAACAGCAATAATCTAAAACTATTGCATCCGTTTTATGGTTTAGCCTTCAAGATGATGAGAATTTTGTAGAGAAGATTGTTGATGCTTGCAAGGAACTTGCAATGCATCAACAATTTAACTCTACTAATTTCGCCAGTTCTAGGTTGTTTGCAAGGTTGCCTCTTGACCATGTCTATGTTTCTGAAGATATTCTTGGCATATGATAATATACAGTTGAAAAATAGTTAGAAAATGTTATACTTTAATGTGATAAAACGAACATAGAGTTCGTTTTATGTGAGTATCTTTGCATCATTAAAATAGAAAAGTAATGCCAGCCAATAAAAACGCAATGACTCGATATAAGATACTTGATGAACTGCTTAGTTGTCGGTATCATGACTATTCGCTTGATGATTTAACAGAAGAAGTCAACAGGCGTCTTGCCGAACTATATCCAGATACGAATGGGGTTGGGCGTCGAACTATCGAGAAAGATATTTACTATTTAGAATATGAGGGACCTTTCTTGGTAGAAATTGAACGTTATAGTGCTCCTGGTTATAATAGCGAGAAGCAGAAGTCATACAACAAACGCTGTCTCAGATATACAAGTCCCTCATTCTCTATTTTCAAGAAGGATTTGAGTGATGATGATGAGGAGTATCTGCTGAAAGAAGCACTTTCATTGCTTGGACAGTTCGAAGGACTTCCCAATTTGGATGCTTTGGAAGGGTTAAGACTCGGATTAGGTGTAAGAAAAAATGAAAGAAAGATAATATCTTTAACAAAGAATCCTTTGGAAAATTCCAATTTGCTTGGAGAACTTTTCACCACCATTTCACATCGACAGGTTGTGGAACTGCATTATCATAAGTTTTCTTCACCGCACACAGAGTTAACTGTCAATATACATCCGTATCTTTTGAAAGAATATAATCGACGTTGGTTTCTGTTTGCAGCAGCCGAATCAGATGGAAAACTACTTTGTTTCAGTCTTGATAGAATCGACAATGTGGTTCCGTTACCTTCGCATAAATTTATAGATTATGATGGTGAAATAAGCGAAATCTTTGACGATACAATAGGTGTAACGATAAACGAGGAAAGTCCTGTGTACAATATAGTTTTCTGGGTTAGTGATATCTCAAAAGATTATGTTGCAACAAAACCTATTCACGATTCTCAAAAAAACATAAGCGGAAGTGAAGAAGAGAAATTAAGGAGAATATATCCGACACTTTCTAATGGAAGATTCTTCAGCATAGATTGCAAGGAGAATTATGAACTTATTCGTGAACTTACAAGCTTTGGCAAGGAACTTATAGTTCTTTCGCCAAAACTTATACAAGAAAAAATCATTAATAGAATTGATGATTTAAAAAAATATACACTAATATCGAATTACGAACATAGCTTTCGTATTACACTGCTACTTTTGCACTGTCAAAGAAAACGACATGAAGTATCTAATAAGAATCTGCAATAACATAAACAATTGATCTCTATGACTACATTTACAGTTAACACTCATCATGCATATTTGAACAATAAAATTGTTATCCAGTCTGAGTCTGAAGAATGGATAACAATTGAAGATATCAGTACTGGTCAAAAATATGAATTTCAGAGAGTTTTAGTGATCAAACTTTCTGCAGGCCATCATATTTTGAAATTTGATGACCACGAAGAGGAGATAGTAATAGAAGATGCTATTAAATTAGGTGGTAGTAAAGTAAAAAATGCTTTTGTTTTTGACGATAATCCTTGGGCTTTCGTAACAACAAAAGATAGACTATATATTACGAATACAGAAACCCATGAAGAGAAAGTGGAGTTTAATATAACTCCAGATGAAATTATGAGTTTACCAACCTATGGATATTATCAAAATCCTAATGAGTATTTTATCTTTAAATCGCACAATGATTATGCGGTGTACAATGTGCTGTCCGGCAAATTGGTCTTTCAGTTTACAAATTACATCTTTGCTAATGAGCATTTGATTATATTTGAGCAAGAAGATGGTATTGAAGTGTATGATTTTCGTGAGGAAAGAACCATTGTCCATTTTGATGGTCAATATTCATTTGGGAATAAATTCTTTTTTGTTGACAAAAATGTATTATATGGATTAAATCTAAGAACATCATATATTAATAGTATTCCTTTTTTCGGGAGTATTAAAGATTGCGATCTGTTGTTTGAAAATTTTTTACTTAAACTTGACAGTGATTGTTCTAAGCAGAAAATTTACTCTTACATTTGGCTAGGAAATGGAGAGAATGAAAAGAGGATGAGAAGGACTAAACTCATTCTTCCTTATTATATAGAGAGTTGGAGAGGAAATACGACAAAGAGTTTTTTACAAGCAAAACAGAATCGTGACACTTTAATAATGAAATGTCGTGAAAGTAATGTAACCTCCGCAGATGTACATGTCATATGTTTAGGATTAAAGATTTCCAATGTTTTGGGCAGATATGAAGGCAAAAAACGAGTAATGGAAATGCATGGAGAAATAATATCTTATCCAACAACTGACTTCTCTATTCCTTTTATGGTAGAAGGAATAGATGGAGATTCCGTAGATTTCGCAAATCATATAATAGAATTGCCAATACTAGAAAATGTTGAAGAAGATAAAGAAAAATCAGAAAAGGATGAAAGTGTAATCAAGCTAGATAAAAATGAAAAAATATTAGGAAAATCAGAATCCGGCAATCTGCTTATTACAAAAGGAGAATGCGGTGTTCGCGTATATAATTTGGAGAAAGGCGAAAAGTATAGAATCTTAAAAGACCTGTTTGATGATTCGAATTATGCGAATGCTTATTTTACAAGTGATGGGAAAAATGTTTTTTTACGTATTAGCAACGCCGAAGCACAATTACTCAGACTTGAAGATCTTGCAACACAGCCTTTTGAGGTTGATGGTTTTACATTAGCAAGAGACGAAGGGTATAACGGCTATAAGCCAGAAATTTCATTGGCTGATAGCAGAGCCCCCGTATGGAGGGATCCGATAACATTGAAGCATATCTCAGAGAAAGAAATGTCTAATCATATATTTAAAAGTCCAGATGGTAAGTATGTTGCCAACACACAAATGAAAACCATATTATTCAACAGATTGACAAAGTCCGAGATAACTTCAGATGATGTTAAAGAGCTTCAGACTAAATACGATTGGAATTCTGATACTTCAAAGAATGAGAAAGAGCATATAATTGAAAGAAGAAAACAGCTTGCTGAACAAAGTAAAAAACAAGATCTGTTCGGTAAAATTTACGAGGAACACAGAAAAATGTTTCCTAATATTGAAAACGAAAAGGAAAGGGACGGAAGGCGTAACAATTTAATAGAAAAAACAATAAAAAGATACGTCACAGAGGAAAATGATTTTTCATCGTTGATAATAGATAGATTAGGATACGTATGTTATCGGAAGAATGAAAAGAACGCTGAAGAAAAGAGACTACTTATAGGAAGAAGTGTCTACTTCCTAAATTACGTTTCTTTTTCATACGATTCAAAATATCTAAGTTTTGCAGCAAAAATGAACACTGATAAATTCCGCTTTTCTCAAGAAGGCGTTTTTGAAGTGTTTGATTTGGAAAAGGAAGAGGTTGTAAATAGATCAGAAAACATCCACAACCATCAACTTTGGGCTGTTTGGATGACAATGTTCAGCAAGAATGGAGATGTGGCATTCTATGACAGTTGCGCAAATGCGTATCTAAAACATAAAGTTGATAATTATAATGATACAGAAGAGGCTTCTGGTAAAAGTTTGCTTTGCTTCAGCCCATCTGGGAAATTCATTGCATGTTCAGATCAAAATTATATAGATTATACTCACCATCCAAATGGTAATTGGGGGCATCAGCCTTCGGGAAATGTGTTCATTCATTCCGTAGAAGACTTTTCAGAATGTTTGGAACAATACAATGACCTTGGCGATGGAATCTCTGGTGTTGCTTCTAGAGCAGGAAATGTATCATCAGCGGCTTTCTCGCAAGATGAGAAAAAACTTTTAGTTGTCGGTAACGATGGTGTGGTCGTCATTAGGAATTTGAAAAATACGAATAGTAACAACAATGAACATATTAATACCGAGAGTGCTTTTGAAAGCCCCGATGAAGACGATTATGGTACACACTATGGAGAATACGCTGGTACATATGCACAAGATGTAATGGGGTATAGTGATGATGTAATAAATGATGCCTTTGATGGTGAACCTGATGCTTATTGCAATATTGATTAATAAAAACGCAAATACTACATAATAACGAACAAAGAGTTCGCAACAATGTAGTAACTTTGCATCAGAAAATAAAAAGAGGTCTTTGACATTCGGGACGACAGACATAAATTTGAATCCGTCTTGCGGGCGAAAGCCATGCCTTCCTTTAAGAAGGTAGATTCGCATGATGTCTCATTATCTCTCGGGATATTGAGATAACAATGTTATCACGTTAACGTAGACTTGTACATACGTTGTATGTCTTTCTATTGTGTTATGT
>ERZ1034713.1382-NODE-1382-length-10821-cov-4.084990_pt1 | contig 10821 bp, 8 predicted proteins | sample MGYA00520692_ERZ1034713 | MGnify/ENA primary metagenome ERZ1034713 (study PRJEB33766, sample SAMN09781717) | gut metagenome | biome: gut microbiome | host: Homo sapiens | place: Madagascar | study: EMG produced TPA metagenomics assembly of the PRJNA485056 data... | reverse complement strand
AAGACCGGTCGTGAACTTTTAGCCTTTTACCTCCAAACAAAATTTAAGCAAATTTTGGCTTACGATAAAAGATGTGAATCCCCGATATTTAAAGAAGTTGATCCATCATTTATTTCAAGGTTTACAAAGCGGTTGATTACAAATCCTGCCAAACGTTTACTGATTGGTATTGCCGGTGAGTCGGCTTCCGGGAAATCAACTGTTTGTCGTGAGGTCAAAAGTATTATTGAACGACTTGATATGCCGGTTTCTGTCCTGAGTACTGATAATTATTTTAATGACATTTCTGCATTGATTAAAAAATTTGGAAGTTTTGATAATTTACGTGATAATGGTTATGACGTTGATTCCCCAGACAGTTTTCAACTTGATTTGCTAAGACAGGATTTACAAAATTTAGCAGATGGAGAAACAGTTTATGCGCCAAGATATGTTCCAAACGGAACAGGTGTTTCAATCCCGCACGCATTGAAAATTGATTCGGATAAAATTATTGTAGTAGAAGGAATTGCCGCATTATATGAAGATGTTCAAGACGTGTTTGATGTTAAAATATATATTGAAACAGATAACGAAATTAGGTACAACAGATTTATGAAACGTGCACAAGAGGAACGTAATCAAGATAAGGAAAATGCGATGAAGCATTGGCGCTATCTTCTTGATGTTGGAGAAAAATATGTTATTCCTTGTAGAAATTCTGCAGACTTCGTTCTTGATGGAAATTCTGATTTGAGGTACTTTGACCAAATTTTGGAATATATTCATACGATTACTAATAATTTTCAACAGTAAAACTAATAATATTATTTAAATCTCTTAATATTTTTGACAGCTTTTGCCAATATTATAAAAATATGATAAAATTTTTGTTGATTATTAATGTGTTTTTTGAATTAAATACACTTAATGATTGATACACTAATGACAATATTTCACTATAATGGTGTAGTAAATAACTAGAAATAGGTGGCAAGTGAGCAAAAATTTTATTGATAGATTTAAAGAAGAGGATAATAAGGACCGCTTTTGGAGTCTTAATAAAAAGATTGGAGTGGGGCTGGCAGTATTGTTTCTTGCTGTTATAATGCTGAATACAACAGGCTGTACTCAAGGTGGTGGAGATTCCACGGCAGATGATATTACTAATATTGAAGTAAACCAAGAGCCTCAAGATACAGTTAAAGTTGGAAATGATGGTGTGAATGCTGCAATAGCTCCAGATGATGTTTCTATTGTGGCTGATCAGGCTGCACAAAATAATACAATGGTTGCAATGTCTGTTGAGGATATGGGGAGATCTGATCCGTTTTTGCCGGAAGGTGAAAAAGTTGTTGTTAAACCAAAACCTAAAAAACCGGCATATTCTAGTTATTTGATGCCACCACCGGAAACAATTACAGTTGATTCCACTGCCACAGAAGTTATTACAACAAAAGTTTCCGGAATTATGTATGATAAGTTTAATCCGTCAGCAATATTGAATATTAGCGGTTCTGACTATTTGGTAAGAACGGGCGATGTAATAAATGGATATAAAATATTGTCTATCGGAAGAGAAACTGTAACCGTTCAATATGGTTCAAACGTATATAAAGCAAGTGTTGGAGAATTGTTTACCGGAAATGGTATAAACTTCAATACAGTGTCTAATTTGAATAGCAAGTTTGGAAGCAGTGTAAATAAGCGTTAATTTTAAGAATAAAAGCAGGAGCAGATATGGAAAATAAAATTCTAAACAAATTAATTGCAAGTCTGATGTTGGTATCATTTGTCTTTACAAATGGCACAATGATGGCTTCTGCAATGGAAAATGCGGGCGCCGTTCAATACGGACGTGACGGGAGACCTGCGTTGAGGGATAATAATGGAGAGTATTCTCTAAAACTTAAAGGTGATGTAAGTTTTGTTAGAAAAAATCCCGCAATCAGTATTAGTTTGAGAGATTCTGATGTAAAACAAGTTTTGAGAATGTTTGCTGATAAGGCTGGCATGAATATTGTTTTCCATGATTCTGTATCAGGTAATGTTACATTAGATCTTGTAGATGTTCCGTTGAATAGGGCTTTTGAAATGGTTATGGAAATCAACGATTTAAATTATGTTGTTGATGATAGAACTATTATTGTTGCAAAAGCCGGTACAAGCGGATTTAATTTCGCAAAACAAGATATGACATTAATCCCAGTAAAATATGTTAGTGCAGCGGCTCTTGCAGACTTTTTGAATAAGAATATTTACGCAATGCACAAACCTGGGCTTTCCGATACAGATATTGTAACAACAAATCCTGTAACTAACGAGTTAATTGTATTTGGTACAAAAACAGACGTTGCTATTGCTAAAAAAGTTGTAGCGCAATTTGATAAAAAACCTCAGACAACAACATTCAAAGTAAATCATACAACTCCTGCAGAAATGGCAGATATGATTTGTAACATGTTATTGCCTGCTTCATCTGGAGCAACAGCAGGAGGTTCTTCTGGAGGAGGAAGCTCTTCTTCAAGTGAAACTGCTCCAGTAAAGGGAGGAGATGATGGAGCTTCAACAGGTGGTGCTGCAGGTATTATGACTGGTGCAGCAGCAGCTTCTGGTTCTTCTTCAATTGCTTTGAATGCCGGTACTGTTGTTTGCACTTTGGACGGACAAGTTAGTGGTTCTGTTTCATCTTTAGGTTTACAGAACCTGTCTGTAGCATATTATTCTCAGTTAGGTACAGTAAATATTATTGGCGGATCTGAAAGTCAAATCGAGATGATAAAAGACTTCATTGCAGAAACTGATAAAAAACAACCACAAGCTTATTTGGAAATTTCAATCGTTGAATTGAACGAAGATGGCAGTAAGACATTACAAAATGAATGGAAACTTTGGAGCAAATATTTTTCTGCTACATTTGATGGAGATACAACAAAAACTAACCCATTGTATCCAACAATGATAAAAGGTACTGGTTATGATATTGTTGATACTTCTGGTGATACTCCGGAAGTTAAATACTCTGTTGCAAAATATACAGGTCCAATGACATTGAGTTATGCTATCAACTATTTGGTTAGAAACTCTAAAGGTCGTGTAGTTGCAAATCCAAGAATTTTGATTACTAACGGAGAAGAATCAACAATCGATATTACTCAAGATTACGTTGAATCAACAGAATCAGAACAGAGCGCATATGCAGGTGGTACAATTGCAACAAGAACATATAATATTTCAAGTGATGCAGGTGTAAAAGTTTCTATAACTCCGTTCATAAGCCCAGATGGGTATGTAACAATGAATATTAAACCTGAATATTCAACAATTTTGAGTACAGTTCCTGCGACAGACGCAATTGGTACATATACAGCAGCAACATTGCTTTCTCACAGAAACCTTGAATTGAAAAACATAAGAATTAAAGACGGAGAAACACTTGTTCTTGCCGGTATGATTAACGAAGAAGAACAAAAAACAATTGGGAAAGTTCCTGTTCTAGGTGACTTGCCGGTAGTAGGCACCTTGTTCAGAACAACAACTTCTGAAAAGAAGAAAAATGAAATGGTTATTATGATTACACCAAAAATCGTAACTGATACAGAAGATTCAGTTGGAAATGCTGATACTCTATAAACTAAAATAATAGAAAGATGAATGAACTTCTAAACAGATTAAAAAACAGTGTCAATCTACAGATACTGAATAAAGTAAACAATGCACTATTGGAACAATTTAAGTTTGTTCCAATTAGTGTTAAGGATAATTATTTGTTTGTTGCGATAAATTCATCTTCTGATAAAGATATTATTAACCACAAATTAAAAGAGTTTTACCCGCAACAGGTAAAATTTATTCAAGTTCCGGATCAGGATTTATTTGACTTGATAAAGAGTTTGAAAGCTGAAATGCAGAAAGATTCTTCAGATGATGGAACTTCAAAACAAGTAAAACTCGGTGAACTTCTTATCCAAAAAGGTTATATTAATGATGTTCAGCTTCTTCAAGCTTTGGCAGAAAGTAAACGTCAAAAAATTCCTATTGGGTCAACGTTGTTCAAGCTAGGGTTTATTACTCTTGAGCAGTTGAAAGAAATTCTGCACTTGCAGACTGGATACGATTTAGTTACGCCTGAACAGTTGGCTTCGCAAGATAAGTTTATCAAAATTTTGCCGGAAGATTTTATTAAAACAAATAAAATTATTCCAATTTCTTCAGATGGAAAAACTTTAATCTTAGGGGTTGTAACTCCTGTAAAACCTGATGTCTTAAAAGATATCATTTATCTAACAGGTCAAAACCCTAAACAGTTGTTGATGACTCATTACGAGTTTCAAAACTGCTTGAATACTTTCTTTAGTGAACAGAAAAAAGAAACTGAAAAAGTAATCAAAGAAATTGAGAGTGAGGCAGAAGAATTTGAAACAGAAGAATCTTTAGCTGATATGGTTGATAAACAGTTGAAAGATTCAACCGGTTCTGTTGCAAAATTTGTTAACCAAATTATTACAAACGCTATTGATAATAAGGTTTCTGATATTCACATTGAACCAAGATTGTCAGGGTACATTGTTAGATACAGAAAAGATGGTATGTTACAAAAAGTTTTGGATATTCCGCCAAAAGTTGAAACTTCTGTAATCGCTCGTTTTAAGGTTCTTTCAAGAATGAATATCGCAGAACACAGACGCCCGCAGGATGGTACGTTTTCAATAAAATATAAAAACGGATCTTACGATTTCCGTATAAACACTCTTCCTGTTTCCGGAAAGGAAAAGGTTTGTATCCGTGTACTTGCGCCGGCTGTGAGTCTGAATGCTGCTGATAAAAATATTAATCTTGTTGGTGGTACACCGGAAGATATCGTAAAAATTAAAAATATGGTTAGTTGTCCAAACGGAATTATTTTAACATCAGGCCCTACCGGTTCTGGTAAAACAACGACTTTGTATTCTGTATTGAAGAGTTTGAATGATGAGGACGTTAATATTACGACAATTGAGGACCCGATAGAAATTAAGTTGGAAGGTATTAACCAGTCACAGATTAACGCAAAAGCTGGAATTACGTTCGCATCTTGCATGAGAGCTATTTTAAGACAGGACCCTGATATTATCCTTGTTGGTGAAATCCGTGACTACGAAACATTGGAAATTGCTATTTCTGCGGCATTGACAGGTCACCTTGTATTGAGCACTGTTCACACAAACTCTGCAGCTGCAACAGTTACTCGTTTGATAGAAATGGGGGCAAAAGATTATCTTGTTTCTTCAACTTTGTCAGGTGTAATTGCTCAACGTTTGGTTAGAAGATTGTGCGATGATTGTAAAGAGGAATATTTTGCGACTCACGATGAAGCAAGACAAATTATTGCTGATGAAAAAGAAATCCAAGAATTTATGAAAAAACCGATTTATAGAGCTAAAGGCTGTAATAAATGTGATTTTACAGGATATAAAGGCAGACTTGGTGTTTATGAAATCATGGCGATTAACAAAGAAATTAAAAAACTGGTAGCAATGGGGGCTCACGATTTGGAAATCGAAGAAGCTGCTGTTAGAAATGGTATGAGAACATTGCACCAATCTTGTATGTCTCACATACTTAACGGGTTAACAACAATTGATGAATTCGTCAGAGTTCTCGGTGTGGTTAACGAATAGGAGAAACTATGCCAATATATAACTATATAGCGTTAAAAAATAATAAAGATATCGTAAAAGGTAAGGTTGAGGCTCAAGACCAAAGAGAAGCAAGAGCTAATATTAAGAGCCTTGGTTTTATTCCGACTAAAGTATACGAGGAAAAAGCTAAGGGTGAAGGTGAAGAAGACAAAAAAGTTGATGTCAAAGCCGGTAAGATGAAAAAACTTGGGTTGCAGGACCGTATGGATTTTACGTCAACTTTGCAAATCTTGGCTCAGTCAGGTATTCCGATTATTGAATCCTTGATGTTTATCGAAAATGATGCCGCAAAGCTCAAAGTAAGACTTGTTGCAAAAGAGTTACGGCGTCAGATTATGGCAGGTGCAACTTTTGCTGATACAATTGCAAAATATCCTGATCAATTCGGACAGATTTATATCGGTTTGGTAAAAGCCGGTGAAGATTCCGGTGAATTGGAAAAAACTTTGCAGCGTTTGTTAGAGCTTTTGAACAAAGAAGCAAATATTAGAGGTAAAGTTATTGGTACATTGATGTATCCGATGTTTGTAATTGTTTTGGCGGTAATTATCGTTCTTGTTATGTTGATGTTCGTATTCCCTGTATTTAAAGAAATGTTTGATGGTATGGGAAAAGACTTGCCGTGGATTACTGCAACATTGATGAGCGCCGGTATTTTCTTAAAGACTTATTGGTTCTTTGTGCCAATTATTTTAGGCTCAATTTGCGGTTTCTTTACGTTTATAATGAGATGGCAACCAAGTAAAAGAAAAATTGATGAATTTGTTCTGAAAGTGCCGTTGTTGAGCGACTTAATTCAGTATTCGAACTTTGCCAACTTTATTGCTGTAATGCAAGTTGCGTATGATGCCGGTGTTCCTATTATTGAATGTTTATACTTGGCAAATGTTACTCTTACAAATCATACGCTTAAAACAAAAATTGAAACAGCAACATTAAAGGTTCAACAAGGTCAACATTTGTCAATTGCTTTACGTTCAACTCAAGTTATGCCGAAGATGATTTTATTCATGATTGCAACAGGTGAACAATCAGGACGTTTGGGGGACATGCTTTTGCAGGCAACTAACTTTATTGATAAAAAATTGGATGGTATTATTGACACAATGACAAAAATGATTGAACCGATAATGCTTATTGTAATTGGTAGTATCGTATTGACTTTGGCGTTAGCACTGTACTTACCATTGTTCAGTTCATATATGTCAGATTAAGGGTGTAAAAATGAGAAAAACGTACGTAATTACTGGTTCAACATCCGGCATTGGAAAGGCGCTGTTGCAAAAATTAGTTAAAAATAACACTGTTTTTGCAGGCTATCGTAACGAAAAATATGTTGCGGAGTTGGAAAAATTCGGGGCAATTCCTTTCTATATAGATATGGAACGTGAAGAAAGTATTCGTCAGGCAACTGCATATATTAAATCAAGAACAAATCGAATTGATACATTGATTAACGTCGCAGGGTGCGTTGTCGCTGGAGTTATGGAGCAAATTCCAGTTGCGAACTTACGTAGACAGTTTGAGGTTAATACATTTTCGCATATAAATTTTACTCAAAATTTGTTGCCATTGCTGGACAATGCAAAAGTTATAAATATAAGTTCAATGTCGAGTTTTGGGATTTTCCCTTTTGTAGCCCCATATTGTGCTTCAAAAAGAGCTTTGGATATTCTATTTAATGCGATGGCACTGGAATCTGGGTTGAAAGTAATTTCAATAAAACCTGGAGTAATTGCAACTCCACTTTGGGATAAGTCGATAGAGCTTAATAAAGATGCGATTGATGGTTGCCATGGTTATGATAAAGAAATGAAATATATGATTGAAAACGCTCATAAAAACGGGCAAAAAGGTTTGAGCGTTGATAAAGTTGTTAATACGATTTTGAAAGTAGATGCAATGGCTAATCCGAATCCTTCTTATACAGTCGGTTTTGATGCGAAGTTTGCTGAAATTGTTTCAAAATTTCCGTTTGCTTGGCAAAATAAATTGATAAAATTTGGCATGAAAAGAAAATTTGGAAGATAAGTTTATTACAGAGCTTATATATTTATTTATATTGTAAATAGTGACTATTTTCAAAAGTTAATTTAATTGAAACGGTCATTCCGGACTCCGATCCATAGTCTATTAAACAATAGATTCCGGAGTCAAATTGCCACGATAGAGGAATAAACAATAACTCGTTAGTATTTAAGCATGAACAAAAGTGCTAAGCAGGCGGGATGGGTATTTCGTCCTACTTTATTATTGTTATTATGTTGATATTTCGACAACTAAACTATCTTTTTCTCAAAATAATATCATAATTCAATATATCTAAAATCTCAGCCAATTCAGAAACTCGAAAGGTTTTGTTGTGGAGTTTGTTGCTTAAATTCCTAATGCTGTCTGTCTTGTTATATTTTTCATTAACTAATTGCTTGACTTTTGTTACAGTTAACCCTTCCAAAGCAGAAAGATATTTTATTTGCTGTGCCAAGTTTTCTGTTTCAAGTCTAATTTCTCTATTCATTTCCCAATAATACTATTTATTGCTGAATAAAAACAATATATATTGACGTTATTCATTATATAGTGTATATTTTGAATATATAAATGAAAAAATATGACAAGGAGAAGTTTATGAAACAAGGTTTTACTTTAGCTGAAGTTTTAATTACTCTTGGGATTATAGGTGTTGTTTCTGCTATTGTTATGCCGGCAATAATTACAGATATTCAAGGTAAGCAGTATTCTGTTGCAAGAAAAAAGGCATTAGCTACTATTGGCGAAGTTGGCAGGCAAATTGCGGTTAATGGAGAAATGGGGAATGCGGTTGATGCTGAGGACTTTGTTGAAAACTATTTGAAAAGACAATTAAAAATGGTTAAAACCTGTAAAAACGACGACCTGAAAGCTTGTGGTATAGAAACAGATACAAACAAAATCTTATCCTTTCATAAAGCAAAAAGAACGATGCCGAGAAAGTGGGGAGATTTGGCTTGGGGTGTTGGATATGGTCTTACTGAAAGTATGAAAATTGATAAAAGTTCAAGAAGTTATGGTTTTGTTATGCCAGATGGGTATGCTGTGAATTTGTTTTATAATGGAAATTGTCAGGCAGAGTCTAGTGTTCTTGCAGCTTATGCTGGTGTTTCAAAAGTTTGTGTGTTTGCAATATATGATATGAATGGATTAAGAAAGCCCAATCAGGTTGGCAAAGATATCGGATTTGTTTCTGTTTTTTATCCGACAGAACATGCAGTTGCTGTAGCACCGGAGTATATAAAAACAGAAGTTCTGAGTGGATCTTTTGAAAAAGCGCAAGAGGCTTGTGGAAAATTAAAAGGTGCAACTTTACCAAATATTGAAGAGTTAACTTCTTTATATTTAAGCGGAACTTTACATGATATGGTTATTAACGGAGATAATTGGTCGAGCACAACAGGGAAATATAATGATGGAACTCCTTGTGCAAGGGCATTACATTTTAACTGGAGTTATTCAACTTGTCAAACGTATTCTAGTTCAAGAGCTGCAAGTTGTGTGTCAAGGTAGAGTTTAGTTTCAATTTGTTATATTGTTTTGTCGGACAATGGAAAATGAAACTTATTCCATTTACTGATTACAAAAATTTTTATTCATGTTACAGTGGTTTTAAAAGAGGTAAAATATGAAAATAGCATTGTTAAACCACGGATGTGCAAAAAATTTAGTAGACTCAGAACTTATGCTTGGTCTTTTGGCTCAGAGGGGGCATCAAATTACGTTAGACGAAAAAGATGCTGATATTGTAGTTGTTAATACGTGTTCTTTTATTCATGATGCGGAAAAAGAATCAGTTCAGTCTATATTGCAAATGGTTCAAGATGGTAAAAAGGTTATAGTAACCGGTTGTTTACCACAAAAATATAAGGGTGAACTTAAAAAAGCTATTCCGGAAATTGCCGGAATGATTGGAACTTCTGATATTAAAGAAATTATTGATGTTGTTGACAAAATTACCGGTGATAAAAAAGATTATGCAGAACATGTTTCTGAAAAGCCTGAGTACATTTATCCTGAAAATATTGAAAGACAACAAATTACAGTTGGTTCAAGCTCTTATATAAAAATTGCTGATGGTTGTAATTATCATTGTGGGTATTGTATTATACCTCAACTTCGTGGTGAATACCATTCAAGAACTATTGAAAACATTCTTGAAGAAGCTAACTCCCTTGTGAAAAAAGGGGTTACAGAACTAGTTTTGATTGCGCAAGATACAACTAGCTATGGTATTGATTTGTACGGGAAACAAATGTTGCCGAAACTTTTAGAAGAGTTGAACAAAATTGAAGGTTTGGGCTGGATTAGAATAATGTATGCTTATCCTACACAGGTTAGTGACGAGTTGATTGACGCTATTGCAAGGTTGGACAAGGTTGTTAAGTATATTGACTTGCCATTGCAACATTGCAATGCCGAAATTTTGCAGGCTATGCGCAGACCGGTTATGGATTATGAAGTACTTGTTAAGAAAATTAGAAATAGAATTCCAAATGTTGCAATCAGAACAGCTTTCATTGTTGGTTATCCTGGAGAAACTGATGAACAGTTTGAAGAATTGTATGACTTTGTGAAACGTGTTAAGTTTGAAAAAATGGGTGTGTTTGAATATTCTCGTGAGAAAAATACTGTTTCTTATTCAATGGATTCTCAGGTTCCGGCAAAAATTAAGAAACAAAGGCATAAAAAACTCATGACTTTGCAAAAGAAAATTTCCAGAGAAGTTAATGCAGCTTATATAGGGCAAATTTTACCTTGTATTGTGGAAGGTTTTACTGATGACGGACTTATTTTGATGAGGTCACAGCATGATGCTCCGGAAATTGATGGAATGGTTTATGCTGAATCAAAAGAGTCTGTTGTTCCTGGAGATATTGTAAATGTTTTGATAAATCGTGCGGATGATTACGATTTGTTTGGAATTTTACAAGATTAAGAAAAAATAGTATAATGACCAAATAGTTTTAGAAAAAGAGAGAAAAATAATGGAATTTGTAGAAAACAGAGAAGTTGAAAAAGAACAGTTAAAAGCAATATTTAGAGATATGATGAAGTATTCGCCGTCAAAAATTGTTGGTATGCTTGGTAACGCAATAATTGTTCCTGTTTATACCAGCTTGTTATCTCC
>ERZ1034713.1381-NODE-1381-length-10829-cov-5.265175_pt1 | contig 10829 bp, 9 predicted proteins | sample MGYA00520692_ERZ1034713 | MGnify/ENA primary metagenome ERZ1034713 (study PRJEB33766, sample SAMN09781717) | gut metagenome | biome: gut microbiome | host: Homo sapiens | place: Madagascar | study: EMG produced TPA metagenomics assembly of the PRJNA485056 data... | reverse complement strand
TCGATGCGATCGCGACCGGTGGAAAGTATTTCTTTATCTCGGATTCGAAGACGAATAAAGTGTATGTATATGATCAAGTCCCGAACCGTACAACGAAGCCGGTTGCAACGATTAAAGGTGCGCACGGCTCGCTCGCTTCCAATGGAACGCTCCTTACAGTATCCGGCAATGTTGCCTCCTCATCGGTGGGCGGCAATTTGTGCAAGACGGTTACGATCTATGATCTGAGCAATCTGAAAAATATAACGAAGCAGCAGGTACATGAATTTACCTATAAGGGAGAGCATAAGACGTTCAATTTCGCTACGGACTGCGTGATCACAAAGGACGGTAAACTTGTTGTGGCGGATCAGGGGGACAATTATGTGCTGATCTGGAACGATTATAAGAATGCGGCAGGCGGCAGCGAACCGGACTGTGTTCTGGGGCGTGGCAGCACCTATTATGATTCTTCCATGCTCACGGGAAATATACCGGGGCGGCCGGTGGATACGATCGGCGTAACGGGTAAGGATTCGCTGGTGATGCCGACATTCCTCGCATACGACGGAAATTATCTGTGGGTCGGTGAGTTTAAGTTCAGCAGCCGTCTGCTTCGATTCAGTGGAAAGTTATAAAGTTGTTTATAATTTTGGAGGATGCTATTTCTTTTTGTTACTATGATTATCTATGTAAGACAGAGCCGCGAAAACTACTAACAATAGAGTAAGCACTTCCATTGTGTTCATAGGGCATCACCCACTTTCGTAATACTAGAGGGCATCTAACAATCGGAAAATCACATCCTGCTTCCTGTTCGATGATACAATGAAATTATATCACAAATAGAACGTATGTTCAATCAGAGCGTTGAAGAAGAGGTGTATGCATGAACCACATGATAGATCCGATATACGATACAAATTCGCAGATTTTGATACTTGGCAGTTTCCCGTCCGTGAAGTCGCGCGAGCAGCAGTTTTTCTATGGGCACAAGCAGAATCGATTCTGGAAAGTGCTTGCGGGCATACTTGGATGCGATGTTCCGCAGTCGGTCGAGGAGAAGAAAGCGATGCTGCTTTCGCATCATATCGCGGTATGGGATGTGATCCAAAGCTGTGAGATCGAGGGCTCATCGGACGCGAGTATCCGTGATGTTGTGCCGAATGATCTCGCATGCATTTTAAATACCGCTGATATCCGGGCTATCTACACAAACGGTGGCAAAGCCCATGAACTGTACGGTAAATATATTGAGCCGGTAAACAAAATTGCAGCGCACAAGCTGCCCTCGACCAGTCCTGCCAATGCAGGGTATTCACTGGAACGGCTGCTTGCAGCATGGTCTGTAATCCGGGAAAATTTATGACAAAAAAAATCCGTCGTGGGAATTACCTACGGCGGATTTGTATTTGAATCGCTTTCGCGAATTATTTTTAGTCGGAACTGACAGCACCCCAACCCCCATCGGCTAAAACACAACAGCTCCTTTTGATGGTTCTATCATAGCAATGGAATGTGAACGGGTTGTGACAAGGTGCTGAAGACTTTCTAAAAAATGGAAATAAATTCTAAACAAATTCCAAATAAAAGCACAGAATTGTGATAATTGTGCTTCACATTGTGTGGTAAGATGTAGAAAAGAAACGAGGAAGGGTTGTGGAAATAAGATGGGGAGAATACTGATCGTGGAAGATGACTGGGAATTGAATCGCGGAATTGCCTGGCAGCTGGAAAAGGCGCACTATGAGACATGCGTAGCATATTCTGTGGAGGAGGCGAAGCGGATACTTTGCGAGGAATCAGTGCATCTTGTATTGCTGGATGTCAACCTGCCGGATGGAGATGGTTTCGCGGTGCTGGAATGGATGAATCGGGAGAAGAAAGCGTATCCCGTCGTGTTCCTGACAGCGCGGGATCTGGAAGAAGATGCGTTAAAAGGGTATGAACTTGGTGCGGTGGATTATGTGACGAAGCCTTTTTCCATCAAAATATTGTTAAAGAAGATTGCTGTCATCTTAAGACAGACATCCAATAGTGAGACGCAGGATTATGAGGACGGCTATCTGACGGTTTCGCTGGCGCAAGGGAAGGTAAGAATCCGACAACAGTTGTGTGCTGTCACACCGACGGAGTTCTGCATTCTGTCTGCGTTTCTGCATGCAAGAAAGCAGCTCCTGACGTACGATATGCTTCTGGACGCGTTGTGGGAGAATGGCAATCAGATCGTGGACAAGCATGCGCTTGCAGTCAATATCGGACGGCTGCGCAGCAAGATTGAGGATGCGGAACACAAATATATTGCGAATGTTTATGGGATGGGATATCAATGGATTGGAAATGGATGATCATATTTGTGATGACGGTTGTCGCCTTTGTTATGGGGATGCGTTATCGCAGGTTGCGAAGAGAAGTAGATCAATTTGCAGCAGAGATGGAACAAAGTCTGGATGCGGTGATAGCGGGACATGCTGAAGCGGAAGTGATTGAGGATTCACTTTTTGCGAAGCTGCAGGAGAAGCTTTTGCGCACAAATCATATTTTTGCGCTGCGTGAGCAGAAGAATAAGAAGGAGCGGGAACAGCTACAAAGCCTGATTTCTGACATCTCGCACCAAAGCCGCATACCGATCGCGAACCAGAGAATCTATCTGGATCTGCTGGCGGAGGAAGTGCAGTCTGAGGAGGGAATGCAGGCGCTTCGCAGTCTGGAACATCAGACGGAGAGGCTGCAGTTTTTGATGGAAAGTATGATCAAGCTGTCTCGGATGGAGAGCGGTATGATACAGATTAAGAAAATGCCACAGGATCTGATGGAGACGATCCGGAAAGCAGTGGCGGAAAATGTGGTGGCAGCCGCAAAGAAAAAGCAGCGGATTTCTGTGGATGGACCGGCGCAGCTTGTCACCATGCATGATGCCAGGTGGACAATGGAAGCGATTGGAAACGTCTTAGAGAATGCTGTCAAATATACCGATGAGGGAGGCAGGATCAATGTGACCGTGCGCAGGCAGGAGATGTTTACCGTGATTGAGATTACGGATAACGGAAGAGGGATTGCACCGGAGAGACAGGCACAGATTTTCGGGCGTTTTTACAGAGAACCGGAAGTGCATGAGCAGCCGGGCATCGGAATCGGACTGTATCTTACCCGAAAAATCATAGAAGCGCAGGACGGCTATGTGGATGTTGTATCGCAACCGGGTGAGGGGGCAACGTTCCGGCTGCATCTGCAGAATGCGAATATCACAGAACTGTGATCGCTGCTGTGACTGGTTTGTGATCATTGATCGTTATGTTAAATATAAACATAAAAGATCAAGGAGGAAGAACAGTGGAAAACTGGATGGTAGAAACGCGGGCATTAAAGAAATATTACAAGCTCGGTGACAATACGGTGAAGGCGCTCGATGATGTCAATTTCCGTGTACGAGAGCAGGAATTTGTTGCAATCATCGGCAAATCGGGAAGTGGTAAAAGCACACTTTTACATATGCTTGGAGGACTTGATGTGCCGACAAGCGGAGAGGTCTGTATCGCAGGCAGGAATATTGCCGGGATGAACCGGGAGGAACTGACAATTTTTCGGCGGAGAAAGGTGGGATTCATTTTTCAAAGCTACAATCTTGTGCAGGATCTGAATGTGTATGAGAATATCGTTCTTCCAGTCAAATTGGATGGCAAGCGTGTGGATCGTGATTTTGTGGAAGAGATTATACAATTATTGCAGCTTGAAGATAAGAAAGCGGCACTTCCCGGCACATTGTCCGGCGGTCAGCAGCAGCGTGTTGCGATCGCGCGGGCGCTTGCGGCAAAGCCTCAAATCATACTTGCGGATGAACCGACCGGGAATCTGGATTCGATGACGAGCCATGAGGTGATGGGACTGCTCAAGGTTGTGGCGAAACGATATGCGCAGACGATCATTCTGATTACACACGATCAGGACATTGCACAGATGGCGGATCGCATTGTGCGGATCGAGGATGGTCGCATCATATCCGGCAATATAGATCAGGAAGCGGGTGATCGTGATGCTGACTAATAATAATCAGACGGTCATAAAGAATCTTGCCAGGGCATCGCTGAAGCACAACCGCCGAAGGTATCTGGTGATTTTTCTGGCAATTCTGTTATCGGCATTCATGCTTTTTTCCGTGCTGACGGTTGGGGTAACCTATTTTAAGATGTGGAAAATCCAGAATCTCAGGTTAAACGGAGCCGAGTTTGATGCCATCATGTATGGAGCTACGGACGAGCAGATGGAGAAGCTGAGAGACAACGCAGACATTACGGAGGTCGGTGTGCTTGCAATCGCAGGATTTATCGATGGTTCCGAGAAGAATGATATGGCGGACACGTCGCTTGCGTGGGTGGATGACACGTTTTGGGACAAAATGCAGGCTCCGGCAAGGAAATATGTGAAGGGACGTTATCCGACCCAAAAGGATGAGGTGATGGTCACCCCCAAGGCACTCAAAGAATGCGGGCTCAGCGATTATGGAATCGGTGATTCGTTCCGGGTGAAGTGGACGAATCCGCAGGGCGTGCAGCAGGATCTGGATTTTACGATATGTGGCATCTGGGACGGGTACGGAACGAAGAATACATTCTACGTATCCAAGGCGTTTTATGATGCATCCGGCTGGAGCATAGACAGCGTCAGCTCCGGGCGCATTATGATGAATTTCAGACAAAAGATTATGACTACTGAGCAGCAGAATACGTTTATTACGTCAATGAATCTCTCCAAAAGGCAGAGAATTTTCTTTATGACGGAGCTTGGAAATTCGGTTCCGCTTTATCTAGGGCTTCTGGCGTTGCTCCTCGTCACCTGTGTGTGCGCGTATCTGTTGATTTATAACATCATGTATTTGTCGGTCACTGGAAATATCCGCTACTATGGTCTGCTGCAGACGGTCGGCATGACGGGACGGCAGATCTACCGACTGATCTATCGTCAGATGTTGATCGTGGGCGTGAGCGGAATGGTTCTTGGAATCGCAGGTGGATGCAGCATCTCGTTTTTTGTGATTCCGTCACTTGTGAAAGCGTTTGGGATCCGGGATCAGGTGCAGGTGGTGTTTCATCCGGCCATCTTTGTGCTGACGGTACTTCTTGTTGCGGCTACGGTCTATGTCGGAAGCAGGAAGCCAGCAAAGATCGCAGTCACAGTCACGCCGATCGAGGCAAATCGGTATCAGGCAGAAACCCTGGTTCGCGGAAAAAAGCATCACACCCATGAGAATGGCAATGTGATATGGCAGATGAGTATACGGAAAATCTCGGTGGAGAAAAAGAAAACATTTATCAGCATACTCTCACTTGCGGCAGGACTTTCCGTATTTGTGTGTGTGATCACGCTGCTTCGAAGTCAGGGACCGCGCACGATCGTATCGAGTGCATGGAACGATGATATGGAGATCAGCAATCGCCTTTTGTCAAAGGACGGTGCGAAGTGGAAAGAGGTCATGGACGATGTTTTCTTGCAAAAGATTGCCAATACGGACGGTGTGCAGGAGGTACATACGGTCACAACGGCGCAGGCGATGGTTCCGTGGGAGCCGGAGTTTGCAGACAAGTGGATGCGCGAGTTTTATGAGATGTGGATGGAGATTTCCTATGAGGATGAGAAGAAGGAATACCAGGAGCATCCGGAGAATTTCGGAACGGTTCTGGTCGGAATCGACGAGAAAAATTTTGAGATTTTAAATGAATCACTAGAGCAGTCGATTGATGCGAAAGCGTTTCAACAGGGAAAAATCTGCGTGATCTATCGGGATGGTTTGTCGTTTGAAGATCGGGAGCTGGTGGGAAAAACGTTGCATGCGGCGGAACTTGGAAATGAGGATCATGCTTTTTCCTTTGAGATTGCAGGTGTTACGGACGATTCTACGATGACCGGACCAATCGCAGGGTATCCGCCGACGATCATTATCAGTCAGGATGCGCTTGCGGCATTGCATCTGGATACTTATACCTATAAAGCCTGCGTGTATTATGACAGGGCATATGATGCGGCAACGCAGAGGCGGGTGGAACAGATCGTTGCGGATTCGAAGGATGCCAAGTGCTTGAAGATGGAGTCCAAGATCGAATCAATGAAGGAACTGAAAGCGGCGCAGGGAAATATGACCGGTGTCGGAATAGGAATTTCGCTGATTCTCGCCATCATTGGTGTCATGAATTATATCAATACGATCATCGGTAATATTGCAAACCGCAGGAAGGAGCTTGCCATCCTAGAGAGCATCGGAATGACGCGAAAGCAGATGAATCATATGCTCATGAGGGAGGGAAGTATTTATGCATTTGGTGCAATCTTCGTTACCATTGTGGTCGGGCTGCCGGTTACGTGGGGACTGTATCAATCCATGAACTATATGAATGTGCCGTTTTTCCTTCCGATAGGTCCAATCTGTGTGGTTGTTCTGGCACTTCTGGTTATCTGTGTCGGTGCACCGCTTATTTTACTGAACGTGCTGTGTAAGAAGGGAAGTGTGGTCGAGCGCATTCGCCAGAGTGATGAGTAGAAGTTTTCCAACATGCAACCAATCCGATCCCGTTGTCGTGTATATAAGTGAAGGCAATAAAGAATGTAGCTACAAGAGGGATAAAGATGGAAGATCACGAAATTATCAACTTATATTACGACCGGGCGCAACAGGCGATCACCGAGACGAGCGGTAAATACAATGCGTACTGCATGCACATCGCGCGTGCCATCCTTGGGGATGAGGAGGATGCAAAAGAGTGTGTCAATGACACATGGCTGAAAGCGTGGAACACGATTCCGCCACAGAAGCCGAAGCATCTTGCGGCGTATCTCGGCAGAATCACGCGCAACGCATCGATCGACCGCATGCGCACGCGGACGCGAAAGCAGCGCGGGGGACGTGAGACAGAACTGGTACTCGAGGAACTGCAGGATTGTATCGCGCACTCTACAAATGTGGAGCGCGAGATCGAGGGACGTGAATTGGCGGCAGCCATCAATGCGTTTCTTAAAACACTTTCCGCTTTTGACCGGAATGTGTTCGTCTGCAGGTACTGGTATCTGGATCCGGTGCGCGACATCGCGAAAGCGGCGCATGCCAGTGAAAGCAGGATCAAATCCATCTTGTTCCGCCTCAGAAAGAAATTAAGAGTGTATTTAGAAGAGGAGGGATTATTATGATGGACGAGAAGAAATTATTGGATGCGATGTCCGACATTGATGAGAACTACATTCAGGATGCGAAGAACTTTCGAGAGCGCAAAGTTGTCCGTGGGCGTTTTGCGGCAAAAAGCGTAGCCGCCGCCATCGTTGTACTTTTGGCGGGAACGACGGTGTACGGGGCAACCGTGCTCGTGAAGCAGCTTCATATGAAAGGCTACACACGCGTTGAGGAACTGGAAGAAGATCACGATATCAAGCCGTGGCAGTCGAATATTCCATATATGGACGCAGATTTTGATGAAGAAGTATTTGCTGATCTTACACCGAAATCACTGGTTGATATCCTGACTGACGCTGGTTCGGATCAGGAGTATACGATTGAACAGGGCAAAGCAACCGATACGTGGAATCGAAAACTGATCGAGACAGACGTGGATGACGAGTTCCAATATTTTGAAGCCTATGATTACGATCACCTGAGTGACGCTTTGACGGATTGGAACATTCCGCTGGATGTCAGTTATATCGAGGAGAAGTATTCGCGCCTTGCCGGAGAGTATGGCTGCGACTTCTACTATGCGGATGATAGCAAAAAGGATTGCCTGCAGTCACGCTTTTTCTCAGGATTTCGCGATGCGGACGAGAATTTCGTAAGTGTCGAACTGGCATCAGACCAGCGCTCGACAAACGAAGATCCGTACGAGCTTTATTCCGGCAACATCAACATCAGCTACTACACAACGAAGGACGGCGTGGAAGTCTATATGACAAACACGAAGGGAAAAAGCGGTAAGACTTATACGACCGCCAATGTCTATACGGAACACGACCGACTGACGATCGGAATGTACGGTAATTTCGCGGCGGATGAAGCAGAGAAGATCCTTGACAGTCTTAATGTTGCGGAAGGTTTGCACATTGATACGACGAAGTAAATATAAATTTCTATCTGACGCTCGTCAAATAGAAATGGGCGGACTCAAGGCGGATTTGAGTTCGCTTTTTACGTTGTAGAATAATATTTGACGTGCGTCAAATATTGGGATAATATATAGGAAAAGACTTGACGTGCGTCAAATAGAGAAAGGAGAGAACCGCTGCATGAAACATAATATTGTGATGGAAACGCAGGATCTCACATATTTGAAATGGTCCCATATTCGAAGTTCGAGTGGCACCGCCGGAACTTTTTTGAAATCGGAATCGGAGATTTCCGGGAAAAAGATTTATTATAAGCTATCCAATTTTGATATGGTAAATGGTGTGATCGGACATGAATGCATAAACGAGATCATAGTGGATCGGCTGCTTACGCTATTAGGGGTGGAGCATCTTTCCTATGAACTGATCCATGCAGATATCGAGGTTGAGGGGAAAATATACAATACCTTTCTGTGTGCTTCCGAAGATTTCAAAAAGCGCGGGGAGAGTAAAATAGCATTGGATGATTATTACAGAACAGCAGCGAATAAGGCGGAATCACATTATGACTTTTGTGTGCGCTGTGGATGGAAAAAATATATCGATCAGATGATCGCAATCGATTATCTGATACTTAATCGGGATCGCCACGGTGCCAATATTGAAATTCTCAGGAATCCAAGGACACATTCCGTACGCATTGCTCCGCTTTTTGATCATGGTTTGTCTTTGCTATATTCCTGTATGTCGGATGATGTGGCCGAGAAATTTGACATCATGGAGGATAAACGCTGTCAGAATTTTATCGGTGGCTATTCGTGCTTCCAGAATCTGGAACTGATCAAAGGGGAAGGCGATGTCTTTTCAAAAAAATTGAAGGAATCGGATCGGGGTATCATTTTTGAAGGCCTGGAGACACTTTTATCGGATGTTTTTATGACTAAGATTTGGAATATGATTTATGAGAGGTATCAGGTATATGAAAATCTATGAAATCATCGATGAAGAGAATGCAATGTCCACAGGAGTTCTGCTCTATTATGAGAAAGAGAAAACCTGCATCGCAGAGTTGCCGGAGTACCTGGATGAGTGGACGGCACCATTTCTTTTTTCGGTTTATGTCAAAAAGCATATTTTTACGATTCCGCGCGACATCAGTTTCTTATGGGTGAAGGAGCGGGTGATCCCAAGCGGCAGACAAAACATCGATGCAATTTTAAAAAATCATCACATGAAATCCTATGATGAGATGAAATTTCTTGAAATATCAGAAGGAAGATGTTCGCAGGACAGTCTCTACATCAGAAAAATCGATCGTCTTCCGGATTATGTGGTTGAGCGGCAGAAACACAATCTGGTAGAGTGTGTGTCAATGGATGAGCATGCACTGCTTTGCTTTTTTGCAGATCAGACAGTCCGAAAGATGGAACTTGCGCAATTGACCGGTGTGGAGGACATTGAGAAAATTCTTAAGCATGAAGCGGTGTACCAATCCGCCAAAATCGGAGCCGGGGGATATTATGTCACATTCAATGATTCCATCGATATACCGGCAGGGACTTTGCATGAAGCAGGTGTTGTCATTCCGTTAAAACTAAAGGATTTCAAAGCGTTTGTACGTAAAAATGTGCTGGATACAACGGAAAGCAGTAACCTGTTGGAATGTACGCGACAAAACATCTCATACCTGGTCAACCAGCAACAGTTGGAACCGATTAAGGAGGAAGTGCGAGGAAATTTATACCTTAAGGGAGAGGTGTTGCGCACGAGATGGTAGAGCAGGAAAGGGAAAAACATGGCATCGACAAAATACGGGCAATTAGTAAAATTATTTCGCAATTACAGAAAGCGGCAGGTGGCGCTGTTCGTGGTCTGCGTGATCGCAGTTCTTTTGAACTTATATTTTGTGTATCAGATACAGGAATTTGTGGATGTGATTACGGCGGGGGCAACGCTTGCGACAATCTGGAAATCCTTCGTGCGTATTCTGGTGATCGGAATTGCGGCGCTGCTCATGGGAATTGTGCAGAATCGGATGTGGCATACGTTTCGGTATATGCTGATGAACCAGATGCAGACCATGATGTACCGAAAGCTGCTTATGAACAAAGCAATCTTTTATGACGAGCACACAACCGGAGAAATCGTATCGGCAGTCATGAACGATGGATCGTTGATCGCGGAAACTGCCGGAATCAGTATTTTAATGCTTTTTCTGAACAGTATGCAGATCATCGTGATTCTCGGAGTGCTCATCTGGAAAAACGCGTTAATGGGTGGAATCGCGCTGGTGATCGGCGTTGTCTATTTTGTTCTGGTAAACCGGATCAATGGTTCGATGCGTGATACCTATAAGGACTATTCGCAGAATGTCGCAGAGGTAAATCAACATCTGACCGAGGATGTGAAGGCTGTATTGGAGATCAAGACACTCAACGAAAAAGCATTCTTTATGAAACGGTTTTATGAGCATGTATGGGGCAGACAGTTCGATTCAGCGAAGCGCCTGGTCCGGCTTGATGTCCTTGCATACGGTGTCAATAACTTCATTTCGGTTATTTTTCCGGTGATCATGGTGCTGCTCGGCGGCATCTTTCTGTGGCGCGGCATGATTACGATCGGTACAGTCCTGTTATTCTATACATATTCGCAGAAATTGATCGAGCCGCTGAATAATCTGGCGGATTTCTACCGGGGTACGCAGGTAGCGGTCGGAGCTGCGGACCGTATCCATGATTACCTGACGGATGAGGAAGAGGAGTCCTGTGCAC
>ERZ1034713.1379-NODE-1379-length-10849-cov-30.105058_pt1 | contig 10849 bp, 5 predicted proteins | sample MGYA00520692_ERZ1034713 | MGnify/ENA primary metagenome ERZ1034713 (study PRJEB33766, sample SAMN09781717) | gut metagenome | biome: gut microbiome | host: Homo sapiens | place: Madagascar | study: EMG produced TPA metagenomics assembly of the PRJNA485056 data... | reverse complement strand
TGGTGTTTGCCATGTGCATGGCTGTGGTCATCGGCGGCCCGCTGTCGCTGGTGTTTGTGGTGGCAGTGGCTTTTCTGGTGGCGGTGCTGGCTGCCATCATGATCCCCACCTTCCGCATCTTTGACCGGGTGTTCAAGAACTATGATAACCTCAACGCCTCGGTGCAGGAGAATGTCTCTGCCATCCGCGTGGTCAAGAGCTTTGTGCGCGAGGGCTTCGAGAACGAAAAATACACCGCCGCCTGCGAGAGCCTGTATAAGCAGTTTGTCAACGCGGAAAGCCGCCTGAGCTTCAATAACCCCGCTATGCTGGTGGCGGTGTACGGCTGCAATATCGCGCTGAGCTGGTTCGGCGCAAAGTATGTGCTGCGCGGTGCCATTACCACCGGCCAGCTGAACGCCCTGTTCGGCTATATCATGAACATCCTCATGGCACTGATGATGCTGAGCATGGCCTTTGTCATGATCGCCATGTCCGCCGCCTCTGCCAAGCGTATCGTGGAGGTGCTGGACGAGCGCACCGACCTGCCCCCGGCAAAGCAGCCGGTGCAGCAGGTGGCAGACGGCAGCATCCAGTTCGACCACGTTACCTTCAAGTATAAGCACGGCAGCGGTCAGCCGGTGCTGAACGATATCAGCTTTACCATCCAGCCCGGCGAGACGCTGGGCATCATCGGCGGCACCGGCAGTGCAAAGTCCAGTCTGGTGCAGCTGATCCCCCGCCTGTACGATGCGGAGAGCGGCACCGTGCGCGTGGGCGGCGTGGACGTGCGGGATTATAACCTTGACGTGCTGCGCCGCGAGGTCTCCATGGTGCTGCAGAAGAACGTGCTGTTCAGCGGCACCATTCTGGATAACCTGCGCTGGGGCGATGCCAACGCCACCGAGGAAGAGTGCATCCGCATGGCAAAGCTGGCCTGCGCAGATGAATTTATCCAGCGCTTCCCGGATAAGTACAATACTTGGATCGAGCAGGGCGGCTCCAACGTGTCCGGCGGCCAGAAGCAGCGCCTGACCATCGCCCGCGCCCTGCTGCGCAAGCCCAAGGTGCTGATTTTGGACGACTCCACCAGCGCCGTGGATACCGCGACCGATGCCAAGATCCGCAAGGCCTTCCGGGAGGAGATCCCCGGCACGACCAAGATCATCATTGCACAGCGTATCTCCTCGGTGCAGGATGCAGACCGCATTCTGGTGCTGGATAACGGCCAGATCAACGGTCTGGGCACCCACGCAGAGCTGCTGGCGACCAACGCCATCTATCAGGAGGTCTACAACAGCCAGACGCAGGGCGGCGGCGATTTTGACAAGCAGGGAGGTGCGCAGTAATGGCAGTAAAAGAAGTACATGGCCCCGGCCCGCGGGGCGCACGGGGGCCGCGCCCCAAGGTGGAAAACCCGGGCAAGCTGCTGAAGCGCATCATGGATGAGGTGTTCCGCAACTATCTGCCCCACTGCATCCTTGTGCTTGTGTGCATCGTGGTCAGCGCGCTGGCCAATGTGCAGGCCAGCCTGTTTTTGCAGACTTTGATGGACGATTACATCGTGCCCATGACCCGCCAGCAGAACCCCAGCTTTGCACCGCTGGCCGGTGCACTGGTGCGGATGTGCTGCATCTACCTTGTGGGCATTCTGGCCGCATGGGCCAACGCCCGCATCATGGTCAATGTGACGCAGGGCACGCTGCGCAATCTGCGCACCAAGCTGTTCACCCACATGGAAAGCCTGCCCATCCGGTATTTTGACACCCATCCCCACGGCGATATCATGTCCGTGTACACCAACGATGTGGATACCCTGCGCCAGATGCTCAGCCAGAGCATCCCGCAGCTGGTGTCCAGCGTCATCACCATTGTATCCGTGTTCTTTAGTATGTGTATGCTCAGCTGGCAGCTGACCATCGTTACCATGCTCATGGTGGCGCTGATGCTGTTCTGCTCCAAGCAGATCGCAAAAAGCTCTTCCAAGTACTTCATCCAGCAGCAGCGGGATCTGGGCAAGGTGAACGGCTACATCGAGGAGATGATGGAAGGCCAGAAGGTGGTCAAGGTGTTCACCCACGAGCAGCAGACCCTTGCCGGCTTCCGTGAGCTGAACGACCAGCTGAAGGAAAGCGCCAAGCAGGCCAACGCCTTCTCCAACATTATGATGCCGGTCAACGCCCAGCTGGGCAACATCAGCTATGCCATCTGCGCACTGACTGGTGCAGCCATGGCTGTGGGCGGCGTTGGCGGCATGACCCTTGGCACCGTGGTGGCTTTCCTCAGCCTGAACAAGGGCTTCAATATGCCCATCAGTCAGGTGTCCATGCAGGCCAACAGTGTCATTATGGCACTAGCCGGTGCCGAGCGTATCTTCAAGATGATGGACGAGCCCAGCGAGGCCGACGAGGGCTATGTAACGCTGGTAAACGCCAAGTACGACCGCAACGACCAGCTGGTGGAGACGAACGAGCGCACCGGCATCTGGGCGTGGAAGCACCCCCACCACGATGGCACTACCACCTACCACAAGCTGGCGGGCGATATCACCTTTACGGACGTGGACTTTGGCTATGTGCCGGAAAAGACGGTGCTGCACGATATCAACCTGTACGGCCGTCCGGGGCAGAAGATCGCCTTTGTCGGCTCCACCGGTGCAGGCAAGACCACCATCACCAACCTGATCAACCGTTTCTACGATATTCAGGAGGGCAAGATCCGCTACGACGGCATCAACATCCACAAGATTAAAAAGGCCGACCTGCGCCGCTCGCTGGGCATCGTGCTGCAGGACACCCACCTGTTCACCGGAACAGTGATGGAGAACATCCGCTACGGTCGGCTGGAGGCTACCGACGAAGAGTGCATCGCCGCCGCCCGCCTTGCCAACGCCGATGGCTTTATCAAGCGCCTGCCGGAGGGCTACAACACCATGCTGACCGGCGATGGTGCCAACCTTTCGCAGGGACAGCGCCAGCTGCTGGCCATTGCCCGCGCAGCCGTGGCAGACCCGCCGGTGCTGATTCTGGACGAGGCGACCTCTTCCATCGATACCCGCACCGAGGCGCTGGTGCAGCGCGGCATGGACGGCCTGATGTACGGCCGCACCAGCTTTGTCATCGCGCACCGCCTGTCCACCGTCCGCAATGCAGACTGCATCGTGGTGCTGGAGCAGGGCCGCATCATCGAGCGCGGCAGCCACGACGAGCTGATCGCCAAAAAGGGCAAGTATTACCAGCTTTATACCGGTAATCTGGCCGAGAACTAAGCAATTTCCAACCTTCTCACAAAGCCGCCGCACAGCCATGCCGCCGTGCGGCGGCGCTTTTTTACTCCCATGAAGAAGCAATTCTGGAAAATCCGCAGATTTTCCAGAATTGCAAATATAAAAATAATTTTCCGCTGAAGATGGCCAAAGCGCACGCGGCGGCCATTCAAAATCGTCCGCTCCCCGGTATACAAACGCCCCGGGCTGTGCTAGAATGGAGCAAACGAGTAGAAAAGGCTGGTGAGTGTATGCACCCTCTGACGGAATATCCCCGCCCGGCCATGCGCCGGGACAGCTACGAGAATCTGAACGGCCTGTGGCAGTACGCCATCACCGCCTCGGCACAGCGCCCGGCGGGCTGGGATGGTGAGATCTTGGTGCCCTACGCGCCGGAATGCCGCGCCTCCGGGGTGGGGCGCACGCTGCAGCCCGGGCAGTGGCTGCACTACCACCGGTACTTTGCGCCGCCCGCCGGGACGGGCGGCCGGGTGCTGCTGCACTTCGGCGCGGTGGACTACGCCTGCGCTGTGCAGGTGAACGGCCATCTGGTGGGCGGTCACCGGGGCGGCTACTGGCCCTTTACGCTGGATATTACCGCGCAGCTCAACGGTACCGGCCGCAACAGCCTGTGGGTGGCCGTGCAGGACCCCACCGGCCACGGTACACAGGCGCGGGGCAAGCAGACTTTGCAGCCCGGCGGGATGTTCTACCCGGCGCAGAGCGGCATCTGGCAGACCGTCTGGCTGGAGCGCGTGCCGGAAAATTACATCCAGTCTCTCACCGTTATGCCGGACTATGATGCCCGCACGGTGACCGTGAAAGTGCATACCTCTGCACCCGGCGGCGCGGCGAACCTGTGGGCGGTGGTGCGCGCCGGGGGTGTGACCATTGCCGAGGACTGGGGCAGCGATGAGGCCGACCAAGACGGTGAGGTGACGCTGCATATTGCGGACGAGTATTTCTTCCCATGGAGCCCGGACACGCCCTTTTTGTACGATTTGACCGTGGGCACTACGCAGGGAGAGGAAGAGCAGTTCGACACCGTGCACAGCTACTTTGCCCTGCGCAAGTGGAGCTGCGCACCGGATGCAAGGGGCGTGCTGCGCTTTTGCCTGAACGACAAGCCCATTCTGCTCAACGGCCTGCTGGATCAGGGCTACTGGCCGGAGGGGCTGTACACCCCGCCCTCGGATGCGGCGGTGGAGCGGGAGCTGAGCGAGGTAAAGGCGCTGGGCTACAACCTGCTGCGCAAGCACGCAAAGCTCGAGCCGCAGCGCTGGTACTATCACTGCGACAAGCTGGGGCTTGTGGTCTGGCAGGATATGGTCAACGGCGGCAGCAAGTATAACCTGTGGTTCGTTACCTACCTGACCAATGTTTTGCAGCCGCTTATGCGCCGTCTGCCGGACAAAGCACCCCTGTGGGAGCTGCTGAGCCGGGGGAGCGAAAGCAGCCGGGAAGAATACCGCCGGGAGCTGGAAGATACGGTGCAGGCGCTGTGCTGTCACCCCTGCGTGGGCTGCTGGGTGCCCTTTAACGAGGGCTGGGGACAGTACGATGCCGCCGGGGCGGTGCAGGCCATCCGCGCGCTGGACGACACCCGTCTTGTGGACGAGGCCAGCGGCTGGTACGATCAGGGCGGCGGGGATGTATACTCCCTGCACAACTACTTCTACCCCCTGCGGGTGCGCCCGCAGACCCGCACCGTAGCGCTGAGCGAGTACGGCGGTATTGCATGGCCTATGCCGGGGCACGAGCCGCCCCGCAAGACCTACGGCTACGGCACAGCCAAAAGCCGGGAGGAACTGACCGCCCGGTACAAAAAAATGCAGCTGGGCACGGTGCTGCCGCAGCTGCAAAAGGGGCTTTCGGCGCTGGTATACACTCAGCTGACCGATGTGGAGGACGAGGTGAACGGCCTGTTCACCTACGACCGCACCGCCATCAAGCCGGATGCCAACGCCGTCCGCTCGGTGAACGCCGCCCTTGCTGCAGAGTTTGCAAAAGTAATAAAATAAAAACAACGCCCGGGTTTTCCACCTTCCGCAGAAAGGATGTGGAAAACCCGGGCGCATTATTTTACAAGGTCATCAGCTGTTGGCGCTGTTGGCGCTGGTGGCGTTCACGATCTTGGCGGCGGGCAGCTTGCTCATGGCAGAGCTGCTCAGGCTGTTATCCAGCTGAGCACCGTAGGCGGCAAGGGCGTCGTCCAGTTCCTCGCCCTTCAGGTCGCTCAGGATCTGGCTGCGCAGAGCGTCCAGCGTGGAAACGCCCAGAGGGTCCAGACGGACGGCCAGCATCAGGGCATAGCCGGAGTACTGGATGGCGGCTGCCTGCCCGTAGGCAAGGCCGCGCAGGGTATCGGCGGCACCCTCCTGCGTAAAGGCGCTGGTCAGATCGCTCTCGGTCAGCAGGTCGGTTTGCAGGGTGCTGGTGGAGGGAACCTCTGCATCCAGCACAGCGCAGATATCGGTCAGAGCGCTGCTTGCGATGCTGTTAAAGGTGGTCAGCTGGCTGGAAGTATCCTCCGGGGCGTTGGCGTTGTAGCTGTCCGCAGCCTTCTGGGCAAGGGAGAGCATCTCGGCCTTCTGGTCGTCGGTGGCAAAGGCAAAGGTGCTGGTGTTGTACAGGGGCACGGTGATAAAGCCGATCTCATACATGGTGCTGTCCAGATGCTCAGTCAGCTCATCGTCCTCCACAGGAGTCTCGCCGTTTTTGCCGTAGACAAGATCCAGCAGCAGGGTGTGCTTGTATTGCAGCTGCTGGAACAGCTTCAAAGTTTCCAGCCCGATGCCGTTGGCGGTGTAGGTGTCGCCGTAGTTATCCATCAGCTGCTGGGCGTAGCTGTCGGCGGCGGACTTCTGCTCCTCGGTCAGCTCGCCGCCCAGCTCGGCAAAGCGGGCGTCCACGGCGGCAAGGGTCTGCAAAGTCTCAAGGGTCTTTTGCGCCACATAGTCCTTTACCACGGCGGTCTCGCCGGTGTCGGCATCGGTGGTGATGGTGGCCTTGAGGAAGGACTTCACCTTGCTGGTGTCCTGCTCAGAGTCCGCCAGCTGCGCGGCCTGCTGATAGGCATCGTACTGCGCCAGCAGGTACAGGCCGCTGGTCACCTCAAAATCACCGATCTTGCCCACGGTGTCCGGGGTGGAGAGTGCGCAGCCCACAAGGCTGACGGTCAGTGCAAGTGCGCATACCAGCGCAAGCAGTTTCTTTTTCATGCGTTTTGCTCCTTATTGTTTAAAATAGCATCCATTGCTTTCAGGATGTTTTGCAGCAGTTCCAGCGGCTTTTCGTCCGGCTGCAATACCACCGAGAGATAGGGCTTTGTGCCCGCCCCGGCGGTGACCCGGCCGTTGAAAGCCTGCAGCAAGCCGCGGATCATGGCAAGATCCAGCGTTTCCAGATTCAGCACAAGGGTATCTTTCTTCTGGGTCACCTCGTACACGCCCACGGCAGCGGCCTGCACGCGGACGAGGGAGACATTGACCAGATCGCTCACCGAGGGCGGCGGGTCGCCGTAGCGGTCGATGAGCTCGTCCAGCACATCGGCGGCGTCCTCCGGGGTCTGGATGGCGGCAATGCGCTTATAGGCTTCGATGCGGCCCGCGCCGTCCGGGATATACTTTTCCGGGATAAAGGCGTCCACCCGCAGGTCCACAAGACAATCGCTCTTGTCCCGCTGGACGGGCTCGCCCCGCGCCCGGGCAATGGCCTGTCCCAGCATTTTAACATAGAGGTCGTAGCCCACGGCTTCCATGTGGCCGTGCTGGCTGTGCCCCAGCAGGCTGCCCGCGCCGCGAATCTGCAGGTCCCGCATGGCAATGCGGAAGCCGGAGCCGAAAGCGGTGAACTCCCGGATGGCGGAAAGCCGCTTCTGGGCGATATCGGTCAGGGTCTTGTCCCGGCGGAAGGTGAAGTAGGCGTAGGCCTTGCGGCCGGAGCGTCCCACCCGCCCGCGGATCTGGTACAGCTGCGCCAGACCCATGCGGTCGGCGTCCTCAATGATGAGGGTGTTGCAGTTGCGCACATCAATGCCGGTCTCGATCAGGGTGGTACAGACCAGAATATCGATCTCGCCGTTCAGCAGGTGCTGCCATACGGGGTTCAGCTCTTCCTCGGTCATCTTGCCGTGGGCGATGCCCACCCGCGCACCCGGCACCATCTGGCTGACATGGGCGGCGCAGGCTTCAATGTTGTCCACCCGGTTGTGCAGATAGTACACCTGCCCGCCCCGGGCAAGCTCCTTCTTCATGGCTTCGGCCAGAATAACGTCGTTATATTCCAGCACAAAGGTCTCCACCGGCTGGCGCTCGATGGGCGGCTGTTCGATGGTGGAAAGATCCCGGATGCCGCTCATTGCCATGTTCAGGGTGCGGGGAATGGGGGTGGCCGACAGGGTGAGCATATCCACCCCGATAAAGCTTTCCTTCAGCTTTTCCTTGTGCTTCACGCCAAAGCGCTGCTCCTCATCGATGATGACAAGGCCGAGGTCGTGGAACTTCACATCCTTGGACAGCAGCCGGTGGGTGCCCACCACGATATCCACGCTGCCGGCCTGTAAGCCGCGCAGGGTCTCCTTTTGCTGCTTGGCGGTGCGGAAGCGGGACAGCATCCCGATCTTCACCGGGAAGGCTTCCATGCGGGAGAGCAGGGTGTTGTAGTGCTGCCACGCCAGCAGGGTGGTGGGTGCCAGCAGGGCGCATTGTTTGCCGCCCATGATGCACTTGAAGGCGGCGCGCAGCGCCACTTCGGTCTTGCCCACGCCCACATCGCCGCAGAGCAGCCGATCCATGGGGTAGCCTTTTTCCATGTCCTGCTTGATCTCGGCGGTGGCGTGCAGCTGGTCGTCCGTTTCGTCGTAATCAAAGCGGGTCTCAAAGTCCCGCTGCCAGTCACCGTCCGGCGGGAAAGCGTAGCCCGTGGCCTGACGGCGGCGGGCGTAAAGCTCGATCAGCTCCTGCGCCATCTCCTCGGTGGCCTTTTTCACCTTGGCGCGGGTGCGCTGCCACTCGGTGCCGCCCAGCTTTGCCAGCTTTACCTTTTCCTCGTCACCGGGGGCGGTATAGCGGCTGAGCAGATCCAGCTGGGTCACCGGCACATACAGTACGTCTGAGCCGGAATACTGCACCTTGAGGTAGTCCTTGGTAGCGCCCTGCACCTCCAGCCGCTGGATGCCGGCGTACATGCCGATGCCGTGGCTCTGGTGCACCACATAGTCCCCGGGCTTGATGTCCGAAAGGCTGGACAGGGCGTTTTTGTTCTTCTTGCGCTTTTTGGCCTCGGCGGCGGCTTCCTCGTCCAGTCCGTGGCGGCGGCTGGAAAGCACCGCCGCGTGGGCAAAGGGAAAGGTGCACCCGGCGGTCAAGTGTCCGGGCAGCACCTGCAAAATGCCCTTGGCAGGGCGCACATCCCGGCTCATGCTTACGGCATAGCCCTTGTCGGCAAGGTCGCGGGTCAAAGCGGCTGCGCCCTTGGGCGTACCGGCAAACAGGGTGACGGCGTAGCCTTGGGCAATGAGCGGGTCTAAGTCCTCCCGCAGGGAGGCAAGGTCGCCGTTCCAGTTGGGGGCGGCAAAGGCCTCGGCGTTGATGAGGTCTTTCAGCTTGAACTCGTTCATCCCGCGCAAAAAGTTCTCGCACAGCAGGGTGCTGTGGTTCTGGGCGGCAATGACAAGATCGTCCATGGTCTGGTACAGCACGTCCAGCCCGGGGCAGAGCACCCCCTCCTCCAGCAGCCCGGTCAGCTCCTCGCTGCGGCGGAACTCGGTGGCCTTTTGTGCATCCCGGATGCCGCCCACTTCGTCCAGAATGAACAGCGGCGCGTCCAGATGATCCAGCAGCGTGGCGGGGACGGGGTAGCGGATGCCGTAATATTTATCCATGGCCTCCGGCATCAGGCCAGAATCCAGCTGGGAAAGATCGGCTTCGGTGGCCTTTTCCAGCGCGGTGCGGTGCTTGCCGCGCGCCTTTTTGATGGCATTGCGCAGCGCCTCGGCGGTTTCGGCGGTGCTGCCGAACAGCACCTCGCGGGCAGGGGAGAGGTAGATTTTTTCCAGTGCGCCGTCCCGCCGCTGGGTCAGCAGGTCAAAGGAGGACATGGAGTCGATCTCGTCGTCCCAGTACTCCACGCGGGCGGGCTGACGCATATCCGGCGCGTAGATATCCACGATATCGCCGCGCACGCTGAACTGTCCCGGGCCGTCCACCTGATTGCGCCGCACATACCCGGCGGCAAACAGCCGCGCCACCAGTGCTTCGCGGTTATACACCATGCCGGGCTTTAAGGTGAGGGTGTTTTTTATAAATTCGTCCTTGGGCACGGTGTACTGCAAAAGCGCCTCGGCGGGTACGCAGACGGCCTGCAGCCGCCCGCCCGCCAGTGCACCCAGCACCGAAAGGCGGCGGTACTCGTACTCGCGGCCTGCACCCTCCACCGGGCGCAGCATAAAGTCCCGGGGCGGGAACACCGCAGCGGCAAGCCCCAGCGCCTTGAGGTCGTCCGCAAAATGGGTGGCCTCGGCCTCGCCGGGGGTCACGATGCACAGCACCCGGCCAAGGTCCTTTTGCAGGGCGGCATACAGCAGCGCCCGGCCTGCGGGCGGCAGGCCGAACAGCGCCGCCGGCCCTGCGGAGCCAAAGCTTGCGGCGACCTTCTGATATTCCGGTGTGGCCTTGAGTAAGGCTTCGTACATGGAAAAACCTCCTTTCCTGTCAGGATGCGGGAGAATGATTTTTACCCGTTATACTTGCTCTGTGCCAGACTGAGCTTACCGTCCATGATAAGCTTTGCGGCGGCTTCAAGGTCGGGGTAGCGGTCGGCGATGGCCTTGGCGTCCTCCGGCGGGAACTTGCCCAGGACCCATGCGGCAAGGTCGTAGTCCGGGTGGGGCTTTGCGCCGATGCCGATGCGGATGCGGGGGAAGTTCTCCCCGCCCAGCCGGGCAATGATGCTCTTCAGGCCGTTGTGCCCGCCCGCAGAGCCGGAGGGACGGATACGCAGCTTGCCGGGTGCCTGTGTAATGTCATCGCACAGCACCAGCACATGGTTGGCAGGGATCTTGAAAAAGCCCGCCATGGGGGCGATGGAATCGCCGGAGAGATTCATGTAGGTCAGGGGTTTCAGCAGCACTACCTTGTGGCCATTCACCTCGCCCTGTCCCCACAGGCCTTGGAACTTGGTCTTGCCCACAGAGATGTTCCACTTGTCGGACAGCGCGTCCAGCGCGGCAAAGCCGGCGTTGTGGCGGGTGCCATCGTACTTTGCTTCGGGGTTGCCCAGCCCTGCAATGAGCCAGATATCGTTTTCATTCATGATATGATAATACCTTTTCCTGATAATAGTGTGATACAACGTCTAAGTATAACATACGCGCACGCAAAAAGATATACATTATAAGCGAAATGGGCAAAAAATGCCCCCGTGCCGCAGGGCACAGGGGCAAAAGGGCTTATTACAGGTTCAGCGTGATGGCAGCAGCCTTCCAGCGGCCGTCCTCCTTCACCATGGTGATGGTGCCGGATACTTGCGCGGCGGCGGTGCTGTCCGTGGCGGTCAGCAGGGCGGCGGAAAAGTCGTAGCAGTTTTCTGCCCCGGCGCGCTTTT